>PVMK01189206.1_pt1 | contig 18300 bp, 16 predicted proteins | sample 1853481 | NCBI WGS metagenome assembly PVMK01 (sample SAMN08533507, study PRJNA380276) | Marine sediment metagenome, whole genome shotgun sequencing project. | reverse complement strand
GTGATAATCAGCACATCAGCGGCGGCGATGGTTTCCTCGGATTGGTCGGCGGGTATAAAGTGGTCCATTTCATCGCCTTTGAGGGTTTGGGGATCCTGCTCGATGACCCACCACCGGCCTCCGCGGGCCTTTAATTTCCTCAAGATGGGGACAAAGGCTCCCGATGACCGCCACCGAGCTTTCGGCGGGCATCCGCACAACATCAACCGCATCGGTGTTTATCTGAATGCGGTAATTATCGGTTAATCCTCGCTCCCAGCAAATCGCACTGAGCGCATTTAGCGTGGCAATCGCTATAGCGGTCTTGATCGGTTCTTTGGAAGGCAGCGCTGTTAGCACCTCTGCGGCCGGCATCCCGTTTATTTTTAGCGGATCAAAAATTCTTCCGGCAGAACTCGGGCAGCATACCGCCTGAGGGATAGCCTTAACCGGTGTGTAACTCACACCGCCGGCGCCATTGGATAATTTAACACCGCTAAAAAACAGGCCGACCGCAAGCCGGTCGATGGTCAGCTTTTCAAACTCGGCACCCAACTTTTGTTTTACAAGTTGCGCGGTTGACTGCAGTATCGTCATAATAATTTTTCCAGGAAGCAGAAAACCATCTAAAAACTTAGGACATCAGGGGCTCTACAAATATCTGCATCGTTCCCCCGCAAACATCGCCCTCACGGTTTCCGATATCATCGGTAAGGTTTACCTCTAAAAGTTCCGATTTCCGGGTTGTCAGAATCGATCGCAGGGCTGCGCTGCGAACCTCACTTTCACCGCAACCGCCACCCACCGATCCGTAAAGGGTACCGTCGGCGCAGATAATCATTTTGGCTCCGGCTTCACGCGGAGTGGAACCGACGGTGTCAACGATGGTGGCAAGACAAACCGCAATTCCCTGATCCTTGAGTTCGGCAAGTTTTTGATAAATTTCTTTGTCGTTCATAAGTCAATTCCTACGGCAGCACGAAGGGTTTTGGCCTGCGCCGGACCTTTGCGGCGAACACACACCAGTTCAGACACGATCGACAGCGCAATTTCTTCGGGTGACTCGGCTCCGATGGGCAGACCGATGGGCGTGAAGACCTTTTTTAAATGTTTCCGGGAAAACCCTTGCTTTTCAAGGATTTCAAGGACAATGCGAACACGCCTGCGGCTGCCAATCAGGCCGACATAAGCCATCTTTTTTTCTATGATCTCCGTCAGGCAGTCCACGTCATGCACGTGACCGCGGGTGATCACAACCACATAGGTGGATGGTCCGAAGGCCATCTCCCGCATCGCCAGGGTAAAATCTTCGGCAATCACTTCACAGTCCGGAAAACGCAAAGGATTCGCAAAGTCGGCACGGTCGTCCAGCACGATTACCCGGAAGCCTACGCTGCGTGCAAAGCGGACTAAAGGTACGGCGATATGACCGGCACCGCAAACAACGAGCCGGGCGTCGGAGGTAAGTATATCAAAAAAGGCCTGAACCCCGTCATCAATTTCAACCAGCTGCCGCTTCCTGTTTTTGAAGGCCTTCAGCGCCAGCCCGCTTAGTTTTGTATCCAGCGATTCGGTTCCCAGACTGCCTTCCAGGGACCCATCTTCCAGCACGATGGCTTTCCGGCCGGGTTGGATCTCGGGAAGGGCTGAAACCACAACCGTCGCCAGGCAAAAAACGATTTCTTTTTCCATCAAATCAGCTGCTCGGGCCATAATGTCCATACATACCTCTTTCAGGTCCTAAAATTGTACCTGTGAATCGAAAAAAGTCAATCCAGATGTTGCAAGCCATAACACATCCATTGTTATTTTACTTCAAAAAAAAGCTAAAGTTTATTTAAAAATGACGGATATAAATATCGGGGATACCCGGTTTTGATCACCGGTAGATTTTATCGCGCAAAACACCTTTTGTTCTTTTATAGGGAAAATCGCTGCATTCGGTCTGAATTTCCGGCAATTTTATTGAGCCTGGGGGGCTTGTGATGTGTAAAGATCTTTACCGATTCATTATGCTGTTGATGCTTGCGGCTTTCATCGGCCTGCTTGGCGGCTGTAACTCGATCCCGATTCCGGAGGAAAAAAGCAATTACGTTGGTACATGGGAAGGTGTTGGTTTTCATTTAACGATAAGCGACGATGGGAGCGTCGACTACAGACGGGTTAACGGGAATTATACAAAAACCGTAACCGGTCCCGTAAAAAATTTCGAAGGAGATGACTTTGTCGTCGGTGTGTTCTTTGTCACCACAACCTTTGAGGTCCAGCAGCCACCTTATAAAGAGGGGGATGAATGGCTTATGGTGGTTGACGGGGTTGAACTCATAAAGGTTGCCGGTCCGATTATCTAACCCTAACTTTTGATCGGATCTTTGGTTGGACGCAAGCAATTCTAAAACAGCCGGAAAGCAAATACAAAACTGTATTTGCTTTTTTATTTTGAAGTTGGAAACGATCCGTTTGGGTTACATCGCTCGAGTCACCGACCACCCGGTTTGATAACACCCAATCATTTCACCGTAAGCACCGGGCATGGGGCTTCTAAAATAACATACTGGGCTGTTGAGCCGAAAATCAATTTCCCGACTTTTGATTTGTGCTTAATCCCCACAAACATTTCATCTATGTTTTGCTCTTTGGCAAATTGTACCAGATCTTCTCCCGGTTCCAGTCCCCTGACCGACACCTGCGTCTCACATTCAATTCCTTGAGTTTCAATTTGCGCTTTGACCTGTTCGAGGCCTTTTTCAGCACGGGCAAAATCCTCGCGCGGGACCTCAGCCCCGCCCTTTATTGATCTAACAACATAGACTTTGGCGTTAAAGGCCCTGGCACGCAGGGCGGCTACTTTTAGTGCGGCCGTGGCGCCATCGGAATCATCATAACAAACCATTAGTTTCATGTTTAATCTCCATATCTAAAAGGATAGTCAAGTTTTTCAGTTGACGAATATTCTAATTTAACAAAAAGAATGGATCGTCAAAAACGCGCCTTTTGATATCTTATTTCAATACGAATATCAACCCTAAAATCAATTGTAACTTCAACGGTTATTTTGTCTCTTTAATTTCGGATGAGGTTATGTTCTCATCCAACTTCCTCCTTAACGTGGTGATTCATTGTTTTAAAGGACAATGAAAATTAGGAAGACAGGATGTGCGAAAATGGTAACATCCGGTCTCCTTTTAAAGGCAGTTCGAATCCGAACTGCCTTTTCGTTTTCTGTAATTGCTTTTCTTATTTTCTTGTTGCAAGTCCTAAAATCTGCTAGACGTGAGAATGCGATACGTTGATAACGATCTTGCCTGAACGCGTATCGAAAGAGAGGATCCAGGTTATGGACATCACCTGCCGCGCCGGTTGAATTAGATTCTCATGAGCGCATTCCCCATAAAGGCGGATGTTTTTTAATGAAAAGCCGTATCGATGATTAACTTAAAACCAACAAAGGTAGGATCGAATGAACACGCCCCGCATTGACCTTTCACCGCTAAGATCCCAGTTTCCGGCCCTGCAGGAAACCGATGCAAACGGCCGTCCTTATGTGTATTTCGATGGCCCGGGCGGCACCCAGGTGCCGCAACGGGTTATGGATGCCATGGCCGATTATTTCGTGCGCGCCAACGCCAATCACGGCGGTCATTTCATTACCAGTCGCCGCAATGATGATACCATCGACCAGACCCGGACCGCCATGGCAGATTTTTTTAAGGCACCTTCTGCAGCGGAAATTGTCTTCGGCGCCAACATGACATCGCTTACCTTCAGTTTCAGCCGCGCGATCGGCCGCATGTTGCAGCCCGGTGATGAGATTATTGTCACCCACCTGGATCATGACGGCAATATCGCCCCCTGGGTGGCTTTGAAAGAAAAAGGCATCATTATCAAATGGGCTGATTTCAGACGCGAGGACTGTCGCTTGGATCTGGATCATCTGGCTTCGCTGCTGAATGCCAAAACCAAATTGGTGGCTGTGGGCTATGCATCCAATGCGGTCGGTACCATCAATCCGATTGCCGAAATAGCGGAAATGGTTCATGCCGCCGGGGCCTGGTTATGGGTGGACGCGGTTCATTACGCGCCCCACGGTCCCATTGATGTCCAGCACACCGGGTGTGACTTTATGGTTTGTTCGGCATACAAATTCTTTGGACCCCACGTGGGGGCGTTGTGGGGACGGCTGGATTTACTCGAGCAATTGTCAGCTTACAAGGTAAGGCCGTCTAAAACGACTCCACCCCAAAAGTTTGAAACCGGCACCTTAAACCACGAAGGTTTGGCCGGTGTAAGCGGCGCCATAGATTATCTGGCTGAAGTGGGTCGTCATTACGGCAACCCGCTACCCTCAATTGATGTGGATGCGCGCAACGAATATGCCGGTCGCCGCCGGGAATTAAAGCAGGCGATGGATGCCATCATGGCGTATGAAAGGCCGCTGTTTGTAAACCTGCTGACTGCGATCCAAAAAATACCGGGAACGCGCATCTACGGTATTACGGATCCGATGGAATTTGATCACCGCTGTCCCACGCTGGCCTTTACTCGGGAAGGCTTTGCGCCTTCGCAAATCGCAGAACACCTCGGCAATCAGGGGATTTTTGTCTGGCACGGCAACTACTATGCCCTGGCGGTCACGGAAAGACTGGGGGTGGAAGATTCAGGGGGAATGGTGCGGGTCGGCCTTGCCCATTACAATACCGAAGAAGAAATCGATCGCCTGATTGCGGCGTTGAATAATATGTAAAAAAGATCATTCCGGCGCGGTGGCGCTGATTTCTGCCAATAAATCCTCCGGTACCGGAAGGCCGTTGTCTGATTTGATCTCGGAAAATACCAAAAAGGTCTCCGATTTCCCGAATCCCGGCAAAGCGGTAATGCGGTTTTTAACCAGCTTTCCGAGCTGATCCAGATCAGCGACAAATACATGCAGCAGGTAGTCGAAACGTCCGGTGAGATGATAACAGGCACGGATGTGAGGTGTTTTGCGAATGCCTTCTTCAAATTGGCGAATGACTTCGGTTTCATGACGGGATAAGGTCACCGAAATAAACGCCTGGATATTGAGGCCCATTTTTTTGGGATCGATGCTGGCGCGATAACCCTGCAAAACCCCGGATTCTTCCAGGCGACGAATACGCTCCATCATCGTGGAAGGCGCAACCCCGAGTTCCCGCGCCAGTTCCGCATTTTTCTTGCGCCCGCTGGTTTGCAGCGCTTTTAAAATTTTCAAATCAAGCAAATCCATTCGTTATTTCCTAAAAAAGTGCGCTAAAGTGAGAAGTGATCTAAATTGACTAAAGTTGAGGAATTCTACCCGTCGAGAGCCTCTGGGTCGAACGATCAATTTTATAAAAACGATGGAGCGCAGCGACACCATAACTTTAGGCACTTTAGCTCATTTTAGTTCACTTTAGGCATTTTTTATTATAACCCTTTTTTTTATCAGTTTACCCAGTTCGGCCACAGCCGCTTCGATCACCGCTTCACTGGATTGAGAGTAAGACAGCCGAAATGTATTCTTTCCGCTTTGGTCTATAAAAAACGGTGCGCCGGCCACAAATGCCACATTGTGTTTCACGGCATCGGTTAAAAGCTCGGAAGCATCCATCGCATCGGGCAATTTGACAAAAATAAAAAATCCGCCGGCGGGTCTATTCCACTGCACTTCTGCCGGAAAATGGGTCTCAAGTTGTTCAAGCATAAAGTCGCGTTTGCGCTTATAGTATTGGTTGTTCAGTTCAATTCTTTTTTCGAGCAGGCCGCTGCTAATAAATTCCAGCAAAATATACTGGGCCAGGGTATTGGTGGCGACATCTACAAACTGTTTGGCAACGACCATTTTGCGCACCACATCGGCTTGGCCGATGATCCAGGCCACCCGCAAACCGGGTGCAAAGGTCTTGGACATTGAGCGCATGTGGATCACACGGCCGGCGGTATCCAGGGCCATCAGCGAAGGCAGGTGATCGCCTTCGAAACGCAGATCACCGTATGGATCGTCTTCAAAAATTACCAGATCATAGGTGGCAGCCAGTTCGATGAGATGCTTGCGACGCTTTCGTGAAAGCGTCGCCCCGGTGGGGTTTTGGAAGTTGGGAATCACATATATTCCTTTGGCCCGCTTTCCACTGTTTTTTAACACCCGCAAATGATCCGCCACCTGGTGCGTGTTTATCCCATCATCATCGATCTCCACACCGAGCAATTCCCCGCAGCACGCCATTATCGAACCGGTTCCGCCGAAATAGGTCGGCAGCCCCACTAACACCACATCGTCCGGATCGATCATCACCCGACAGGCCAGATCCATTCCCTGGGCCGCGCCGTGGGTGAGCAGAATGTGATCCGCTGTACATTTAATACCGTAACGCCTACCGGCCAGCTTAGCGAGTTCCCGGCGTAAGTCGATCAGGCCTTCGGTTGTGCCGTATTGCAAGACCTGATCCGCATTTTTACTGAGCTGCTCGGTGGCTATGCGCCTGATGTCTTCGGCGGGAAAAACAGCCGGATCGGGCCAGCCGCCCGCCAGGGATTTCATCTCCGGAAGGTCTACCAGTTTGCTAATTTCGCGAATTGCCGATGGCACCGCACAACAGGCGCTTTTTGAATAAAGATGCGCCAAGCTTGATGTTGTCATGATGAACCTTAAATAATGAAACTGTTTGCAGAACGTATGAAACCATTTCTGCGTGTTAAAGGTTTCACCGTAAAATTTTCGAGATAATTTAAATATAACCGAATATTATTTGATAATCAACCTATTTTACCATTTTAAATTCGGTAATTTTAAAATTTAGCTGTATTTTTCATTAAAAGAATAAGAGCTTATAGTGGTTGTCAAAAAAACGTTCCGGTATTCAAACGTTTTTTTCTACAACCCCTTATGCCGCAATTCCGTCGTCCGGAACATTATTATGGAAAGCGGTATAATCTATGAAGAACGGAATTGTTGATGAGAGCGGGTTCGAAATACGGGTGTGGCTATTCACGTGATGAAGCCGTTTTTGGGGGGTAAGATTATAAGTTAAAAAACAAGAGTTTGCTTTCAGCTTCTATTGGTCAGGTTCGTAAACACCGCAGCTTCGCCAGATCTTCTGCATAACCATAAAGGTGCAATCCTTTGCTTTCGACAATCATTTGACCGTCTTTGACTCCGATTTCGCCGGCCATATATTCTTTTAAATTTTGAATGGCAGCCAGATTGGCCGGAAATCCGTTCCAGAGATCCCAGGATCGAAAATAAACAAAGAAATTAAGGATATCCTCCTGAATGCGGGTGTCGATGGACCGCAGGCAGGGCGGATCCAGCAAGGTCAGATCCGAAGGGTGCGCGATTTGAAGGACCAGTTGGTTATTGCGCTCGCCGAACTTTTTGTAGGTGTCAATAACCCATTCGATCTGGTTTAAATAAAGCTGGCTGTCTTCTTCAAAAACAATATTACCGTCTACTTCGCGCTTATCGACAATTTCGGTATTGGCCTGTTCCCACCAGCTCAGTTTATCGCCGGATAACGGAACTCTCGTCAGCCGTTCGCCGTAAGTATAAGATTCACCGGGTTCCTTGCGCGCCGACATTAAGTATTCGATATAGGCACGGTCATAGCCGGGGCCGCCGTAAATATAATCGTGTTCCACCGGATTGGGTATGCCGCAGGCCGGCGGAATGTCGGGAATCAGCGGCTGGGCGCCGGGATGTTTCACGTGGCCCATGAAGTAATCGTACTCCAGACGGGTTTGCCCTTCATAAGATCCGCGATCAATAACAAAGCGCTTGCCGCGATCGAGAATGTCATGAACCGCCTGAAACCACAGATCCGGCAAATCTCTTGCGTGAATGTTGTGAATGTCCATTTTTTTCTTTCTTAAACTGAATTAGGTGTCAGGTGTCGGGTGTCAGGTGTCAGGTGTCAGGGTTTGGTTCGGAGGTGTTTCAGATCTATCAATCCTGACACCTGAACACTGACACCTGACACCTTGTGGTATGAAATGTGAGCCTGTTTTTTACGGAGTTTTGCAATTTATTTAAGTGGCTGGTTTATTCTAAATATCCAGCGTGATGACTTCCAGAGCATTGGTCTGGATAAACTCGCGGCGGGGTTCCACGGCCTCTCCCATGAGGATCGTAAAAATCTCATCCGTACCGACAACATCTTCAATTTTTACCTGGAATATGTTGCGTTTTTCAGGATTCATGGTGGTTTCCCACAGTTGGTCCGGGTTCATTTCACCCAACCCTTTATAGCGCTGGATGGTCAACCCCTTCTTACCGTCCCGCATGAAAATGTCCAGCAATTCGGTTTTATCCTTGGCCTCCAGGGGTTCACCTTCCTTTTCGTCATCTTTATACGAAACCGTAAAGGGTGGAAAATCGTACTTGAAAATATTTTTGGCAAGATTTAAGCATTTTTGAAAATTATTGGAATAGATCAGACCGCGGCCAATTTTTACAGAACTCGATGATTTTCCGCTTGGATCGTAAAGCATTTGCGCATCTTCATCAGCAGTCATTCCATTAACTATCATTTCAAAGACATCGCGCTCCTCTTTAAAGTTCAAGCTGTCCACGGAGTAACCTTTTTTGATCAGCTTTTCCCTCAACCCGGCCATGCGCTTTTCATCCTGCAAAAAGGCTTTATTGGCGACATCTTCTTTAAGCAAGAGTTCGGCAAGATCTGCCGGAATGCCGCGGTTTTCCATGTGGGCCAGGACTGAAAAGTACTCCGACATATTGGCAATAAACATAAACAGGTTATGGCCGGATAATTCTTTCTGACCCTTGTTGAATTTCAGCTTTCGGGCGCTGCAAATCTTTTTCAGCACAAAATCATTTAATTCGGACTCATCATTGAGGTAGTGACCACCCTTTTTTCCTTTGCCGACCTTAAACAAAGGCGGTTGCGCAATATATAAATAGCCTTTATCGATCATCTCGGGCATCTGCCGGTAAAAGAATGTTAGTAGAAGCGTTCGGATGTGGGAGCCGTCTACATCCGCATCGGTCATGATAATCACTTTATGATATTTTATTTTTTCAATATCGTATTCTTCTTCTCCCACACCGCTTCCAAGAGCGGTGATGATGTTTCTGATCTCCTCACTTTTTAAAATTTTATCAAAGCGCGCTTTTTCGACATTTAAGATTTTGCCCTTTAACGGTAACACCGCCTGAAATTTTCGGTCGCGGGCCTGTTTGGCGGATCCGCCGGCCGAGTCCCCCTCTACAATAAAGAGCTCTCGCTCCGCGGGTTCTGAAGATTGACACTCTGCCAGTTTGCCGGGAAGGGTGGCATCCACAAGGCCACCTTGGCTTCTGGCGATATCGCGTGCCCGTTTGGCCGCATCCCGCGCCCGGGCAGCATCGACTCCTTTGGCGATGATCTTCTTGGCAATCGCAGGATTTTCTTCAAAAAAAGTGCCTAATTTCTCGTTAACCAGGGACTCAACGATTCCTTTCACTTCGCTGTTTCCAAGTTTGGTCTTGGTCTGGCCTTCAAACTGCGGGTTTTTGAGCCGCACACTGATAATCGCGGTCATTCCTTCACGAACATCGTCACCGGTAATCTTCACCTGTAAATTTTTGGGTAAATTGCCGTTGCTGGCATATTGATTGATCGCGCGGGTCAGACCGGCCTTAAATCCAATCAGGTGAAAACCGCCTTCGGTTGTGTTGATGTTGTTGGCAAATGAAAAAATCTTTTCAGTATAGGTATCATTGTACTGGATGGCAACTTCTATCTGGAGATCGTTTCGGGTGCCCTCCATGAAAATCGGCTTCTTGTGAAGAGGGTTATGACGGCGATTGATATACTTCACATAATCAATAATACCGCCTTTATGAAAAAACTCTTCTTTGGTATCAGCGCGTTCATCTTCAATAATAATTTTGAGCCCTTTGTTTAAAAAGGCCAGTTCTCTCAACCGTCGCACCAAAATGTCATAATTAAATTCGGTGGTTTCAAAAATATCCGAGTCCGGAATGAAATGAACCTGGGTCCCCTGTTTCCGGGTTTTGCCCTTTTGCTTTAACTCGCTGGTTATTTTTCCTTTTTCATAAGATTGATAGTAAATCGTTCCTTCCATATAAATTTCGACTTCCAGAAAGCTGGAAAGGGCATTGACAACCGAAACACCAACGCCGTGGAGTCCGCCGGAAACTTTATAGGAATGATCGTCGAACTTGCCGCCGGCGTGCAGTTTGGTCATGACGACTTCAAGCGCCGGGATTTTTTCTTTCTTATGAATACCGATCGGTATCCCCCGGCCGTTATCAATCACACTGACACTGTTGTCATCGTGAATGGTCACTTTTATCTGGTCGCAAAAGCCGGCCATGGCTTCATCAATACTGTTATCGACAACCTCATAGACCAGGTGATGCAAGCCGGCAACGTCGACATTTCCAATATACATGGCAGGTCTTTTACGAACCGCCTCCAGGCCTTCCAGGACCTTAATGTTGTCTTCCGTATAATTGTTTGATTTTGCTTTTTCGTTCATATCCTCATCGGCATAATTACGCTTAAATAGTTTTTATCTTTTTCGCCTTCGATTAAACAGGGCTTTTCCTCATCGGTAATAATGAGAATGACGTTATCGTCATCAATCACATTTAATGTCTCTATAAAAAATTTAGGATTGAACATAACGGTGATGGGATCACCGCTGAATTCAACGTCCATATCTTCTTTAGATTCCCCGATATCGGGATTGGTGGATGTGATCATCAGTTGATTTTTTTCAAAATTAAAAATAACCCCTTTGTAATCTTCCGAACTTAATATAGACATGCGTTTGAGCATCATTGAAAATGAGTGTCGGTCCAGCGGAATCGAATTCCCTCCTTTTTTAACGATGATATCGCCGTATTCCGGAAAATCACCTTCCAATAGCCGAATAATCAATGTTTCGCTTTCTTTCTGGACGATAAAATTATTATCCTTAAAACCGATTTTTACCGGCCCCTCCGACTCAAGGAATTTACTGACTTCAATAAGCCCCTTTTTGGGAATCATAACATTATCTCCAGACGGCAGATTGCTGTCCTTGTCAAAGAGATGATCCACCTTTGAAAGCCGGCTGCCGTCGGTAGAGACAAAACGAAAGATCTTATTCTTTTTTTCCTCAATGCGTTCTGCAAAAACACCGACAATGTGAGCGCGTTTGTCATCTGTCGCACCGCTGACAATAACTGCTTTTTCAATCATTTTTACCAGCACCGGAGCTTCAATTTCAAAAAATTCAATGTCCTCTATCTTGGGGATTTCCGGAAAATCATCCGGATTGAGGCCGACAATATGATACTCAACATTTTGATTGCCAATTTCGATCCAATGGTTTTCAATCTCATTTAAAAAAATGTCATCACTCGGAAAATCCCGCACGATTTCATAAAATTTTCTGGCATTTATAGCGATGATTCCTTCAGCTTCCATTTTAGCCTCATAAAATCCCTCGAAGCCGGTTTCAAGATCTGTTGCCGAAATAGAAATGCCCTTTTTTGTTGTTTTAACCAAAACATTGGTGGTTATCGCTAAATTCGTCCGACGTCCGGTAAGACCCTGTACTTTGGATAAAACAGGCAGCAGATCGCTTTTCTTTATGGTCACCTTCATAACGTATTCCTTATATTATAGTATTATATACAATAATAATAAGTAAAGGGTGTTTATAAATATAATAACTTTTTAAAGTATTTAAATTATTAAAAAATAATTAATTAATGGCTTATGATAACCCTCTTTGTTTAATGTTGATAAGAAGGAGGATATCGACATACAAAATAAAATTGTTAATAAGTCTTAAACTATCAACACGTTTTAAAAATTAGCTGTTCAAAAAGGCGATTTGTTTAATTTTAAAAAAAGAACAGTTATTTCCAATAAATATACAATAATCTAACATGCGGTTAAGCTGAATGCATCCAAGTTTTAATCAACGGCACAACACGGTTTTGCCAGGTATTGGATGTTCTTAAGTGAATAAAGTGTTTATATAATTTTTCTAAAAATTGCAAGATCTTATCGTATAAAAAGACCTTTTCTAAAATTGTGCCTTCCAGGTCATCCGGGCTTTGTGGCGGTGTTATTTTGGGGGGAGTAAAACTACTGAGATTCAGACTTTCGCCCTTTAGAGTGAACTGCCATTTTTGTTCTGTAGCCCGGTAAACCAGATTAAGTTCAGCAACCAGTGCGCCTTTTTTTAAGGCCAGCATCCCTTCTTCAAAATGGGCGTCTTCACCTTTTATGGTTATGCGTTCGACGGATTTTCTTTTTCGTTTTTCCAGGACGATACGGTTACCGATTTCAAGCGATGTCAAATCCGGATCCATATCTTTAAAGATGGACGGGTCCTGTTCGATGACAAACCACAACCAGGTCAGGAACTCATCACCGAGAAATTTATATCGGTTATAGGCAACCGCAACATCTAACATGTTATCCTTGATTAATTTTTAAAATTTGTAGGCGCCAGTTTAAGCAGAATATCTTTTTCAGTATCCGCGAGATCGGTGTTTAAATGAGCGGCCGTGTAAGGAAACATGCGAATCAATGTCAAATCAAACGACCTTAAAAAAAGAGTTTCCAATTCTTCATTGGCTGCTTTTAAATTGGAAAAAAACCATAAAACCGATTCTTCATAATTCCAGATGAGATCGTAAACATTCGGGGTGGCCGGAACTTTTAAATTTAACACATTGATGACATGATCTTTAATCGTTCGCTTTTCGTTGCGGGATAAATATTGTCGGCCGCTTTCGGCCAACCGCCTGGCAGACTCGATCATAAAATGTTTTTGGACCACTTTTGCAGGAATGGTTTTTTTATCAATCCTTAGCGCAAAAACCAGATAGGCACCAAAAACAAAAGAAGATCCGCTAAAATCGGGTTGATACGGTTTTTCAAATGAAGTCCAACCGCTTATTTTTTCCGATGCTTGATCATCGATTTCAGATATGGCATTCTTTTTAAGTGCAGCGGCGACAGTTTCCAGAACCGGCGTGCCAAGCTTACCCTCAACCTTATATCGCGTTATCGAAACCGAGGCGGACAACAGACTCATTTTTAGTACTTTTACCCGTATTCAGTGTAAATGCAATTCTTATTAATACTACCAGATATAGTATATAAAATAAATTAATATAAATATATAGCGTGTTTATTAAAAACAGACAAGCTAATTTTCTGATTAAAAAGCCCCGTTAAAAAACAGATAGGGACGTCCTTAAAAAAATAAGTTTACAGGATGTTTTTTATTTGGTAATAAGCTGTTCATGCCAAGAACAGCACGTTTAGACGCCCCCGGGATATTACACCACATCATCATCCGCGGGATTGAACGGCGCAAAATATTCAGAGACAATCAAGACCGCGAAAATTTATTAGCAAGACTCGCCAAGCTTTTACCTGAAACGAAAACCGCCTGCTATGCCTGGGCCTTTCTGCCAAACCACGCCCATTTTTTATTACGAAGCGGAGATGTTGGTTTATCCACTCTGATGAGAAGAATGCTCACCGGTTATGCGGTTAGCTTTAATCGCAAGTATAAGCGACACGGCCCTTTGTTTCAGGGCCGGTACAAATCCATTATTTGCCAGGAGGACAGATATCTAAAAGAATTGGTTCGCTATATTCATTTAAACCCGCTGAGAGCAAAGCTGGTTTTCGATATTTCCAAGCTCAATCAATATGCCTACTGTGGACACAGTGTGCTGATGGATAAGAAAATACGTGACTGGCAGGATACAGACTATGTGCTTTCTTTTTTTGGGACAAAGAAGGCTGCGTCCCAAAAACGTTATCTTGCGCATGTGAAAGCAGCAATTAATCAAGGGCGGCGGGATGACTTAGTCGGTGGAGGATTGATTCGCAGCCTGGGTGGCTGGTCGGAGTTAAAGAAACATCAATTAAAGGGAAATACACGGATAAAAGGCGATGAACGGATATTGGGCGATAGTAACTTTGTTCAGGAAGTTCTAAATTTGGCCGAGGAAAAATTCAACCGCAAGTATGAATTGAAATTAAAAGGATATGATCTTAAAGCAGTTGAAAAAAAAGTTGCCACCCTGTATCAGATTAAACCAGCACAAATTTATGCGAAGGGGAAACAAAAGCGGCGTGTGGAAGCTAGGAGCCTTTTTTGTTATTGGGCCGCTCGGGAACTGGGCATGGCAATAACCAAACTTGCCAAACGGCTGGAATTGACGCCTCCCGCAGTTGGCTATGCCGTCAACAGGGGTGAAATCATCGCCAAGGAAAAGCATTATCGCTTAATCGATTAACAAATTTACTTATTTAAGGACGTCCCCATCTAGATGAAATTTATTGCCGATCTGCATGTTCATTCCAAATTTTCCAGGGCTACGGCCAAAAACCTGGATCTTGAAAATCTATATATTGCCGCCCAACTCAAAGGTATTACTGTTGTGGGAACCGGCGATTTTACCTATCCGGCATGGTTTGACGAAATTTCAGAAAAACTGGTTGCAGCCGAACCCGGCTTGTTTAAACTGAAAGACGAACTGGCCCGCCAATGCGATACTCAGGTTCCGCCATCCTGCCGCAGCACGGTGCGTTTTATATTGACCACTGAAATCAGCAACATCTACAAGAAAAATGGCAAAACGCGGAAAAATCATAATCTTGTTTTCGCGCCGGATCTGGATATCGCGCGAATATTCAACGCCAAACTGGACAAGATCGGCAATATAAAATCCGATGGTCGGCCCATCCTGGGTCTGGATGCCCGGAATCTGCTTGAAACCCTGCTGGAAACCTCTGAGCGGGCCTTCCTGGTTCCGGCTCATATATGGACGCCCTGGTTTTCGGTACTGGGCTCAAAATCCGGCTTTGATTCCATTGAAGAATGCTTTGATGATCTGACACCTCACATTTTTGCGGCTGAAACCGGGCTATCTTCTGACCCGGCCATGAACTGGCGGGTATCCTCATTGGATGATTTAACCCTGGTATCCAATTCAGATGCGCATTCGCCGTTAAATCTGGGCCGCGAAGCCAATGTGTTCGATACCGAGCTTTCTTATTCTGCCATCAAAACCGCCCTGAAAACCGGTGATCCCAAACAATTTCTGGGGACCTTTGAGTTTTATCCTGAAGAGGGCAAGTACCATATCGACGGTCACCGGAGATGCAAAATTTCATTTTGGCCCGCGACCACCATAAAGCATGACGGTCGATGTCCGGCATGCGGCAAACCGTTGACACTCGGGGTCTTATATCGGGTCGAAGAATTAGCAGACCGCAAAGAGGGCCAAAAACCCGTCAGAAGCCATCCGTACACCAGCAGCATTCAACTGGTGGATATTTTATCGGAAGCATTACGGGTGGGTCCGGCCTCCAAGAAGGTCAAACAGACCTATCAGACGGTCCTCAATAAATTGGGTTCGGAATTCGATATTTTACATAGCCTTGATATCGATGCCATCGAGCAGGCCGCAATTCCGCTGTTGGGTGAAGCGGTTGCACGCATGCGCCGCAAGGAAATCAACATCATTCCGGGTTATGACGGAGAATACGGTCGCATCCGGATATTTAATGAACAAGAGCGCGAAACACTGCTTGGACAGCAATCGCTTTTTGCAGTTTCCACACCGGAGCCGCCGGTTTCGGATCCAAAGTCCAAAAGCAAATCCGACAAAGCTTCAAGAAAAAGCAAAACAAAACAAAATGAATCTGAACCCACAGCGGCTGATGTTTTCAGTCAGCTAAATGACCGCCAGCGCCAGGCGGTGGAACATGCCGACGGATGCCTGCTGATCGTTGCCGGACCCGGCACCGGCAAAACCCGCACCCTGACCATGCGAATCGCCCATTTAATAATGAGAAAAGGCGTTTCTCCTCACCATATTTTGGCCGTGACCTTTACCCGCAAGGCTGCCCGGGAAATGCAGAAAAGGCTTAACTCAATTCTGGGCGATGCCCACCCGTTGCCTTTGGTCGCCACCTTTCATGCGCTGTGTTTTAAAATATTAAACGAACTCAACCCGGACGGCAGCGAAGCCATCATTGATGAAGATGACCGCAAAGTTTTGATACGCGAAGCGATTAAACGGGTTAAAGATCAGGGCATGCCGATTTCTCAAAAGCCGCAAAAATTACTGGATCAGATCATTGCAGCCAAGCAGCAGATTCTAAACTCTGATGATTTAACACCGGCCGACAATGTTACGGTTGATGCCCGGGCACTGGCCGAAGTGTATCATAGCTACCAGACTCTGTTGGCCATCCAGGGATTAAACGATTATGAGGATCTGATTTTTAAAGTCGTCCAATTGCTGGAAACCGATTCCACAGTCTGCAAAAAATACCGCCATCAATTTCAGCATATTTTTATAGATGAATATCAGGACTTAAATCACGGACAGTACCGTATTGTGCAGGCGCTGGCTCCTGTGAAATCATCGAATCGAAATCTATGTGTCATCGGTGACCCGGATCAGTCGATTTACGGATTCCGTGGATCCGACGTGGGCTACTTTACGCGCTTTGTTGATGATTATCCTGAAACCGATGTCATTCAACTCACCCGCAATTATCGATCGACCGCAACCATTCTAAAAGCATCATTTCAGATCATACAGGATCACCGCCTGTATGCCACCAAAACCAGGACCTATTCTCAAATAGATGGCGTTAAAACCATCAGTATCCTTGAGCTTGGCAGCGGCAAGGCCGAAGCCCTGGCCATTGCCCGGGTCATTGCCCAGCTGGTGGGCGGCACCGGTTTTCATTCCATCGATACCGGTCAGGTCGACGATGCCAATCTGGTTTTGGCCCGCAGTTATGCCGATTTTGCCGTGCTGGCGCGTACCAACCACCAGCTGAAAATTATTGGAGACGTTTTTGAACAGGACGGTATTCCTTTTCAGATTGCTAGCCGCCAAAATTCCCTTAAAAGCTGGGGCCTACCTGAACTGATCTCGCTATTAAGCGTTGTGGAAGGATGCGGTAGTGACCGGGATTTAAATAACTGCCTGTCGCTGTTCTCCACCGGCCTGAATAAAAAAGCTGCCGATCATTTTAAATCCTGGTGTTATTCAAAAAAAATTTCGCTGCAACAGGGGTTCATCAACGCCAAACGCTTTCCGATTCCCGGCTTAAGCCGCACCCGGCAGCAAAAACTGATCGATTTTGCCGAAAAGATAGCCGGCATCAAAAATGAGACCAGCGGCATGATGGTCCCTGAAAAGTTGCAGTATCTGTCGCGGATCCCCCAATTCACCCCCATTGTGAACACGGAGTCCCAATCTCAGGAAGCCTTCAAAAATTTGCTTCGCCTGTCAGAGGATTTCAGCGACAACATGGCTGAATTTTTAGCGAACACAGCGCTGCACACCGATACCGATGCCTATTTGCCTCTGGCCGAAAAGGTCGCGTTGATGAGCATGCATGCGGCCAAGGGTCTGGAATTTCCGGTGGTGTTTATTGCCGGATGTGAAGACGATTTGATCCCTCTAAAGCGTGAAGGTTCAAAACAAGCCGCACAAAACGAACCCATTGATATGGCTGAAGAACGCCGCCTGTTTTATGTGGCCATGACCCGTGCCATGGAACGACTGTACCTGACCCGGGCGAAAAAGCGCAGCGTTTACGGAAAACTCCTGCCCCGATCCCATTCGCCCTTTGTGGCCGATATTGAAAATCGCCTCAAAAAAGACGAATCCCCGCAGATCAAAAAGAAAAAGACCAGCGCACAAAAACAGTTAAAGCTGTTTTAAAAAACAGGGCTGCTTTCAGAGCGGCCTTTATAGTGGTTGTCAAAAAAACGTTGCGGTATTCAGACGTTTTTTTCTACAATCACTTATGCCGCAATTCCTTCATTCGGAACATTATTATGGAAAGCGGTATAAAATTAGGATGATTTTTTCAAATTTATTTGACCCGCTGCTATTTTCTGATGTATAAAAGGCCATAAAAAAAATTTAATTTTCTGCTCCCGTTGACCGGAATCACATCCGCAGCTTTCATAGCGAACTAAGTGAAACCGGTCCCACATCTCATCCCGAATTATGATTCATATTATTTTCATAAAAGACTTTAAGATGACAACCCCAAGTGCTTAGCAGAGGTCGACTATGAAAAGAAACAACTCCCTTGCCTCAGGCTTTTTTTTGCCTGGATTAACCAGGCCTTTTTCAGGCGATGTGTTTATTTATCTATTGCTTATCCCTTTCCTGTTTTCAGCCTGTGCCGGAAAAATGTCGCTGGAAGAAGCCCGGCAGGTCACGGTTTCTATGGACGATAAATCATTAGTTGCACCGCCCCGTCGAATCGATGATATCTTAAGCGTGCTGGATCAAAGCGC
>PVMK01125764.1_pt1 | contig 18303 bp, 15 predicted proteins | sample 1853481 | NCBI WGS metagenome assembly PVMK01 (sample SAMN08533507, study PRJNA380276) | Marine sediment metagenome, whole genome shotgun sequencing project. | reverse complement strand
TAACAACCGTTTCGACAGCAGCGATGAGCGCCGGGCCCGGCCGCGGCGCCGTTACCGCCGTCGACCCCAGCGCAGCTAAAAGCCTGATGACTATCGCAAGAACGCTGACCATCGACCATATTCTCGCCATGAAGCGTGATGGCGAGAAAATTGCCATGCTGACCTGTTACGACGCGACGTTTGCAGCGGCCATCGACCGGGCCGGTGTCGATATTATCCTGGTGGGCGATTCACTTGGGATGGTCGTGCAGGGCAGGGGTTCCACAGTCGGTGTCAGCGTCGATGACGTGGCTTACCATACCGCCTGCGTTTCAAGCGGCCTGGAAAGGGCGTTCCTGCTGGCCGACATGCCGTTCGGCAGCTTCCACAATGAATCTACTGCGATGGAAAACGCAGTGGAATTACTCAGTGCCGGTGGCGCCATGGTCAAGCTCGAAGGGGCGGGGCCAATGATCGATGTAGTCCACTATATGACCAGCCGTGGAGTGCCTGTGTGCGCTCACCTCGGTTTGACACCGCAGAGCGTTAACCAGTTGGGCGGTTTCAAGGTTCAGGCCCGAGATGAGGAGAGCGCCCGGCAATTGGTGAAGGACGCCCAGGCCATGCAGCAGGCGGGCGCCCAGATGCTGGTGGTCGAATGCGTCCCTGCCGCTCTTGGCAAGAAAGTGTCAGCCAGTGTGGATATTCCAGTGATTGGAATTGGCGCAGGAGTTGATTGTGATGGGCAGGTGCTGGTGATGCACGATATGCTCGGCCTTGGCACTTGGGCGCCAAAATTCGTGGCTAATTTCATGCCCGGCAGTGACTCGATCCAGGGAGCTTTCGAAGCCTTTGTGCTGGCTGTGCGGGAAAGTCGTTTCCCAGCAAAGGAACACGAGTACTAAGACATTGTGAACAGGCACTGAAATGAAGCAGGCTGAAAACCGGGAGCAAATCCGTTCCGCTACCCGGCGCTGGCGGCAGCAAGGCCAGCAAATCGCACTGGTACCAACCATGGGTAAGCTGCATGACGGCCACCTCGCGCTGGTCAAAGCAGCCAGGCTTGAAGCGGACCGCGTGATTACCAGTATCTATGTAAACCCGGCCCAGTTTGGCAAGGGCGAGGATTTTGAGAGCTATCCGCGCACGCTTGAAACCGACCGCCGATTACTCGAACAGGCTGGCTGCGATCTGCTCTTCGTGCCCACTCACCGCACCATCTACCCCCACGGGCTGGGAAATGCAGTCCGTTTGCTTGCGTCACCTGATCTTGCAGCGTCCCTGGAAGGCGAGTCCCGGCCGGGCCACTTTGACGGTGTGGTCACGGTGGTGGCCCGTCTGTTCAACCTGGTTGAACCGGATATCGCGGTTTTTGGTGAAAAAGACTATCAGCAGTTATTGGTGATCGGGCGCCTGGTGGATGACCTGGGTTTTGACATCCGGATCGTTCCGGTAGCCACCATTCGTGAAGCGAGTGGCCTGGCCATGAGTTCCCGCAACAATTACCTGGAACCGGCCCAGAGAAAAGCTGCGGGTGAAATGAACGCCGTTTTACTCGAAGCGGCTGCTGGGATCAAGCGCGCAGCCTCCGATACGACCCAGGTGGAAAGGGCTGCTGCCGCGAAGCTGGAAAGCCTGGGGTTTCGAGTCGAATACGTCGCCATCAGGCGCGCTGAAGATTTCGAAATGCCCGGGGCCGCTGATCAAAAACTCAGGATCCTGGCTGCCGCCTGGTGTGGTCAAACGAGGCTTATTGACAACACAGAAGTAATTCGTGTTGGCATTTAACATCATTAGTGGTATTATTACCACCAACCTTGTCAAAACGGCAACGTTTAACGAGGTTACAGGGCGCGAAAGACGGGTACATCACTCCAAAAGCCTGCCTCTCCTCTTCACCGGGGAGAGGTTTTTTTTTGGCCCCGATCCGGGGCCGGATTTCCCTGACAAGTTGGCTCCAGCAAGCCATTTCACGGCTTTGTTAAGCCGTTATGAACGACCTCCCGCCGTCGTGTATTTCGGCTAAGCGGGAAACCCAGGCGGTGCTCATTGACGCCCCGGAAACAGGATAACGATTACTGGTAACCACGCAGGCAGAGCAAGCCACCGGACTGTTGGCCTTGTTGCAAAAATGCAACAAATATGAAGTTTCTCGTTATTTGCTCTTCTTGATCACACCCAGTATCCCGCGCATGATTTCCCGCCCCAGCGCGGTGCTCATGCTGCGCAGGAAGCACATTGATCACGCCCCGGCCACTGAAGTCGACCCGCTGGATATCCGCCAGGTCCAGCAGCGTCACAGTCTTGCCGGTTCCGGTTGCGCCGGTAATCAAACCGTGGCGGTTGCCGAATGACGGCAGCAGGAATTGCAGGTTATCGCCTTTGCCAATAAGAATTGGTTCAATTTCGCTGATGACGGGGTCTTTCCTCTGCCAGGGGGGTCGGTTAAGCTGAGTAGATGATAAAGACACCTTACAATCCCGGCGAAATCGAGCCAAAAGTCCAGCAACAATGGGAGCGCGATGACGCTTTTCGCGCCACTGAAAAGGCCGGCGCGGACAAATTCTATTGCCTGTCAATGTTGCCGTATCCTTCCGGCGCCCTGCACATGGGGCACGTGCGGAATTACACCATTGGTGACGTGATCAGCCGCTATCACCGGATGTGCGGGCGCAATGTCTTGCAGCCGATGGGCTGGGACGCTTTCGGGCTGCCGGCTGAAAACGCGGCAATAAAAAATCAAACGGCGCCCGCCATCTGGACTTACGCCAATATCGAAAACATGCGGGAGAAATTCAAGCGCCTGGGTTTTGCCTACGACTGGTCCCGTGAAATTACCACCTGCAAGCCGGATTACTACCGCTGGGAACAACAGATGTTTACGCGCCTGATGCGCAAGGGTCTGGCCTACCGCAAGGATTCGGAAGTGAACTGGGATCCGGTGGACCAGACGGTCCTGGCCAACGAGCAGGTCGTCGATGGTCGTGGCTGGCGGTCCGGGGCGTTGGTCGAGCGCAAATCGATTCCCCAGTGGTTTTTGAAAATCACCGATTACGCCGATGAGTTGTTGCAAGGGCTGGATGATCTGGAAGGCTGGCCGGATGCCGTCAAGACCATGCAACGCAACTGGATTGGTCGTTCAGAAGGTTCTGAGTTCCAAATGACGCTGTGCGATTCACAAGGCCGCCTGGATGAGCAGGGCCGTGGTGTCCGCGTGTTCACCACGCGGCCGGATACCTCCTTCGGCATGACTTATGCCGTGCTCGCACCCGAGCATCCACTGGTGCCGGAAATTACCAGTCCCGAGAATTCCGCGGCTGTCGATCAATTCATCGAGCGGGCCAGAAAGGCTACTGAAGAAGACCGCCTGGCGGTTACTGGCGGCCTGGACAAACGTGGCGAGTTTACCGGCGCCTACCTGTTCAACCCGTTCACTCAAAAACCGGTGCCTTTGTACCTGGCGGACTATGTTTTGATGGGCTATGGCACCGGAGCCATCATGGCAGTTCCCGGTCAGGATCAGCGGGACTGGGATTTTGCAGTCAGTTACGACCTGCCGATTGTCCGGACGGTCGCGCCGCCCGAGGGTTGGGAGGGCGAAGCGTATACCGGGGATGGGCCGGCCATCAACAGTGAGTGGCTGGACGGTCTGGAAGTGGAGGAGGCAAAAGAAAAAGCCATCGCCTGGTTGGAAGCAGAGGGACTGGGCGAGCGCAAGGTGAATTATCGTCTGCGTGACTGGGGGGTCAGTCGGCAGCGTTACTGGGGGTGTCCGATTCCAGTAATTTATTGTGACTCTTGTGGCGCCGTTCCGGTGCCCGAGGACCAGTTGCCGGTGGTGCTGCCCGAGAATGTGAAGTTCATGGGCGTGCAATCGCCGATCAAGGCAGACCCGGAGTGGCGCAAGACTTCCTGCCCCGAGTGCGGCGGGGCGGCTGAGCGTGAAACGGACACCTTTGACACCTTCATGGAATCTTCGTGGTATTACGCGCGTTACTGCTGCCCCGATGCAGATGACCAATTGGATGATCGGGCCAGGTACTGGTTGCCGGTGGACCAGTACATTGGCGGCATTGAGCACGCCATCCTGCACTTGCTGTATTTCCGCTTCTATCACAAGCTGATGCGGGATGCCGGCATGGTCGATTCCGATGAGCCGGCCAGGCGCCTGCTCTGCCAGGGCATGGTGGTGGCGGATACCTATTATCGTGAGGAAGATGGTGGCGGAACCCATTGGATCAACGCTGCCGAAGTCGATGTGGAGCGTGATGCAAAAGGCCGGCCGATTACCGCGAAACTTCGCGATGATGGTGGCTCCGTGGAATTTGGCGGGGTGGAAAAAATGTCAAAGTCGAAGAACAACGGCGTTGATCCGGAAGGGCTTATGGACCGTTATGGAGCCGATACGGTCAGGCTTTTCTCAGTTTCCGATTCACCACCCCACCAGTCGCTCGAATGGTCTGATTCCGGGGTGGAGGGCGCTTCACGATTCCTCAGGCGGGTTTGGTCCCAGGTAATGAACCACGTGGAAGCCGGGCCTTGTGACGCCCTGGATAAGGCGGCACTCAATAGTGGCCAAACAGAAATGCGCCGCCTTTTGCACGATACGATCGCCAAGGTAAGCGACGACATCAGCCGCCGTTATACCTTCAATACAGCCATCGCCGCGGTGATGGAATTGACCAACCACCTGGCGCGGTTCAAGACGGATAATGAACAATCCAGGGCAGTTGTCCAGGAGGCCTGGATTAATATCGTACGCCTGCTGGCGCCGATTACGCCGCATATCTGCGAAGTGCTCTGGACGTCGCTGGGCGGAACAGGCCCGCTGTGCGAGGCCGCCTGGCCGGTGCCGGATGAAGCGGCCCGGGAACGTCTGCAGGTAACCCTGGTGGTCCAGGTCAACGGTAAGCTGCGTGCCCGCCTTGAACTGGAACCCGGGGCCTCCAGGGAGCAGGTTCTGGAACAGGCGCTCGTGATTGAAAATGTCCAGCGGTACATGGATGGTAAGGAAGTGCGCAAGATAATCCACATTCCTGATCGCTTGCTGAATATCGTGGTAGGTTAATGCCGATGCCTTTTCGTTTGATTACCGGAATACTGGGCCTGGCGCTGCTGTGTACAGGCTGTGGCTTTCAACTACGCAATAATGTTGAATTGCCACCTCAAATGGCAAAAACACAAATGGTGGTGGACGATGAGTACAGCACTCTGGCCAGGCGGGTCAGGGTCATGCTGGAGCAAAATGGTGTTCAATTTGTGAATGCCAATGAGGCCACCGCCATCCTGGAAATTCCGGTCAATAATGTCGTGACCGACGTCCTGACAATCGGGGACAACGCGCGGGTCAGGGAATACCGGGTCAGTCATACCGTTCGTTTTCGTCTGCTGGATGCACAGGGCCAGGTGTTGGTGGGTTGGCAGAACATCAGGCAGGCCCGGGAAATCAGCTTTGATGAACAGCGTATTCTGGCCGGCTCAAGAGAGCAGGAGTACCTGAAGAAAGACCTGGCGGAAACACTGTCGCGACTGCTCATTGCCCGCCTGGAGTCCGCGCCGGTCGGTTCGGGCTGACCTCTGATGGCTGTCAGCGCGGATCAACTTCCCGCACTTCTCGCAAACTCTCTGGCGCCGGTATACCTGGTAGCCGGAGCCGAGCCGTTATTGGTGCAGGAAAGCCGGGACCGGATCATCAAGGCCGCACTGGCGCAGGGATTTGCCGAACGGACCGTATTTGATGTAACAAATAAATTCGACTGGGATCTGCTGACCGAGGATGCAGCAGAGCTTTCATTGTTTTCCAGCCGTAAAGTAATGGACGTCCGGTTGCCAACGGGGCGGCCCGGACGCGATGGTTCCAGGGTCCTGGTTGAGATGGTTGAGGCTGCGGACCCGGATATCCTGTTACTGGTTTCCTGTGGGCAATGGAGTAAAGCCCTACAAAAGTCGAAATGGGCCACCCAATTGGCCCGGGCGGGTGTCCTGGTTGAAATATGGCCGGTAAGGCCGCACCAGCTTCCGCAGTGGATCAGGGGCAGGATGATGACCGCCGGCCTGGACCCGGAACCCGATGCGGTGGCCATGCTGGCGGACCTGGTTGAGGGAAATCTGCTGGCCGCGCAACAGGAAATCGATAAGCTACTGTTGCTGGACCAGGGGCCCCGGGTCAGTGCGGACGATATAGCCCGGGCGGTCGCAAACAGCGCCCGTTTCGATGCCTTCCGCCTGGTTGAGTGCGTCCTGCAGGGGCAACTGGGCGAATGCTTGCGAGTTGCATCCGGCCTGCAACGCACCGGGGTGGCGATCCAGTTGGTCAGCGCAGCTCTTTATCGTGAATTGACATTAACAGAAACCGTAAGACTTGCTGTCCAGTCCGGTGGGAATGAATCTTCGGTGTTTGGCAAGCTGCGTATCTGGCAGGCCCGGCAAGGCCCCATCCGCCAGGCCTTGCGGCGTCTTTCAGAGTTCGATTTCGGTGAATCATTCAGAGCGTTGGCGCTGATCGACCGCCAGAGCAAGGGCCGTGCGCCGGGAGATCCCTGGCAGACCCTGGACCGGCTTTTGTGGTTTCTTTGTGATCCGGGCACAGGCCCCAGGGCGGTTTCGTGAACAGTCCTAATGCCGCGGTTGGTATATTCGGCGGCACCTTCGACCCGGTGCACTACGGTCACCTGCGCGCTGCGCTGGAGGCCAGAGAAATACTGAAGCTGGAAGATTTTCGTCTGCTCCCGGCCGGTACACCACCGCACCGCTCGAATACAGTAGCTTCTGGCGTACACCGGCTGGCGATGTTGCGGCTGGCCGTTGCGGGACATTCCGGATTCCGGGTCGACGACCGTGAAGTCCGTCGCGAGGGTAATTCCTACATGGTCGATACCTTGCGTGAAATCCGCGTTGAAACAGGCGATTCGCCACTGCTGCTGATCATTGGCCAGGATGCGGCGAATGCCCTGGATAGCTGGTATCAATGGCGAACCATATTCGACCTGGCGCACCTGGTGATCATGCGCCGCCCGGAATCGAAACTGGCCTGGTCCGGCGAGTTGCAAATCCAGATGGAGCGCCGGCTGGCCCGGGATCCGATGCAACTCCGGCAACGGGCAGCCGGGCTGGTGCTGCCGCTGGAAGTGACACAGCTCGCTATTTCATCAACCGGGATTCGAAACATGTTGCTTACAGGACGCTCACCCCGGTTTCTTCTTCCTGACTCAGTCATTGGTTACATTGAGCAAAACACGCTTTACTTTGCGGCCACGGTCAGGAAAGGATAAAATCTGCTGATCGAAACTCAGGTGATTTCATTTGACCAATAAAACTGCTGACGACGCACTAACCTACGTTCAACTCCGGGATCTGGTGATCTCCGCCCTCGAAGACCTCAAAGCCATCGATATTCAAGAGATAGACGTTGCTGGACAGAATCCATTGACGGACCTGTTTGTCATTGCTTCGGGAAACTCCACCCGGCATGTCAAGTCAATGGCCGAAAACCTGGTGATGAAAGCCAAGGCGGCAGGCTGTCAGCCACTGGGAATCGAAGGGGAAAAAGGCGCCCAGTGGGTCCTGGTTGACCTCAACGATGTCATTGTTCACCTGATGCTTCCGCAAACCCGGGCGTTCTACAACCTGGAAAAGCTGTGGGACGTCAGCAGCAGGCAGCGCAGCAGCGCAAGCCGCTCAGCCTGAGTTATAAATTCCTCTCGTGCTATTGACCGTCGCCGCCGTTGGCCAGCGCATGCCGGCCTGGGTGCAGACCGGCTGGCAGGAATACGCACGGCGTTTTCCACGCGGAATGCCGCTCGTGTTGAAGGAAATTACCCTGGCGAAGCGATCCAAAAATGCCGATATCAATTCACTGCGTCTGGCCGAAGGCGATGCCTTGCTGGCATCCGTACCGGACGGACACCGCTTGATCGCACTGGACGAACAGGGCCAGCAGTGGTCGACCATGGAACTCGCGCAACAAATGGAAAACTGGATGCGTGAAGAACGCGGCGTGTGTTTCCTGGTTGGTGGTCCCGATGGGCTTGCCAGCAACTGCCGGGAACGGGCGCGTGATGTCTGGGCGCTGAGCCGCCTCACCTTGCCCCATCCAATGGTCCGGACGATCCTGGCTGAGCAACTCTACCGGGCCTGGACGATAACGCAGAACCATCCGTATCATCGTGGGGCATAATTCAGAAAAACTTTCGATCGTTCTCGCCTCGGCATCGCCTCGGCGCCGGGAGTTGCTGCAACAAATCGGCATCGATTTCCGTGTGGTCGTCGCGGACATTGAGGAACGGCCGTTGGCCGCTGAAAAGCCGGGCGATTTTGTGCTTAGAATGGCGCGGGAAAAAGCGCTGGAGGTGATGCAAAGAGAGGGCGCGGAGGTGCCAGTGCTGGGTGCTGATACGGCCGTGATCCTTGATGGCCGGATTCTGGGTAAACCCGTCAGCAGAAGCGATGCCGTGGCCATGCTAAGCGAGTTGTCCGGAAAAACACACGAGGTATTTTCCGCGGTTGCAGTCGCAGTCAGCAACACTGAAATTCACCACGCACTGAATGTCACCAGGGTGACGTTTTCGATCCTTGAACCGGACTGGATTGAATCTTATTGTGACACCGGTGATCCGATGGACAAGGCGGGCGCCTATGGGGTCCAGGGTAAAGCCGCGGAAAAGATTTCCCGGATAGAGGGGAGTTTTTACGGTGTGATGGGTCTGCCGCTGTTTGAAACCGCGCAATTACTGAAACGCGCTGAAGTGCTATTCTAGGGCTTGTTAGCATGGCCATGGCAATTCACGCGTGAGCGAAGAAATTCTGATTAATTCGACACCCTCGGAAACCAGGGTGGCGCTGGTCGAGAACGGTATGCTGCAGGAAGTGTGGCTGGAGCGAGTCAGTCACACCGGCTACATAGGCAACATATACAAGGGCCAGGTATCCAGGGTGCTACCAGGGCTGCAGGCAGCTTTCATCGAGATCGGCCTGGAGCGTACTGCGTTTTTGCACGCCCGTGATATGGTCCGCCATGACCCGCTTGCTGCGGGTGACGACCCCCCTCCCGAACCCCTCATTTCTGACCTGTTGCGTCAGGGTGACGAGGTCATCGTCCAGGTCATTAAAGACCCGCTGGGCAGCAAGGGCGCACGCTTGACCACCGACCTCAGCATTCCATCCCGCTTCCTGGTGCTGCTTCCAAATTGTGACACCATCGGTATTTCAGTCCGGATCGAAGACGAACCGGAGCGAATTCGTCTGAAGGAACTGGTGCGTACGCTCAGGAGCGAAAACGAGGTCCATGGCTATATCGTCAGAACCAATGCCGAGGGGGTGAACGATTTTGCGCTTTCAGCCGACATGGTGTATCTCGGGAAAGTCTGGCAGGGGGTCAACGAGCGCCTGGCTACTGCCGCTCCGGCAAGTTGCATTTTTGAAGACCTGTCACTTGCGCCAAGAGCCCTGCGGGACATGATGCACGAGGATGTGGACCGGGTTCGTATCGATTCACCAGAGGCGCTGGAAAAAGTACGGGATTTTGCACAGCGTTTTGTGCCGGACTGGCTGGAGCGAATTGAGGAACACTCGGTTGAACGCCCGATTTTTGACACCTTCGGGGTTGAGGATGAAATTGAGAATGCGTTGAAACCAACCGTACCGCTGAAATCCGGGGGCTACCTGGTTTTTGATCAGACTGAGGCGATGACGACAGTCGATGTCAATACCGGTGGCTACGTGGGCTATCGCAATCTTGAGGAGACCATTTACAAGACGAACCAGGAAGCCGCGCAGACCATCGCCCGGCAGCTTCGTCTGAGAAACCTCGGCGGTATCATCATTATCGATTTCATCGACATGAGCGATGAAGAGCACCGCAAGCAACTGATGAATGCGTTTCAACGGGCGTTGGAGAGGGATCACGCCAAGACCATGCTGACGGCGATATCGTCGCTGGGGCTGATCGAAATGACCCGCAAGCGAACCACCGAAAGCCTTGAGCGGCGGCTGTGCGTGCCTTGCCCCTACTGTGATGGCAAGGGAACCATCAAGAGCGCCGAAACGGTCTGCCTGGAAATATTCCGCGAAATCATGCGTTCCAGCCGGCAATTCGAAGCGAGCAAGTTGATGGTGGTGGCGTCTTCGAAAGTCGTCGAGCGTATATTGGATGAACAGTCTGCGACCATCGCAGAACTGGAAGAATTAATCGGGAAATCCATTCGTTTCCAAAGGGAAGACCAGTACGCGCAGGACCAGTACGATGTCGTGCTTCTCTGAGTTCTGATATGGCCGCCCTGAAAACTCTATTCCGGCGAACCAAGACCTTGCTGTGGACGGCCTTTTCCATCCTGGTCATCCTGGCTGCGGTGGTGGTCGGTATTGGCAAGCTCATGATGCCCTACAGTGACCGTTACCAACCGCGGCTTGAAGCCTGGCTGTCCGAAGAGTTTGGCCGGCCGGTAAAATTGGAAAGCTTCGAGGGCGAATGGACGGCATTTGGTCCGCGACTGACTCTGCAGGGACTGAAACTGATGCCGCTTGAGTCGGTTGCCGTGGACGGTCTTCGGGTCAGCGAGGAAGAAGTGGCTATCGAGTCAGCAGCGCTTGATATCAAGCCGCTGAATGCGTTGATTCCAGGGCGTCCATTTTATAATTTCCGCATCATCGGCGCGGATTTCGAGTTACGGCATACCGCGGAGGGCAGATTGGAGTTATCCGGGTTTGGCGTCAGCGGCCGTGGCGGTGAAACCCAGGGCTCTGCGCTGAAAGAACTCGCCAGGGTCGGCGAAGTGATTCTGCAGGACTCCAGTCTTATATACCAGGATGAAAAATACGGAATCCTGTTGGGCTTTTCTGATATCCAGGGCGCCCTGCAACTGGAAGGAGATGAATTGTCAACCGAAATCCAGGCCAGTTTTTACGATGCCCGGAGCGGACTGGTCTACGGGGAAGTTGAAGCCACGATTTTATTGACCCTGGACGATGAGCAGAAATTGGTTGATCTCGCCTGGCAGGCAACAGCGCGCGAACTGATGCTGGCTGCATTCCAGGGCCGCTTGCCGCGCAACCCGTTCCTGCCGCTGACCGGTTGGCTTAACGCCGAGATGTGGGGCGAGTGGTCGGGGCAGGGCGGCCATCGGGTCAAAGGTATTGCAGACCTCAAGGAAGCCCGGCTGGTGAACGAATACCAGGACCTGCAGCTTGACTGGATCAACTCCCGTTTTCAATGGCAGTTTACTGATAAAGGAAAATGGAATCTTCATCTCGCAGATTTTCTCTACGACGATGGAGAACATTCCTGGACCGCGCCCCGGATATCCATCGCCAGGGATACGCCGGCCGGCCTTGGCCTCTGGATCAGCGCCGATGAGATGCCACTGGGCGTACCGGCCAACCTGACGCGAGATGTTATGTCGATCTACGACACGGAATGGCCGGCATTCCTGCCCAGAGCTGCGGCTGGAACAGTCAGTGATCTCAACATCATCCTGGATTCGTCCTGGCGCCTCGAACTTGCCAAGGGAAAAGTGAGGCAGGCCAGCGTGCTGGATTGGGAACGCTGGCCCGAATTACGCGGTCTGGATGCAGATGTATCGATTTACGGTGGTTCCGGATTGTTGCGCCTGAGCGGTGAGCAACTTGCTGTGGACTGGCCCCGGATGTTTCGCGATCCGCTGCTGCTCGCCATGCCTTCCTGCAACATCGATCTCCAGTGGGGGCAGGGCTGGCAGGTCGGATTCAGCGATTGCAGGCTGGAAAACGATGACCTGGCTGTACTCGGCGAGGTCCGGATCAGCAGCGACGAAGGCAAGCCCGATGTTGATGTTAACGTGGCGCTCACTCGCGCCCAGGTCAATAAGCTGGGCCCTTACTTGCCGGAGGCCATCCTGAAGGAGAAGGTGAAGAGCTGGCTCCGCCAGGGGTTGCTTGCAGGTGAGCTGGATTCAGGAAGATTCCAGATCCATGGTGACATGGATGACTGGCCCTTTCGCGAGGGCAAGGGTCGTTTCGAGGCATCAGCAGAATTCAAAAACGGGCAGGTCAACTACATGGAAGGCTGGCCGGTTGCCCGTGAACTGCAAGGTTCGGTTCGGTTTGTTGGCGCAGCCATGGATCTGCAGGGCAGTATCGGCGAGATAGGGGGCGTCACCGCAAAAACCGTCAATGTAGGAATCGCTGATATGAAATCAGCGATTCTGGAAGTGAATTACACTTCAGACAGCGAACTTCCACAACTTCTGGCTTTTCTGCAGCAAACCCCCTTGCAGGAACAGATTGGTGTGGACCTGTCCCAGTTTACTTTTGCCGGCGCGGCGCAAACTGAGGGAACGCTGATCGTACCGCTTGGATCAGATGCGTCGGAGCTGGAGCTGGACGGCCTTGTAACTCTGCCGGGTGGCTACTTTTCCGACCCGGTCTCGGAGATCACCCTGGAAGATATTTCGGGTGAATTGCATTACAACGAAACGGGTTTCAGTGGTTCGAACCTGGACGCCCGGTTCCGGGGATATGCCGCCCGACTGGACCTGGTGGCGGGAACCGACCGCGAAGAAAAATTCCGCGCCGACGTGGAAGGGATTTTCGGAGTCAGGGACGTGATCCCTGCATTCCTGTTGGAAAGTTACGCGGAACTGGCCCGGATGGATGGCGAATGCCTGTGGAATGCCTCCCTGATCGTCGCTCCTGACTACGCTACGGGTGAGACAGAAGCCCTGCTTCAAGTCAAATCAGTCTTGTATGGCGTGGCGCTGGATCTGCCCGCGCCCTTGCGCAAACCTGTCGGTGAGCGTTGGCCGCTGGTATTTCGATACCCTTTCACTGGTCCGAAACAGATCATTGATGTCGAATTCGTGGACCGGGCGACGTTGCGCTTCGACCTCTCTGACGAGGCCGATTCACCCCGTAGCGCGGTTATTCACCTGGGCGCAGGGCTGTCGGCCATGCCGCCGGACGGGTTCATCCGGATCGAGGGGCGGTCGGAGACCGTCGACCTGGATGGTTGGATCGACGTCATTATCGACGGAGCCCTGGGAGGCCGGGGCATGGGAGGGCTGGAACTGGAAAAAGGCAGCCTGGAAGCAGAGAAACTTTTGTTCCTGGATCGCTATTTCGATGACGTCAGTATGGACTTCAACGTGGTGGATACGGATATCCGCGCTGAGTTTTCGGCTGAGGATATCGATGGAAAAGTCCGGTTTACAACCGGTAGTGGTGGCGTGAGCAGCCTTTCCGCCGAATTTGAAAGGCTGGCGCTGGCAGACCCCGTCTCAACCGGACTCGACACGGAGACGGATCCGGCGGACTTGCCGGCGCTGCACCTGTATGTAAAATCCTTCCGTTATTTGGGTGTTGAACTTGGCGAGACGCGGATCGAGGCTTATCCCACTTCAAAGGGCTTCCATTTCGAAAAAGTGGATGCCTCCTCGGAGCAATTGTCCGTCCAGGCCAGTGGGGACTGGTCGCTTGGCGAACAGGGTCAGAGGTCTGATTTCAAAATCCATATGGCATCGGTGTCGCTGGGTGATTTTCTGAACTCAATGGACATCAGTTCTTCCATGCAGGGCGGCCAGACGCTGGTCGACTTCAGCGCCTGGTGGCAGGGGTCGCCAGCCAAATTTGCACTTTCGCGCTTGAATGGCCAGATCGATGTGAGCGTGGTAGACGGCAATATTACCAATGCCAGTGCCGGTGGCGGACGTCTGTTGGGCCTGCTGAGCATCACCGCCCTGCCCAAGCGCTTGTCGCTGGATTTTCGCGATGTATTCGATTCCGGTTTTGTATTCGACAAGGCGACCGGCACTTTTACCATGGAAAATGGAACAGCGACTACTGATGATATGCTGCTTGAATCCTCTGCCGCGAGTATCCTGATCAGTGGCAGCACCGACCTGGTAGAGCAGCAGTACGATCAGTTGCTGACGATCAGGCCGGGACTGGGAAACACCCTCCCCATTATTGGAGTATTGGCAGGTGGGCCGGTTGGGGCGGCAGCAGGGCTGGCGCTGCAAGGGCTGTTACACAAGGAAATCGGTGAGGCATTGCAGGTACAGTACACCATCACCGGTAGCTGGGATGACCCCGAATTCGAGGCGGTAGACGTCGAGCGGGCGGAAGCTGAGGCTGAAGCTGAAGCGCCGCCCAATAGTAAGTAAGATGGTTTTCCAAAATATAAGGACACTTCATGAGCGACAGGCTCAAATTGGCAGAACAGCAACTGTTGGCGCCCGGAGGGCTCGACCACGGCCAGCTTGAACAGGTTCTTGGCGACCTGATGGGGCCGGCAGTGGATTCCGGAGATATTTATTTTCAGTCCACCAGGCACGAATCCTGGGTTTTGGAGGATGGGCTGGTCCGGACCGGCACCCATTCGGCGGAGCAGGGTGTCGGAATTCGTGCGATTTCCGGAGAGAAAACCGGGTTTGCCTACGCAGATGAAATAATTCTGCCTGCACTTCTCCAGGCATCGGGAGCGGCGCGGGCAATAGCACGCCAGGGCAAGCAGGGCCAGGTGCAAGCCTGGAAAAGCCAGCAGGTAACGGCGCTTTATGGCGCCGATGATCCGATGCAGGTGATGGGTGCGGAAGAGAAAGTAGACCTCCTGCGCCAGGTGGATGCCTACGCGCGCTCCCGGGATCCCCGGGTCAGCCAGGTCATCGTCAGCCTTGCGGCCACCCACGAAACCATTCTCGTTGCTTCCACCGATGGCACGCTGGCGGCCGATGTGCGGCCGCTGGTTCGGCTCAACGTCAGTGTCATTGCTGAACAGAAGGGGCGGCGTGAGCAGGGAAGTGATGGCGGTGGAGGGCGGTTTTCCTACCTGACGTTGCTGGAAAATGACGCCTGGCGGGATATGGCCGATGAAGCAGTGCGACAGGCGCTGGTTAACCTTGAAGCGGAAGCGGCGCCTGCCGGAACCATGACCGTTGTGCTTGGACCGGGATGGCCCGGAGTGCTCCTGCACGAGGCGGTCGGGCATGGTCTGGAAGGTGACTTCAACCGCAAGGGTACGTCTGCATACAGCGGCCAACTGGGGCAGAAGGTCGCAGCCGATTGCGTGACGATCGTGGATGATGGAAGCATCAAACAGCGCCGGGGTTCGTTGACAGTGGATGACGAGGGCACGGCGACGCAACAAAACGTACTGATAGAAAAAGGCGTGTTGAAAACCTATATGCAAGACAAGCTGAACGCCCGCCTGATGAATACAGCGCCGACCGGAAACGGCCGACGGGAATCATTTGCCCACCTCCCCATGCCGCGAATGACCAACACGTTCATGTTGCCCGGGGAGTATCCGGCCGATGAAATCATTGCATCTGTTGAGCGCGGGCTATACGCGGTCAACTTCGCAGGAGGCCAGGTGGACATCACCTCCGGCCGGTTTGTTTTTTCTGCCAGCGAAGCCTACCTGATAGAGAACGGCAGAATCACCCGCCCGGTCAAGGGCGCAACCCTGGTCGGCAACGGCCCCGACGTGATGAACCAGGTTTCGATGGTCGGCAATGACCTCAAGCTCGATGCAGGCATAGGCGTGTGCGGAAAAGACGGTCAGAGCATACCGGTAGGCGTGGGTCAGCCGACGCTTCGCATCGACGCTCTGACGGTCGGTGGCACCGAAGGCTCATGAACCGGCTACCGGCGGCAATAGCTCTGATTCGTCCATTTCACGCAGCAGGCGAAACAAAGCCCTGGCGGAAGCCGGAGGTTTGTTCCGTGCAGCCTCTTTATGAGCATTCCGGATCAATTGTCGAATGGCCTGCGTATCCGTATCATTGCGCTGCTGCATCAAATCACCAACGGCGGGGTCGCCCGATTCAAGTAAAAAATCGCGCCAGGCTTCCGTACGATGTTGGCGGCCGGTAAGTTGCCTGGCTTCGCCGTCAAACCCTTCCAGGGTTTGAATGATCGGTTCCGGGTCAATCCGGCGCAACAGCTTTGCAACGTATTGCAGTTGGCGTTTACCGGCGACATTGGAACGGATCTGCCGGGCTTCCATGATCGCTGACCTGACTGCGTCATCCAGTGGCACCCGGCTCAGTCTGGCGACGTTGAGCTTGATTAGCTCCGATGCCAGCGATCTGGTTTCAAGTGCTTCGCGGCGGCGTTGGCTTTTACTGGCGGCTTGCTGTTCTTCGAAATGATTTTCCTTGCCTTTCATTATGTTCTCAACGAGGATTTCCAATATGGTAACGCAGCAATCGCTTAACCGTGAAACCGAGCTTGATATGCTCGAGTCTCATGTGCTCGAAGCTTTACGCCTGGCGCGCAAGGCGGGCGCAAGCGATGCCGAAGTGTCCGCACACACCAGCCAGGGGCTTTCAGTTTCGGCTCGCCTCGGTGAAGTGGAGACGCTTGAGCACATGCAGGACCGTGGCATATCCGTAACCCTGCTCCTCGGGATGCGTAAAGGCCATGCCAACAGCGCTGATCTGCGCAGGGAGTCAATTCAGTCCTGCGTCAGCCATGCAATAGATATCGCGCGTTATACGCAGGAGGACAAGGCCAATGGCCTGGCCGACCAGTCGCGGCTGGCGCTGGAGTTTCCGGACCTGGACCTGTGGCATCCCGTTGCAACGGACGCCAGCGCCGCCATTGAACGGGCCCTGGCCTGCGAGGCCGCAGGCCGCAGCAATGAACAGATCAGCAATTCAGAAGGAGCTTCGTTCAACGCCGGCCTCGGTCTGAGCGTCTACGGCAACTCGAATGGCTTTATCGGCCGCAATGCCGGGACCCGCTACAGCCAGTCATGCATATTGCTGGCGGGCGAAGGCGGCCGTATGCAGCGGGATTACAGTTTCGACAGCCGCCGTTGTTTTAGCGACCTCGAATCCCCGGAAACAACGGGAATCGAGGCTGCCCGGCGCACCGTGAGCAGGCTCGGCGCCAGCCAGTTACCGACTTCCAAAATGCCCGTGTTGTTTGCGCCGGAGGTAGCCCAGGGCCTGGTCGGGCACCTGGTCGGCGCAATATCCGGCTCAGCCCTGTACCGTAATGCCTCTTTTTTAAAGGACATGGCGGGCGAGGCCCTGTTTCCGGACTGGGTGAATATCCTCGAGCGGCCCTGGCTGCCGCGCGGCGCCGGAAGTGCATCGTTCGATGCAGAGGGTGTGGCGACAAGGGAACGCAGGATCATCGATTCGGGTGTCCTCGACGGTTACGTTCTGTCGTCCTATTCCGCCCGGCGGCTGGGTCTGGAAACCAGTGGCAATGCCGGCGGCGTGCGCAACCTGTTGCTCGAGCCCGGTGGTGAGGGTTGCGCAGACCTGGTCAGACAGATGGGGGATGGATTCTACGTGACCGACGTAATGGGCCAGGGAATCAGCATGGTGACCGGTGATTATTCCAGAGGAGCATCTGGTTTCCTGGTGGAAAATGGTGAAATTACCTGCCCGGTCGAAGAAGTAACCATTGCCGGAAATTTGCGTGACATGTTCATCAACGTGGTTGCGGCAGGCGAGGATATCGATACGCGCGGCAACATACGCACCGGCTCAGTTCTGATCAGTACGATGATGGTGGCCGGCGCTTGAGTGTATTCAAACTCATGCGCGTGGTGCTGTTACTGAGCATCCTGTTTGTCATCGTGGTCAATACCTGGATGACGGAAAAACGGATGGCTGCCTGGGAACGGCCAATCCTGGTAACGATCTATCCGATTGTGGCGGATGCTACGCCGGCAACCCTGAAGTACGCGGAAGATATTGATCTTTCCGACTTCGCGAATGTAAACCGCTTTATGGGCCGGCAATCCAGACCCTATGGTTTTTCAGTGACACCGGCATTCCGTTTCCAGCTCGCCCGGCCCAGCCTGGAGTTGCCGCCGGTAATTCCGGCCCAGTTCGAGCCTGCGGCGATTGCCTGGTGGAGCCTGAAAATGCGCTGGTGGGCCTGGATGAAAGACCTGCATGGCGAACTGGTCTCGCCGGACATCCAGATGTTCGTTCTCTACCACAGCCTGAATGGGAATAATGAAACGGGTATTTCAGTGGGCATGCGCAAAGGCCGCTACGGCATTGTTAAAGCCTATGCGCTGGAGACGATGAATACTGAAAACCGGATCGTATTCACACACGAATTGCTGCACGTACTCGGCGCAAGCGACAAGTACATCCTCTCCAGTGGCGAGCCCATTTTCCCCCAGGGTTATGCCGAGCCGAACAAAAGGCCGCTATTTCCGCAGCAACGGGCTGAGATCATGGGGATGCGTATCCCCATCAATTCTTTTTCATCGGTGATGCCCGATTCGCTCGATCAATGCAAAATCGGGCGGCAGACTGCCGAAGAAATCGGCTTCCTCGCCAAGCTAATCGACTAATGGCAATAGGATCCCTCAAGATCGGAAGA
>PVMK01189331.1_pt2 | contig 18304 bp, 21 predicted proteins | sample 1853481 | NCBI WGS metagenome assembly PVMK01 (sample SAMN08533507, study PRJNA380276) | Marine sediment metagenome, whole genome shotgun sequencing project. | reverse complement strand
GGGTCACGGTTTTGTACTTCAGAAACCGAGTATCAGGGTGATTCGAAGCGGAGAAAACCTCTTCCGACCATTCGAGCGTGCCACGAACTTCATTTGGTCCGCGCTCATCTCCGGAGATAAGCAGAATTGGTACTTCGTCCATGTCCGCGAGATGTTCACGTTGTGATTTTTCCGTTGGGCCGCCAAGAAACACGAGAGACCTGATGTTTTGGTTAGAAATAGCGAACTCTAGTCCCATGAATACCCCACAACTCGCTCCGGCGATGCCCATAGTAGTCGTCTCCACTCCCTTTTGAGCAATCAGTGTGTCGTAGGCTTTTTGGACGTCAGACATCCAATTTTTTCGCCAATACGGCATCGCTTCATCCACGCTACTAAGATTTGTAGGTCGCTCTCCACCACTTTGACCGAACCCCCGGTAGTCAAAAGTGAGGATGTGGTACCCATCGTCTGCCAATGCCGTCGCAACATTTTTCCACGCCATTTGGTCACGCGACGGATCGCACATATTCAGGAAAAGGAGGCCCGGGCCAGGTTCTGTGGCTGCGTAGTATGTCGCATCGAGCACTACGCCACCTTTGACCTCAAGCGAAATGGATGTGGCAGCAGAGGCTGTGCCACACAGCGCAGAGATTAGGAAAGCCATGGCGAAGCATCGAATCATCATAAAACGGTATCCTATGGCAAAGAAGAAGTAGACTCGTCGAACCGGATGCAGTTCAACGCCTGTCGTTGCCATTCTGATGCTGCGCGAAGGTCTCGCCAAGAGGAGTACATTTTAGGACATGGCTTTCGATTTAGACGTGTTTATTTCCGACTGTGCTGAGGCCATTGCCGAGCGCGCGCCGACCAAAGCTGTTCGCGAAATCGTGGCGCGTGCCGTCTCGGAACCCGGGGCATTACAGCAGACTCTCGGCACTCCAACACGGGGACAGATCGAGCGACTGCATGTCTCGGATCAACTCACGATCCTCAATGTAATCTGGGCGCCTGGCATGACGATAATGCCTCACGATCATCACATGTGGGCCGTCATCGGCGTTTACGGCGGGCGCGAGGACAATATTTTCTGGCGCCGCTGCGATAACGAACCCAACGGGCTAATAGAGGCGGCGGGCGCGAAGTCCCTGGGTCCCGGTGACGTTCGCCCGCTTGGAAGAGAGATCATTCACTCTGTTACCAATCCAACACCAAAGTTAACGGGGGCGATCCACGTTTATGGCGGAGATTTTTTCACGACCGAACGCAGTGAGTGGGATCCGCAGACGTTGCACGAGCACCCGTATGACATCGAGAAAAACCTGGCTAGTTTCGAACTTGCCAACAAAAATTTAGAGCAGGGACAAGAATGAAATGCGCGCTGCCTGACGATGCACTGCTGGCTCGTTATGCCCGAACAGATGCGTACACTGATTGTTACAAAACGGAGGTTGCCGGGGAGGTTTCCTTTGCTGAGTATGTAACTGCGTTTTACACGACGTTCCTGTTTAAGCTGGAGCGTTCAATCTTGACGTGGGCCGTCTCCAAGCCGTCGACCGACGAGCAGACAACCCAATTGGCGGAGGGGAAAATCGATACTTTTGCCGCCTGGTATGTGGAGGCCCGCAGCGAAAACGAAATTTTGCTGTGCGATTTTCGCAATCGGACACGATGTTGGCTGATGGTGTCGCCACTACACGATGACACGGGTACTCGAACAGCGTTGTATTTCGGCTCCGCGGTCATTCCGCTGCGCGACCGAATGTCCGGAAGACCATCAATGGGATGGGCATTTGGTGCACTCGCTGGATTTCACAAGATCTATTCAGTAGCGTTGCTGTACTTCGCCAGGTCTCTACTGATGGCCAAGGCAGCGGTAGACTGAAGTGGATATTCCGCAATCCCTGCAAATTATTGCCGAAATCGGCCTTGGTCTTGCTGGATTCAGCGGCCTCATTGTCGCTTTTCGCAAGGACGCGGGTCCACTGACAAATGTTCAGAAATACCGGCTGCAAATCCTGCTTGCGCTCGCTTTTGGCGCCATGTTCCTGGCCTTACTGCCGGAACTGCTCCATTACATGGGGGTTCCGCCAGATCGACTGTGGACTTTGGCCGCTCTTGTTCTATCGTGTTATTCCATCGTTTTTCTTATTTGGTGGGTGACAACATCGCACCGACTCAAGGCTTCTGTTCCGGAAATATTTAACTGGTTAGCTTTTTCGAGGATGGCTGCCGGCCATGTAGTTGTCATTATTCTGCAGCTGGCCGTTATTTTCTCGTTTCTCGATGAACAATCGCCCGGCGCATATTTTGCCGCACTGATTTGGTACCTGCTACACGCGGTCCAGCAATTCACCCGTATGCTATTCGTGCAACCAAGAAATGTGTCGGCCACAAAGCATCAGGATACTTAGGAGAAAGCAACTTGTGACGTCTCCGCTACATGACCCAAAACTGGAAGCCTTGCTCGATCGTCTGCACGCACAAAGCAATGCGCAAGTCGAAGAGACCGATGCGTACTACGAGCGACGAGAGCGTGAAGGATCGCTCGACAGCGACAACTATTGCGACGACGACATGCATCGCTTCCTCTCGGACAAGATGGTTGCGCTTGATCGGGACAAAGCAGAGTTCTGCTACCAGCTCTGCCGTTCCCTGCGCGCCACGCGCGTCGTCGAGGCTGGTACGTCGTTCGGGATATCAACCCTGTATCTTGCCGCCGCCGTGCGGGATAACCAGGTCGAGAATGGTGTGGTGATTGGCACGGAACACGAACCTGACAAAGTGAAGATTGCACTTGGGAATTTCCGGATGGCGGGCCTGAGCGATTTTATCGATCTTCGCGAAGGTGATTTGCGCCAGACGCTGAAAGACGTCGGCGGGCCGGTGGATTTCATGCTGGTCGATATCTGGGACGTGGCCCTGCCGTCGCTCGAACTGGTCTCGTCGAGCTTACGTCCCGGTGCCATCGTGGTCTGCGATAACACCACCGAGTCCCGCGAAGAATACGGCGACTACTTTAAGTTCGTGAACGACCCGGTCAATCGCTTTCGCACCATGACCGTTCCTTTCCAGGGCGGCTTCGAGCTCACAGTACGCGTCTGAGGCCCGATCCGATGGCAGATTTCCGCTATGCTGTTGGTTGTGAGTAAAGACTTCAGTGCGCAATCGTTAATCCCGGTGCTGCTGGCCGCTGGCGCGGCCGTGGCGTTGTGGTATTTCTGGACAACCGCTGACCAGCCAGCACCGGTCGTCATAACGACCGATCCGGCGCCCGCCAAGGTTCTGCCCAAGCTGCCCCGTTACCCGATGCCGCCGCTCACCGAACAGCAGCAGCAGACAAGGCAGCTGACGCCCCTGCCGTCGCTCGACGACGGCGACGCGTATTTCAAACTGTCGCTGGCACAGGTGTTTGGCAATGACATCGGCGAATTGCTCGTCGAGAAGTCGTTGATCGAGAAATTTGTGACGTCGATGGATAACCTGCCGCGCAGTCACATCTCCCAGCGCATTCGCCCAATCGGCCCGGTCAGTGGACGATTTGAAGTAGATGTTGTCGACAGCAATCAGGGGTACATTCTCAGCGCGCGCAATTACAGTCGCTTCGATGCCCTCGTTGGATTATTCGCGAGTGCGGACGCCGATGAGCTTTTTGATACCTATCAGCGGTTCTACCCGTTACTCCAGGAGGCCTTCGTCAGGCTCGGCTATCCAAAGGGATACCTGAATGACCGGGTCGTCGAGGTTATCGATCATTTGCTCGACACGCCGACTATCGAGGGACCAATTCGACTCGACCGACCGCATGTGCTCTACACGTTCTCCGACCCGGCGCTTGAAGCGCTCTCAAGCGGCCAAAAAATGTTGCTGCGAATGGGCAGCGATCATGCCGCGCGTGTGAAGCAGGCGCTTCGGTCATTCAGAACACTGATCGTCGAACCGCAACCGGAAAATCCTGATTAGCAAACTGAGATCCTCAGAAAGTTAGGATTTAGGGTCTCGCTTGGCCATTTTCAGGAACGGCTCAACGAATTCGATCGGCATTGGGAACACAATCGTATTCGTCCTTTCGTTCGATATTTCCTTGAGCGTTTGCAGGTAGCGCAGCTGTAATGCCTGTTCTTCCGTGGCCAGCATTCTGGCGGCTTCCGCCAACATGCCCGCCGCCTGTTTTTCGGCCTCGGCGTTGATGATCTTCGCTCGTCGCGCACGCTCGGCCTCGGCCTGCTGTGCAATCGCGCGAATCATGCTTTCATCAAGATCGACGTGTTTGATTTCAACATTGGCAACTTTGATACCCCAATTGTCGGTGCGCGCATCGAGCAGCCCTTGAATGTCCGCATTCAGTTTTTCGCGTTCGGCAAGCATGTCGTCGAGTTCATGCTGGCCGAGTACTGAACGCAGCGTTGTCTGTGAGAGCTGACTGGTTGCTTCGAAAACATTGGCCACACGAATCACGGCTTTCTCTGGGTCGACAATACGGAAGTAGATAACCGCGTTCACCTTAACCGAGACGTTATCTCGAGAAATCACGTCTTGTGTTGGCACATCCATAACGATGACTCGCAAGTCAACCTTGGTCATTTTTTGGATGCCGGGAAACAAGATAATTAATCCGGGCCCCTTAACTGTTTGGAAGCGACCGAGCAAAAAGATAACGCCACGTTCGTATTCCTTCAGGATTTTGATCGTGTTGTATAGAATAACGATGCCCAGAAAGGCGCCCATTCCCATCATGTAGTACGTCATTAGACTTTCCTCAAGAAACGTTCAATTTATGTTTGCAACTGGGTATCGCCGGAATCGGGTTCGGCGGTTGGCTCAACCTCGAGCACCAAGCCGATCATCGAGCGGACGACAACGTACTGGTCTTTCTCGATGGCGACGCTGCTTTGAGCGGCCCAGGCTTCGCCTTCCAGCCAGACTTTGCCCTCACCATGAAAATCCTGCATGGCCGTGCCGATTCCGCCGATGATCGAATCCTTGCCGGATACGGCGCCGCGCTTACGCAATTTCAACAGGTAGCTCATGAGCCATATAAACAACAATGCAAAGATTGCCGCAAGGGTCACAACGAACGCGATCGATATTCCGAAGCCCGGTATGCCACTGTCGAACATCATGATTGCACCGAATACGAACGCAGCTATCCCACCAAGGCCCGAGCGCTCCAAAACTCGGGGCGAACGCCTCCGCCGTCATCAGCGCAACGCCGACAATGATCAACGCGAGTCCCGCGTAGTTAACCGGCAAAACTTGCAACGCATAGGCAGCCAGCAGCAAACAGATGATGCCGACAACACCCGGCACGATGGCGCCGGGATTCCAGCCTTCGTACATCAACCCATACAATCCGATGAGGCCGAGCAGCAGTACGATTTCTGGATTCGCGATGGCCGACAGTATCTTGATGCGCCAGTTGGGTTCGTACTCTTCAATGACGACATCGCTTGTCGCAAGCGTTACAAGTTCGAAATCGGCTTCAACTTCGTATCCGTCAACCTGGCGCAGCAGATCCGCGCGGTCATCCGCAATAAAGTCGACGACATTTTGTTCCAGCGCTTCACGAGCCGTCAGTGTCTCCGCATCCCGCACGGCCTTTTCGGCCCACTCGGCATTGCGCCCGTAACGCTCGGCTAAACTTCGAATATAGGCGATGGCGTCGTTAAGGACCTTTCGTTCCATCGCCGTGCCTGACGGTGGCTCGGTTTCAACATCATCTTCGGTTTCCTCGTCGTCCGACTCCGTTGGCGTTGCGTCGTCGCCCGTAAGAGAGACCGGTGTTGCTGCACCGAGGTGTGTCGTTGGCGTCATTGCAGCAATGTGGCTAGCCAGCAAGATATACGTTCCGGCGCTGTCGGCGCGTGCCCCGGCCGGAGTTACATAGGTCGCTACCGGGACGCTGGAACCCAATATGGCTTGAACGATGTCGCGCATGGGCGCCATCAAACCGCCCGGCGTATCCATATTGATGATAATCAGTTCTGCGGCCGATGATTCAGCATGTTCAATACCGCTCAATATGTATTCGGCTGTGGCGACGCCGATACCGCCCTTAATCTCGAGAACGACGACTGTGCCATCGGCTCGAGCCGCGATGGCAGAAACAAGCAGAACCGATGCTGCGAGAAGCGCTTTGAGTCTCATAGTTTGATAATAGCAGGGTTTTTCCTGGCCGCCTTACGGCCAAAGCCTGCGTATTGGAGCGGGTGAAGGGAATCGAACCCTCATTCTCAGCTTGGGAAGCTGATGTTCTACCGTTGAACTACACCCGCAAACGTCCCAATATCCACCTAGTCTACAGTTTTCAATTGTCGTCAGACCCTATAACGCTTGCTCCATCCGTCGAATAACAAATTCGTGCTCGAGGATGCTGTTTGCGTCCAGCATACGAATCTCCATCAACGTTCGTTCAGCATCTTCATTGAGCCCCATCTGAATGAGCAATTCGGCTTTTTGCAGGTAGAAACGGGGTTCCGCCGGAATCGACAGAGTGCCCTCTGAGTAGACCGCCAGCGCTTCTTTTAACTGCTTCTGTACGATGAACATACTGCCAATATTCATATAGATTGTTTTCGCAATATCTTTGTGCTGAATGACGGAGGATTTCTCGAGTTCATACGCTTTTGTCAGATAAGCTGCTGCTTCATGAAGTCGCCCGGCGACTGAAAGTGTGTGGGCAGAGAAATACAAGGAAATTGCATTATTCGTCTGTAATTCGTAGGCCGTCTGTAACGCCGCAATGGCCGCATCAATTTCGTTCATTGACTCTAGTATTCGTGCTTGCGCCGTAAGGATTATCCGCTTAGCAGTGATCGTGCGCGACGGCAAGGTCATGAGATGGTCCAGCAGCGTGACAAATTCTTCTTTGGGGACACTGCAGCGCCCGTCTAATACGGCCATGGCCAGGTCGTCAATATTGATGGCAACATGGCCGTCCAACTGCCCGTTTTCTATCTGTGTAAGTCGTAACAACCGTCCGCTCTCCACCCTTCCATGTTCAGAACAGTCAAGAAACAACTCGTGCAATTCAGGGCCCAGTCCCGGATTCATTTTTGCCAGTGTTTTTCGTGCGTCGTCAAATGCTTCCATTTTCGTGTAAAAATCCGCGAAAATAAGCGTCAGTCTTTGTGACTGCGGATGTGCGTGATACATGAACTGATACATGGAGGCAGGTGAACCCCAGGTAGTGGCACGTTGCCAGGTGAGGAGAGATAACCCGCTGAGCGCTATTACGGTTATCCAGATCAGTCCTCGTCGTTGCTTCATCACAACCTGGAGTATCGCAAGTGCCGCAATCAGGATGCCAAAAGACGGAAGATAGTTGCGGTGCTCAAACATCAGTTCCAGGCTGAAGATGGTCGACTCGAGCACGTGACCTGCAAAGAAAAACAGAATGCCGAATGCGTACAGCGGCAGACGCTTCCTGGCAACCACCGCACTGGCCAGCAGCCCTACCAGCAACACGCCTGAAAGAAGGGTTGTGATCGGCTGGAACAGGCTGGTCGATAGAGCGATGTCATCGTGGAAGAATCCCATCTTGCTCTGGACCGGCAGCAGTAGCTGCGAAAGGTAAAGCACGACAATTCTCAGCTCAGTGAAAATACGCTCCGAAAATGTGAAGTCTCGGATCGCATAATTTTTGAGTACGAGATCAGCAAAGTTCGCCAGGACATAAAGGGCAACTAGCAGGTATCCAATCACCAGGGCACTGTGAAAAACTTTGATTTGTTTTTGCGTCGTCGGATTGCCGGCAAAACGAAAGATAAAAAACTCGATCAGACTACAGAAAATTGGGAACAGCAACGCGGTCTCTTTGCTGAGTACCGCTAACGGTAAAAACACACCGAACCCGAGACAGATCAGTGGCCATCCGCTGCCCTCACCGGTGACTTGACGTTGCCTTCCTTTCACGTAGCAAATGAGTCCGGCAAACACAAACAGGCTGGATAACTCGGTCATTCTTTGCACGGTGTATAGAACCGTGCTGACGTGCAGAGGGTGCAGCAACCAGATTGCGGCGGCAGCAGCAGCGACCAGCCAGTGCCGGTTCTGCTCGGACTTCGAGTTTGCACTGAGGAGTAACGCCGTCAGCCAGAAAATGAGCAAGCCCGTAACAAGATGGAACATGACGTTCTCATATTTCCACCACCAGGTATCGGGACCATGGGAGATTGCACTTCCGACAAACGATGCCATTGCTACCGGCCGACCGAATGGGCCACTATTGCTGATGATGTGCCGGTCCAGCAAGACCCCTGGGTCTGCGGCACTGTTATTGATCATTCCTTGCAATTGCTGCAAATCATCCAGAAAGAGCGGTCCCGACAGACCTGGGGTGTAAATGGCGGCGGCCACAAGGAGCGCGGCCGCGATAGTGGCTAAAGACCATACCCCGTGACGATCAATTGATCCGGCGGTGAATAGTGATCGAATGATTCGCAAGAATGCTGTCCTGATGCCCTGACGGGGGACTCTACCGTGGAATTACAGCTGACGACAATTGAAAACTATAGAAGCCGGGGAAATCATAGAAGTTATTCGGGCAAGAAATACGACTCCTATCTTGTGCTGCCCATTACGAACTAAGCCAGGTTGGCTATTCCTCGTACCAGGACTTTTCCAGGCGCCAGTCTTCATCCTCCAGGTTGTATTTCTCCATATGCTCGTCGAGCATTTCATTTTGCGAATTGAAACCGGGACCCCATTCGCCATTCTTGATGAAGTCGCTCATTGGGTCAGGTGCCCCTGGCTGCGGCGGCCTCGTAGTCCCCTCTACGGCCCAGGCATTGCGCGTGGACACGGTCATGCGTTCCCTTACCGCGTCTTTGGTGACGTTCCACACCATCAGGTCGGACCCTATCGATAGCGGACCATCATAGGTACTTCGGATACTGTCGTAGTAAAGGTTGTACTGCTGAGTGCCCAATCACCGAAAATATTGTGATAATCGCTCAGTCTACAGTTTCACGACCTTGAATGCCGCCATCCGGGAGCTCCAATGGACACAGCACTAACGACCATTTCATTGCAGGGGCTGGTCATTGCCTTTGTGCCGGTAGCCATCGTTATAGGAATCATGTTTCGCTGGTCCGCCGGCGCTCCGACCGCAATTTATGCTTCGCTACGAATGCTGATCCAGTTGCTGCTCATTGGCTATGTGCTGGTTTACATCTTCGAAACCGATCAGCCCGCGATCATAATCGTCGTCCTGGTAATTATGCTTACTATGGCGAGTTGGATCGCCATTCGACCGTTGCAAAAAAAGCAGCCACAAACATACCTCAACTCACTCGTCGCAATATCGGTCGGCGGCGTCCTGACGCTCGCACTGGTCAGCCAGGTCGTTGTCGGCGTTGAGCCATGGTTCAGTCCGCGCTACGTCGTCCCGCTGGCGGGGATGATTTTTGCCGGCTCAATGAACGCCGTTAGCCTTGCAGGCGAGAGACTGCAGTCCGAGTTCGACAGGGGAACGCCCTATGTGGAGGCTCGGCGAATCTCATTGCAGGCGGCGTTGATTCCGATCACAAATTCGTTGTTTGCGGTTGGCCTCGTTGCGCTGCCCGGGATGATGACGGGTCAAATCTTGTCCGGAGTTTCTCCGCTGGTGGCAGCGAAGTATCAAATCGTTGTTATGACGATGCTATTCGGTACTTCAGGCATTTCGGCAGCGCTGTTTTTGGTATTGGCCAATCGTAGCCGGCAACAAGGCGACTGACTCTTGTCACAAGACCCGGCAGAATTGAAGTCGATGCCTCTCTACAGGGGCGTCGATAGAGTCTATGCTGAGCTGGCTGCAGCCGGCCTTGATCGTGAGCAAGCGCTTTGTGTCAGCGATCTCACGGCATTTGATCAGTATCATTATCACGGCACCGATGCCGTTGATATCGCAATTGCGTCGTTCGACATCACGTCAGGCGATCGTGTGCTCGAAATCGGTTCGGGTATCGGCGGCCCGGCCCGTCATATTGCCGACACCACTGGCGCCAAGGTTGTCGCTCTTGAACTGCAACCGGACCTGGACGAAACAGCCCGGGACCTGACCAATCGTTGCGGGCTAACGGAAAGAATCGATCACGTTTGCGGCGACGTGCTTGAGTATTCGCCGGGCGATCTGCAATTTGACGTCATCGTGAGTTGGCTGGCTTTCTTCCATATTGAGCAGCGTCAGGAACTACTGGCGCGCTGCAAAAATTGGTTAAAGCCTTCCGGAGGTCTGTTTGTCGAAGACTTGTTCGCGGGCGGCGAATTTACGTCCGCCGAACAAGAAGAGCTCGATGTCATACTTTTTTCGCGCTACTTACCAAGTCGCAACATCTACGAAGAGGATTTTCGTGACGCAGGTTTCTCAAGCATCCACGCCACTGATATGAGTGAGGACTGGCGGCGGTTTACTCACGAGCGATACGAATCGTTTTGTGCAAATCGGCAACGGCTGGAAACTGTGCATGGCGAAGAGCTCGTTGCCGGACTCGACAGTTTCTATGGCACAGTCGCCCGGCTTTTCAAGGGCGGACACCTGGGCGGCATGCGTCTTGTCGCTAAAAATAACGGCGAATTTTCTTGACGCGCTTGTGAAACGAGGCCGTGCGCGTTCCTGGATTATTTTTAGTCGGTGAGGGCAGCGTTGCTGCAAGCTCTATCGCCTGGCGATCCGTGAGCCTGGACGCCGACACACCCCAATAATATCGCGCGGCAGCATCGACACCGTAAATTCCCCTGCCAAACTCCGCAATATTCAGGTAATGCTCAAGGACGCGTTTCTTGGAAAGGTTTCTTTCCATGCCGATCGTCAGCAGGAGTTCATGCCATTTGCGCAGCGGATTCCTTGACGGGCTCAGGAAAACATTCTTGACCGTTTGCTGGGAAATAGTGCTGCCGCCGTAGACCAGGCGTTTCTCGGACAGGTTATATTCCATCGCTTCCTTGAGCGCTGCAATGTCTATCCCTTCATGTTCGTAAAAGCGGGCGTCCTCGGCAACGATCACGGCCCGAATCATGCTTGGTGGGATGGTCTCGATCGAAACCGGACTCCAGCGAAGCTTTGGCCAATCCGGGTGCCGGTGCCGCTCGAATTCGTAGCTGCTGATAAAGCTCGAACGCTGAATTGGGCCTTCTGTGTACAGACCCCAGTCCGGCCAGATTCCGATCATGTAGCCAACATCCATCATGATTACGATCGGCAATAGTCGCCAGACCCAGCGCAGCAAACGCGTAACGACGGGTATGCGAAAGATTGAAGAAATTTTTCCCAACAGTCTGGAAGCCATCGTCCACAATATTAGTGCAAAAGGGCGAGGCAATACTGTGACCCCGTCGACCCAAAGTGATCGCGGCTGTGGCTCTAGCGTATACTTGTGGGGTTCCTGTAGAGACGGGGGTTGCGGTGGCTTCAGGGTCCAGGCTCGAGCGTTGGGCGCTCTTTGCAGAAATTGCAGGTGCCTTTGCCGTTGTATTGTCCGTAGCCTATCTCGCCCTGCAAGTCTCGGATAACAATCGTTTGTTGCGAAGCCAGGCCCATTTCAATGCACTCACGCTTGGTCAGCGGCCGCTAGAGATGATGGTCGAAAACGAGAACCTCGCTGCAGTGATAGTTCGTTGTAGCAGCGACCCGGCATCGATGGATCCGGCTGGCTGGGAGCGCTGCAGTAACTACTACTTCATGCAGTTCAATAGCTGGGAATACTTCTATTATCAGCACGCTGACGGTTCGATTCCTTCTCAGTTATGGCGCGGCGCGGACGCGTATTTTAAGCAACGAGTACAAACCAACGCCGGCTACGCACGATTCTGGTCCGAGGGACAGATCGCGTTTGACGAGCCGTTCCGCTCATACGTCGCGAGCGAGTTTGCGGCGACTAATTGAACCCTGAAAACGAGCCCATGAGAAAATTAGCACGCATCCTTATCGCTTTCGTGGCTCTCGAGCACCTTGGCTTCCTGGTCCTGGAAATGTTTCTGTGGACCAGCCCCACCGGCATGCAAGTATTCGGGCTAACTCAGGATCTTGCCGAACAGACCTCGGCACTCGCAGCGAACCAAGGGCTTGTACAACGGCTTCCTGGCAGCCGGCCTGATCTGGAGCCTTGTTAAAAAGAACGACGCTTTTTCGCTGCAAGTCTTTTTCCTGAGCTGTGTAGTCGTCGCGGGAATCTTTGGCGCTCTCACCGCGAAGGCGAGCATTCTGTACGTTCAAGGTGCGCCCGCGATGATCGCGCTCGTGCTCGTCGTGCTTACCAATCGCCAAACTGAAATACGATCCAGCGCGAGTCAATAAATGAAACACAGAATCTCGCGAAAAACAGCTTACCAGTCGACGGCGCTCATAGCCGTAGTCCTGATCGTCGTAATTATTTTCATCTCGGCGCCGTATTTCACTACCGTTCCAGTGCCCGAATTTTCCGATGAGCAGGAGATATTGCTGGCCGAGTTGTATGCCAAGAAACAGCGCTGGGAAGACAGTCGCCCGGCTTCTTTTCGCTATGTGGTGGAAAGAAAATGCGCCTGTCCGATTGAGCACATGCAGCCCTTTCCGGTCGTCGAGGACCTCGGCGCCAAGAATATCCGCGTTAGCTGGATCGACGACTTTTTTCATCGATATTGAAAAAGCTATTCTTGATTCGGCCCAGGTTGCGGTCACCTACGACGCGCTATACAGCTTCCCGGTTGCAATTTCGATTTCGTATCCCGACGGCCCGGAAGACTCGTGGCGAGAGATTTACGTGCGGGAGTTTGACATCATCAGGTACAAGTAAACGACCTACCGGAGAGTTTGCGATGGACAGTATACGCAATCGTGCAACAGACCAATTTCCCATGGTATTGCTCACCCTCCTCAGTATTGTGCAGGCCCTTGCCCTCGAGCTTCTCTGGGACCATTTGCGCAACCGGCCTGATCTGTACGAGTATTCCTGGATCGCACTGCTCGGCTGGTTACAAATAGCAGCCAGCCTGATGGGCATCGTGTTGATCTGGCTGATCTATTCGGGAATGGTAATGCGCTTTCGATGGACCCCATCGACGGCTGATTCGATTTTGCCTTTCTTCGTCGGCCTAATTCAATTTCTAATGATCGATATGATGGGGTCCGGAAAATTTGGGGCCTTGGATGATCGTGTTGGCGATCGTGTTCGCTACGATGATCGGCGCCAGCCATAGAGTCTTTCGACGCGCCCGGCAAGATCCGGCCAACCGCGGCTGGTTCGACCGGTTTTCTCCGGCAACACTGCGCGATTTCGTGCCACACCTCGTTGTCATTGCCACTTTGGTTCTGCTCGGCGCCTGGCTGTGGCAGAGCGGAAGCACGGGCTGGCCAGCAATGTGCGCAATACTCTTAACACATGTCGTTCTCGGCTATGAGATTTTCAATGCGGCGAATTTCTGGAACCAATCGATGGACGATGGAAAGGACGCCGCGAGCCCGGACGGATGACGCCAATTGTTCAGCTATTCGACGGTCACCGACTTTGCAAGATTGCGCGGCTGATCGACATCCGTGCCTTTGAGTACTGCAACATGATAGGCCAGCAACTGTAACGGGATCGTGTACAGGATCGGCGCTTGAAAGTCCTGGATAATCGTCGGCATGCGCGTCGTATGAATGCCAACGCGGTCGCCGAATTGCACGCGCGGATCGGCGAACACATAAAGTTCACCGCCACGTGCTCTCACTTCCTGCAAGTTACCTTTCAACTTTTCAAGCAATGCGTCGTCGGGTGCGATGGTAACGACGGGCATGTCTTCGTCAACCAATGCCAATGGGCCGTGTTTTAACTCCCCTGCGGGATACGCTTCAGCGTGAATGTACGAGATCTCCTTAAGCTTGAGCGCACCTTCCATTGCGACCGGGATTCTGCACACCGCGACCCAGGAACAATGCATGATGTTTGTCCACGAAATGCTCGGCGAGCGTTTCGATTGCCGAATCCAAACCGAGCACCTCATCGATAAGGCCGGGAAGGTCCGCCAGCTGCTCAACCAGTTCCCGTTCCTGCTCCTCCTCCAGGCCGGCGCGGCGAGCCAATGCAATCGTCAGCAGGGCCAGAGCGGCGAGTTGCGTGGTGAATGCTTTCGTCGATGCGACACCGATCTCCGGGCCCGCATGCGTCATCATGACGAGATCCGATTCGCGAACCATCGAACTCTCGGGCACATTGCAGATCGTTAGGGTCGACACGTAGCCGGATTCCTTCGCCGCACGCAATGCAGCCAGCGTATCCGCTGTTTCGCCGGACTGGCTGATCGCAACGAACAGCGTACCTTCCGGAATTACCGGGGATCGATATCGATACTCGCTCGCAATTTCAACCATGCACGGCAAACGGCAAAGCTGTTCGATCCAGTAGCGTGCGACAAGACCCGCATGATAACTCGTTCCACAGGCCACAATATGAATGCCCTTTGCTTCATCGAGCGCGATGTTTGCTTTCGGTCCGAATGCCGCGTCAAGTACCTTGCCGTTGGCAATTCGCTCCGCAAGCGTGCGTGCCACCGCTTGCGCCTGCTCGTGAATCTCTTTCTGCATGTAGTGGCGGAATTCACCACGTTCCGCCGCGTCCGCCGTCAACTCGCTTTCTTTTACAGGTCGATCTACTTCCTTGCCGTCGACGTCCCAAATCGAAACCTTTGTTCGTTCGACCAGCGCGACGTCGCCTTCATCGAGGAACATGAACTTGCGTGTCACGGGCAGCAAGGCCGCGACGTCTGAGGCGACAAAATTTTCGTCAATGCCAAGACCGATCACAACCGGACAACCAGCCCGTGCCAATACCAACTTGCCTGGATCGCTTTTACTTATCACAACCAGTGCGTAGGCACCTTCAAGCTCAGCGACCGTTGCTTTGACCGCGGCTACTAATTCGTTCGTCTCTTTCAAATGATGCGTGATTCGATGCGCGACAACTTCCGTATCGGTGTCGGTAACGAATTCATAACCCTTCGTTTTGAGGTCGTCTCGCAACTCCTCGAAGTTTTCTATGATCCCGTTATGCACGATCGCGATGTCGTCGCCCGACATGTGTGGATGCGCATTGGTTTCGTTCGGCACGCCGTGTGTTGCCCAGCGCGTGTGTGAAATGCCGATGTTTGCCTGTACCGGGTTTTCGTCGAGTGCGTTCTGCAGCTGCTGAACTTTTCCTACCCGACGCATGCGCGTGATAATGCCGTCCTCAAGGACCGCAATTCCGGCCGAGTCGTAGCCGCGATACTCTAGCCGCCTGAGCCCCTCCATCAGGATGGGGACAACGTTTCGTTCGGCAACAGCGCCGACAATTCCACACATGCTTTGCTTCTCCTGCCTATTTCTTCTTGGTGGGTCGCTTCCAGCCCGGAACACTGACCTGCTTCGATCGCTCTAACACCAGCTGACCGTCGGGAACGGGCTTGGTAATCGTCGATCCTGCACCGATCGTGGCTCCCGCGCCGACGTTGATCGGCGCCACAAGATTGACGCCGGATCCGATGGACGCATTGTCGCCAATCGTCGTCTTGTGCTTGTTGGCGCCATCATAGTTAACCGTAATAGTCCCGGCGCCGACGTTGACGTCCGTCCCAATCTCGGCATCGCCGATATAGGTCAAGTGATTCACCTTGCTGCCAGCGCCAATTGTGCTCTTCTTGATTTCGACGAAATTTCCGATTTTGACGTTATTGGCAAGCACCGCGCCCGGGCGCAATCGGGCAAACGGACCGATTTCGCAATTGTCGCCGGTCGTTGCGCCTTCCAGGTGGCAGTTTGAGTGCACGATCGTGCCGACGCCAAGCTCACTGTCTCGAATCAGGTTGTTCGATTCGATGCGGGTGCCATCGCCCAGCGATACATCGCCCTCGAATACCGCGTTAACGTCGATAAAAACATCTTTTCCACAAATCAGCTTGCCACGTATATCGACCCGCGATGGATCCGCGAATCCGACGCCTTGTTGCATCAATTCGTCGACCTGCCGGATCTGTAATGCTCGTTCTGCTTCAGCCAACTGTTTTTTATCGTTGATACCCATTACCTCCACCCAATCGTTCGCTTTGACCGCATTTACCGTGCTGCCATCCGCTACGGCAGACGCTACAACATCGGTCAGGTAATACTCACCCTGCGCGTTGTTGTTGTCGATAGCGTTTATCCAGTCCCGCAACTTTTTTCCTGACGCTATCATGACGCCCGTGTTGATCTCCTTGACAGCACGTTGCTTCTCCGTCGCATCTTTTTCTTCGATGATCGCAGTCACGTTGCCATCAACACGAATGATGCGCCCGTAACCGGCTGGATCGTCGACATCGACAGTCAACAAACTGACTTCATTTTCTGCGGTCGCATCGATAAGCCGTTGCAGCGTTGCAGCCGTCAACAACGGCACGTCACCGTACAGTACCAGCACCTGGTTGCCGTCCGGCGTCTCGGGCATGGCCTGTTGTACGGCGTGGCCCGTACCGAGTTGCTCAGCCTGTTGTACCCATCGCGACCCGTCGCCGCCACACGTGTGTGGTACTAATTCGCCGCCGTAGCCATAAACGACCGCGATATCACCAGCGCCAAGCGCGTGTGACGTATCGAGAACATGTGCCAGCATTGGTCTGCCAGCCAGCAGCTGCAATACCTTCGGCAACTCGGAGCACATGCGTGTGCCCTGTCCGGCTGCGAGGATGATGACGCTTAAGCCCATCGCGGGATGATACCGCAAGACCAGTGGTGCTGGTGTGCGGTGATTGTGGCAAACAATGCTAGTCTTGCCGCTCGACAATCAAAGAAGAAGCAATAGTGTCGACACAAAATGTCATTTTGATGGGCGTGATTTTTTACATGATGATCATGGTCGCCATCGGCGTCTACGCGTCGCGGGGCACACAGTCCCTGACTGACTTTATCGTTGCCGGTCGCAAAATGCCCTTGTGGCTATGTTCGGTTTCCATTTTCGCGACCTGGTTTGGCAGCGGCACTATGATGGGCGCCGGAACCGCTGCTTACGAGGGTGACACCCTACTGATGATCGGTGAGCCGTTTGGCTCGGGTTTGGCCTTGTTTCTTTCGGGTCTGTTCTTCGCGCGCCTTTACCGGCGCACCAGGCGCCTTACCTGGCCGGAATTCTTCGAAGCTCGATACGGCAAGATAGCCAGCGCCTTCGGCTCGCTCGCGGATGTGTCTGCTAACATCATCTGGCTGGGAGGCGTGCTATTCACGTTTGGGGTGCTTATGGAGTCGCTCGCGGGTATCCCGATGACTGTTGGCATTTTTGGCGGACTGTTTGTCATTGTAATCTATACGATGATCGGCGGAATGTGGGCTGTTGCGCTGACTGACTTTATTCAAATGCTGATTTTCATGTTCGGCATGTTTATCCTCCTCTATTTCGTTCTGGATGACGCTGGCGGCTGGAGCGCCGTTGTCGCGCAGCTGCCTGAGCACTCGTTCCGGGCTATGCCGCTCGAACACACTTTCGATAACTGGATCGGCCATATACACGTCTGGATGGCGCTCGGCGTCGCCGCGGTCGCAAGCTCCTCGATTATTCAACGCGCACTGTCCGCGCGAAGCGAAGGTGTCGCTCAGAACTCTTTTTACATTGCCGCTTTCGGGTACTTAACTGTCGGCCTCGTTCCGCTGATGCTTGGCTTTGCCGCAACCGTAACGCTGCCCGACCTTGACGACCCCAATGCCGTCCTCACAGATCTTGCTATCAAACATATGCACCCGGCGTTCGTCGCATTGTTCGTCGGGGCGATTCTTTCGGCAATCATGAGTACGTCCGACAGCATTCTTCTCGGCGTTTCGTCGATTATCAGCACGAATCTGTTGCCCCTGGTGAAAAAAGACCCGAGCCAGAAATTGCGTTTGCAGGTGGCGCGTTATGCTATTCCCGTTTGCGGGCTTGATCGCGACTTACTTTGCCTTTAATGCCGAACGGGTCGTTGAGGTTCTCATTGATTCGGCCGCGGTGCTGTTGGCCGGAATTCTCGTGCCGTTCGTTCTTTGTTTTTGGTGGGATAAGGCGAATCGTTCGGGAGCGCTCGCTGGCATGGCCGGGTGGAATCATCGCGTGGGCGGGAGCTGCTGCTTATGGCACGGACGTGCCGCCTGACCTTATCGGTTTCGTGGTTTCGTTGGGCTCGATGGTCACGGTCACGCTACTGACGCAGAAGATCGACCCGCCACGACCCCTGACTGATATCGACGGAAACCGCGTTGAGCAACTGACCGGCTTGGCACATTGCCGTTGTTCGGGCAGTCATCTATCCGTGAGTAGCCGCGCCCCGGAGAGTGTATTGACATGAAAAAATTTACTCGTCGCCTGACTCGAATTGCGCTACGCGTGCTGGCGCTCGCGCTTACCGT
>PVMK01128302.1_pt1 | contig 18310 bp, 16 predicted proteins | sample 1853481 | NCBI WGS metagenome assembly PVMK01 (sample SAMN08533507, study PRJNA380276) | Marine sediment metagenome, whole genome shotgun sequencing project. | reverse complement strand
AATGGCGTCCGCCGCCGTTGATCCAGACACAGCCGGATTCGATTTGGCGCGCGGTGCGCATCGCGGTCGTGACATCATTGGTCCAGATTCCGGCCGTCAGTCCGTACTCGGTACCGTTCGCCATCTCGATCGCTTCGGAGGTCTCGCTCCAGCGCAGCACCGACAATACGGGCCCGAAGACCTCGTCGCGCGCAATGCGCATGTCCATTGTGACGTCGCCGAAAACTGTCGGCCGAATCCAGTAACCGCGCTCAAACTCCTCTCCTTCGGGGCGTTCGCCGCCGGTCAGAAGCTTCGCGCCCTGTTCCCGGGCCGATTCGATGAGCGCTACCACATGCCGGTAATGGCCTTCAGAATTGATCGGCCCCATCTCGGAGGCGGTGTCCAGTGCATCGCCGACCTTGATACGGCCGACCCGCTCGACCACGCGCTCGATCACGGCGTCGTAAAGTGATTCGTGCACCATCAGCCGGCTCGTGGAACCGCAGGATTGGCCGGCCCACGCAAAATTCATCCCGGCGACAGCCGCGTTGGCAACCGTTTCCACATCGGCATCGGGAAATACGATGAACGGGTTTTTGCCACCGAGTTCCAGGCTGATGTGCTTGACGGCGACTTCGGCGGCAGCTCGTTGGATGGCCATGCCGGTCGGGATCGACCCGGTGAAGCCGATACGCTGCACGTCCGGGTGGCGAACAATCGCGTCACCGACGACGATGCCCTGACCCGACACGATGTTCACAACGCCCGGCGGCAATACCCTTTGGCAGATTTCCGCCATGACCGTCGCCGACAGAGGGCTCTGGTCCGGTGACTTCAAGACGACCGCATTGCCCGCCATCAGCGGTGCGGCCAGGTGGGCGCCAGCAAACAGGAACGGATGGTTGAACGGTACGATCCTGCCGACCACGCCGTATGGTTCCCGCATCGTGAAGTGGATGTTTTGCGGAGTCGCGGGCACGCTTTCGCCTTTGATTTCAGTGCCGAGCCCGGCCATGAAATCGACATAACCAGCAACCAGCACGATATCGTTGCCGAGGCTGGCGATGGTATTGCCGGTATCCGCGGCCTCCATCGGCACAACCGCTTCCTCACTGGCACGAATCGCGGCTGCCAATTCACGCATCAGGGCACCGCGCTCGAAGACCGACTTCGCGCCCCATTCCGGTTGCGCCGCCTTGGCGGCGGCGACAGCGCGGTTCACGTCCTCGACGCTGCCGGCCGGAACCCGGCCGTGAACTTCCTCGGTCGACGGGTTCACCGACTCCATCCACTCGCCACTTTCGCTGGCGACGAACTCGCCGCCGATATACATCAGCCGGTCACCGAAAGTCGTATCCAATAGGTTGTCCTGAAATTATCGGAGTATTGATTAGTTTTAGCGTTTTGGGGCCGACGGCCACGCCGAAACGATAGATGGGAGGGGATCGGAACACCGCGAAAACCGGGCTCGCGTCCACCTGCTGGCGGCCAGCGAAGTGGGCATTCCCACCTCAACCGGCCAGCGAGGGCACGACGCCGTCAGGCCGGGCCAGTCGCCGTCTCGGCCGGCTCCGGGTAGACGTAGTTTTTCGGTGCAAACCGCAGCACCAGCACTGCCCACACAAATATGACGACATTGGCAACACCGACCAGGATGAATGGCCCAACCCGTGCAACGCTGTCGAACAATTCCCCGCCAGCCTTGGCGACCAGCAAAATCCCGAGCGCGCCGAACAGGCTGAACATTCCTATGACGGCCCCGCGGCCTTTCACCGGAGCTTCCTTGCCGACCAGCGATATCGCTGACAGATTGGCCGTGATCTCGCCCAATCCTATCAACACAGCAGCGTAATACATCTCGCTTCCCAACGGGTCGCCGACAAATGCCAGCGACAGATAGCCAATGCTGGCGAGGACCATCGCGATGGCCAGGCCAAAAACCCGATCGATTTTGTCGAGCACAAATCCCATAACCACCGCGCAGGGAAGCGCGGCTGCCTGGATGATCACGTAAAATTTCAAACCAGCGGCCATCGCTTCAGTCGTGCTCATTCCGCGCTGCGTACCTTCAAGAAACAACCAGGTCGTGAAAAATGTGCTGAGTACTGCCAGATCGCCGCGGGATACGAGAGCCGCGCCGTACGACAATGCAATGCGCGGATTTCGGGCCGCTGCCAGCCCAACCTTGAGCGTCGACAGCATCGGCTCACGTTTTTTAACCTGTTCCGGAGCCCCTTTCTTCAAACCGAGAATAGCGACGGTGGCCACGACCACACACATCGCCGCTACGGTCCAGCGGGTGTAGGTGATTGCCCACTGCGGCGAGAATCCTTCGCCCTGGTACCACTCGGGTAAGCCCCGGAAATACATTGTGAGTATGACCATACCGACCGCGTTGAACAGCATGGTGGCCGCAATCATTTTGGCGCGGGATTTTTCAATCGGGTAGTCGTTGGCAACCGCCGCGAGCATTGCCGAGGCGCCAGCGGTACCCAGCGCATAGACGAGACGGTAAATCGTAAGCTGCCCGATATCTTCGGCAAGCGGGTACAGAAAATGCCCGAGACCTATCAGCAAAAACGCCGCCGCATAGATAGGCCTTCGGCCGATCCTGTCAGACAAAGCGCCGATCGGCGCGATGAAAATCAGGACGACGATCTCGTGATAGAAAGTCAGGCTTCCCGCCAGACGACCGAACTCGCTCTCATCGATCCCGAGAATTTCTTTGAAGATGATCGGCTGACCCGCGTTCATGTAGGCCATGACCGCGATGCCGAAGAAGGATGCAAAGAACAGCGCGGCGATATTGATCGGCCTCACACCGGGTAACATCCACAGCGGTCCGATGCGCAGCCCTGTTTCCTCGTTCGAATCGTCTTTGTTAGCGTCGGTCATGTTCCCTCGCCGTTACTGATACTGGCCACCGTCACATTAAGCGAGCACCAGCATATCGACTGTTCCCGATGCCGTCTAATGGGTTTTTGGTCCCGGCGCTGTCCAGGTGCAGCTCCGCACGCCAAGGCGTTAGAATACGCGTACTGGCGTACCAATAAATTCGCGGCGGGTCCCGGTCCTTCGGTTCCGCCAAAACAAAGTTGCCAATCGCAAGAGGAAAGTGCATGTGGAGCATCATCAAGAAAGTCATGCTGGGTCTGGTAGTCGTTATCGTGCTGCTCGTCGCTGCGTCCGCAATATTCGTTTACCGTGAGGCCAATCGCGAAATCGAACCACACTTCGCCGGCCAATGCGAAATCATGCAGCTCGACGGCAGTTCCGAGGATATTCAGGTGGACCGGGAACGCGGATTGGCCTATCTGTCCCTACGCGACCCTATTGGCGACATGAACGGCAACGACGTGCCACAAGGCACGATTGCCCGAATCGATCTCAATGCTGAGGTGCCAGTCGCGACATCGGCTTTGATCAACGCACCCGACCATCTGCACCCCCATGGCCTGAGTCTGTTCATCGACGCCGACGGTCAGCGTTATATATTCGTCGTGAATCATCCGGAAGACCGTGAGAATGGCGACGAGGCAGTCGAATCCTTTCGTGAGACCCAGCCAGGGCGTTTTGCGCATGTCGAGACGTTCAGGAATGCATTGTTAACGCACCCCAATGATATCGTGGCGGTCGGTCCTCGCGAGTTCTACGTCGCCATCGATACCGGGCCACAACGCGACGGCAAACCGACAAATCTGCTGCATTTTCGCGGCGATGACGTGCACATCGTCACCAATGACATCGAGTCTGGCGGAGGCATCAACGCTTCGGCAGATGGCCGGTTTGTTTACGTCGCCGAAACTGATGCCCGAGCCATACGCGTATTCGGAAGAAATCCGGCCGACGGCAAGCTGACATCGATGCGGCGCATCGAGCTGCCAAGTGCTCCGGATAATATCGACGTTTCGGAAGACGGCAGTCTGGTCATTGGCGCCCATTCCAACACGATGGCTTTGGTGCTGCATTTTATGACCGGGTCCGATTCCCCTTCGCAAGTTCTGCAGGTAAAGACCGACGCGGCTGGCAACGATGCTATCGAGGAAATTTATCTGAATCGCGGTGAGGAGATTACAGCTGCCAGCGTTGGCGCAACCTACGATGACCTGTTGTTAATCGGATCAATTACGGCCAGGAAGATTCTAATTTGTCGATACGAATAGTGAACAACGGCGCGAATGTTTTCGCGTCTAGTCAAGGAACACGCAGGAGACACAGATGAAAAAGGTATTGATCACGTTATTGACCATCGTCGTAGTTATCGTCGCTGCCGGCTACGGCACCGTCAAATACATGAACCGCCACACTGATCTGAACCTGTCTGCATATTTTCAAACGCAGGACATGACGCCCGAAGGCCAAACGGCGGTATTCATTATTGGCTTGTCGCAAACCGAGGATTTCGACCCGACCTGGTGGTACAACATTTTCCAGCACCTTGCCCATGCGAGGATTCCGTGGCCGGCACGTAACTTTGCACTAGCCGATCGTGGGGTCGCCTTGATGGATCCGGATCGGGATTACTCGACCGAAAAATTTGAACCGGCATCGCTCGTGGACCGGCATGGCAATAGCCGTGACATGGATGCGGTCCCGTACATTGAAAAATTCCACCGGGGCGAAATCCAGTGGGTCGAGCCCAATGAATCGATCCATCTGGACACTGGATACTGGGTGTATCCAGGACGGCAGGACGGGGTTCCGACGGTCTCGGGCAAAACGATTAATTACGCTCGTCTGTGGTACTACGGTCGCGGAATCACTGGCGGCCAGATCCCGGCCGACTGGCAGCAGAATCGCATTTACGACATCGTCTACGAAAAACTGCAGAGCGATTACCCCGATGTTCCGTATCACCAGGCCGATACGATGGACCCCTATACCTGGCGCAAGGAAATCTTTGAATTACTGGACGGTGGTGCTGAAACGCTGGTGCTGATTTCACCGATGGTCGTCTACTCAGATTTCGAGGATTTCAAGAACGGCTTTCAGCACAGCGTTGAATACGTGCACGAGTGGGAAGCCCTGAACGGCAGGGAAATCAAAATCATCATTGCACCGCCAATGGGGCACTTCCGACCGATGCGCGACGGCTACCTGCTGATGCTGAGGGACAAGCTCGACACGCTGCCCGCCGGCGTAAGCGTCAAGATGGTGTGGTCGGTGCACGGCATGCCATGGCGCGTATTCACTAACGAAGCCTGGCTGGATTTGATCCCCGGCTACCGTGACCCGCTCGTGGAAGAGACCCATCAACTGCTGGGTGAATATGATTTCACTGAAACCGAGGTTGTGGTGAGCCAGGACCATTTCGCGGACCACTATTGGGACCCGGAGGAAAAATACCTGTCGACGAACCGAGCCTACGTCGAGGGTGTCGAAGCTGGCTACGACTACGTGCTGAATCTACCGATCGAGTTCTATAACGAGAACACCGATACATTGTTCTATCATGCGATGGTCAACTACGAGAACTTTCCCGGCTACACCGTATATGACGTCATCGACTATCCGAAAGAATACTGGGATGAGCCGTATACGAAGCATTTTGTAATCGACGACACCGAGATTTTTTACCTGGGCGTGCCGACCGGGTCACGCTATCGTCCGTACATAGCCCGGGCGATGTACGATTCGCTGGATTCTGTATTGTCGAAGGGATCAACGGGCGGACGCGTTGCGGCGGCCGGCGGGCAACCGTAACGCAGCTGACGGTCTTTACTTACCAAAGTTTTCGTCGAGGAAATCCCGGAACAGTCCGGCCCAGCGCGCTGCAGCGATCTCGACCTGCTGCCAGCTGGCGTCCTGCACGCCATCCAGTGGTTGATCCGGTTCTTTTTCGAGATCGCCAGCGCGCGCAAGCACCTCGCCGCTGACAGAGTCTGTCATCTCCATGAAAAACGATAGCTGACCGGCCGATACCATGGACGTTAGCAAACCCATTTGCTCCAATTCAGCCGTTTTGGGATGAAACTTTGCGTCCACCAGAGACGCACGCACACCGAGTACGTCTGGTCCGGCTGCATCGACGATCGGATAGACTCCCTCTATCCGGCTCAGGAATGCTTCACGAAAGATTGTTCGCATGCGTTCGAGATCGTCGGGCTCAGGACCCCCCAGTCCCTCGGAATAGTAGATTTCCAGTGGAAAAGCTTTGAGTTGTCGGTAGCGTGAGAAGTCGACGCCGGGTTTGATGTAGGCCTTATCGACGCTCGAGTCCTGAACCCTGACGTAGCTTTCGACTACTGTGCTGGTGTTACAGGCAACGAGGGTGAGCGATGCCGCGAGCGCCGTCAGGGCAAGCAGGCCCCTGCAATTCTTTCGCTTGTGTCGATCGAACCGTTCCACAGGCAAACGTCCAATTGCACTACCGAGCTGCCGTGGCTAGCGGCGGCGGAAAACCCTTCAGGATCAGATCAGTCACGTCCCGGTACTTTGCGGCGCGCTTGGCATCATCCTTGATCGGCTTGCCAACGGTGCCACTGCCCCAGCCGTGCCAGGCGGGCTGCCGCGTCGAGACATCAAAGATATCGATGGCCAGGGTGCCCTCCGTGTAATTACTAACGCGCACGTCGGAACCGCCACCGTAATAGTAACCACGCCGCCCGTAGTAGCCGCCATAGGTCGATGGATACGATGTGACCCGAACCTTATCCTGGGTGCCGATCGTAAATCCGACTGCGAAATCGGCATTTTCCGGATCATCCACCTCGGCGAATCCTTTTGCCGTAAGCGAACCGGCGATCGCCACCATGACGCGCTCCTCGAGAAACGGGCTCATCGTTGGCGGCGCCTCCATTGCCAGGACCATCGGGTTTTCGCTGACCCAGACGAACTTCTGGTAGCTCTGGAATTCCATTTCCGGATCGAAATCGGACTGGGTCTTGATCGATGGACCGCAACCGAAAAGTAACAGCGCGATGAGCGCGCATGAGCAATAGCTGAAAATTGTGTTGCTGTTTTTCGTTTTTTTTGATCGTCACAATCAAACTGTAAGCTCACCCTAAAATCAGACGGTCGACAATGGCGGCCGTCAGCATCAATCCGAGTTGAACGATTGAAGCTCCGAATGTTCGCCACGCCGCCTGGATGCCGGGTTTGCGGGCCAACTTCAGGCTCGCCTGGACGAAATATACCCCGCCGATCGCAGCCCCCAACAGGTATATCCAGCCGAGCCCGTAGAACACCGGCACCAACGACAGCACACTCAGTACTATTGCATGTACCAGGATCGTCAACGTCGCGGTTCGATCATCGACTAGTACCGGCAGCATTGGCACCTCGGCGTCCTGATAGTCTTTTTTGCAGGCGTACGCCAGCGCCCAGAAGTGCGGCGGCGTCCACAGAAACAATACCAGCGCCAGTATCAGAGGGGCGGGCTCCATTGCCGCGTCAACCGCAGCAGCCCCGGCCATTACGGCAAAGCTTCCTGCCGCGCCGCCTACAACGACGTTCCACCAGGTCCTTCGCTTCAGCCACACCGTGTAAACGACGCCGTAGCAAAAAGCACCAAGAAACAGAAAAAATGCAGCGACTGCATTCGTCACCAGGGCGAGGGCGAGAATAGCGAACAGGGATACCAATACAATCGTGGCGAACCAGTAAGCACTGGGCTGAAATCTTCCCGTAACAAATGGACGCGTCCGAGTGCGCTTCATTCGCGCATCGATATCGCGCTCATAAATCTGATTGAACGCGCCGGCACTAGCCGAACACAACAAGACGGTTAAACCCAGCACCATGACCTGCCAGACTGTCAGGTCACTGTTGGGGCTGACGGCAAATCCGGCCAACGCGCACAGCATGATCAGAAAACCCAGCCGCACTTTGGCCGCTGTGTAAATCAGCTTTAGAGTCTCACCCATAGGTTTGTTTTTTATATCCTGACGTGTATTCAAGATTTGGTCAGTCGGGGCACAGTATAGCGGAAAACTGTCGCTGCACCGGAACGGCAAACCGGCCGAAACCGTGCTAGCGGTCGTCCTCCGCAGGCACGACATCCTGCAGCGCAAAATCCGACTGCACCCCCTCCCGGGACATGGTTCGGGTCTCTCGATACAGAATGACCAGACCGCTGGTGATAATGACGGCGGCTCCGACCAGCGTCGAAGTGTCCGGCAACTCCTGCCAGAACAACACCCCCGCTACGATTGCCCATATCAGGCCGGTGTATTCGAATGGCACGATAACCGTTGCCGGGGCACGCCGAAAAGCCGCGTTTATTGCGACAAACGCCAGGCCGCCGAAAATTCCGCACGTTGCAAACAGCAACCACGCCTGCCAGGTCGGCGCCACCCAGCTGTCGATACTGCCAAAGGCACCGATCAACATGGGCAACGGAAACAAGTACAGGCTCAAAGCCGCAGTAGGTTCAGACGCGCTGAGCTTCCGCGCAGTCAGTGACAGCCCAGCCCACATGAACGTGGCGAATACGGCGAACAACGCCCCTGAGCCGATCAGCCCCGGCGCTGGCCGCACAACGACAATGACCCCGATAAACCCGACGACAACTGCCGACCAGCGCCAGATGCCGACGCGTTCTCCCAGCAGTGGACCTGAAAGTGCCGTGACGATTACCGGCGCAGCAAACGCGATGATCACGACGTTTGCGAGTGGCATCAGATGAAGCGCGTAGAAAAAAGAAAACGTCGCCAGGGTCATCATCACGGCGCGCAGCAAGTGCCATCCGGGACGGCGCGTATGCAAGGCTCGAAGGTCGCCCCTAATGAGAACAAATAGGCCGATTACCAGCATCGAAACGGCGCAGCGCAGAAACACGAGCTGGCTCAGTGAATAGGTGTCCAGCAACCATTTGGCCGCGACGTCCATGCCGGTCATCAAGAAAACGCCGAGCAGCATCAAAGCGATGCCGCCCAGTATCGGCTGCCCGACTCCGTTCGCCTGTGTCACCGTGGCTGTCATTAATATAATTTCCGGTTATACCGCGATAACAACTACTACGTTCACAGCTCGCCGCATCCTCTATATCTTCATCGGTCTGCCAAAGCAGCAGACCAAAAAACGGTGTAAACGCTCCACGAGTAACGATCATATGCGAAGCCTGGCACTTAAACCGCAATTCGACGCAGCGAACGACCGCTGCGAGACGATGGCCGTTGCCGGCGGCTTTACTTATGACGAAATGGAATCACGCCAGGCCGCGTTGGCTCACTGCAACCGTGTCTTTGCGACGCTGGCAGCCGAAAAACGCGTGGAGTGGGCACTCGAGCATCTTCCCGGCCAACATGTGCTGAGCTCCAGTTTTGGTGCCCAGGCCGCAGTTTCCTTACACATGGTAACCCGCCATCAGCCTGACATACCGGTGGTATTCATCGACACCGGCTACCTGTTTCCAGAAACCTACGAATTCGTCGATCAGCTTACGCAGCGCCTCGATCTGAATTTGAACGTATACAGCAGCAAACTCAGTCCAGCATGGCAGGAGGCGCGTTACGGTGAGCGTTGGAACCTGGGGGTCGAGGGGCTCGCAGCCTACAACCGGGACACCAAGGTTGAACCGATGGAACGGGCACTGCGGGAAATGAATACGGGAACATGGCTTGCTGGCCTCAGGCGAGAGCAGGCCAAATCCCGGGCCGCCGTTCCTTTTCTGAGTTGGTCAGGCGATCGCTGGAAGGTGTACCCGATTGCCGACTGGAAGGACCGCGACATTTTTCATTACCTGAAACGACACGGCCTTCCGTATCACCCGCTGTGGGAAAAAGGTTATGTGTCGATAGGTGATATCCAAACGACACGATCGCTGAAAGATGTGGATCATATCGACGAGACGCGATTCTTCGGATTGACGCGTGAATGTGGTCTGCACGATATAGACCTGTCAACGATCTGAGCTGGTTTTTCCTTGCGGCGACGATCCGCGACCGCGCATCAGGCGGCGTTACCGAATTCGCCATCGCAACCACCGCGTAACACCAGCGAGGTACCAGCAAACAGGCTATCGACGTCGGCCTGGCTCTCCAGACTGGCAGCCTGCTGGGTCAATTCCGGCGCAAGATGCGATGCAAACAACTCCGCGAACTCGACCATGTAACCCCGCAAGACCGTGTCGCGCCTGAATCCGATCCAGGTCGTGACGCGGGGAAGCAGACCGGTGGCATCCAGCGCAACCAGGTCTGTTTTGTCCTGGCACTCCCAGGCCATCGCCGCTACGACGCCGACGCCCATGCCCATGCGCACGTAGGTCTTGATAATGTCAGCATCGCGGGCCGTGAATACCACATCGGGATCCAGATTCTTGGCAGCAAAAGCCTGCTTGAAAGACGATTCTCCGGTCTGGCTGAACACGTAAGTCACCAACGGATAGGCTGCCAAGGTCTCGAGATCGAGCCTCCGGGGGGATTGCGCGAGCGGATGATCTTTGGGCACCAGGACGATCCGGTCCCAGTCGTAACACGGTAGCAGGACCAGGTCGGGAAACAGTTCACGGGAACCGGTTGCGATCGCAAAATCCACGCGATGGGCTGCGACCAGTTCGGCGATTTGCTCCGAGGTCCCCTGGTGCAGTTCCAGATTTACCTGCGGGTAGCGACTACGGAATACCTTGATCACCTCCGGCAAAACATAGCGGGCCTGGGTATGCGTGGTCGCAATAGACAGGGTTCCTTCCTGCTCTTCCGAAAGTTCGCTCGCCAAATTGCGAATATTTTCAGTCTCCCGCAGGATTCTGCGCGCGCGGGCAATGACTTCATGGCCGGCGGGAGTGATAGACGCTAGAGATTTACCCTTGCGGGCAAACAGCTGTATACCAAGCTCCTGCTCCAGCAGTTTCAGTTGCTTGCTGATGCCCGGCTGACTGGTAAACAAACGTTCAGCGGCGGCGGTAATGTTGAGGCCACTGTCTGCGATGCCGAGTAGGTATCTGAGTTGTTGCAGGGTCATATTTGCTGCGCTCGTTCGCCCGGAAAACTGCAGCGCCGGTGTGCCGGGCGCAAACTGCGGGTGCCAGCATGGTCATGACTTGCCTGTGCCACCTGGCCTAGTCCCAGCAGCATCAGTTGATCGCATGCTCCGCTGCCAGGCCTGAGCTTGTCTGGTTTCTGGCTGGCGGCGCCATATAACCATTAGTTACATCGCGGTGTCAAACCGGCCCCGCGAGCGCCTCCCATATATAGCCGGTAGGAATAAGCGCAGAAAAATTTATTATTTTTTCGTGGGTTGCGAAGTGCGTATCGTACGCAGGCCACAATGGTGAGACTAAGACGTGGACTATTTCCCCCTTTTTGCCGACTTGACTGACCGCCCCTGCCTGGTCGTAGGCGGCGGCCGTGTGGCCAGTCGCAAGGTCAGACAGCTGCTTCGGGCCGGGGCCAGGATCACGGTCAACGCAAGCTCACTGGACCCGGTCCTGCTCGACATGGCCAACACCGGGAAAATCACCGCTACGGTCGGAGAGTTCAAGCCGGAACTCGTGATCGATCACCTATTGATCGTTGCGGCAACCTCAGATGCGACGGTGAACCAGGCAGTTGCAGCGGCGGCGGCAGCGAACTTCCGATTGTGTAATGTCGTCGATGATTGCGAGCATTCCAGCTTTATCGTGCCCGCCATCGTCGACCGCGAGCCACTGACCGTGGCAATTTCCAGTGGCGGACGTTCGCCGGTGCTGACAACCGTGATCAGACAAAAGATTGAAGGCCTGTTGCCAGCGCGGCTCGGGGCGGTGGCACGCTGGGCCGAAGCATGGAGGGACGCCGTGCGAGCGCGATTTCCGGATCTGCGCGCACGACGGCACTTTTGGCAAACAGAGCTTGACGGCGCAGCCAGCGACTTGATTTTGGGCGGCCGAACGGCGGAAGCAAACCGTGCAATTGTCCGTGCGCTGGCAGCCGATCCAGCACGGTCCGACCGCGGGCCGGGAATTGCATATCTGGTCGGAGCCGGCCCGGGCGACCCAGGGTTGATCACACTCGCTGGCTGGCGCTTGCTGCAACAGGCCGACGTGGTAGTGCATGACCGTCTGGTATCGCCCGCACTGTTGGATTTAGCGCGCCGCGACGCAGAATTGATCACAGTCGGAAAAACACCATCAACAGCATCAATCAGTCAGGACGAAATCAACAAGCTTTTAGTCCAGCTGGTGGAACAAGGCAACAGAGTCTGTCGCCTCAAAGGCGGGGATCCTTTTGTATTTGGTCGCGGCGGCGAGGAGGCGGAAGCGCTGGCGGCAGCCGGAATGCCCTATCAGATTGTTCCGGGTATTACCGCCGCGGTCGGCTGTGCTGCTTACGCGGGCATTCCGCTGACGCGTCGGGGTCTGGCCAAAGCAGTGGTTCTGATTACAGCGGAAAGCGCGACGGGTGAATCGGAACCAGACTGGGCAAACCTGGCAGCCGGCGAACACACGTTAGCCATCTACATGGGCGTCGGGAAACTCAATGCGGTCAGCCGGCAGATTATTGCCGCCGGACGGTCACCGGACTGCCCGACGGCTCTGATCGAGAATGGAACTACTGACAGGCAAAGGATTGTCCGCGGTACCCTGAAAGAACTGCCCGGTCTGGCCAAGAAACATGCCGTCACAGCGCCAGCTTTGCTGCTGGTCGGTCAGACCATCGCTTTAGCCGACGAGCTGGCATGGTTCACTGCGCCGCCGTTAGGCACGGGTTGGCCATCCAACAGCGGCGGCGCCGAATCAGACAAGACAATCTGGACGGAGCCGTCCGATCTGAACCCGGGGGCGCAAACCTGATCATGCAGCCGTCACCACAGCCGATCATCGGCAGCGTTCGCGTTCAAGACCTGATCGTCGTCCACCAAACCAAAGATTCGGCAGATGGCGGCTGGCCGGTCAGCATGATAGAAGCGTTGCAACGGCGGGCTTTTGTCCTGGATACCTGCCTGCGCCAGCTGGCGGTGTTTGCAGGACCAGCTGACGTGCCGGGCGAAACGGAATCCACGCGTGCGAAGGCCCTGGAGTATTACTCGGGGGCAGACGCGTACCGATTTCTGCTGGAGACAGCGACCGGGCTAAACAGCGCGATTCCGGCAGAATCAAATGTATTTGGTCAATTTAAGCGTGCCTGGGCGCATTGCCAGGGGCAAGCTGCGGGTTTCGCATCGCGGCTGGCAGCGCCGATGAACCAATTGTTCGCCGATACTCGACAAATCCGGGCGGCGTTTCTGCAAGGTGTCGGTGGCGCGTCGTATGGTTCGCTGGTGCGAAAGATATTGCGGCCGGCAACAGATGAACGCGTGCTGTTCATTGGCGCAGGCAACCTGACACGGTCCATGCTGCCGTTTTTCAGGACTGCTGACGTTGCCGTTTGGAACCGCAGCTCCCCTCAAGAGGCGATCGCGGCCTGGGCGCAGCAGTACCGGCCGGAGCAGGCCGAGGCGGCAGCCCGCTGGGCCAGCCAGGCGATACTGACGACTCCGGCGAACCATGCCAACGACCAGCTCTGGGTAAGCTTGCTTCAGCGACACGGTATGAATCGCGTCGCTCATCTTGGACGCCGCAGCAATCAGCTGGGTCCGTGGGCAGAATTTAACGGCGTGTTCAGCCTGGACGATGTGTTCCGACTACGGCGGACGCAATCCAATGTGCGCTCGTTGCAGGTTCAGCGAGCGCGCCATGCCTGCCGTGAACTGGTAGCCCATCGGACTGCAGATCAGCCGCGAAGCAATACCAAAGCCACGCAGCTGAAACGCGCGTTTGGCTAAGTGAGCGCGCCGTGCAGCATCCCACGATATTGAAACTTGGGACCCGCGGGTCGCTATTGGCGATTGCCCAAAGTCGGCTCGTGGCGAGGGATTTACAAAGGCGATGGCCATCGTTGTCGATTCAATTGGCCACGCGAGAAACGCGTGGCGATCGCAATCAGAAAGTCTCGCTGAAACTGGTCGATGATCCCGATTTTTTTGCGGCGGAACTTGACGCGGCGTTACTAGACGGTGAGGTCGACTTCTGTGTTCACTCATTGAAAGATGTTGCAGGTGAGCGTCCGGCCGGGTTAATCACTGCCGCAATTCCTCAGCGCGAAAACCCTCGCGAGGTGATTTTGTTCCGGCCAGACATCATCGATCGTCTCCGTCGGGGCGTTACATTGACTATCGGCACGTCATCCCGACGCAGAACGCTGAACATCGGCGAGTTTCTCCCCAAGGCGTTGCCCCAGTTCGACAATCCGCCGCGTATCGCGTTTGCCGATCTTCGCGGCCCGGTGGATCAGCGCTTGAGGCGCGTCGTAACCGAAAACCGGCCCCGGCCGAATCAACTTGACGGTGTCGTTCTCGCCCTCGCCGGCCTGCAACGCCTGTGGGCGGACCCGGACGGGCGCCGCACAATCCAGCCACTGATCAGCGAACTGCGCTGGATGGTATTACCGTTGAGTCTGTGTCCGGCGGCACCAGGACAGGGCGCGCTGGCCATCGAGTGCAGGGCCGACGATCGGCGTTGCCGGGAACGCCTGGGTGCACTGCATGATCCCTTGACGGCCCGGCTCGTAAAACAGGAACTGGACTTGGTCGCCACCGAGTCGCCAGAGCAACAGCAGACGTTTGGGGCCACCGCGGTCGCCAGCAATGCTTGTGGGACGCTGATGTGGGCCCGTGGACGCCGACAATCGGACTCGGGCCAAACTGAGACAGTGCAGCAAACGATATGGCCCGCGCCGCCCAGGCCAACAGCAGCGGTCGGATGGAACGGGCACGATTGGGGCAAACTCAGCCGTGCCTGGCCGTTGCCGCTAGCTGTGGTTCCAGCCAGCCTGCGGGCCGTGTTTATCGCACACTCGCGGGCCTTACCCAAAAACTTTGAGTTACCCACGACCACACGCGTTTGGGTCAGCGGCACCGCAAGCTGGTACCGGTTAGCAGAACGGGGAATCTGGGTTGAAGGCTGTGGCGACAACCTGGGCTTTGGCGATCTCGTGCCGACTTTGCGTGCCGGTGTGTTGCAACTACCGGCGCTGGATCAATGGACCGCGCTGACGCATGAAGCGGCGGTGCCCAGCTGGAAACATTCCGGCGTCGGCCGGGTGCTCGCGAGCTATCGAATTGGCATCGAGGCGAATACGGAACTTCGCCGACAAATTGGCGACAGCACACATTTTTACTGGGGCAGCGTGCAGCAATTTGAAGCACTGCAATCCTGGTTGCCGGTCAACGCGCAGCATGCCTGCGGAACCGGCAAAACTCTGCAGGCGCTGCGGCTTGCTGGACTCGACCGGGTTCAGCCCTTTCCATCACGCAAGGATTGGCAACAATGGCTGGGTTGAGTTTGCGCCGTACGCGCCAGGATGCCGCCATCCGGGAACTGACACGGCAGGTCAGACCATCGGTGGACCAGCTGATCCAGCCGCACTTCGTCGTGCAGAATATCTCGGCCAGGGAGCCCGTGCCGGCCTGAACGCGGTCTATCGCGAAACACCGGGCAGTTTGCTGGAGCAGATCGAGGCCGACCTCGATCAAGGTGTCAGCAAAATCCTGTTGTTCGGTGTGCCCGCCGAAAAGAGTAATACGGAATTCGATCACGAATTTACTGCAGAACAGATCGCCGCGGTCCGGCAACGCTTTGGCAAACAGATCTGGATCGCCGCCGACGTCTGCCTGTGTAGTTCAACTCCGCATGGGCACTGCGGCATTTTAAATGAATCGGGCGATCACGTTATGAACGCGGCATCCGTTGAAACGCTGGCTGATGCGGCGCGCCTGTATGCGTCCGCCGGAGCAAACTGTGTTGCGCCCAGCGACATGATGGATGGCCGGGTGGCGGCAATTCGGCAGACTTTGGAACAGGCGGGACTCGATCGAACTTTGATCATGAGTTATTCAGCCAAATTTCATTCGAGTTTTTACGGCCCTTTTCGCCTGGCCGCCGAATCCACCCCGGACAAAAACATCCCCTTGAGTGATCGTGGTAGCTACCAGATCGATCCGGCTCGACCAAATGACGCATTGTTGAGTGCGCTTCGGGATGACCGTGAAGGCGCGGATATTTTGATGGTGAAACCCGGCCTGCCGTATCTCGATGTGTTGGCAGAACTGTCCGCACGTATACCCAAGCCCTGGGCCGTGTATCAGACCAGTGGCGAAAGTGCGGCCATCGAACTGATGGCCCGTGAAAACCTCATCCGCCGCGAGGCAGCGAATCTGGAGACCTGGACCGCCTTTGTCCGTGCTGGCGCATCGATAATCATCACCTACGATGCGCGTCACGCCCGGACCTGGCTCGAAAAATGAGCCGATCGGAAGAGTACTTTGCCCGTGCCCGCAACGTAACTCCAGGCGGTGTGCATTCGCCCGTACGTGCCCTGCGCGCTGTTGGCGGCACCGCGTTGTTCATGGAATCAGCATCTGGTGCAACGATTCGCGACGTCGATGGCAACGGCTACATCGATTACTGCATGTCATTCGGGCCGTTGATCCACGGTCACTCGGATCCGGAAATTATAGAAGCGGTCCACGCTGCAATCGATCGCGGCACCAGCCTCGGCACGGCGGAACAGTACTCTCTTGAACTTGCCGAACTGATCACCGATTCAATTGCCTGGGTAGACAGCATCCGTTTCGTTAACTCCGGAACAGAAGCGGTAATGACCGCTATCAGGCTGGCGCGGGCTGCAACGGGCAGGGTCAAAATTTTAAAATTCGACGGTTGTTATCACGGCCACACGGATTCCATGTTGATACGGGCCGGTTCAGGACTCGCCGGGCCAGGGCAGGCGGATAGCGCAGGAGTACCCGCAGGAATTGCTGCAGATACTCTGGTGGCGAAGCTGGACGATCTACACGGTCTGGAACAGTTGTTCGATCGCCACGGTGACGAAATCGGAGCTGCGATCATCGAGCCTCTACCTGCAAATTACGGTCTGCTCCCGCAAACTGGCGCGTTTCTCCAAATGCTCGCCGATCAACTTCAACGCCACGATGCATTGCTGATTTTCGATGAGGTGATTACCGGGTTCCGGCTCGCTTTCGGCGGTTTCGCCGAAATTTCAGGCATGCACCCCGATCTCGTAACATACGGAAAAGTAATCGGCGGCGGCTTTCCGGTCGGCGCGCTTGGTGGCCGCCGTGAGTTGATGGATCTGCTGGCACCCGACGGGCCTGTGTATCAGGCCGGCACACTCAGTGCGAATCCGGTTGCCATGGTTGCAGGACTCGTTGCCCTGCGAAAGCTGCACGATGGTTCTGCCTATCGTGAACTCGATGAACGCGCCAGCCACCTGGCCAATGCGCTCGCTGATTTGGATGATCTGTTGGTTCAACAACGGGGTTCATTGTTCTGGATGGGACTGGGACAGGCAGACACGCCGGACGGTATTGTCCGGTCTCCTGAGGCAATTCCTGAATCCGCGGTCAAGCGCTATAGTGCCTTCTTTCAACATATGCTCGGCAACGGAATTTACCTGCCGCCCAGTCCGTTCGAAGTCGGTTTCCTGTCTACCGCGCACACCGACCAGCATCTGGATGAACTAGCCGTTGCGGTCCGGCAATTCCCGGCAATCCAATGATCATCAATAAAGCTTACGTCGATATTTCTGCCGGACAGATTCACTACCGCGTTGTCACCGGCTCCGGTATTCCGTTGCTCTTCCTGCATCGAACACCGGCCAGTTCTGCGACATTTGAACAGATGATGATCGGCATGGCCGGTGACCGCCCGATTTACGCACTGGATACGCCGGGATTTGGCGGCTCCTTTGATCCGGCTGGTCACCATCCGTTACCGATTATCGCGACTGGCTGATCGAGGCAATAGACGGTCTGAATATCGAAGCGTTTCACCTCTTCGGCCATCACACCGGAACCCATCTCGCGACTGAAATTGCCGCAAAGCTTGCTGACCGGACTCGCTCATTAATGCTAAACGGTGTCGCCTACCTGACAGCCGATGAACGCAAGCAGTTTCACGAGATGGTTGCTGATTCAGTCCCGCCGGACCCGGATGGAAGGTATTTGATTGAGACCTGGCAAGTCATACGTGGTCTTTTTGCCGAATTCGACCCCGAACTTGTGCACCGGGAGTTTGTCGGCGCGATGCGGGCTATGCAGGGGCGTGATCAGGCGTTCGCCGCAATCTGGAACCAGGATTACCCGGCGGTCATGGCAAAAGTGATCTGCCCGATGTTTGTTATGTCGGCCGAGGATGACTTCTTTGTGCCCTATATGGAGCGCGTCAAGGAAGCGCATCCTGAGACCAGGATAGCGGTACTCGGGCCTGCAAAGGTCGCGTCACCTGAACTCGGCACCGATGAATCCGTCAAAGTGGTTCGTGAATTTCTGGCCGATGTGGAATCGGCGTGAGCTTCGGCTTCGTTCGTAGCAGCAATTCGAGCCTGGATCAGCTTTCGGCGTACCCGTC
>PVMK01122495.1_pt1 | contig 18311 bp, 18 predicted proteins | sample 1853481 | NCBI WGS metagenome assembly PVMK01 (sample SAMN08533507, study PRJNA380276) | Marine sediment metagenome, whole genome shotgun sequencing project. | reverse complement strand
ACCCCAGCCCTAGGGGCCCACTGCTGATCGCAGGTCGTCGACACGGTCGGTACGTTCCCACGTGAACGTACCCGGCCCTGCTTCATCGGGTTGTCGACCGAAGTGTCCGTGGAACGCGGTTGGTTCGAAAATCGGATGCGCAAGATCTAACTGATCGATGATGCCACCCGGGGTGAGATCGAAGACGGACATCACAGCTTTCTCGATGGACTGCTCATCAACATGTTCACTCCGCTTGCAATCAACGGACACGGCTGTCGGGTCGCTGACTCCGATCGCGTAGGACAACCGGAGTTCGCACTCATCGGCGAGCCCCGCAGCGACGACGTTCTTTGCGACGTAGCGTGCCATGTAGGAGGCCGAGCGGTCGACCTTGGAAGCATCCTTTCCGGAAAAGGCGCCACCACCATGCCGAGCCCACCCACCGTAGGTGTCGTCGATGATCTTCCGCCCCGTGAGCCCCGTGTCTCCTTCAGGACCGCCCGTCTCGAATCGGCCGGTGGGGTTGAACAACACCTCTACGTCATCGTGCCACCATTCGCCGAGGGCAGGGATGATGACCCGGTCGGTGACCAGGTCGCGCAGTTCTTCCTGCCTTTCGTTCCACATCGGATCGTGCTGTGTGGACAGCACAACAGACTCGACCCGTTTCGGGCCGTCGTCATCCCACACGATCGTGACCTGTGACTTCGCGTCCGGCCTTAGACCTTCGACCTCGTTCGTCTCCCTTGCCGATGCCTGTCGGGCAACAAGGCGATGGGACAGCACGATCGGCAGCGGCATGAGTTCGTCGGTCTCTCTCGATGCATACCCGAACATGAGGCCCTGGTCTCCTGCCCCTAGTTTCGCTGCTCCGTCAACGCCCATCGCGATGTCCCCGGACTGTTCCTGGATCACAAGCTTGACGTGTGCCCCGTCCGGGTCGAAACCCGTTCCGGGACCTGTGTACCCGATACGCCGGATCGTATCGCGAGCACTCTCTTCGATCTGTTCATCGAGGTTAGCGGGCAGGTGGCCAGCTCGGATTTCTCCTCCAATGACGAGGAGTCCGCCGGTGATGAAGGTCTCGCACGCGACTCGGGCGTGAGGATCGAATCCGATCACGCGGTCAACCACAGAATCGCTGATGCGATCCGCTACCTTGTCCGGGTGCCCCATCGAGACGGACTCCGAAGTGAAGCGATGACGACGCATTGACATGAAACTCCTGATGGGGCTGTGATCGACACGATAACCCCCACCGGCCGTTGAGAGGTCGGTGTACAGACGGTGGTACGCTCGCACCCGATGGCCTTCGGACACGAGGGTTAACGTCGGACGAGCAAACGGGTCAGGGGTCATGAAGGTCACGGAACACCTCGCCGGAGCCACCGAGCCGTTGATCAGTTTCGAGATCATTCCACCGACTCGAGGCGGTGATCTGTTGAGCCTCCTCAGCTTGATCGAGGATCTCGCAAAGCATCGGCCACCGTTCATCGACATCACCAGCCACGCCGCTGAGGTTGTCTACGACGAGACACCCGATGGGGTTCGCCGGCGGGTAACGAGGAAACGGCCAGGGACCCTGGGCATCTGTGCCCTCATCCAGAACAAGTACAACATCGACGCAGTCCCACATGTCTTGTGCGAAGGCTTCACCCGCGAAGAGTCCGAGGACTTCCTGATCGAATTGCACTATCTGGGCATCGACAATGTCCTTGCGGTACGAGGCGACTCGACTGGGCGCCAGAAGCCGTTGCACGACGGCAGAAGCCGCAACGACTTCGCAAGCGACCTCATTTCACAGATCGGACACATGAACGCCGGCCACTATCTTGAAGAGGTCGCAGACGCGTTCCCAACGGATTTCTGCATCGGTGCCGCCGGATACCCAGAGAAGCATTTCGAGGCGCCGAACCTCAAAGCGGATGTCGAACAAGTGAAGAGGAAGGTGGATGCAGGCGCCGAGTACATCGTGACGCAGATGTTCTTCGACAATCAGCACTACTTCTCATTCGTGGACGAATGCAGGCATCAGGGCATCGACGTGCCCATCATCCCCGGGTTGAGAGTCCTCACCAGCGAACGCCAACTCACATCGATCCCGCGAACATTCCACTGTGACATCCCCGAAGCATTGGCGCACGAGATCGCTTCCACACCCCATCACGCCAGGGACATCGGCGTCGCGTGGGCCATCGCACAGGTCAGCGAACTCATCGATTCTGGTGCTCCATCCGTGCATTTCTTCGTGATGGCGAAATCCGGTGCAGTCAACGCTGTCCTGAAGGCGCTGTAGAAATCGGCCGAGGCCTGCGGCCGCCGGTCCTCTAGGCTCGGCAAATGGGATCGACTGCGTTTACTACTGCGGGGCTTGGGCACGCGTATGGCGATATCGCTGCGCTCCATAGCTTGAACCTGTCCATCCCGAAGGGGCGGACCGGACTTGTCGGGGCGAACGGGGCCGGCAAGACAACGCTGATCAAGGTCCTGCTCGGCATCCTCAAGCCGACCGTCGGTTCGGCCACGGTCCTCGGCATGGACATCGCAAAGGAGACGATCGATGTCAGGAGCGTCATCGGATACATGCCCGAGGGTCCGTGCCTCCCTCTCGACCAGACCGCCGCCGACTTCCTGGTGTACGCGGCGGGAACTGCCGGTCTTCCGAGGGCCGCGGCGCGCCAGAGAGCGTCCGATGTCCTGACGCTGGTTGGCCTCGACGAGGAACGGTTCAGGTATCTCGGCGACTTCTCCACGGGCATGAAGCAGCGGGCGAAGTTGGCGCAGGCGATCGTCCACCACCCCGACCTCGTGTTCCTCGACGAGCCGACCGCAGCCTCGACCCGAGCGGCAGGGACGAGATGCTCGACCTCATCACGAGGCTCGGAACGTACGGCATCGATGTCGTCGTCTCGAGCCACGTGCTCAGGGACATCGAGCGCACCTGCGAGTGGGTTGTGATGCTCGACGAAGGGACGCTCCTCCACGCTGGGGCCATCGGAAACGACGCATCGGACGGCTCTGTACGCGTCGAGTACGCGAACGATCCGTCAGCGATCGTCGATGAACTCGAGTCAGCCGGTGCCACGGTGACCGCTGAGGGCCGCAAGCTGCTCGTCACAGCGCCGAACGGCACGGCGTTCGACCTCATCCGCGACGCGACGGTGCACAACGACGCAACGATCCGAAGACTCGACGACACAGGCTCGTCGCTCGAGGAACTGTTCCTCAGACACGGGAAGTCGCGATGACCGATCACACGGGAGCCGTCTACGACCTCGGGTATGAGCCCTACGACGGCGAAAGAAGGGGACGATCCGGTGCGCGGCGGACCATCGTCGCCGACGGCGTGCGCAGAGTCCTCGGCCTCAGACGCAAGGCCAGACGCAAGGTCATGCCCTTCACGTTGATCGCCATCGCGGTCATCCCGACGATCGTCTTCGTGGGGATCGGGTTCGTGGTCCCGATCGAGACGAGCGAGCTCGGCCTGCCCGATCTCAACGCGGACATGTTCTCCCTAGGGGGAACGATGGCGATGCTCTTCACTGCCCTCGCGGCACCCGAACTCCTCATCCCCGACAGGAGCGACGGGGTCCTCGCGATGCTGTCGTCGCGGCCCCTCAAGCCGATCGACTACGTGCTGTCGCGGTTCGCTGGGATCTTCGCCGTCGTCGGCGGCTTCCTCGTCCTTCCCCAGATCGTGCTCTACATCGGCCAGGCGGGCACCGACCCTGACGGCTTGCTATCGGGGATCGCCAACCATGCGCACAATCTTCCGAAGGTCCTCATCGTCACGGTCGCCTACACCGCGGCCTTCGTTCCGCTCGGGTTCCTCATCGCCGGGTACTCCAAGCGGCAGGCGATCGCATCGAGCGTCTACATCGCTGTCATGCTCGGCCTGACGATCCTCGGCGACGTCGTCGTCCGCCAGTCAGATATCGCTGGGGGAAGTGGCTCTCCCTCGCCACACCGATCAACATGGCTGATGGCGTCAACCGGTGGATTTTCGATAGCCCTGACCCGGACTCGCTCCTCGACGCAGCCAACGTCTGGGCCGGCTGGGCGCTTGTCTCTCTGGCGGTGATCGCCGCGGCATCGATGGCCCTCGTCCTGCGCAGGTATCGGAGGCTGATGTGACGCTCGATCCTGCCTGTGCCCCTGACGCGACGATCGAGGTCGACGCCGCATCGAAGTGGTTCGGCCAGAAGGTCGCGGTGTCGAACCTGTCCTGTTCGTTCGGTCCCGGCGTCACCGGCCTTCTCGACCCAACGGCGCAGGCAAGACGACGCTTCTCAGGATGATCGCCGGCCTCGCATCGGTGTCCGATGGCGCCGTGTCCGGTCATGGGAGCCGATCGCGCAAGAACCACCGCATCTACCGCGACATGTCGCTGGTGCCGGACGAGGACTCGGTGTACAGCGAGATGACCGGCCGCCGGTACATCGAGTACGCATCGAAGCTGTCTGCAGGCAACGGCTGCGATGTCCGTCGACGAGGCCCTGGACCTCGTCGAGATGCAGGACGCGGCGGACCGCACGATCGGCGGCTACTCGAAAGGGATGAGACAACGGACGAAGGTCGCCGCCGCGCTGGTTACGAACCCGCGGATCCTGATCCTCGACGAGCCGCTCAACGGAACCGACCCGATCCAACGGGCACGGCTCATCGACCTGTTCCAAAGTCTTGGTGACCAGGGGCGGACGGTGATCGTGTCGTCCCACGTTCTCGAAGAGGTCGAACGTGTCTCGTCGCGGGTGATCGCGATCGTCGATGGGCGCCTCGCGGCGGCAGGATCGGTGGATGCCATCCGCGCCGCCATGGACGACATCCCGTTCTCGGTGCGGATCCGTACCGACAGCGCCAGAGAACTCGGTGCGGCCCTCCTCGGCGCCGACAACGTCCACAGCGTGGAGGTCGAAACCGACGGGCTGACCGTCCTCACGGACGACGCCAGCCGCCTCGGGCGTGACGTTCCACGGTTCGCAGCGACGCTTGGGGCAACGCTTACGGGCTTCCAACCCCAGGATGACTCGCTCGAGTCCGTGTTTCGATATCTCGTGGAGCGACGGTGACCCCGGTCCTCGCACTGCTCGGTGCATCCATCCGCCAGTTGCTGCCGCTGAGGCGCAGTATTCTCCTCGCCCTCCTCCAACTCGGACCGGCTCTCATCTACCTCATCGGATCGAGTGGCCGTACGCCAGACGCCGCGCTCAATGCGTTTCTCGACGGAGGCGTCGCGACGTACTTTGTCCTCGTTCTCCCCGTCGTCTCGATCGTGCTCTCATCGTCGGCACTGGGCGTCGAGCGTCGCGACCAGACTCTGAGCTTCATCGTGTTGCGCCCGATGCGCCGTTCCGTCATCGTCTTGACCAAGTTCGCTGCTACCGTCGCTGCCGCGATGGTCCTCAACGCTGTCGGTGCCATCGCCCTATCGGCGCTCCAGTTGATCCGGTTCGGCGGAGACATCGATCTCATGATCGGCTTGCTTGCCGGGGCCCTGATCGCGACGATCGCCTACGCAGCCATATTCATCCCTGTCGGTTTCCTGACCGACCGTGCTGTGATCATCGGCCTCGCGTTCCTCTTGATCTTCGAGAACGGTGTTGTCAACGCACTCCCTGCCCTCGAAACGTTGTCCCCGTGGAGGCTCGGGGCAGCAGGTTTCGCAGACATTTCCGGCGTGTCGAGTGATGGCCTCGAGGAATCGCTGCAATCGCTCTCGTATAGTGCCGGACGTTCCCTGACGGTTGTCGTCGTCATGGCGGCCGTCAGCGTTGCGATCACCACGGTCCTGATCAGCCGACGCGACCTCGCTTAGCCACGGTGCCCCTCGCTCCCATGCAGTTCTCGTAACCCGCGGTACCGTGCCGACGTGAGAACGTTCCTCGACAAACTCAGACGCGGCGAAGTCGGCGCAGCCGCCATCGTGGTCGCAGCTGGCATCTTGATCTCCCGCGTCCTCGGCATCATCCGCGACATCATCTTCGCCTCGATGCTCGGCGCCGACGGCATCACGGACGAATACGTTGCTGCGTTCCGGATTCCTGACTTCCCGAACTACCTCCTCGCGGGCGGCTTCCTCACCATCACCTTCATCCCGATCTTTGCGAAGTACCTCGCCGACGACGAAGAAGCGGAAGGGTGGGTCGGCTTCACCGCGATCCTCCGCTGGCTGACCGTCGGGATCACTGCGCTGATCGCGATCGCCTGGGCTCTCACCCCCGCGATCGTCGAAGCGCTGTACCCGGACTTCACGGCGGATCAGGTCGCAAGCACCATCGAACTGACGCGGATCGTCCTTCCCGCCCAGTTCGCCTTCGTGATTGGGGCGATGTTCGCAGCCGTCCAGTACACGAAGGGCTCGTTCGTGATACCAACACTTGCACCGATCGTGTACAACGCAGCGATCATCATCGGTGGCGTGTGGTGGGCGGCCTCAACCGGGACCGCCGACCCCGCAGGGTTCATCTGGGGCGCCCTCGTCGGAGCGTTCATAGGCAACCTTGCCCTCCAGATGTGGGGCGCATCGAGAGTCGGTATGAAGATCAGCCTCCGTGCTCCTTGGAAACACCCATCCGTGCTGGCCTACATCGCCATCGCGTTCCCGCTCATGCTCGGCCAGTCCGTCGTTGCGCTCGACGAGACCTTCATGTCCGTATTCGGCGCAATGGTCGGTGAAGGGGCAGGCACCGCACTCCAGTACGCACGCAGAACGATGTTCGTCCCCGTGGGTGTCATCGCACAGGCAGCAGCCGTCGCTGCGTATCCGACGCTCGCGAGGCTCTTCGCCGAAGGCAACAGGAAAGCTCTGCTCGCTACCGTCGACAAGGCCCTCAAGTACGTCCTCGTACTCTCGATCGGTGCGATGGGCGTCGCTATGGCGATGTCCCTGCCGATCATCACCCTCCTGTTCGAACGAGGAGCCTTCGAACCGGATGCCTCAGCGGCTGCAGCCTCCGCCCTGTTCATGTACGCCCTCGCGATCCCCGTGTGGGGAGCACTTCAGATCGTGACCCGGGCGTTCTACTCGCGAAGGCAGATGTGGACGCCGGTCATCGTCGGCTCAGCGATCACAGTCATCGCCATACCGGCCTACTTCGTGCTGCAAGCGAGTTTCGGCATAGAAGGTGTCGCACTCGGATCCGTCATCGCCCTCAGCGCCTATACCGCAGCATTGACAGCGATCTGGTACCACCCAGCGGACACGCGAGACGGGCTGCGAACGGTTCTGCGGTCAGCCGGACGGGCGATACCGCTGGCCGTACCGGCTGGGTTGGCCGCGTTCACCGCTTCCTGGTTCGTCACCGACCTGTGGTCGGCATCGGGTGCGATCGGGGCGTTGGTTGCCGTGACGGTGGGTGGCCTGGTCTACGCCGGAATCGTCGTCGGCCTCGGCTCATCGCTGTACGACGCACTGTGGAGACGAGCACGGGGCCGCACCGAGAGTGCGACCCCGTAACAGTCACGAACTGCTTCAGGCTGGTGGGTAGACGCCCGTCGCCTTGGACTCTTCGGTCTGCCAGAACATATCGCTGACCTCGCCAATCAAGTCGATCAGGCCCTGCGAGACCGCAGGGTCCATCGACTTCTTGGCGTCACCAGCTGCCTTTGTGGCACGCCAGAACAGGTCATGGAGGCCGGAGAACTGCTCGACATGGTGGGGCTTGAAGAAGTCCGCCCACAGCACGGTCAGATGGTGCTTGGCGAGTTCTGCCCGCTCTTCTTTGACGGAGATGCACCTCGCCCGGAACACGTCATCGTCCGAGGCGTGGTACTTCTCCGCAGCCTTCAGACATGACTTGGCTTCGATCATGGCCTGGGCAGGGTCGTAGACTCCACAGAACAGGTCGCAGTGGGCGTGGGCTACGTGACGTGGGCGCAGGATTCGCTCTATTAACCGCAAGAAATTCCTCCATCGTTGGAATGCTGCAACACTACTCGCGGCTGCAACGGTGAGGAACGTGAATCGGTCGGCACCGTGAGCGGGAAGGAGCGTTCGATGCGAAAACGTGGACTGGTCGCTGGCGCGGTCGGGTTGACCGTCATCACCGCCGCCGCACTCCGCGGTGTCCTGAGGCGCTTCGAGATCGAAGAGGCATCGATGAGCCCAGCACTCGAACCCGGCGACTGGATCGTGGCTAAGAGACGATCGGGCAGTCCTGAGCGCGGCGACGTCGTGGTGTTCCGCGATCCGGCCGAGACGGGCCTTAACCTGGTTAAGCGTGTCATTGGCCTCGGCGGAGAAACGGTCGGCATCGCGTCCGGCAGGGTGACGATCGACGGAGCGCTTCTCGCAGACCGCTGGGCCAACGGACTCACCGCACCCGAAGGGACATGGGACGTACCCGACGGACATGTCTGGGTGCTCGGCGACAACCGCGGCGCATCGGCCGCCGACGGCCGCACGATCGGCCCAACTTCGGTCAGCGATATTTCGTGGGAGCTCATCGGACGGTATTGGCCCGCATCTCGAACTGGCCCGATCGACTAGGAATGTCCCAACGATCAGCAGGTCATTGTTCGGGATACAGCATGTTGTAGAGGATGGTCACGGCCTGGGCGCGGGTCACCGGGACAGAGGGGCGAAATGTCCCATCGCCATGGCCGTGGATAACTCCATTGACCTTCGCAGAAGTGAGCCAGGCATGGAACCAGTCATCTGTCGACACGTCAGGGAACGGTGGGACATCAGCATCGATGGGTTCGTAGCCCATGGCCTTGGTTGCAAAGACCGCGAGATCGATCCGCGTGATCGGCACCCCGGGCCGGAACGTTCCATCCTCATATCCTGTGACCCAACCGGCCTCATAGCCGCGTTGGATGAAGCCAGCGGACCACGCTGTTCCGGGGACATCGGTGAATATCTGCTGTGGGGCTTCGATTCCTGCCTCGTCAAGTGCAACAACGAGCAACTTCACCGACTGTGCTCTCGTCACATCGCTTTCGGGACGGAATGTGCAGTCCTTGAAACCGTCGACGATTCCGTCATTCACGACGACCGACAGATCAGGTTCGAACCACTCAGTCGTCACATCTGTGAAGAACTCACCGCGGTGGGTCACCGCGGTGTCGGCACGAACCTCACCCCACCCCGAATACGGGTCCCATCCCGGTGCTCCCACATCTTCGACGGTGTCGATGAGCGTGCAGCGAACCTTCAGTGGGCTGAGCGAAGGGTTGTGCTCGAGCATCATCGCAACGATTCCCGAGACATGTGGGGCCGCCATCGATGTACCGATCTTCCCGAAGTAGCCATGGTTGAGCGTGCCGTCGTCGGGAACAGTCTCCTGATAGATCAACTCACCACGCAGGGTCTGACCACCGGGCGCCAGCAGGTCGAGCCCGGTCCCTCCGGACGAATAGTCGGTATTGGTCCCCGTGGCGTCCGAGGCGCCGACGGCGATCACTAGTGGGTGATTCGCCGGATAGGACAGATGGTCGAAACCATCATTTCCGGCAGCCGCAACGATGACAACGCCTGCCGCAACAGCCGCCTCGATCTCCATGTCAACGGCATAGTCGCCGCACGTCGGCCACGACTCACCGAAACAGTCGAATCCGAGGGAGAGATTTATCACGTCGGCGCCGTTTTCCACGGCATGCAGAATCCCGTTGGCAACCCTCTGCGAAGTGCCTGTTCCCGTGTCGTCGAGCACGCGAACCGGCATGATCGTGGCGTCCCTTGCGGTTCCGGCGAAGCCTTGTGCGTTGTCAGTGCATTGCGCGATAGTGCCGGTCACGTGGGTGCCGTGTCCCCGCAGATCTCGCACGGCGTCCATGCCTGCGAAACCGGTGAAGGTATCGAATGGGGCAACGAAGGCCCGACACGCAAGATCCGGACCGGGCGAGACGCCCGTGTCGAGAACCGCCACCGTCACCCCGACCCCCGTGGCGCTGTCCCACGCCGTGGGAATCCGTACCTGGTTGAAGTTCCATTGGTCCACGAAGCGTGGGTCGTTCGGTATCACGAATTCGACGAACTCGACATCCACAGAAACCGGTCCAGCATCAGCAGCCGAGCGTCCACGCAGCCGAAAGGAAAGGGATGCGAATTCCGACTGCCATCGACGACTGCCGTCAGGTTGTCGTACCTTCACGATGCGGTCGCCGGGGCCACCGGAAGCCGAGGCTTCAGGCGCGGTGCCTACCGTCGTGAGGGTGAAGACGAGCAACGCCACGAGGATGGAAATCTGACTTCGACCGATCACGTGGGCCTTTCGAGCAGAGATCGTTCCTTCGGCATCGGCAGACACGGTACAGCGCTTGACCGCGGAGCCCTCACGGACAGGCTATGGACCGCATCCGACAACTCGGCTGATACAGACACCGTGATCATCCACGGAGGTGCCAGGCATCCGGACGCATGCACCGAGTGACGACAAGATGTGCCTCTGACCACAAGACAGACGAGCAGGCATACACCGAGCAAAGCGCCAGCACATCTACAATGCCCTGATGCGTCGCCCCACACACATTCTCTTTGTGCTGCTCGCGTTTGCCATGCTCGCTACGGCATGCTCGCAGGCCGCGCCCGCGGCACAGGTCACAACAACGAAGCCGACGCCCGTCACGACGATCGCTGATCCCCCGGCGTCATCAACAACGACGACACTCGCACCGACTACAACGACGACAACGATCTACGTCCCTGAGGTCTATGACACGGTCAACGGTTTGGCCCCTGACTCGGATGACCTCATGGACCGGAGGACCGTCACGGTCAAGATCGACAATCAGAGCACCGCCCGCCCGCAGGCGGGGACACAGGAGGCGGATCTCGTGTACGAGATGCTCGTCGAAGCCGGCCTCACCCGATTCGCTTTCGTCTTCCACCAGAGCGACCTCGACTGGGTCGGCCCCGTCCGTTCTGGCAGGGTGACGGACCTCGGTGCTCTTCTGTGGATGGATGGGCTTCTGCAGATCTCGGGTGCACAGCCGTGGGTCCAGGACATCCTTCGCAATGGAGGGCTCCGGGTGGTGTATGACTCGGGGCGTTCAACATGGCGTGAGTCGCATCGCGCGAGGCCCCACAACCTGTACACGAGCACTTTCAAGCTGAGGGAACAGGCCGACGACATAGGCTGGCCCGACGACAACCCTGGCAACGGCTTCGAGTTCGGTATCCCGACTGAGAGCACGGTCGCCGCCACTGAAGTTCGCTTCGACTGGTCGGATCATGCGGATGTCGTCTGGCGCTGGAACGGCGACGTCTACGAACGGTTCAATGAGGACACCCCCCACAAGTGGGTGACAGAGGACACCAAGACCGAGCAAGGCGAGATCGTCTCGACTCCCACACTCGTCGTGATAGCCGGTCGCAAGTTCCTGAACCATGACCCCACCGGCTACGGATCGTCCATCCCAACCATCGAAACCAAGGGCGAAGGCGATGCTTACGTGTTCACGTCCGGAACGGTCGTCGAAGGACGCTGGCAGCGTGACTCGTACTCTGACAAGTTCGATCTGACTGCACCCGGCGGGACACCGATCGTCATCCATCCCTCGAAAGATGTGGATCATCATCTTCCCCGACAACCGCACGATCACCTGGACATCGGAGAGCTGACCGTTCGAACGTGTCAGTGAAGACGACGAACAGGCGAGATCCCCCTTATGTCCGATCGTATTGGGAAGTCCCGCGGCGTACCATCTCGGAACACGATCGGCCGGCAGGGACAATGGATATCACGATCATCGGAAGCGGATATGTAGGACTCGTCACCGGTGCCTGCCTTGCGGAACTCGGCCACACGGTCACGTGTCTCGATATCGATGTCGACAGGATCGCAGAACTCCGTGCCGGCCATGTCCCGATATTCGAACCGGGACTCGACGAGTTGATCAACCGGAATGCCAAGGAAGGCAGGATCACGTTCACAACGGACTACGCCGAGTCCGTTCCCCATTCGACGGCCATCCTCATCGCTGTCGGCACCCCATCGTCCCGAACAGGTGCGGCAGACCTGACATACGTCGAGACGGCCCTCCGGATGCTGGCACCCCATGTCCGTTCCGGATCAACGGTCATCATGAAGTCCACTGTGCCCGTTGGGGCCAACAAGGAGATGCAGCAACTCTTCGAGACACTCGCACCTGACAAAGACGTGTCGTTCGCATCGAACCCTGAGTTCCTCAAACAGGGAGCCGCGGTGGCCGACTTCATGTCCCCCGACCGTATCGTCGTCGGCACGACAGACGAAAGAGCAGAGCAGACGCTCCGGTCGCTCTACAAGCCTTTGATGGATCGCGACGTCACTGTCGTGTTCACCGATCTCGCCACTTCCGAGCTGGTCAAGTACGCGTCGAATGCCTTCCTCGCAGTCAAACTGTCCTTCATCAACGAGATGGCCGACCTCTGTGACCAGACAGGCGCATCGATCGACGACGTGGCGCTCGGAATGGGTCTCGACATGAGGATCTCATCCTCGTTCCTCAACGCTGGCCCCGGCTACGGAGGTTCGTGCTTTCCAAAGGACACCCAGGCGTTGCTTCACAGCGGCAACATACATGGCTCGCCTTCACGGATCGTGGCTGCGGCTGTCGACGTCAATCGGAACCGCAGGACGGCGATGATCGAGCGGATCGTCCGGCGACTTGGTGGGGACGTCAACGCGACGAAGATCGGCGTACTCGGCATCACGTTCAAAGCCAATACGGATGACCTGCGTGAGAGCCCGGCCGTAGAGATCGTGCGAGGCCTCGTGGGGCTCGGTGCCGAGATCACGCTGTACGACCCACAGGGCATGCCAGATGCAGAGTCACTGCTCAGCGGCGTCTCGTACGCGACGGGCGCCTATGACGCGCTCGAAGGTGCAGATGCGGCAGTCATCCTGACCGAGTGGCCGGAGTTCGGATCCCTCGATCTCGAACGTGTGAAGACGCTGCTCACCTCACCAATGGTCATCGATCTGCGCAACATGTATGACCGCAGCGACATGGAAGCAGCAGGACTCGAGTACCACTCGATCGGTCGCCCATCATCGGGACCGCCACAGGACTCTGCCTGATTCCACCCGTCATGCCATGTCCGGCGAGGTGGACGGCAAATGAACCCGACGCGCTACAGGTGCTTGGTCGCTTCTCGGTAGCTCAGAGCTGAGAGCTCGTCTCGGTAGTCAGTGATGAATGCGCGAACCCATTCGGGGTCTGTCTTGGCCTGTTCGCGGAGTGCCCAACCGATGGCCTTGCGTATGAAGAAGTCGGTGTCGCCAAGATTGCCTACACAGGCGTCGTTCAGCAACGCCGTGTCTGTGCCCTCCTTGTGCCCGAGTTGGCAGATGATGCTCGTCCGTCGGATCCACAGGTTCTCGTCCCGGACCCACAACCTGATCGTCGGCGTGACCTCTCGCCGTGACTTCTCGAGGGCACGACCAACCAACTTCGTTGCGATCTCGTCGACGAAGTCCCACCACGCACCTTCGATGATCAGACGACGGAACAGGGGCACCGTTACTGGCCCAACGTACTCGTCGAACGACCTCGCATAGGCAAGCGCGATGTACTTCTCCTCGCGGTGCCGCAACGTCCATAGCGCCCTGACGGCATCGGAGTACTCGGCTTCAGACGAAGGCGGGAAACCAACACGGGCAGCCCGCACCACTGGCAGCCTGCCGTTCTTCTGGACGCCGTAGAACGGCATCTCCGTCTTCATGTACGCAGCCATGGGGGCCGCCTTCAGCGGGTCCGCCGCCTCCGCCAGCATCGCAGAAACCGTAGAGGTGAGAGCTCGAATGTCCATGCTCGAAGAATAGCTGGCGGTCGAAAGACCACGGATCACGGATGGGTGGTCCGGAGGGAGCAGAGGGCCAACGGCTAACTTCGTCACCACATGAACGACGCGAGTGCCACCCGGCGGGAAGAGAACGTCGGCACAGGGCTGATCGTTGCTGCCACCGCATTCGGCGCCATCGCAGTCCTTGCTTTCCAAGCGACGGCGAGCCGGACGCTGGGTACGGACGGGTTCGCCCCGTTCGTCGTGCTGTGGACGGCGACGACCGAGATCTACACGGTGCTGATGCTTCCTGCAGAGCAGCACCTGACCAGGGCCCTCGTCGTGACACGGGATCAGGCGCAGATCTACAAGGTGCGCCGGGCGATGCTGGGTGCGTTCGTCCTTGCGCTGGCCATCGGGGTGGGATTCGTTGCGTTGACCCTCGATCGGTTGTTCGACGGGACGGCCATGTACATCGCCATCACCGCAGGCATCATGGTGGCACGGTCGATCATGGCAGCCGGTCGCGGCTCGCTTGCAGGACATCGCAGATTCGGTGGGTACGCCGCCACGATCGCAATAGAAGCGGGAACCCTTCTGGTCGGGGGCCTCCTCCTGGCTTCCTTGGGGGCACCGGCCGTTGCGTTCGGTTGGGTCCTTGTGATAGCACCGCTCGCTACTCTTCTGTCCCGGCCGTTCGCCCCGATCGAGGGCCACGGCAAGATGCCGGACGTGGATGCTCAGTCCGGATCGTTCCTCGTCTGGCTGGTTCTCGCAACAGCCGCGAGCCAACTGATCATCGCAGGAGGGCCGATCGCCGTCAGTTTCGTCGGTGGCACGGCAGCCGCTGTCAGCATCTTCTTCACTTCGTTCGCCTTGCTCAGGGGGCCGGTGACGTCTGCCTACAACCTCGTCGCCAGAGTGCTGCCCGACTTCACGGCACTTGCACATGGAAGTGAGCCGGGCAAGCTCTGGCGATGGGCACCACGGATCACAGCAGCTGGTTTCGCCCTAGCTGTCGTGGGCGCGATCGGATCGGGACTGCTGCTTCGCCCGCTCATCGGCGTGATCTACGGAGACGCGTTCGTACCGCCAACGCTCGCAGCAACCCTCGGCGGCGCTGGCGTCGGTTTGGGACTCGGGGCACTGTTCGTAACCCAGGTGTATTCAGCGGCTGCGAAGGGCGCCATGCTGACCCTTGGCTGGATCCTCGCACTCGCGGGCGCGATCGGTGTCCTCGCGATCTCAACCCTCGCACCGATCGACAGGGTCGCTCTCGCCTTCGTCATAGGCGAAGGAGTCGGATTGGTGCTCTTGGGCCTGATACTCCCCCGCATCGTTGCGAAGCGGACGGTCGACGTCGAACGACTGACGACGGATGACTGACAGCCAGAGACGCACCAAGCTGGCCCGGCGGAGCCAACTTCTACCATCTCCTATCCTTCACTGATGCATATGGGGTCGGTGAGTCTGGGAGTCATCAGCGTTATCGCTCTTGCTATCGCCGCGTGTTCGACGTCCTCTGAGCCTTCGACGCCTCCGGCAGAGGCTGTGACAACCAGCACAGCTGTGTCTGCCACCGTGTCCACTACCTCCACAACGCTCCCTCCTGCGACGTCCACAACCTCCACCACCTCCACGATTCCGCCGGTGACCATCTCGGATGCGATCAACGGGCTGCCCACCGACGAGTCCCGCCTCCACAGACCGGCGGGTCGTTGCCATCAAGATCGACAACCACCCGTATGCTCGACCCCAGAGCGGCCTCATGGAGGCTGACGCGGTGTACGAGATCCTGGTCGAGGGTGGCTACACGCGCTTCATCACCATGTTCCATCAGTCTGATCTCGACTGGGTCGGGCCCATACGGTCAGGCAGGCCAACCGATATCAACGTCATCAAGCCCCTCGATGCCGCCTTCCAGATCTCGGGTGCGCAGAAGTACGTGATTCGAATGTTCCGAGACGACGAACTCAACATGGTGCACGACAACGGCGTCACAACCTGGCGCGTGAACCACCGACAGGCGCCACACAACCTGTACACGAGTTCTCTGCTCGTACGCGACTGGGCAGATGGAGAGGAATGGCCGGATGAGAACCCTGGCAACCTCTTCACATTCGGAACGCCTGCCACCACGACGGATCAAGCGCATGTCATCACATTCGACTGGTCAGGCCAACCGAAGGTCGTCTGGCGGTGGTCGGGCATCGAGTACCTGCGGTTCAATGAGGACGAGGCCCACGGCTGGGTAGACCAGGCTGGGAACGAAGGCATCGTGAGGTTCCCGACGCTGCTCGCCATCATCGGTACGAAGTACACCGTCAACCCCCCGCCAACCACAAGCACATCGACCACCACGACCACCACCGTCGAGGGCACAGAGCCCACACATCCCGCTCCGCCGCCCAAGGCACCAACTTCTGTCCCTGCCATCGATCTGGTCGGCACGGGCGAAGCGATCTTGTTCCACGACGGCATCGTTGTGCGTGGAACGTGGGCGAAAGAGTCGAAGTCCGCGAACTTCGAGCTATTCCTCGAAGATGGAACGGAGATGGTGCTCCCTCCATCGAGGCTCTGGGTGTCCATCTTCCCGTCGAACCGGGAGATCACATGGGAGTGACAATGGACGCAACAACCATCGCGCAGCGAGTGCGCACCGGACGGACCAAGGCTGCCGACGTCGTGAGCTCAGCGATCGACGTTGCACTCCATACCCATGACGACCTCAACGCCTTCACCCTCATCGACCGCTCGGGTGCGATGGCAAGAGCGGAAGCCGTTGATGCCCTTGTCGCTTCTGGCAAGAATCCTGGACCGCTCGCCGGAGTTCCCATCGCTCTCAAAGACATCATCGACCAGACGGGACTCCCCAACACGATGGGCGGAAGCTTCCCCGCTCCCCTTTCCGACAAGTCTGCAGCTGTGGTGAGAGGGCTGGGCGACGCCGGGGGCGTGATCATCGGCCGCACAGGACTCCACGAGTTTGCCTTCGGATTCACCTCGGAGAACCCCTGGTTCGGAGCGGTCAGGAACCCGTGGGACACAGAGACTTCGCCCGGCGGCTCCTCCGGCGGCTCAGGTGCAGCGGTCGCGGCCCGCATCGTGCCGATCGGCATCGGAACCGACACGGGAGGGTCGGTCCGGGTCCCAGCTGCGCTGTGTGGCGTCTTTGGACTCAAGGTGACCCACGGCCGGATCCCGCTCACCGGTGTCTATCCACTCGCTCCATCGCTCGACACCGTCGGACCGCTCGCACGAACGGTGGCGGACATCGACCTCGCCTACCGGGCGATGGCAGGCTACGACCCCGAGGACGGCTGGTCATCACCACGAAACCCCAACACTGACCAGGGAGAAGCGACCACCACCGTCGGCGTCGTGAAACAGTGGATGGCGGCACCGATCTCGCCGTCGGTTCGGTCCTCGTTCGACCAGTTCCTCGAAGGCCTCCGCACGGAGGGCTTTCAAGTCGTTGACATCGACGAGCCGGCACTCGCCCCTATCCATGCATCGTCGGCCGCCTCAGGCCTTGAGATCCTCGAGATCCACGGTGAACAATTCGCTCGACACCCCGACCGCTACGGAGCCGATCTCCAGGTCCGTCTCGACGGTTGCAGCAAGGGGACCGTCAACGACGTACTCGCCGCCCAACGCTGGGCTGCCGCAGCACGGAACACGATCGCAAGGCTCGACCGCAACGGAATAGGCCTGCTCGTATCGCCCACCGTCGGCTCGATGACGAAGGACATCGGAGTCGACGACATCGAGGTCAGCGGTGTGCGTTACCCGCATCGTGAGATCCTTGCGCCGTTTACCGCGCCCATCAACCACATCGGTGTACCCGCCCTCGCATCGCCGATCGCCGGGGGATCCGGCGTACCAGCATCGATCCAACTGATTGGCTCCATGTGGCAGGAGCGCCGCATTCTCACAGTCGCTGCGCAACTCGAGTCTGCCGGCCTTCTCTCATCGGGAAACCCGCCGGACTATTCAGAGTGACACCTCAGAAAGGTCATTGATGTGACCGGCGTGCAATATGCTACGGGAGAATTGTGATGGAGAACACAACGCGCCTCTCGGGCGTACACATCAGATGATGAGAGCCACGCCAATCTTCCCAATCAGGAGCAGAACCAGTGTCCGATGAGACCCTGACACACGACAGACCAGCGCCAGAACAGATCGACGATGTCGTCATCCGGTTCGCAGGTGACTCCGGAGACGGGATGCAGCTCGTCGGCACGCAGTTCACAGCGAGCTCTGCGCTCTTCGGCAACGACCTCGCCACGCTCCCCAACTTCCCTGCCGAGATCCGCGCACCCACGGGGACCATCAACGGTGTCTCCTCCTTCCAGGTCCATATCGCAGATTGGGACATCCTCACACCCGGAGACAACCCCGACTGCCTCGTTGCGATGAACCCCGCCGCGCTCAAAGCCCACCTTCACGACCTCGTCAAGGGCGGCCTCCTCATCGTCAACACGGATGCCTTCGAGGACCGCAACCTCGCAAAGGCCGGATACGCGACGAACCCGCTCGAAGATGGAAGCCTCGATGCGTTCCAGGTGCTCACAGCCCCGATGGAGATGCTCACCAAAGAAGCAGTCAAAGACTCCGG
>PVMK01167149.1_pt1 | contig 18313 bp, 15 predicted proteins | sample 1853481 | NCBI WGS metagenome assembly PVMK01 (sample SAMN08533507, study PRJNA380276) | Marine sediment metagenome, whole genome shotgun sequencing project. | reverse complement strand
TATCCTGATAAAGCTCGAGTGAGCAGGTGCCCTGCCCGGCAATAACCCGATGGTCGTTATAGGGATGCACAAAATCTGCGCCAGTTTTTGCTATCAGTTTTTCGAGCATTTCCTCTCTTGCAGCAAGGGATGGTTCACACTCGTGCACTTCGCCACCGTATCCACGCACAGCTGCCTTTTTTGCCTCGGGTGCCGTGTGTGGCATTACCACTGTGGCCTGGATACCACGACGTCCGGCCGCGTAACTGAGCGACAGTGCGTGGTTACCGGAAGAATGTGTCGCCACGCCCCTGGCCGCTTTCTCGTCGGACAGCCCGAACACCGCATTGCAAGCGCCGCGTACCTTAAACGCACCGGCTTTCTGAAAATTCTCGCATTTGAAAAACAGATTGGCGCCGGTCAAATTATCAAAATATCTGGAGGTCAACACCGGTGTTCGATGAATATAAGGCGCCACTCGTTTATGCGCCGCCTTTACGTCGTCAAAAGTCGGGATATATAACTGGTTGGTATTTGACATGGTATACATAGGTTTGGTTTTAGCCATCTTGATCACCTCGTTGTCAAGCAGCCTGGGACTGGGCAAGGCTGGTGGTTTTACGGTAATACTCCTGCGCGACCAACACTCCGGAGCCAAGCTCTACTGGATAGTCGAGATCCTTCATCGCCATTTCGATAGCGGCAATACCGGAAAGTGCCATCACGTCGGTCATAGACCCGAGATGGCCGATACGAAAGGCCTTGCCAGCCATCTCGCCGAGACCAATACCAAAAGAAACACGGTACTTATCAAAAGCATGATTGGTCAGTACATCGCTATCAAAACCTTCGGGCACATAAATAGCGCTGACGGTATCCGAGTAGAGGTCGGGTGATACGGCGCAAAGTTCCATACCCCAGGCATGAACCGCTCTGCGTATGCCCTCGGCAATGCGAAAGTGACGCGCAAATACATTGTCGAGACCCTCTTCAAATAACATATCAAGGCTAGCCCGCAGACCGGCCAACAATGGCACCGGCGGAGTATAGGGAAATCCTGCCGTAGCGTTGGCATCAGCCATGATACGGAAATCGAAATAACAGCGCGGACATTGAGCGGTTTCACAGGCAGCCATCGCTTTTTCACTGACACCGACAATCGCCATTCCAGTGGCCAGCATAAACCCTTTCTGCGATCCCGAAACTGCGAGGTCAACGCCCCATTCATCCATACGAAAATCCATCGAGCCCAACGAGCTGACGCAATCGACATACAGCATGGCCGGGTGATTAACCGCATCCATGGCCCTGCGTATCGCGCTGATATCGCTACGAACACCGGTGGCGGTTTCATTATGGGTGGCTAAAACTGCCTTGATTTGATGATCGTTATCCGCAGCCAACTGCTCGGCATAACGCGATGCCGGAGCCCCGGTGCCCCAATCGCATTCGATCACTATGACATCAAGCTTATGGCGCTGGCAGAGATCGATCCACTTGTGTGAAAACATCCCATAGCGGGCTACCAGTACCTTGTCGCCGGGTGAGAGCGTATTGGTGATCGAAGCCTCCCAACCACCGGTACCACTACCGGGAAAAGTAATGATTGCTCCGGTCTCGGTTTTAAACACTTTTTTCAGATCCCGAAGCAGCGGAGTCAACAGATCAACGAAGTCGGGCGCGCGGTGATCGGAAGTCTGGATATTCATCGCCTGGCGTAGGCGATCTGGTATATTCGTTGGGCCTGGAATAAAAACAGGATTTTGACCAGTCATGTCGGTTCCATATCTATTTAATGTCGGAACCAATATAAATGATTTAAATTATTTTTCAATTTTTCTGAAAATATTTTCCAATAATTAAATAAAATAGGTAAACTATTGTTTTTTAACCATTTATATTTTTCCAAAAAATAAAATTAATGTTTTTGGGAAAAATATTTTCACGGTTTTAAGTCTTTAATTCAGAGTATTTCCTAAATAAGGAGATGACAGCCAATGAATCTTAATACCCACAAACGCCCGCGCGGCCGTCCCAGATCGGTTAGCTCGAACACAGCACCCGGTACAGTGCAGGCCCTCGATCGGGGCCTCACACTGTTACGCGAGCTCGCAAAAGCCCGCAATATCACACTCTCCGACCTGGCAACACGGATTGAAATGCCGGTCTCATCCACCCACCGTATATTGTCGACCTTGCAGAAACACGGATTTGTCGAATTTGACGAATCCACCCAGGAATGGATGATTGGTATCGAGGTATTTAGAATCGGCAACACTTACCTGGTGCGTACTAACCTGGTCGAGGCGGCACGAAAGACCCTGCGCAGGCTGATGGAAGAAACCGGTGAAACCGCAAACCTCGGTATCGCCGATAGCGGCGACGTCGTATTTGTCGATCAGGTCGAAACTTACAATCCGATCCGTGCTTTTTTTAGTCCGGGCACGCGTGGTTATATGCACTCGTCGGGAATCGGTAAGTCCCTGCTTGCTGATTTACCGCGCAGGGAGGTGGAAAAAATAATTCAGCTGAAGGGACAACCCGAGTTTACCCCGAAAACGCTGACTTCATCGGAAGATCTCCACAACGATCTTGGCGAGACTCGAAAACGCGGCTGGTCGATAGACGATGAAGAACGCTACTCGGGCATGCGTTGTGTCGCGTCAAATATTTACAACACCTTCGGTGAAGCCATCGCAGGTATTTCGGTATCAGGGCCGACGGTTAGATTTCCCAATCACGTCATCTCCGAACTAGGCCCCAAAGTCAAACGCGCGGCCGATGAAGTGACGAATGCGATTGGCGGTAAGCCGCGCCGCAGCTAGTTCAATGGCAGCGGTCTGGCGTCCCGGTATCTAGTACCAGGTCCCGGCTCGCCTAATTCATAGGAATTGGGGTCAGGTCTTTGATTTATGATTCCTGCTTTCGCTGGTGTCATAAATCAAAGACCTGACCCCAAGTTTGTGGTAACCGTTTTAGGCTTGCATTATACTTAGGGTACGTCTGCATAGGCTTTATCTAAGAAAAATTAACGAGTAAATATTGCAGGCTGGTTGGAAAAAAGGTTGTTTTGAAATCATATTAATTCAAGCAAAGAAAATTAACGTGAACGTTTAAACTTGAGAATAAACGGCCTGTTTTGGCAGGATTCGAGTTATTCTTTGTTCAGAATAATAAACTAAGAGAGGTGAGGAAATGAATTCTTTATTAAGAAAAGCCCTTTTTGCTGCCGTTATGCTGTCACTGGTGACCGTAGCCCAGGCAAAAGGTCGATTGACCGTCTACTGCAGTATGCAGGATGCCTGGTGCCAGGCTACCGTAAAGGCTTTTGGCGAAAAGAATAATGTTAAAACAGCGATGACCCATTCGGGGTCTGGTAGTACTTTCGCAAAGATTCAGGCGGAAAAAAACAACCCGAAAGCCGATGTCTGGATCGGCGGGACCGCAGACCCACATTTACAGGCAGGCGAAATCGGATTACTACAGCCTTATGTTTCCCCTAATATGGTGAAACTGGGAAAGAGATTCCAGAACCTGGCAATCAAGGGAGACAACACGACGGATGGCATCTATGCCGGGGTCGTGGGTTACAGCGTCAACACCGAGATGGCGAATGAAATGGGAATTGCCATTCCGAGCTCCTGGGAAGACTTGACCGATCCGAAATATAAGGGAAATATTCGGATGGCCAGCCCTCAAAGTTCCGGTACTGCTTATACCGTCCTGGCAACGATTGTACAGCTCTGGGGCGAAGAGAAAGGGTTTGAGTACCTGGCCAGGCTGCATCCTAATATTGATCAATATACAAAATCGGGCTCAGCAGGACAAAAAGCAGCAGGACGAGGCGAAGTTTTGATTGGTATCGGATTTTTACACGATGCTTCGAAGCTGGTCAAATCAGGATTTCCATTAAAACTGGTGACCCCCTCGGAAGGAACAGGGTTCGAAATTGGGGGATTGAGTATAATCAAGGGCGCCAGAAACATGGAAAACGCACAGATGTTCGTTGACTGGGCCTTGAGTGCAGAAGGTCAGAATATTGCGGCTCCCACTGGTGCTTTCCAGGTACCAACCAATATGAACGCGATAGTTCCGAAGGAGGCGTTCGATCTCAGCAAGGTAAACCTGATCGATTATGATTTCAAAAAATACGGAAGTAATACCACCCGTAAGAAACTGATCGGCCGTTGGGCAGAGGAAATCAAGCCCCTGGCTCGTTAAACACCTTCTGTCCGACAGGAATGAGCCCGGGGGTTTCTTAACCTGGGCTCATCTCTCTATTTTCATTCCCGATTAGGCTAAAGACAAAAACCTGACGATGGATTCAATTCAAGCTATCCCTGTTCATAAAAAATCCAGAGACTCGGATAGAAAAATGGGATCAGCTGTCCATCGCTATCTGCCTGCCATTGGTATTCTCTCGTTTCTCCTACTCCCCTGGTATGGACTGGAGTACGGTATTTTTGATTCGACCCTCGAAGAGATATTAGAGGCGTTTGCCTGGCAGTCTACTAATTTTTCTATTGTGCCCCTGGCGATCTTTGTTCTTTTCCTGCTGCATCCCTGGAGAAAACTACCGCAGAGAAAAGGAATTCAGTTTAGTACGATTGCGGTGGTCGCAGGAATTTTGGCGGTTTTTATCGGATCCCAAATTTTGAATGAGTCTCTGGGTCTCGGTGCGGCTGTACAAATTCTCCTATTGTGCCTGATTGTTTCGACAGGGTGCGCGCAACTGGGGTTTTTGCGGGGAGATGCGTTCATGTCCGGGGTGATTATTTTCATCGTCGCCCTGGTTTTGCTGTTCATATTCTTTCCCCTGGCAAAGGTTTTTATACAGATGCTCTATACAACGGATGGCGAGTTTGTTCCGTTTCAGTTTTTTGAAGTGATCACTTCCCCAGGCGTGGGGCGGATCGTCTGGAATACATTGCTGATGGCGGTCTCGGTTGGAATCTCTACCACGTTTTTCGGGCTGATCTTTGCCATTTATTCGGTGCGAGCAACTTCCAGGTTGCGAGGTTTGATAAAAGTATTTTATATCTTACCCATCATCACGCCCCCATTCGTGGTGGGTATCTCATTGATTCTGATATTTGGTCGGTCCGGTTCCATTAATGATTTTTTGACTTTCCTGATTGGTACTGGAGGCATATTCATCCCGGAAGGGTCCGATGGTATTTTCCATGCGTCCTCTTATATTTACGGTTTTCCTGGAATTTTTCTCGCCCAGACGCTGGCCCTGACTCCAGTCAGCTATATGGTGTTGGTGGGAATGGTCACTGCTATCAATCCATCCCTGGAAGAAGCGTCGCTCACCATGAGAGCCTCGCGTTGGACAACTTTTCGTAAGGTAACCCTGCCCTTGATCCGCCCTGGAATCGCCAATTCATTTTTACTGGGCGTGATTACCTCGGCAGCCGACTTTGGTAACCCGTTGGTACTGGGGGGGGGAATACGATGTTTTATCGACAGAAATATATTTTGCGATTGCCGGTGCCCAGCTAGATTTCGGTCGGGGTGCCGCCCTTGGACTCCTGTTATTAATAATTTCTCTTACTGTGTTTCTACTACAAAAGAAATGGATCGGAAAAACCTCTTATGTGACAGTCACCGGCGTTCAAACCGCCGGCATGTGATTCCGTTACCAGTCTGGTTGCAAAGGATTATGAGTGTCATCGTTGTCTCGTGGGTCCTCCTGGTTGGCGCACTGTATATCAGTATTTTTGCTGGTGGGTTCGTCAAGACATGGGGAGTCGATAATACCTTTACCCTGGCACATCACATCGAATTATGGGGAAATGGGATTACTTCGGGAGGCTGGCCCTCGTTTCTAAATTCAATCCTGTTCTCGCTGATCGCTGCGCCTCTGACTGGTATCACCGGGGTTCTTATTGCCTACGTGCTGATCAGGAAAAAATTCATCGGCAAAGGGTTTGTTGACTTTGGTACAACGCTGATTTTTGCTATTCCAGGAACCGTTACCGGTATTGCCTATATCCTGGCCTTTAACGAAGCTCCTATCGAGTTGACCGGCACCGCTTTTATTTTAGTCGTGACGATGGTGATTCGCTCGATGCCGGTCGGAATCCGCGGTGGTATATCGGCCCTGAGCCAAATCGACCCTTCATTGGAAGAAGCGTCATTGATCCAGGGGGCCGGGAGCTTTCGAACTATCCGCTCCGTGGTGTTGCCCCTGCTGAGACCGGCTATCATATCCTCTATCGCCTACAGCTTTATCAGGTCGATGACAACCGTCAGTGCAGTGATCTTCCTGGCTACGGCAGGAACCAGTGTCGCCACTACTTATATCCTCGACAGGGCGGATAACGGGGATTACGGCGTCTCTATTGCCTTTGGAAGTGTCCTAATCCTCACCATGCTGTTTTTTACGCTGCTGGTTCAGTATATTGTCGGACGCTCCAGAACCGAACGCCATGTAAAAATTGAATGATAAACTAAAAATGATGGAAGATAATCAATCGATAAAAGTCTCTCTTCAAGATGTCTCAAAATTGTTTGGTGACGTGAAGGCTGTTGAAGGCATCAACCTGGTTTTTGCCCCGGGAACTCTCACCACGTTACTGGGGCCATCGGGTTGTGGTAAAACGACCCTGCTGAGAATGATTGCCGGTCTGGATATTCCTTCCTCGGGGCATGTCCTTTTTGGTGACGAGGATGTGACAGAACTCTCCGCAACGGACAGGGATGTCGGGATGGTGTTTCAATCCTATGCTCTTTTCCCTCACATGAATGTGAAGGAAAATATCGGTTATGGACTGGACGTGGCCGGGGTCTCGGATGAAATCATCAGTGAAAGAGTAGCGGAAGTCCTGAACACAGTTGGCCTTAGTGGATATGAAAAAAGGTATGCCGATGAAATGTCAGGTGGCCAGCAGCAGCGAGTGGCTGTTGCTAGATCATTGATAGCGAAACCCAAGGTTCTCCTCTTCGATGAGCCCCTGAGCAACATTGACAGTAAACTGAGACGCTCGATGCGGGAAGATATTCGTCGTCTTCAGCAGGAAACTGGAATCACTTCCATTTACGTGACCCATGACCAGTCCGAAGCCCTCGCTGTTTCCGATGAAGTGGTGGTGATGAATGCCGGTGGAATCGAACAACAGGGAGAGCCGAAAGATCTTTATCGACAACCAAAAAATTCATTTGTCGCAACTTTTATCGGTGACGCGAATATCCTGGATGGAAAACTGGTTTCAGGAACAAAAGAGCAGATAATCGAGTTGGGCGGTATTCGCATCAGCGCTTACTCCATCCCGCCTAATCTAAAAAGCTATGATATCAAGGTCGCCATTCGGCCCGAGGTGATTCGCCTGCACGCAACTAAGGAAGAACAACGGCTGGAATGCAAGGTCCTCTGGTACTCTTTTGTAGGAGGCGCAATCGAATATACCCTGGAATCTTCAATTGGCAACATCTTTGCTGTCGTCCCTTCCACGGAAAAACATTTCAATACTGGTGAGCGAGTCTTTATATCTGTTGCCGATGTAGGCGTCGCGGTTCTGCAGGATTAGACCGGCAACCTACGCGTTCGCTTCGAGGCTGATGTACTGCGTAATGACATGCATCAGGCTTTGATGGATATCTTCAGCCATCCCGTAATTATCCACCGGAATCCAGATCGAGTAGCGGGCCAGCTCTCTGAGTTTACCACCATTGAACCCGGTAAAAGCGATCGTAGGTACATTCCTGGAGTTGGCATATTCACAGGCCTTGACCACGTTAGGTGAATTCCCGCTAGAGCTTACAAGAAGAACTGCATCTTCCGGATCCAGATAATATTCCAGTTGCTTGCTAAATACCTCTTCATACGAGAAGTCATTAGCCAGGGCCGTTAGCATGGGTCCATTAGAGGCAAGTGATATGGATCGTACCGGCGGTTTGCCCTCGACATAAGATAATTTCGTCGTGTCACAAATTGCATGATCACTGATCGCAGCGCTACCGCCATTACCAGCTACCCAGATGGTGCCACCCGCCTCTGCGACCTGGGTAAATACGCCTAAAACCGCAGGCAGCATGGTCTTGTCAAATTTTGCCACGGATTTGATAAATTTTTCATAGTAATCTTCAACGAAGTTTTCAAAGTTCATTTTAATTTTTGCCTCGAAATATTAAATTCGGGAATTCAGTGGTCAAGCTGGTGCTTGATCCAGTTGTGGATCTGTTTTTCGTCTTCCTTAAACAACAGGGATCCGGCCACTATTGAATCCGCTCCTGCCTGCTTTAAAAGAGGGACAGTGTGTCTGCGAATTCCACCGTCGACTTCAATCGTGATTTTGCTGTACTTGTCATCGAGCGCCGCTTTCGCGATCCTGATTTTGTCATAAATGTCATTCGAAATATCGACTCCCTTGATGCCCAGTTGAGTACCCATTATCTGTAAAGAATCCACTATATCCAAATAGGGGATGACTAGTTCAAATTTCTCAGCACTGGTTAGGGTGATTCCTGCCTTAATTCCTGACGATTTGATGGCATCGAATAAATCAGCATCCCTTTGTATATGTTCCACATGAACGATAATCTTATTAGCTCCAGCCGAAGCAAAATCTTCGACTAATTGTGCCGGGTCCTGAACCATCAGATGCACATCAAAATCTTTTCTTGTCAAATGGCGCAGCGCTTTAACCAGGTCTGGGAAAAAGAGTAATGTCGGGATAAATGCCCCATCTCCGACATCAAAATGATAACGATCGACGTAGGGATCAACACGCCTGATTTCATCGGCAAAATTTGCCATGTCGGCCGACCAGAGCGATGCAGATATATCCATAAAGCAGTCCTTATTTAATAATAATGGAGCATAATGCTATTTTGCAAAAATTGGCATGGATGGATTTCAATTAAATCTGTTCCAGAATTCTCTTAAGAAAAGCGTGGCTTGTTGATACTTCAGACTCTTCGAGGCCATGTAATATAAGCGGACCCTTAAAACCATTATTTTTTAAGCGCGAAAGATAATATTCAAAATCGAGTACGCCCTGGCCTGCAGCGACAAATTTGCCAGAAACATCTCGATCTTTGGCATGGGCCATAACAATATCATTTCCCAACAGATCAAAGGCTTTATCCAGCAGGTCGTGTTGTTCTCTCAGGATGGCTTTTTCAAATAAATTGACCGGGTCAAGAATTATTTTCAAATGTCTTGACTGCATCTGATCAAGAAGACTTCGAGCCTTCTCTACCGAATTAACTACATTGGCCAGTTCTGGCTCGACTCCAAGAATTACATCCTGTTGTTCCGCTGATTGCAGAGCCTGCTCCAATGAATGAATCAGATCTTTCCAGGCATCTTGCGTGTTGTTATAGGGATGCGACCTCCATTGATCAACAGGGTCTCCGGTACCGGTACACAATGACACTATATTAGTCATGATATTGTCACAGGCGTGAATCAGGGTAGCGAGGTTTCGCAACCCCTGCTTTCTAATTTCAACATCGGGATGAATCATATTGAAGGTGCCGGAGACTGCGGCAATAGTAATTTTCCTTGCCTGGCAGGCCCCGGAAATATGTTCAGTATCTACCGGGTTTATAATGTCGGGCATTGCAGGAAGCCCAATACATGACATATTAAACTGAATGCAATACATGTCATTTTCGACGACTGCATCTAAAATTTCGGGGAAGGAATTTCGCCTGAAAGTCTTTGCAAAAATACCGGGGTTTATCAAACACCCCCCTTAACGTTTTCCAGGTAAACCGTTTCTCCGGTTGAAATGGACTGAGTGATCGCAACCATAGTTTTTATATTCTCCATTCCATCATCGAAATTGGCACCCTGTTGCGGGGCATCTTCTAAAATGGTGTTCGCAAATCCCTCGACCTGTAACCGGAAAAAGTGTGCATCTGCGCCAAGAACTCGTAGATATGTCTGATCTTTTTCATAGAAACATTCTACTTCGCTGGATTTGAAATACCAGGGATTGAAAGTTTTGCCAAGAACACTCCCGTGTTCTCCATAGATTTGAAAACCTTCATGCCAATCCATCCTAACAGCCACCGTCAAATCAAGATGCCCCATGCCTCCATTTTCAAAATTAACATCAATGAACCAGCAGTAAGCTTCAAATTTTTTTAACAATCGAGCGCGTACTGATTCAATAGGGCCTGCGAGATATCGAGCCGTATCAACAAGGTGACTGCCATGAGCGAGCATATAATATTTTTTCTTATCAGCTTTAGGATCCAGGGGTGGTTTGATGGATTGATCACTGACGATGGGGATGGGCTGAAGCGCATCGGTCATTGAATAACGATGGCTCGAATCACAGTACCAGGCTTTCATCGCCAACATTTCTCCCATCTCTTGCTGGATAAATTTTTTCGCTGCAACGAGACCAGGATCAAAGCGTTTCATATGCCCCACCTGGAAAACTACGCGGGATTGTGAGAGCACTTCTCTTACCGATTCAAGTTCATCCACTGAAACTCCAGCAGGTTTTTCGACTAGAACATGCTTACCGGCTTGAATCGCCTTTATTGCTGTCGATGCATGCAATGAATCCGGGACTGCAAGGATGACAGCATCGAGCGCGGGATCTTCCAGCATCGTCTCAAAATCATGATAAACTTTTTCAGGCTGATGGATGGCCGCCATACGCTCACACAGGCTTTCTGCAACGTCGCAAATGGCGTACAACTGAGCGTTTTCTGCTTTTCTACATGCCTCGAAATGAGCAAACTGGGCAATAGGACCGGCCCCTAATATCCCTATTTTTAGTATTTTACCGGTTTCCACGATTTTGCTTCATTGTGATATTTCCCAGATTGAGGTCAGGTCATTGATCTAAATTTTTAAAGGATACTTCTCACCGATTAACATACGAAGAAATCTGGTCAGAAATTAAACCTGTTCAGCCATTATCATGCCGCGAGTTTAACAGGAAGGAGATCATATAACGAAGACCTGGCACCAGTATCCAGCTACAGCGATCCCAGGTAGTCGCGCACTTCCACAAGATCAGGCTTTTCCAGTAGCTGGCGCGTAGGCTGCAACGCAAGAATGCGTCCATCCTGAACAAATGCGGTACGATCAGACGCGATCAGCGCATCTCGAGGTTGATGACTGACCAGTAACGCCGCCATTTTTTTTCGTTCTACCAGTGCTTTCACCAGCTCAATCAATTCTTCCCGCAATGCGGGTCCAAGTGCTGCGAAGGCTTCGTCGAGTAACAGCACCTTGCGCTCTCGCACCAGCGCTCGCGCTAGCGCAATCCGCTGCCGCTGCCCACCTGAAAGTTCCCCGGGTTTACGTTTTTCTAATCCGCTCAGCCCCAGAGAGTCGAGTGCGTCTTCGATTAACTGATCCTGTTCTGTGGAAAGCTTCAGCGATGGATTGATACCCAGGGCTACATTGGTATAAAGATCGAGATGGGGAAATAAATTGTGTTGCTGGAAAACGATTGTCACCGGTCGCTGTGCTATCGGTAATTGCTCGATAGCTTCCCCGTTTACACGAATACGCCCACTCTCCGGTTCTAAAAAACCGGCAATCAGATTAAGCAGCGTCGATTTGCCGGAGCCACTGGGGCCAATCAGGCTCAGCACTTCACCGGCCGATACCGACAGGTCGAATTGCATCTTCTCTGATTCAGCGCCAGGAAACTGGTAGCAAAGCTTTTCGATTTCAAGCATCGGCCTTTCCACCGATACAACGCTCCAGTACCCAGAACACCAGCAGACAGAGGCCGAGCAGCAGTAAAGCGGTCGCGGTGGCCTGCGGAATCAAGTAGGCACCCAGCTGCTGGTATATCAACAAGGGCAGGGTTGCAGTCTCTGGCGTACCGAACAGAGCAATTACTCCGAGATCGCCCATCGCCAGTGCAGCTACCAGTGCGGCAGACAGGCCTAGTGGCCGGCGTAGTAACGGCCATTCGACGAAAAGGAAGCGGTTCCATCCGCTGAGTGCGAGGCTATGGCACAAGTATCGGTATTGCATTTGATTTTGACGCATAGCAGGACCGAGTGTACGTATCACAAACGGTAAGCCCATCATTGCATTGACGATGATAACTATCGCGTAAACCCAGGCGAAGACATCGATATAATCTGACAACAGGATAAAAATGCCGGTACCAATCACAAGCGGCGGCACGACATAGATGATAGAGCCGCAAAGCTCAACCAGCCTCGCCCGTCCTGGCTGACCCTGAATGACCAGTTGACTACTGGCGCGCAGTAAAAACCAGCCCGCAATGACCGATAACACGGCAGCGCCCAGGCCTAGCATCAATGTCTTTCCTGCCGACTGCCACAGGTACCTGTTTGCAACCACCTGTGCCAGTGGTCCAGACAGCGCATCTATCAACAGGGATACGAGCGGCATCCCGACATAGATGCCCGCTACCAGTATCACCACCCGATTCAGTCGGCTGCGATAATTCCCTGATTCACTGGCAGAGGAGGAAATTGTAATTTCGACTTCCGGCAGTTTCTGTAATTTGAGCAACACGACCGCTACCAGTACGCAGAGTGATAACTGCAATAACGCGAGTATCACGGCCTGTACCGGATCAAAATCAAAGCGCAGCGACTGATAAATTGCGACTTCCAGGGTGGTGCTTTTCGGGCCACCTCCGAGAGTCAATACCACCGCGAAACTGGTCAGGCACAGCATAAATACGAGAAGCAGGACGCCCGGTAAACCCTCTCTTAATGCCGGCCATTCCAGATGGTGCCAGCGGTGCCACGCACTAAATCGCAACTGCTCCGCCAGCTCCCAGTGGTGCCTGGGAATCCCCTGCCAGAGTGGCAACAGCAGTCTTACCGCCAGCGGCAGGTTAAAAAATACGTGCGCCAGTAATATGCCATTGATGCCGTACAGCGAACGCCCGAGCGGAATCCACCCCTCACTACCATAAACCGATACGATTCCCATTACCGCGACCACTGACGGCACTACTAACGGCAATCCAAATAGTCGCAATAACAGCGCACGAAACGGAAATTCGCCATTTAGGGCAAAGGCCCGCGCGACCAGAATCGCCGGGATAACACTAAACAGCGCCGATAACAACGCCTGCCAGAGACTGAAGAATACGACCCGGCGTATATAGGTACTTTGCCAAAACTGCAGGTCCTGGGGTTCGAACCCCGGTAACCGGCCAAGGCTTAGAAGCCCCCCCATTGGCGCTAGTACTAATATGGCCAGTATTACCGGCACCAGGTAGGGGAAACGCAGGGTCTGGGTCACATTACTTTGCCAGCGTATCGAGCCATTCGTTGACCCATGCCTTGCGTTCGCGTGATACGGTTTTGTCATCGAATAGCAGCGCCGGAGACGGGTCGATCAAAGTCTTAAAATCCTGCGGTAATTTTGAAGCTGCCAGTGTCGCAGGGTACATCCAGTTAGTTGTCGGGATAATGCTCTGAAAACGATCGCTGAGCATGAATGCGAGAAATTGACGGCCGAGTTCTTTTTGCTGGCTACTTTTAACCAGTCCAGCCACTTCAATCTGCTGATAGTGGCCTTCTGAAAATTTCGCTGCTGCAAAACGTCGGTCCTGCTCGGCAATCATATGATAGGCCGGTGAAGTGGTATAGCTCAGTACCATGTCAGCCTCACCCTTCAGAAACAACCCGTAAGCTTCGCTCCAGCCCTTGCTGACAGTGACAATCCGATCTGATAATTGTGCCCAGGCCTCGGAGGACTTCTCACCGTAAATCTTCTTAATCCAGAGCAGCAACCCCAACCCCGGTGTTGAGGTGCGCGGGTCCTGTATCAGAATAGTCGGCCCAGCGGGATCTTCGACCAGCTGCTTTAAGCTGTTTGGGGGATTTTTCAGCGATTCCTGGTTATACACAAACGCAAAATAGCCGTAGTCGTAAGGTAGAAACATAGTGTCATCCCAGGGACCCGGTAATGCCGAGTTACCCAGCGACATACCATGCGCTTCAAATAGCCCGGTAGCACGTGCCTCGGCGGTCAAATTGGTATCGATTCCGAGTACGATATCGGCCCTGGTATTTTTACCTTCGAGCTTCAGACGGTTGAGAATGGACACACCGTCTTCAAGGCCAGTCATCTCGACCGTGCAGCCACATTGTTGCTCAAATGCCTTTTTTACCTGGGGACCGGGGCCCCATTCACTGGTAAAGGAATCATAGGTATATATCACCAGCGAAGGGGTAGCTGCCTGCGCTGAACAGGTGAAAAACAGGCACAGGAATACTACGCCAGTAACGCGATTAATCAGTTGCATGAAATTCTCCATTTAGCCGAATTAAAAAGGAGAGATGGGAGAATACTAGTGATTCGCTCACATCCCTACGCCAGTATTAACTGGATCAGGTTCATCGGGTTGGCGAATGTGACAGTTGTACAACCCAGTCACACCTCTCAGCTCAATCGAGCACCCCGTTGAGGAATACACACTATATTCCCAGCAGAAGATTCAGGCAAGCGCCCGCTGCAGGCAGGCAAGAGTCTATTGGGAAATCAGGGAGAAATAGTAGCCCCCACAGGGACGCGGAGCTGGCAAAGATTGTTAAGGGGGGCTCAACATACCTGGCAATCAGGCATACTGATTAACTCTCCACCGGGGTGAAATCAAACTGTTCGGAATTCATCAACGCCTGGAATCCACCGAGCACTTCGATTTTAGCCGCCTGATCGGCAAACGCTTGTTTGTTCGCGGCTTCGGGTTCCACCAGGATAAGCAGTTGTTGATGACATTGAGTGCGTATATCTGTATGCGATTTCGACTCGCCGAGATCAATCAGCTCGTCCGGGTCTTCCCGCATATCATACAGCTCGGGCGGGAAGCCCGGATAATAATTATATTTCCAGCCCGCATTGCGTAGCATGAACATGCCCGTCGGTGAGCCGCCATCGTGGTATTCGCTGAGAATGGGCCGATCAAATTCGTCGCCTTCAGCCAACTCCTGCAGCGCGATACCGGGGCGTTGATTACTATCGTCATCGGCGCCGACGCCTTGCAAAATGGTCGGGTAAATATCAACCAGCGAGGTCAGTGTCGATACGATTTTATTCTGTGGAATGCCCGGGCCGGCAATAATCATCGGTACTGCAGCCGATTCATCGTAGAGCGTCATCTTGGTCCACAGCCCACGATCACCATTGTGATCACCGTGATCGCTGGTGTAAATAATCAGTGTATTATCGGCCTGCCCGCTCGCCTCCAATGCCGCCATTACGCGACCCACCTGATGATCGAGAAAGCTACAGATTCCGTAATACGAAGCACGGGCAATCTGACGTGTCTCTGGCGTGAAAAAATCGTCGTAGTTAAAGTTTTTTCGAACGATTTTTAATAACGGGTGCTGAAGTTGCTGCCGTGGTTCGGTAAACCGCGCCGTATCCAGTTGGGCGAGCGGATACAGTTGGTAAAATTCTGGTGGGCAGGTCAACGGGTAATGCGGACGCAGCCAGGAGACGAACAGCGCCCAGGGCTTGTCGGCCCCGCTATTTTGGCTATCCCGGAGCCAGTCGCAGGCTTTATCCGTCACGCCGAGGTCGTATGTGGTGTAACCGTCCGCACCCGGTCCAATCTCCTTTGCGTATATCGAGCAGTCGAGCACTGTCTCATGATCGCGTAAAAGTCCTTTAACCCAGCCGATACCATCGCGGATAAAAAGCGGTAGGATTTCATTGTCAAAACCATTGTCGAATTCTTTGGCCCGGTAGTGCAACTTTCCGATCGAGTCGACTCGATGTCCCTGCGCCTGTAACCTGTGTCCCCAGCTCTGTGGCTCACCCTGGTAGGCCTGTGCGTTAGACCAGCAACGGGTCTTGTGCACATACTCGCCAGCTGCCAGTGAAGCCCGCGCTGGCACGCAAATCGGAGACGGCGTGTAGGCATTGCTGAACCTCGTACCGCGTTCAGCCAGCCGGTCTAAATTAGGGGTTTGCACCAGGTCATGACCATAACAACCGAGGGCGTCGCGTCGGTGTTCGTCGCTGAACAGGAAGAGGACGTTTAATTCAGGCATCGGACTATCATACCCTACCAACTGTGGCCTGATGTACAATATCAACAAACGGGGGATTGCTTTTTACCAGATAGATCGATTAAATTCCCGATCCTGGATAATCGGGAGAAATGTGAAATGAACAAGCTGAAAAAGATGACTATCTCTGCTGCCGAAATGGTAGATCTGCAACGCTACCCGATAGTCGATCTTGAAGGTACCGAGAGCAGGGAATTTGCCCTGCAATGTCGCCAACGCTACCAGGATACGGGCCTCTGTATGCTGCCCGATTTCATTACGCCGGTAGCCCACGAAATCCTTACCGCAGAAGCTAAGGCTATCACGAGCCAGGCCTATTTCTGCAAAAGTACGCATAACGCCTACCTTACCGAACACGACCCGAATATAGCCGCCGATGATGTCTCGCAACGCCAGGAGAAAACGTTTGTCGGCTCCGTTGCCTATGACCAGATTGCCGAGGATACCTGTTTACGCCAGTTATATCTCTGGGACCCGCTAATGGAATTTATCGGATTCGTGCTTGGCAAGAATGAATTCTATCGATTCGCCGACCCGCTCGGGGCCTGTTCAATCAATGTATTTGTCGAGGGCGGCGAACACGGCTGGCATTTTGACGAATCAGAATTTACCGTAACCCTGATGTTACAGGCGCCGGAATCTGGAGGAGCCTTTGAATACGTGCCACAAATTCGTGGTGTGGCGAATGAGAAGGACATTGTTTCCGCGGTCCTGGATGGCGACCGTAGCCAGGTAATTGAACTGCCATTTAGCGCCAGAACGTTATTGATTTTCGGAGGGCGGGCGACCATACACCGCGTAACACGGGTAGTGGGAAAGCGCCCTCGCCTGGTGCCGATATTGTGTTACAGCGAGCAGAAGGATCTGAAAAATAGCGAAGTAGTGCGCAGGCTGTTTTGGGGACGTAGTGGTGATGAAACCGAGGCTGAATCCGTTTCAGTGCAATAGTGAACAGTGTAAAAATACCTGATTCGCTGGTCGATGAATTCGAGCGCAGGGGTGCGGTGTGTTTACGTGCCGTATTCACGCAAAACTGGTTAGATAAACTTGCCAACGGTGTTGATAAAAACTTTGCCGATCCGGGGCCTGACCATACTGTCTATACCAGGAAAGGTGAACCCGGTGGATTCTATGATGATTATTGCAACTGGCAGCGCATCGAAGAATACCGAGATTTCGTGATGAATTCGCCGGCGGCCGAAATAGCCGCTCGATTGATGCAGTCGAAAACTGCGCGTATCTATCACGACCATGTACTGGTAAAGGAACCGGGAACCCGCGAGGTAACCCCCTGGCACCATGACCTGCCTTATTACGGGGTCGATGGCAACCAGTTGTGCTCAATATGGCTACCACTGGACAAGGTGCCGAAGTTTGCATGCCCCGAGTTTGTCGCCGGCTCACAGGCAGGTGGCGTACTCTACTACCCGCGCCTGTTCATCGATCACCAAAACTACGCACAGGATCAGCCCGGCTTCGAAACGATCCCTGATATCGATGCCCGGCGCAGCGAGATCGATCTCCTGTCCTGGGACATGGAATTAGGGGACTGTATCGTCTTCCATATGCGCACTATTCACGGTGCGCCTGCAACCACCGGGCTGAAAACCCGGCGACGCGGGTTTTCTACGCGCTGGCTCGGCGATGATGCGCGTTTTGCAATTCGCCCCTGGGCAACCTCGCCCCCGTTCAGGGAAGTTAAGCTGGAGCCGGGTGATTCGATGGATCATCCTTCATTTCCGATCGCCTGGCCGGTATGATCAGAATAGCAATAGGAGCCGAACTCCTGCCACATTTGACTAGAAACATTGCCTACCCGACCTGCATCATTTAGCTCGGCACTACTCTCGTGCTGGGCCCTCTTACTCGGATTCGGTATCCTCATGCTGGGCGACGGCCTGCAGGCCACCCTGCTCGCGGTACGCGCCGACCAGGAAGGATTTTCGGCGACCATAACCGGCCTGGTGATGTCTTCGTTTTACGTCGGCTTCCTGCTGGGGTCGATCATGACACCAGGGATCACCGCCCAGGTTGGGCATATCCGGGTTTTTGCTGCACTCGCCGCGCTGGCGTCAGCGGCGATCCTGGTACATGCAGTATTTATACAAGTCCCGGTCTGGATCGCACTGCGTTTTATCAGCGGATTCTGTTTCGCCGGTTTATACATTGTCGCTGAAAGCTGGTTGAATGATCGAGCCACCAACGAAAACCGCGGCAAGTTGCTTTCACTTTACATGGTTGTATCCTACCTCGGTGTCGGCGTTGGTCAGCTTCTACTCAACCTGGCCGAACCTACCGAATACCTGCTGTTCATCCTCACCTCTGTATTGATATCGGTGGC
>PVMK01122303.1_pt1 | contig 18314 bp, 14 predicted proteins | sample 1853481 | NCBI WGS metagenome assembly PVMK01 (sample SAMN08533507, study PRJNA380276) | Marine sediment metagenome, whole genome shotgun sequencing project. | reverse complement strand
GAGCGGCTCGAGCCGCTGGCGATTTTTGTGACCTTTGACGGGCGGGCGCTCCTATCCAGTGGAGACGGCCGATTCCCGATGCCCGAGCACGATCGTGGGCAGGTACACATCATCAGTGCCGAGGCACACTTCCCGGGCGGGCTCACAGCCCGCAGCGACGTCACCTTCGGGGGCGCCTATGGAAGCCGGGTGGCGACGGAGCTGACCGCGGTGCCCGTCATCTCGGACAGACGGGATCGCCCGGATGCCGGTCAGCTCCAGGAGACGTTTCGCGTTCGTGGCAAGCCCGTTCGAGTGGCGGCGGTGGAACAACCGGGTGCGCGCGTGTATCTGGTGCGCGACCACGGCGCATGGCCCGCCATCAGCCGAACTGGATATTCCATCGACCGCCGACTCAAACTAGGCCGCACCGAGATCGAGCGCCGGAACAAAGCGATCCAGAGGGCGGTGGTCTCGGTGGAGCTCACCCCCGAACAGAACCGTTATTACCTGATCGTTCCGAACCCTGCTCGAACGCGCGGGGTTGCGCTGTTCCCTACCATCGGCCCGTTCGAAATCAAACGCCGGCGAATGTCCTGGTTGGCCACCCACATCTCGAGCCCGGAGGCGGCGCTGCCCGGGCAGCGCATGGGCGAGGCGGTGGCGGTGGCGGGGGTAACGGCGGCGGGGGGCGGCACCCCGCGGGCGGTCGTGCTGGTTCTGTCGGGGAATCCCGTCGACGATTCTAACTATCAACCGCCGGCGGTGCGGGAGTATCTGCGCGCGCTCCGCGTTCCCTTGGTGGTGTGGTCGGTCACGGGTGATGAATCCGCGGGCGCGTGGGGGAAAGCCTCGGATGTGTCCGATCCGGGCTCGCTCACCAAGGCTTCGAAACGCCTCCTCAAAGAACTCGAACGGCAGTGGATCGTGTGGGTCGAGGGCCGTCATCTGCCGAGCGATATCGAGCTTGACCCGGAGGTTCAGGGCATTCGCCTGGCCGGTTGATATTTCGAATTTCGAATCGTACGTATCCGGTTGATTCAGGTTGGCCGAACAACCGGGCGGTTTTTTTACCAAGTGGTGGCGGGTCCTTTAGGGCCCGCCACCAGGATGTTTCGGAACCAGGAGAGGCAAAACCTGAGCCAACCGGAGACGCACGATCCGAAATTCTAAAACTCGACCTCCACCGTGAGGGCTTATGTGAAGTAGCCCCGGGCCCTCGCCTGCTGGCTCTGGTCCATGGGAATCTGTCAGACCGCTTGACAGCGATGGGGAGGAAGATCAAATATGAATGAGGATTCATTCACCCGGAGGTGCCATGCCGGAAAGCGAAAAATCACGCGAGCTGACGAATCGCGAACAGAAACGGCAGCGGATTCTCAGGGCGGCGATCGACGTCTTCGCTTCCAAGGGCTATTTCGCGGCGCGAATGACGGACATCGCGGAGGCGGCGCAGGTTGCCGACGGTACGCTGTATCTCTACTTCGAAGGCAAGGAGCACCTCCTGATGTCGATCTTCGACAGCGTTCTCGGGCGTTTCATAGAACGCCTGGACGGGGAGATCGCGAAGATCGACGACCCGACCGAGAAGCTCAGCATCATGGTCCGGCTGCACCTGGAGACCCTCGGTCGTGACCACGCTCTGGCCCATGTTCTGCAGATCGAGACCCGCCATTCGCGACGATTTATGAGCCTTTTTACCCGTGGTAAACTCGGCGAGTATTTGAATCGGGTGCGCGACATCATCATTGAGGGGCAGGAGTTGGGTGTGTTCCGTGGAGACATCAGCCCGGGATTGGCAACCAACCTGGTCTTCGGTGCGGTCGACGAGATCGTGACGTCCTGGTTGCTGGCGGAGCGCCCGGGGGATCTGGTGCGCCATCATCGCCCCCTGGTCCGAATGCTCACCGATGGCATCGCACCCTGCAAGAATCACGGGGAGGAGCAGGCATGACCGAGAAAACCGTCCTCGATCTGTACCGGCATGAGTTCGAGTCGCCGCGGGAACAGCATTACTTCCACTACACGCTCGATGGTCACACCACGTTGAGCACAGCCGAGTTCTTCACCCGAACCGCGGGTCTCGCGATCGGGTTGGAAAAGCTGGGGGTCGTCCGTGGCGATCGGGTGATGCTGTTAACCGACAACCGTCCCGAGTGGCACATGGTTGATCTGGCGGCGATGGATATCGGTGCGGCCGACGTGCCGGTGTACGCGACGCTGACTCCGGCGCAAATTGCCTATCAGGTCAAGGATTCCGGCGCGGTGGTGGCGGTGGCGGAGAGTGCCGAGCAGATGGCGAAGTTCCTCGAAATACGGAACGAGTGTCCCGACCTCAAACATCTGATACAGATCGAAGGCCCATGCGCCGCCGGAGTCGTGTCACTCGACGAGGTGATCGACTCGGGGCAATCCGGCGAGGCGGAAGATCTCTTCTGGCAGAGGGCCGACGACATCGGTGAGGATGATGTGCTGACCCTGATCTACACATCGGGCACTACCGGCAGACCAAAGGGGGTCACTCTCACCCACGGCAACCTCGTCCAAAATGTCCTGCCGTCGTCGGGACGGGCGACAGTCGGTCCCGACGATCTCGGTCTCGAGTTTCTCCCCCTGTGTCATGTCTTCGAGCGGATGATCGGATACCTCTACATGTACCGGGCGGTGACCAAGGCCTACTGCTCCGTCTATCACGTCGGCGATCTCCTGGCTACGATCAAACCCACGATCTTCGCCAGCGTCCCGCGCATCTACGAAAAGGTCTATGACAAGGTCATGGACAAGGTGAGCTCGGCGCCGGCCGTACGCCGCGCCCTCTTCAACTGGGCGATCGGGGAAGGTCGAAAGGCATACCCCCAGCGTCTCGCGGGTCACGAGCCGGGTGGGTTCGGTTACAAGCTCGCAGACAAGATCGTGCTGTCAAAGGTGCGGGAGGCCCTCGGCGGCAGGTTGAGGTATTGCATTTCCGGAGGCGCACCTCTGCCGCTCTTCACCAACGAATTCTTCCAGTCGATAGGGATCTGGATCCTCGAGGGCTACGGTCTCACCGAGACCTCGCCGGTGATCGCAGTCAACGGGTTTTCCGCTGGGATGACCAGGCTCGGAACGGTGGGCAAGCCCCTTTCGAACGTGGAGGTCAAGATCGCCGACGACGGCGAGCTCTGCGTCAAGGGCCCATCGGTGATGAAGGGCTACTGGAATCTGCCGGAGAAGACCGCCGAGGTCTTCGACGCCGACGGATTTTTCCTCACCGGTGACATCGCCGAAATCGACGAAGGTTTCATCCGCATCACCGACCGCAAGAAGGACCTGATCGTCACCGCGGGCGGCAAGAACATCGCACCGCAGCCAATCGAGGCCGAGCTCAAGCGATCGTCGCTTGTCGACAACGCGGTGATCATCGGCGACCGGCGGCCCTTCCTGCTGGTGCTGCTGTCACCCAACGACGAGGGCCTCGAGAAATGGGCCGCGGCCGAGGGGATACCGTTTGAATCGATCGAGGAAATCACCAGGCACCCAAAGGCTATCGAAGCCTTCGCCGAGGTCGTGGAAACCACGAACGCCAGCCTCGCCAGCTACGAACAGATCAAGAAACATGCGGTGCTGCCGCTGATGCTGTCTGTCGAGGACGGCACCCTGACGCCGACCCTCAAGGTCAAACGCCGGGTGGTCGAGAAGCAGTACACCGAGCTCATCGAAGGCATGTACGTGGATAATCGGTAGCCTTAAAGCTATTAGCTAACTGCTAACAGCTCTCGTCCTGTAGGCGTTCGACGACGAGCAAGGTGGCGTCGTCGTGCAACGGTTCGCCGCGGGTGTGTTCATCGACCGCGGTCAGAATCTCGGTGCATGCGCTGTCGGCGGTCACCTCGGTGAGAGAGGTGACGACGTCGACGAGCCGCGCCAGCCCGAACTCCTCCTCGTCAGGATCTTCGGCTTCGGTGATGCCGTCGGTGTAAAGAAGGAGCAGATCACCGGGTTCCATCCGAGCCGTAGACTCGCTGTAGTGAGCCGCCTCGAGAATGCCGAGCGGTAGACCGCTGCTCACGATCTCTTCTACGGACCCGTCGTGCCGTCTGATCAGTACGGGCAGATGGCCGGCGTTGACCGCGCGCACGGCTCCGTCCGGGTTGACCCGGACCATGGCGAAGGTGGCGAACCGATTATCTGCCGTCGCTCCAGCAAGGTATTTGTTGATAAGGGCGGCGAGCTCTGACAGGTCGCTGACCCCTCCGGCCATCAGCCGCACCCCGGCATGCACGCCGGATGCGATCATTCCGGCGCCCACGCCCTTGCCGGAGACATCGGTAACGGTCGCGATCAAGGAGTCGTCACGGAGCAGGACATCGTAGGTATCGCCCGCCACCTGGCGGCTCGAGGATGAACGTGAGGCCAGGCGAAAACCCGAAAAATCTGGGAAGCGTTGGGGGTGGAGGTGGGACTGGATCACCGCCGCCATTTCGAGCTCATTCTTGAGCCGTTCGCGCTCGAGCGACTCGTGGGTGAGGCGGACGTACTCCATGGCCACCGTCACCTGCACGGCGAAGAGCTCGAGCAGACGCACGTCGTTGGCGGCAAAGGGCTCGGTGCCGGCCCGCGCTTCTTTGTCGGCGGCGACCAAGACGCCGAGGGGGCCGGAGTCCGACTGCAGCGGTAGGGCCACGAGATCGTCGGAGTAGATACCGTGCTGCCATGCGCGCTCGAGGTCGTCATCGCTGAGCCGAGGTGGCCCGAACCCGCCTACCCTTACGGCCGCTCCTGGCGATTCGCCAAGGTAGAGGTGGGCTGAGCGAACGCCGAGGAGCGCCACCAGATGGCTGATCAGCTCTTCGGCCAGGACTGAGGTGTCGAGGATTCCACCGATGCCGGTGGCGATGGATCGGATGGCTTCCAACTCCCAAAGATGAAAGCGCTCATCAAACCTCGTGCGTTTGAGCTCCTCGCGGAGGTGCAAGGCGCTGAGACCGAGCCGGGTGACGCCGAGCGCGGACTCGTCGAGGCGTTCCAGGTGGAGCAGCCGCAGGCACCAGTCGGCGTCGTCACCGCCGAACGGAATTTCGCTCCATCCCTCGGTGGCGTCCTCGACCTGTGAAGACACCGTCCGCGGCCAGCGGGCCAGGACATCCTCGTGATGTCGCAGCACGCCGGCCCGCGACCCCGTCTCTTCCACAACCGCCCGTAGGAGCTTTTCGGGGAGGTCGGGATCGGCGTGTCCGCTGAGGGCGATCTCCGCCAGACGAAGAAGATCAGACAGAGGTATCTCCCTCGAACGCAGTGCGTGCCGCCGCTTGGTCCGGGTACACCGAGGCGTACTGCACCAGGCCCATGATCTCGAAGGTCTTCGAAATCGTGGGTGTCAGGTTGCAAAAGGCGAGCGTGCCCTTTTCGTCCATCAGCTTCTCCAGGATTTCGAGGAGGATCGAAACGCCGATTGAGTTGATGATGCGGGTTCCCTCGAGGTCGATCAATAACGTATTACAGCCTTGATCCATCAGACCGGCGGCTGCATCGGCGATCGCCTGCCCACCCTCGTTGTTGATGTAGCCGGCCGCCGAGATGAGCCCGACTCCTTCCGACATCAGATCGCTCGACACCTTGATCTGTTCTTCGTTCATGTTGCACTCTCCACGTACTTGCGCATTGAGATTACCGTCTTCCCGGGTTTGGATTGGATCTGAACGTCATCCATCAACTCGCGGATCAACGTCAGACCCCAACCCCGTTTTGAGGCGCTGCCGAGAACTCGTGACGGGCTGTTCTTTGGTGCCTTGGCCGGGTCGAAGCCGTGTCCGTGATCCTCTACTTCGATCACCAGGCACGGTCTCGCCGCGTTGCCATCGTCGTGCAGTCGGACCGTCACTGGACCGCCCCCATGTTCGATGGCGTTGAGACACGCCTCGACTATGGCAACGCTTGCGGCCTCGACATGGGTCTGCGACATTCCAAGGGCCCCGCCCAGGGTTTCCACGGCTTTTGCTGCCACAAGCTCCACGTTAGGCACCACAGGTAGGTGTAGCACCGCCTCCATGATGAGCCTATAACTGTAGCAGAATCCGCGTCAGCGTCCAGGCCAAGCGAATATGTTGTATGGGAATATCGAGGCCGGTGTTCGCAGCATGCACCGCGGTAGCAGCCAAAGCTGTGATTGCGGCAAATGCCGAGTATCGCTGGAGTGCCAGTGACCTCATCAAACAACCTCCGCCTCGATGTTCAGCAAGATGTGTGCCAGTCATCAGATAGGGATGGCGGGGGCAGAATGTTGCATAACACAACATTCCGTAGATCGAGACACTAGAATTATTGTGGATAGTACTTATGGATATGAAGTTAATTCAGTTGATGCTTTCTGCATCATGAGTTGCAAAACGCTGCAACTTGCGGTACAGCGTTGTCCGATCGATGCCGAGGATGCGGGCGGCTTCCTGGCGGTTCCCCTCTACCGCCTGTAGCACGCTCTCAATATGGAGACGCTCTACCTCGTCCAGGCTTAACAGCCCGGGCGAGTGCTGCTCCTGGTCACTTTCGATCTCGAGCCGCAGATCGTCGATGGTGATGATCTCTCCGGGAGCGAGCGCGATCGCCGCCTGGATGGCATTCTCGAGCTCGCGCACATTGCCGGGAAAGGGATGAATCATGAGGGCTGCCAGCGCGTCCCGCGACAGGAGGAGACCCGGGCGTCCGAACTGCTCGCCGTAAAGCTCGAGAAAGTGGCGAGCTAGCAGGGGGATGTCGCTGCGGTGGTCGCGGAGCGGGGGCACCTCGACCACCACCACCCGCAACCGGTAGTAAAGGTCTTGGCGGAACTCGCCCTGTTCGACCATCTCCTCGAGGTTCCGGTTGGTGGCGGTGACCAGGTGGATGTCGACGGGGATCCGTTCGCGGCCGCCGAGGCGTTCGAACTCGCGCTCTTGCACCACCCGCAGGAGCTTCGCCTGCAACGCGAGCGACAGATCACCGACCTCGTCGAGGAAAAGGGTGCCGCCGTTGGCAAGCTCGATTTTGCCGTGGCGGCGTTGAACCCCCGTGGCGACACCCTCCTCGATGCCAAACAGCTCCGACTCGAGCAGCGTCTCGGGCAGGGCGGCGCAGTTGAGGGGAACGAAGGGACCGGATGCCCGATCGGAGAAGGAGTGGAGAAGCCGCGCCACTCGCTCCTTTCCGACCCCCGACTCGCCCCGTACCATGACGTTGACGCCGGTCGGAGCTGCCCGCCGCACGAGCTCCAGCATCTCCTCGATCTCCGCGCTTTCGCCAATGAACCCCTCGCGACGCGCGACGTCTCTGAGGGCGCGGTTTTCGTCGGCAAGACGCTGTCGGTCCCGTTCAATGGCTGCCACCCGTCGCGCGGTGGCGACCGCGGTCGCCACCATGCTGGCCATCGACAGGAGAAAACGGGCGTCTCCCTCCGAAAATGGGATTCTCCCGTCACGCGTCTCCTTGTCGCCGAGGACCACCATGCCGACCGGCCGTTGCTGCCACAGCATCGGTGCCGCGATAAGCTCGAAGGGCGGCTCGTCGGTTGTGCGCTGGGCTCGGACCACATGTCCCGCCGCGAGCTCCTCCAGGAGGTGGGAGTCGAAGTACGAACGAACCACTTCGACACTTTGCGGCAAGCGCACCGACCGCACTACGGCCTCCTGGCCCCCCGGATGAAGCGTGCTCACGAAGCCCGATCCGGCGTCAAGGGTTCCCACCGCTCGCTGCAGCAACTCTTCGACCAGCTCCTCTTCAGAGAGTACGCCGCCGATGGTCAATGAGAGATCGACCAACGTCTCGAGCTGCAGCCCGCGCCAGTTGCGATCGAAGGAGTCCATACCTGGTCAAGTGTACCGTGATCTCAAGGCCAGCAGATATTTATAGCCCATCGTATAGCGAGGCCCGCAAGAGGTAGTGATTCGAGTACAATGCTCGGCCGAGAAGGAGGGAAAATCGATTGCGGAAGGCGTACACGCGGAAGAAGTCCTGGATAGCCGAGATAGCGGTGATCGCCGCGATTGGTGTGACGGCAATGTTGGCGGCGCCACCCCTGGCCGCGGGCAATGACCGGCCGTCGGTGCTGGTGATCACGGTCGACGCTCTCCGTGCGGATCATCTCGGGATCTATGGTTACAGCCGTCCGACCTCGCCCACCATCGACCGTCTGATGTCCGAGGGGCTGCTCTTCGAGCGGGCGTGGACCCCCGAGCCGCTCACCGGCCCGGCCATGTGCTCGATGCTCACCGGGTTGCCACCGCACCAGCACGCGGCGACCCGCAACGGACTACGAATGGAAGCCGGCCTCGACTCGCTGCCAAAGACCCTTGCCGGCAAGGGTTGGAGTACCGCGGGATTCATCGGAGCCTGGACGCTCAAGAACAACCTGACCCTTCTCGGCGACCACTTCGAAACCTACGGCGAGCGGTTGCGGCGGCGCCGCTGGTTCGGCGTTATCAACAGTGAGGCCAGCGGCGAGGATCTCACGGACGATGCTCTCGAGTGGGCGGAACGTCATCACGAGAAGGACCCGGGGCGGCCGTTCTTTCTCTGGGTGCACTACATCGAGCCCCATGCTCCCTACCGGTTCCACAAGGAGTATGCCAAACGGTTGGGTGTCAACGAGGACAAGCTGACCCGGGTTGACCGCTACGACACCGAGATCGCGGCGGTCGACGAGTCCATCAGACGGCTGCTTGAAGGCATCAAGAAGCTGGTGGCGGACGATAACCTGTTGATCGTCTTCACCGCCGACCACGGCGAGAGCCTTGGCGATCACAATTACTGGGGCCACGGCCGCTATCTGTACGAGCCGTCACTGCGGATCCCTCTCGGCATCGTCTGGAAGGGGAGGATCCGCCCCGGCGCCACATCCTCGCAGGCGACGCTCCTCGATCTCGCACCGACCCTTTACGATCTCGTCGGAGTGGCGGCGCCCGGGGAGTTGGCGGGCCGCAGTTGGGAATCGGCGGCCCGCGGCGGCGAGGCCCCGCCTGAGCGAGCTCACTGCTACCAGGCTCATCGCGGGGCGGTCCACGGCGGCACCCACGACAACGACCAGAAGCGATCCAAGGGTCTGCTCGCGGTCGGAGTAATTGACGGCGGCCGCAAGGAGATCCTGCGCATCATGGGCAGTGAGCACCTGAGCTTTGACCTTGCTGAGGATCCACTCGAGCTGGACAATCTGGTGACAATCGATTCGTCGCCATCCGAGGCTCTCCTCGAGTGCCTCGGAAGCGTATCCCAGGCTCTCGGCGCCCTCGATCGTCTGGCGACCCAGAAGCTCGACGATGAGACCGTGGAACAGCTCAAGGCCCTCGGCTACCTCGAGTAGCGAAGGCCTGCAGATGGCGGTGCTGCGAGGCTCGTCACTGTGGATGGCTAAGAAAAAGGCGCCCGAAGGGCGCCGATTATTTGCATGGCGGGGCCGACGAGACTCGAACTCGCGACCTCAGGCGTGACAGGCCTGCGTTCTAACCAGCTGAACTACGACCCCGCATAATGTTGCCGAGGGTTGGTGGGAGGTGGGGGATTTGAACCCACGACCCCCTGCGTGTAAAGCAGGTGCTCTAACCCCTGAGCTAACCTCCCAAACGGACGACCGTTGGGAGCGACATGGTAGAGGTCAACGGAATCTGTGTCAAGGTTAACCCGCTCTTCTCACCGGGTTTCTACTGCGGACGGCGAATGGCAGCGATCTGCCTGTGGACCTCTCCGCCGGAGAGCGCGCTTTACAACGTGCTGCCGGATGCAATAATCTTGGGGCATGAACGACCCCCACGAAATATGGCAGCTCGGGCATTGGATTGCACGCCGGGAGGGTGGCGCAGCGCGCCTCGGCTGGTCCGGTGGAGAACTCATTCTGCGCCTTCATAACGGACGGATCCGCTTCGTGGAGGGAGTTGATCCGTCCGAGCTCTGCCGGCGGCTGAGCTGCGAACCGTTGGGCAACATCGATCTTCTCGAGGAAGCTCGCGGCCTGGCCGGGAATGGGCAAATCGCCGAGACCCACGCGATGGGTGCGGCCAAAGAGTTGCTGCAGAAGCACCTTCGCGATTGGCTTCTCGACCCGCAACGCGAACTCGAGATTGTCGAAGGCGAAGCCAATGACGTCGATGGCGCCACCATTTCGATAACCCACACTCTCGTCGAGCTGGTTCTCTCGGACACGACGGGTGAGGTGTCTCGATCGATTCTTCCTGATCTCGATGTGCTCCTGAACAGATCGCCGAACTTTCTCGATCTATACGGGCCACTGCGGTTGTCGGAAGAAGCGGACCTCATCGTGTCAAAGATCACCGGCGAGCGCACCGCCCAGGAGGTCGCCGATCGATCGACCCACGGCGCCGACGAGGTTGTCCGTCTTCTCGCGGCGCTAGTGATCACCGGAATCCTCGAGCCGGAACCAGCCCTTGTGATCGGCGGCGATGTGGATCTGCTTCCGGTGGACGAGGACGAGGAGTTTCCGCGCCGCAGGATCCCGGTGGCCTGGATTGTAGCGGCTGCAGCCGCGTTGGCCGTCGCCCTTATCGTGCTGATCTGGGTGATGACCGGATCCGAGCCTTCTGCTGTGGAGGAAACCGTTGCCGCGTCCGGAATTGGGTGGGGACTGGTGATCGATATGGGCTGCGAGCCCCAGGATCTCCAGCGGGTGCTCAAGAAGGCGCAAGATAACCCAAAGGTCGTGCGTCCGGTGGCGATCGATTCGGGGGAAGGCGAACCCTGTTGGCAGCTGGTGTGGGGCCGATTTCCGAACCGCGCGGCGGCGGAAGGGGCGACCGGAGCAATTCCCGACGGGCTGAGCCAGCAGGGCTTCGAGCCCCATCCGATCGAGCTTACGGGTGAGGAGCTGGAGCCACCAACGAACCCCGGTGGCTAAAAAACCTATGGCGACGACTCAACATCAGCCGCTGCCCTCAATGATGGCTGATCTGGCACAGAAGAAAGTGACTGGCGCGCTGGTGGCGACCTCAGAGGGCTCGACCCGGGAAATTCTCTTCACGAGAGGCGAGATCCGGGCTGCGCGCTCCCAACTCGAGGCGGAAAAGCTTGGAATGTGGCTGGTGTCCCGGGAGAAGATCAATGAGGACGACCGCGCTTTGATTCTTCTCGCCCAGGGTGGAGGCGATTCGCCCCCCCTCGGCCACATTCTGGTAACACGCGGGTACATCACTCACGAGGAGCTCGAAAAGGAGCTCGAGGAGCTGGCGCTCACAATCATCCGGCGTGCCGCGGCAGCGAAGGACGCCACGAGCGAGTTCGTAGATGGCGGGGGCGAGGGTCAGCTCGACACGTTACCCAACGTCATCACGTCCCAGATCATCGTTCTCACGGCGCGCGAGGTCTCCGACGTCGAGGCGGTGCGCGCGGTGATCGGATCCTCAGACCAGACCGTGAAGCTCTCGGGTTCGCTGAACGACATGCTCGAGGAGGTCGAGCTGACGCCCACCGAGGGGTTCCTGCTCAGCCGCCTCGACGCCGCCCACGACGTAGCGAGCCTCATCCAGCTCTCTTCGCTCCCCGAGGATCAGGCCTACACGACCCTTTACACCCTGTTGATGTCGGGCGTTGTCGTCGTCGGAGACGGCGGCGAGAAAGCCAGTCCGCAGGAACCCGCTGGCGATGCTGCGAGCGACCAAACAGAGGATCAGCCCCCAGAGACTGAGACGCCCGGCCAGGGCGATTTTTCAGAGCGTCAGCTCGAGGAGCGACGATATATTCGCAAGCTGTCAGACGACATTACGAAGGTGGATCATTACCGCGCCCTCGGACTCAAGCGAAATGCGAAACCCAACGAAATTCTGGATGTTTGGACAAAAACACAGAACCGATTTTCGCCGGAGACGAGCGGTGCCCATTTGAAGGATATGGCGTCTCACCTGGAACGGATCGTCGAACGGGGACGTGCTGCCTTTGAGGTGCTGTCTGATTTCCGTACGCGCCACAGGTACGACGAAATCCTCAAGTCTTTGGACCAGGATCGAAGGCCGATGGAGGATATTGAAAAGGCAGGGGTCGACTCGAAGGCTCGAAGGGCGTTGGTGGAGGCCAACATCAAGCGGGCCGACGAGCTCATCAAGGAGGACGAGCTCTATTTGGCAATCCAGCTTCTCGAGCAGGCGTGTGCGATCGAACCACGGCCCGACGAACTGCTCAAGCTGGCCAAGCTGCTGCAACGCAATCCCCTGTGGGTAAATCGCGCGCTTTCATGTATGCGTCGGGCGATCGAGGCCAATCCAAAGCACCTGGAATCATGGCTCGAGTTGGCGAATTTCTGGCGTCGACGGAATCACTCGGAGCGCCAAAGAAAATCGCTCGAGCGAGCACTCACCATCGATCCGGACAACAAACGCGCCAAACAGATGTACAAGAACCTGGCGGGCTCCAGAGAGCTCCAGCGCCTGCTGCGCCGGGCGCGCCAGGCGCAATGACAAGCCCGCATTTCGTACCAGCTTCCTGCTATGGCCTGCGATGCACCGCACCTCGCCGCCCTGGCCAGGAAAGCTGGTAAGAAACGCGGGCTACCTCTGATGCCACTGTTGATTGACGGAAATAATCTCCTTCACAGTCTGCCACCATCCGAGCGGAGTCGCGCCGACGTGCGTCATCTGGTTCTGGAGACGGTCCGCCGCGAGCGTCTCCAGGTCACCGTGGTGTTCGACGGCCCCCCGCCGGACGGTTCGCCGAAGGTCGAACATCTTGGACGCGTCACCGTCCGGTACTCCGGCTCCTCGAGTGCCGACGACCTCATCCTCCGTGTTCTTCCTGGCGGATCCCGCGCATCGGAGTGGGCGGTGGTGACCGACGATCGAGAGCTTGGAAACCGAGTTCGTGACCGCGGCGGTCGGGTGCTCTCGCTCAGCGAGTGGCACAGCCGGAAGCCGAGGCCACCCCACAGGCTGGCGCACGAGCCCAAACTCTCCTCCCACGACATCAACGAATGGGAGGCGTATTTCTCCGGGGAACGGAAGAACGACTCCGACTGAGTTGACGAAACGGAGCCCTCAATTCTCAGTTCTCAAGCCTCAATTACCATCCAGCCTCGGGGAGGATTTCCAGGGTGGGCTGGGGCCAATTAAGAATTGAGAATTAAGAATTGAGAATTTATCGAATCGGTGGGTTGGCATGGGGCGAGGTGAAGGGTACAATCCCCGCCGCGATGAAAGCTACGGGAGGACATAATGGCTGACGTTCTCGGTGAGATCAGGAAGTTTTTCTCGGACCTCGGTCTCCAGCTGGAGCTTGGGATCAAGGACTCAAACCTCGGTGCCTGCACCGGTGAGTGGATCGCTCCCGACGACAAGAAGGAGCTGGTGTCACTCAACCCGGCCGACGGCGAGCCCATCGCCTCGATCATCCAGGCGGACGAAGCGGCTTACGAAAAGGTGATCTCCACCGCCGCCGAGGCCTTCACATCATGGCGAATGGTGCCCGCGCCGGTCCGCGGCGAGGTCGTTCGCGAGCTCGGCAACGAGCTTCGGGTCTTCAAAGATCCCCTCGGTCGTCTGGTGTCGCTGGAGATGGGCAAGATCCTCTCGGAAGGTCTCGGCGAGGTCCAGGAGATGATCGACATGTGCGACTTTGCGGTCGGTTTGTCGCGCCAACTCTATGGTCCGAACATGCCATCGGAGCGCCCGCGTCATCGCATGTATGAGCAGTGGCACCCGCTCGGTGTGGTGGGCGTCATCAGCGCCTTCAACTTCCCGGTCGCGGTGTGGGCCTGGAACGCCGCCCTTGCCGCCGTCTGCGGTGACACCGTGGTGTGGAAGCCGTCCTCGGATGCGCCGCTGACCGCGGTCGCCGTTCAGCATATCTGTAACCGGGTGATGAAGCGCCGCGATCTGCACGGCATTTTCAACCTCCTCATCGGTCCCGGCCGCAGCGTCGGCGAGCGCCTGATCAACGATGAGCGGGTGCCGTTGGTTTCCTTTACCGGCTCCACGAATATGGGCCGCCACGTGGCCGAGACCACCGCCCGCCGATTCGGCCGCAGCATCCTCGAGCTTGGCGGCAACAACGCTATCATCGTCGCAGACGACGCCGATCTCGATCTCGTCCTGCGCGCCGTCCTCTTCGCCGCGGTCGGAACCGCCGGCCAGCGGTGCACCAGCCTGCGGCGCCTCTTCCTGCAGAAAGCCATCGCACCGCAGCTGATCGAGCGCCTGGTCAAGGCCTACCCCAGCATCACCATCGGTAATCCGCTGGAGGATGGCGTCCTCATGGGCCCGCTGATCAACCAGCGCGCCGTAGAGGATCACTTTGCGGCTCTCGACGCCATCCGTGAGCAGGGCGGCGAGATTCTCTGCGGCGGCGGCCGGCCCGACCGCGAGGGTTTTTTCGTCGAACCCACCATCGTCAGGGCGCATCCCGACATGGAGATCGCGCGCGAGGAGACCTTCGCTCCGATCCTCTACGTTTTCGAGTATGAGACCTTCGACGAAGCGATGGCGATGCACAACTCAGTCGACCAGGGCCTCTCGTCGGCGGTTTTCACCGAGAGCATGCGTACGGCTGAGAAGTTCCTCTCCCACGAGGGCTCGGACTGCGGCATCGCCAACGTCAATATCGGCACCTCCGGGGCCGAGATAGGCGGTGCCTTCGGCGGTGAGAAGCACACGGGCGGCGGCCGCGAGGCCGGCTCGGACTCCTGGAAGGGCTACATGCGCCGCCAGACCTGCACCATCAACTGGGGCGGTGAGCTACCCCTGGCGCAGGGGGTGAAGTTCGAGGTGGAATAGGCTTGAGGAGGTGAGGGAGTTAGGGGGTGAGGAGGTGAGGGCTGAGCACCCAACCTCCAAACTCCTAACTCCTAACTCCTATCTCTTTAACCTCCTAACCTCCTAACCCCAAGCCCCCCTGCTACCATGGTGCGCATGGAAGGCCGGGTGCTGGTTATCGACGACGACGCCGGGGTTCGCAAGGTCCTGCGGCGGATTCTCACGGCTGAGGGTTTCGGTGTCGAGGAGGCGAACGACGCCTTCCAGGCGCTCGACGCGCTCGACGCCAACCCCCCGGACGCTGCCCTCCTCGACATCAAGATGCCGGGGATGGATGGTCTCGGGCTGTTGGACAATCTCCGCCAGCGCGCCCTCGAGATCCCGATTATCATTCTCACCGGCCATGGTGACGAGTTCACCTCGAGCGAGTGTTTGCAGGCCGGCGCCGCGGGTTATCTGACCAAACCGCCCGACCGCGCCGATCTGCTGCTGGCGGTTCGCGGCGCCGTCGCTCAGGGAAGGATCGCGCGGGATCAGGGCGGGCCGGCGGATCCGCCACCGCTGCTGGGCGAGAGCTCGTCGATGCGGCAGCTTCGAGAGGAGATTGCCCGCGTTGCGCCGTCCCGAGCCACCGTGATGGTTCAGGGGGAGTCGGGTACCGGCAAGGAGTTGGTGGCTCGTCGGCTCCACCACCTTTCCGACCGTGCGCGGAAACCATTCGTGCGCGTCAATTCCGCGGCGATTCCCGAGGAACTCATCGAGTCGGAACTGTTCGGCCACGAGAAGGGCTCGTTCACCGGCGCCCACCGCCGCCAGGTCGGCAAGTTCGTGCAGGCGGACGGCGGCACGATCTTTCTCGACGAGGTCGGGGACATGAGCCTCAAGACCCAGGCAAAGGTGCTCCGCGTGCTCCAGGATGGTGAGGTGGAGCCGGTCGGCGCCGGCGGCCCCTTCCAGGTCGATGTGCGGGTCATCGCCGCCACAAACAAGGATCTGGTGGCCGAGGTCCAGGCAGGCGCCTTCCGCGAGGATCTTTACTACCGTCTCGCGGTGGTGGTCTTGCGCACGCCACCGCTGCGCGAGCATCCGGAAGATATTCCTCATCTGGTGGAGCATCTTACCGGCGAGTTTTGCCGGGAGTACAACCGGCGCCCCAAGACCTGGAGCGACGACGCGATGGAGACGATGATGCGCCACCCGTGGCCGGGGAACGTGCGCGAGCTCAAGAACGTGGTCGAACGGGCGGTGATCATGGAGCTCGATGACACCATTCAACGGGTGGACCTCCCGGCTCTGCCGGCCGGCAGCGCGGTCGACTCTCTGCTCGACCTGGCCTCGCTGCAGGAGTTTCAGCGGCAGTCCGAGATCGCCTACCTGCTCCACCACCTCGAACGCAACGGCTGGAACGTGGCCGCCACCGCCCGCGTGATCGGCACGCCGCGCTCGAACCTCTACAAGAAGATGCGCGCCTACGGCATCGAACGGGAGAAACCTTGACCTCCGGCCGTAGCTGGAAGCTGGCGAGATATGCGGGCTGAACTTTCGCTGGATGAACTGACCGCGTGCGGCGCCCACCAGAAGGGGCACTTCCTGCTCTCCTCCGGCCTCCACTCCGGAGACTACCTCCAGTGCGCCCTCTACCTCGCGCATCCGAGCCGAGCTGCCGACGCCGGCGGAATGCTCGCCGCCGCCGTGTCCGCCGCACAGCTCGACCCGCAGATCATCATCGCTCCGGCCATGGGCGGGCTGATCATCGGGCACGAGACCGCCCGCACCCTCGATCTCCCGTTTCTGTTCACCGAGCGCTGTGAAGGCACAATGGTCCTGCGCCGTGGATTCGGCGTTGCGCCGGGGCAGCGGGTCGTAGTGATCGAGGACGTGGTCACCACCGGACGATCGACCCGGGAGGTGATCAACATTCTCGAGAGTCTTGGCGCCGCGGTGATCGGCGTGGCCTCGATGATCAATCGTTCGGGGAAGGACCAGCCCTTCGCACCGTTGCCGAGCCGGTCCCTGCTCGAGGTGGACTTCCCAACCTGGACCGCGGACGAATGTCCTCTCTGCCGGGACGGCGTACCGATCTCGAAGCCTGGCTCGCGACCGATCACATAGGCAGTTTTGAGTTCTTAGTTTTTAGTTTTGAGTTACCCCCCGTCCACCCTTCCCCTGATGAGGCGGAGGGCGTCCGTAACTCAAAACTCATAACTCAAAACTCAAAACTTCAACGATCGCCTCCGGCTCCCTTTTCCTCGCATCTTCGGCCAGCTCGAACACTGTGCGTCCGAGAAGTGGGTGCGTCCAGTCCGGTGCCACCTCGGCGGCCGGTTCGAGAGCGAATCTGCGCTCGTGCAGCCGTGGGTGGGGGAGAGTCAGAATGGGCCCGCGGCACACCACTGACTCCGCGAGCAGGAGATCGATGTCGAGTACCCGTGGTCCCCAGCGCGCCTCCGCCGACCGGTCGCGGCCGGCCGCGGCTTCGAGTTCGAGGCACCGTTCGAGCAGGGCACGGGGTCCGGCCGGCCACTCGATGAGGGCTGCCGCGTTGAGATAGTCGGGCTGGGGCGGCCCGACCGCGCGGGTATGCCACAGCCTGGAGACGGCAATAACCCGCCCCTCCGCGGCCAGCTCCTGGAGACAATCGGAGAACGCCTTTCGGCTGTCTCCCATGTTGCCGCCGAGACCGAGAACCACTCGCACCATCCTCAGGATGATAGATGACCCATGTCACATCCTGTTGAACGGTTTTTTCATACAATCGAAATGAGGGCCTGACGCCGATAGTCGGCAATGATGCAAAGGAGCACAGATGAAACCGATCGCGACACGACTCCTGTTGGTGTTTGTCTCGATGGTGGTTCTGCTGTCCTGTGCCGCGACAGTAAGTGGAGCGGAACCGTTTTTCGGTGGATGGTTACCGATTGTCGATGTCGGCGCCATCGGGGATATTCAGGTGTCGTCCGAGGGCTTCCTCGAGGAGCGACTCGTCATGCCCGGCGTCATCTCGGCGCGGCTGAAGAACCTGGCGGTTGGAGAGTCCCTGCGGTTGGCGGGCTGGCCGGTATCGCCTGGGGACCACCGAACCATCAGCGTCAAGAGACGCTCGATATATGCGCCCGGCGCGCGAATCCTCGAGATCGGTGAGCACGGTGCTCGCGAGCTGCCCCGTTCGAAACACCGCTTTTTCGTCGGCGAGATCGACGGCGAGCCAGGCAGCGGCGTGCTGGTGATCCTCGATCCGGTGAGTGGGCGTCTGACGGGACTGGCGATGTCGGATGGACAGAGCTACGATCTGGCGCCGGTTCCGGGTGGGAGCCCGACCGAGGTTCGTGTTGTTGCGACCCACGAGAGGATGGCCGGTCTGGAGCCCCATTGGGCATGCGGCGGGGAGGAACTGGACGATCCGCCGGTTCCAACCACCCGCAGTATCGGCCTGAAAAACAATTTGGCGACGAAGTCCGGCAGCCCACTTGACGCGGTTCTCGCAATAGACACCGACACCGAGCTTCTGAGCCAGAAGTTCGGTGGTAGCACCAGCGCCGCCACCAACTACATCGCCGATCTGATTGCCGCCATGAATGTGATGTACTCGCGTGATCTGGATGTGACCCTTGTCCAAGGTACGACCTTTCTCCGTACCACCAGTGA
>PVMK01127984.1_pt1 | contig 18315 bp, 21 predicted proteins | sample 1853481 | NCBI WGS metagenome assembly PVMK01 (sample SAMN08533507, study PRJNA380276) | Marine sediment metagenome, whole genome shotgun sequencing project. | reverse complement strand
CCCCCCCGGACCCGTAGTGGCGACGGTTGGCTGAGCCCCCTCGGCCCACACCATCCCCGCCTCCGACGATGAGCTGCAAAATTCGTGCCCTATTACCAAAGGGTTACGATTCAGCGGCTTATTACGAATGTTCCGTGTTCAGCTTCAGCAACTGTGGATAAGTTGTTACAGGAAGTAACAGATCACCTGGGGTGATCCGGAACATCAGCGAACTCTGGGGATGCCCAGCCGTTGGCGTCGCTCCCACAGGGCCTTGCGGCTGATGCCCAAGCGCTGGGCAAGCTGGGTTTCGGTCATGTCGCCCTGGTGCTCCTGAACGAAGGCTTTGAAGTACTCTTCCAGGGACAGCTCGGTGCGGCCGTCCCCGGCCTCGGGCCTGTAAGCGGGTACTTGAGATGCCGATCCGCCGGCGCCCGCGGACGGGCTGGCGGGGCCGTCCAGCGCCAGCAGCCCGACTTCGATGCATTCGCCCTCGCACAGAATGACCGCCCGTTCGATGGCGTGCTCCAGCTCGCGCACGTTGCCGGGCCAGGCGTAGGCCTGCATGGCGGCCAGGGCGGCGGCGTCCAGGATCAGCGGCGGTTTGTGCAGACGCTCACAGCTCTTCGCCAACAGCACCTCCGCCAGCTCCAGGATGTCGCCGTCCCGCTCGCGCAGGGGCGCCAGATGGATTTCCATCACGTGCAACCGGAAGTAGAGATCTTCCCGGAAGCTGCCGTCGGCCACCATTTGCGGTAAGTCCCTGTGGGTGGCCGCCAGCAGGCGCACGTCCACGCGCCGGGTGCGCGCCGCGCCCACCCGGCGGATCTCGCCGTCCTGGAGAACCCGCAGCAGCCGGGCCTGGGCTTCCACCGGCAGCTCGCCCACCTCGTCGAGAAACAAGGTGCCGCCGTCGGCGGCTTCGATGACGCCTTCCTGGGCGCCCACGGCGCCGGTGAAGGATCCCTTCTCGTGGCCGAACAGCTCACTCTCCACCAGGTTGGCGGGGATCGCCGCACAGTTCATGGTGATCATCGGCGCCCGGTGACGGGTGCTGCGCTCGTGCAGGGCGCGCGCTACCAGCTCCTTACCGGTGCCGGATTCGCCGACGATCAGCACCGTGGTGTCCGTGGGCGCGACCTTGTCGATGCGCGTGAAGACTTCCTGCATGGCGCTGGAGCTGCCCACCATGCCGGCCACGGGATAGGCGCGGGCGATGTCGGATTTGAGCGCACGGTTCTGACGTCGGGTGCGATCCTCGTCGAGAATGCGCTCCACGCTGAGGAGCATCTCGTCGTGATTGAAGGGCTTGGCGATGTAGTCCACGGCTCCCTGCTTCATGGATTCCACCGCCGAACGGACGCTTGCGAAGCTGGTCATGATCAACACCGGCACGCCCTCCAGCATGTGGATGGCGTCGGTGCCGGGGGCACCGGGCAGGCGCAGGTCGGCGATGATCAAATCGGTGCCCGGCAGATCGTTAAGACTGCGCGCCTGCTCCATGGAGGCGGCTTCGCTGACCTGGTAGCCGTGTCGCTCCAGCAGCCGGCACAGGGCCGAGCGGATGACGGCCTCATCCTCCACTACCAGGATATGGCTCACGACAAGGCTCCCGGCGATGTGCCGTGTGCCTGGCGCGGCGGGTCCGCCGCCGGCTGCGCCCCCGGCAGGGTCAGCAGCACCCGTGTGCCCCTGCCGGGTTGGCTGTGGATGCTGATCTGGCCGCCGTGGTCCTCGACGATGCGGTGCACCACCGACAGGCCGAGGCCGGTGCCGTGCCGCGGTGCCTTGGTGGTGACGAAGGGTTCGAATACCTGGTCCAGCAGGTCCTGCGCCATGCCTTCGCCGTGGTCGATGACCTGGATGACGCCGTTGCCGTCCTCGAGCCGCGCCTGCACCGTGACCTGGTCGCCGGGCTTGGAGGCGTCGCAGGCATTGGTCAGCAGATTGACGAACACTTGGATCAGCCGGGTGCGGTCCGCGGTCAGGAAGATGGCCTGCGGACAATCGATGCGGATCTCCACCTGTCTGGCGCCATGACTCATGCGCACCAAATCGGCGGCCTCCTGGATGCATTCGGCAAGCGCCAGCATCTGCGGGCGTTCGCTGGCGAAGGAGCCGCCGTGGCTGAAACCTACCAGGGTCTGCACGATTTCGGCGATGCGTTTGGTTTGATCGACGATCTGGCGGCTGGTGGCGCGTACCTCGCCGTCCTCGGTCTCGCTCTCCAGATTCTGCGCCAGGCACGCGATGCCGGTTACCGGATTGCCGATTTCGTGGGCCACGCCGGCGGCCAGGCGGCCGATGGAGGCCAGGCGCTCGCTGTGGGCAAGCTCGCTCTCCAGGTTCTGCAGATCCGTCAGGTCCTCCACCAGGATCACCACGCCGCCCGCCACCCCGGGTGCAGACGGATCCTCGATGGCCGCCTTGTGCAGGTTGAACCAGCGCCGGCGGCCGTTGACCGCCGTTTCGATCTTGTGCAGGTGCTGCTCGTCGCCCTCCAAGCAGCTCAGCATGAGTTGCGACCAGGGCGCCGGAAGCTGATCCACGGTGATGCCCCGGGATTGCCCGCGGTCGACGCCGGAGATCACTTCCATGGCCAGGTTCCAGGTCAGCACCTGGCGATCGGGGCCCAACGCGCACACGCCCAGGGGCAGGTCTCGCAGGGTTTGCTGGTGATAACGCCGCAGCCGGTCGAGCTCCGCCGCCGCACCCTCGAAGCGCATCTGGGAATGCTCGATGCGCTCCTCGATGAAGCGGATGTTGTCGGCCAGCGCGGTGCGCGCACCGGAGTCCGTCTGCAGGCGCTCGTCGACGATCATGCGCGCCAGCATCGGCCCCATGAGACCGGAAAGATTGCGCTGGATGCGTTCGCGAAGCTGGCGCAGCGCGCGGCCGCCGCGTTCCTCGTAGTCCATGCCCAGATCCCGTAACGCCTGGTCCACTTCGAAGCTGGCGGCTTGCTCGCCGAGAATGCGCGCCAGGCGTTGCTTGAACTCCCCCGGTGTGGAGGCGGCGAGAATCGTGCCGCCGGGCAAGCTGACGCTGGTGCGAAAACAGGCGTCGGCGGCTTCGCGCTCCTCTTCGCTGGGCCGCGTGAGCAGGGACACGCACAGGAACAGCAGGCCGTTGACCGCCAGGGACGAGAGTGTCGCGTAGGACCAGGGATCACGGTCGGGGCCGGCGGGCATGGACAGAATGCTCAGCAGCTCGCCGCCGATGCCGGAGTCGGCCAGCAGCGGGAACAGCAATGTCAGGGTCCACACCAGGCCGCCCCCCAGCAGGCCGGTGATGAAACCGGCGCGGGTGGCGCGGGGCCAGAACAGCAGACCGAAGACGCCGGGAAGAAACTGGGCCATGGCAACGAAGGAGATCAGTCCCAACTGCACCAGGCCCTGGTTGCGCGCCAATACCAGATAGAAGCCGTAGCCGGCGAGAATGATCACGGCGATGAGCGTGCGCCGACCCCACAGCAACCACTTGTAAAGATTCACATCCGGATCCGGGTAGCTGGCCGGTAGCAGCAGATGGTTCAGACACATGGATGCCAGCGCCAGCGAGGTCACGATCATCATGGCGCTGGCCGCCGAGATGCCGCCGATGAACGCCAGCGCCGTCAGCCCGCGGTGCTCGGCGCCCAGCGTGATGCCGAGCACATAGAAATCCGCGTTGGTGGCGGCGCCAAGTTTGGTCCCCGCCCACAGAATCACCGGGATGAACAGATTGAGCAGCAGCAGGAACAGGGGGAACATCCAGGACGCGGACCACAGGGTGCGCTCCTCGATGTTTTCCGTGAACGCCATATGAAACTGTCGCGGCAACAGAAAGGCTGCACAGAAGGACAACAACAGCAGGGTCGTCCAGGGACCTTCGCGCACCGGCCGGTAGAGGGCTTCCAGGGCCTGGGGATTCACCGCCAGCCAATCGTCGAGTCCGCCGAATCCGCCGAACACACCGAACAGCGCAAACACGCCGACGGCGCAAAGTGCCACCAGCTTCACCACGGACTCGAAAGCGATGGCCACCACCAGCCCCTCGTGCTTCTCCCGCGGCGAGATGTGGCGCGCGCCGAACAGAATCGCGAACAGCGTGAGCGTCACGCAGAATCCCAACGCCAGCAAGTGAGGTGTTGCCTCCTGGGTGAGAATCTGGATCGACTCGGTGACCGCGAGAATCTGCAGCGCGATGTAGGGGAAGGCGCCCACCAGCATGAACAGCGTCACCAACACGCCCGCCGCCTGGCTGTTGTAGCGGAACGACAGCAGGTCCGCCAGGGAGGTGAGCTGGTAGTCCCGCGCGATGCGCAATATGGGCATCAGCAGGATCGGCGCCAGCATGAAGGCCAGGGTGACACCGATGTAGATGCTGAGAAAATTGAACCCTTGAGTCTGAGCAAAGCCGACGCTGCCGTAAAAGGTCCAGGAAGTGGCATACACGCCGAGCGAAAGGGCGTAGGTGGCGGGGTGGCGGGCGATGCGCTGGGGGATCCACCCTTGCTCGGTGGCGTAGGCGATGAAGAACAATACCAGCAGGTAAACGACGCCGGCGAAGAACAGATGGCTGAGCTCAAAGCTCATGGCGGCTCCGCCAGTGCTGTACCACACCGGTCATGACGATGACCGCCAGCCAGATCAGATAGGGCACGTACCAAGGCGTCTGTGGCGACATCCACAACAGATAGAACGGTGACGCGAACACGAACACCGCGATCAGGAACGTCACCAGGACGAGATTGGTGAATTTTCCATCGTCGGCGCCGGAAGCCATCGGTGCGCTTGCCTTCAGCCGGTCCGGCGCGCCTCGTCGCGGGTGCGGCGAGCCAGATTGTCGAGGATGCCGTTGACGTACTTGTGACTCTGCTCAGCGCCGAATTCCCGCGCCAATTCCACGTATTCGTTGATCACCACCCGCCAGGGAATGTCGTCGCGATGGGTGAGCTCGAAGGCGCCCATGCGCAGGATGGCGCGCTCGACCGCGTCGAGCTGTGCCACCGGCCTGTCGAGAATGGGTTGCAGGTGCTCGTCGAGAGCGGTGACGTTGGTCGGCACGCCGTACAGAAGCGCGGAAAACAGTTGTTCGTCGATGCGCTTCCAGGATTTGTCGTCGCGGAACTGCACGGCAATGGTCTCCAACGTCTCCGCCGTCATCTGCCACTGATAGATCGCCTGCATGGCGGCGCGGCGCGCGCGACGGCGTGGATTGCTGGCGCTGCCTGCCATCAGTCCTGCAGGCGACGCAACAGGGTCACCATCTCCAGGCCCGCGATGGCCGCCTCGCATCCCTTGTTGCCTTCTTTGCCACCGGCGCGCGCCCGAGCCTGCTCGTCGGTGTCGGTGGTGAGCACGCCGAAAATCACCGGCACGTCCTCCTGCAGCGCCACCCGGGCGACACCACGGGCGCATTCACCGGCCACGTACTCGAAATGCGGTGTGCCGCCGCGCACCACCGCTCCCAGGGCGATGATCGCCTCGTAGCGCCCGGACGCGGCCAGTCGTTTGGCGGTGATGGGGATCTCGAAGGCGCCGGGTACCTGCACCACGCTCACCTGGTCGTCCGTCACGCCGTGCTCGGCAAGGGTTGCCACGGCGCCCTCCAACAGCGCCTCGGTGATCGCTTCGTTGAAGCGTGCCGCGACGATGGCGAAGCGGGCGCCGTCAATGGAATAGTCTGTGACCGGGACGTCGTATTTGGCCATGAAACGATCTGCCGCAAAAACAACGCATTGTAACCGGTTCGGTCAGCTGCCATCCATGCCGCGGGCATCCAGGAGCCGCTCCAGGTAACGGGCGATGAGATCCACCTCCAGATTGACCAGCCGACCCGGGGTGAAATCCCCCAGGGTGGTGACCTCCAGGGTGTGGGGCACGATATTGACGGCACATTGGTCTTCGCCCACTTGGTTGACGGTGAGACTCACGCCGTCCACGCAGATAGACCCCTTGACGGCCACGTAGCGTCGCAGCTGCGCTGGTAGCGCGAAGCTGAAAAGCACGGATCGGGCGTCGTCCCGGCGTTCGAGCAGCGTGCCGGTGGCATCCACATGGCCGCTCACCAGGTGGCCTCCCAGCAACGTCGACGGCGTGAGGGCGCGCTCCAGGTTGACGCGCTCGCCCACGGCCAGGCCGCCCAGGGTAGTGCAGGCAAGGGTTTGCGCGGAAACATCGGCGTAGAAGCCCGTGGACGTGAGCTCGGTGGCGGTCAGGCAGACGCCGCTGACGCACACGGAATCGCCAATGGCGAGGGCCTTGCCCGCGCACATCTCTGCCTCGATGCCCAGGCGCCGATCGGCACCGTGCTCCTGCAGCGCGCCGATTCGGCCGGTGGCTTCGACAATACCCGTGAACATGGCGGGATTATGCCCCCCTTCTCTTCGGCCGGGCGGTGATGCGCCAATCGCCGCCCACGCCACGCACGTCCATCACATCCAGGGCCAGGCCCTGGGCCAGGGTTTGAACCTGGGGCAGATGGAACAGGCCCCGGGCCGCGTCTCCCAGCAGCACCGGAGCCATGTAAAGAACGATCTCGTCCACCAGTTCCTCGGCCAGCAGCGCACCGCCCAGGGTCGCGCCGGCTTCCACCAGCACCTCGTTGATGCCGCGCTCCGCCAGAGCCGCCATCAGTGCCGTCAACTCGCCGCCCCCGCCGCTGGGACTCAGGGACAGGATCTCCGCACCGGCATCGGTGAGCGCCCGGCGGCTGTGCTCGGCCTGGTCGCTGCCGGTGACGATGAGGGTGGCGCCGGGTTGGCGAAGAAGGGATGCGTCCACGGGCGTGCGCAGGCGCCGATCCACGACCACCCGCAGGGGCTGGCGAATGGCGACGTTCTCGCCAAGCTCCGCCGGGCGCACCGTCAGCGACGGGTCGTCGGCCAGCAGCGTACCGATGCCGGTCAATATAGCGGAGCTCCTGGCCCGCAGGCGCTGCACGTCCCGGCGCGCCGAGCTGCCGGTGATCCACTTGGCTTCGCCGTCGGCCATGGCCGTGCGTCCGTCCAGACTCACCGCCATCTTGATGCGTACGAAGGGTCGGCCGCGGGTGTGACGCATGATGAATCCCGGGTTCAGATCCCGGGCCTGGTCCTCGAGCAGACCGCAATGAACCTGGATACCTGCTGCGCGCAACGCTTCCAGCCCCTGACCGGCGGTGCGCGGATCGGGGTCCGTCATGGCCGCCACCACCCGGCGCACGCCGGCCGCTGCCAGCGCCTGGGTGCAGGGCCCGGTACGGCCCTGATGACGGCAGGGCTCCAGGCTTACATAGGCGGTGGCGCCATCGGCCCGCGCACCCGCCGCCAGGATGGCGTTGACCTCCGCATGGGCCTGGCCGGCGCGCTGGTGCCAGCCTTCACCGACAGTCTCGCCATGGCGCACCAGCACGCAACCGACCCGGGGGTTGGGGTCGGTGGTGTAGAGTCCCCGCCGCGCCAGCACCAGGGCGCGGGACATGAAGCGCTCGTCTTCATCGCCGTTCTGGCGGCCGTCCTCGCGGTTGCGGGCGTTGAAATCGTCACGTGGCTGCATGAGCAATCCGCATCAGGGAACGATCATTCCTTGGGCAGCAGGGGCATCTGGTGGCGCTTCGCTTCCGGGGAAAGTTCGTTCTCCAGCCGTTCCACCTCCTCGCGGAAAGCGGCCACGTCCTGGAAGCTGCGATAAACCGAAGCGAAGCGCACGTAGGCCACCTGATCCATCTCGCCCAATGCCGCCATCACGTGTTCGCCGATGAGGCGGCTGGGCACCTCGCGCTCGCCGCCGGCTCTCAGCGCGCGTTTGATGCGGCCAACGGCCTGCTCCACGCGTTCGCTCTCCACCGGGCGTTTCTCCAGAGCGCGCAGCATGCCGTTGCGCAACCGTTGCTCGTCGAAGGGCACGCGGCTGCCGTCGCTTTTGATCACCCGCGGCAGCGACAGCTCCGCTTTTTCGTAGGTGGTAAAGCGTTCCCGGCAGGCGCTGCATTCGCGCCGCCGGCGCACCTGATCGCCTTCGCCCACCAGGCGCGAATCCACCACCCGGGTGTCTTTGTCAGCGCAGAAAGGGCAATGCATGTCAGTTCGCCTCGTCTTGCGTCTCGAGCAGGGATCTAACCACCGCCGTCCATGCCAGGGCCAGGTTCCGGCGATTGTAGCCACCGCCACCCATGGCGAGAAGGCGTCCCCGGGCGTGGCGGTCGGCCAGGGCGCACAGGCTGCGGGCGGCGTGGCCGTGGGCGGCGCTGGAATAGCGCAGGTGGGTGATGGGATCGCCCCCTAAGCTGTCGGCGCCGCATTGGAACAGAATGAACTGGGGGCGCGCGGCATCGATGAATTCCTCCACCCGTTGCCAGGCATCCATGAACTGCCGGTCGTCGGCCTCCGGCGGCATGGGAATATTGAGCTTGGTGCCGGCGGCCTGGCCACGGCCGGTCTCGTGGGCACCGCCGCTGCCCGGATACAGGTAACGCCCGTCCTCGTGCAGGTCGGCAAAAGTCAGCATCGGATCCGATTCGAAGGCGTAGAACACGCCATCGCCGTGGTGGGCATCGATATCCACATAGGCAATGCGCGTGAGGTGGTGCTCGTGTGCGAGAAACTCGATGGCGACACCGCAGTCGTTGAACGCACAGAAGCCGGCAGCCGCGCCGCGCCGGGCATGGTGCAGACCGGCGATGGGGATGAATACCCGCCGGCAATCTCCATCCATCAAGCGACGGCAGGCATCCAGGGTGGTGCCGACCACGAATGCCGCGGCTTCGTAAATGCCGTCGAAGGCCGGCGTGTCGCCGTCGTCCAGATAGCCTTCGCCGCGGGCGGACAGGGCTAAGACCCTGTCGATGTAGGCGTCGTCGTGGAATCGCGCGATGTCTTCCCGGGCCGCGGCCACCGGGGTGCGGATGCAGACCTGCCTGTCCAACCTCTGCTGGCAGGCTTCGCGCCAGAAGGCGTCCAGGCGGTCGGGACCGAAGGGATGTCCGTCGCCGAAGCCATAGCGTTTCAAATCATCGCCCATATAAACGCAGATCGGCCTGTTCATGGATTCGCGTGATTGCTGCCAGTCAAAACGAAAGCGGTTCCCGGCCGGCTCGCCGCCGCAGCCAGTTGATGCTCTTCAATATGGCGGGCCGGTGCAGGATGCGCATTTCCAGGGCCCGCTTGCCGGGGAAATTCAGTAGCGCCAGGGCCGCCAGGATGGTGAGGATCCCCTGACCGGGGAGCACCAGCATCATGATGCCTGCCACCAGCAAAAACCCCCCGAGTGCGTTCTTCAGGGTCAGGAACGCGATCCGAAGCCCCCGATGGTCCTGGAAGAGACGCCGCCGGTGATTGCTCTCGGCGTAGAAGTCGGCGGGCAGGCGCACGATCAAGTAGGGGATCAGCGCGGCCGATACCACCAACATGACGGCCGAGGCGACACCCATCATCCAGATCTCCTGCTGGTAGCGCGACCAGATGTCCACCACCACTTCCGGCAGCGCCAGCTCCAATGACATTCCTCCTCACCGGGGTCATCGCGCCCGCCGGCTGCGGTTGCGTAGCTGCGGCAGCCACGCCGGTATTTCCTACCACCATTATGGCCACTATCTTACTCGCAGCTGGCGGCCGCGGGCCCCCACCGGTTGACTTCGCCGTCGGCGGCTCTCGACAATAGCGCCATGAGCGACCTGTCGGGAATCGGGGGCATGAAGTCTTTCAGCCAGTCCTGCGAGAACAACAAAGGGCCGATACTCGACGTTCTGCTGCCACTGCTCGGGACCCGGCGCGCATGTCTGGAGATCGGCAGCGGCAGCGGCCAGCACGCCGCATTCTTTGCCGCCCACTTGCCGCATCTTCTCTGGCAGACCAGCGATGTAGCGGAGAATCACGCCCAGCATCCATGCCTGGATCGACGGCGTCGACAATGCCCGGCCGCCCATGGTCCCTGGACGTGGATGGCGATGACTGGCCGGCACATGGCTACGACGCCGCATTCAGTGCCAACACCGCGCACATCATGCACTGGCCCACGGTGGTTCACATGTTTCATGGTGTGTCGGGCGTTCTCGAGCCGGGCGCCGTCTTTGCCCTGTACGGACCTTTTAACTACCGGGGCGAGTACACCAGCCCGGGTAATCGGCGCTTCGACCAAAGCTTGCGCGCCGGCGATCCGGGCATGGGCATCCGCGATTACGAAGCGCTGGCGGAACTCGCCGGCTCGGCGGGAATGACATTGCTGGCCGATCATGCCATGCCGGCCAACAATCGAATGCTCCTGTGGCAACGGGACTGAATCGATCATCTGCCTGGCAGTGTGTTTGCTCATCTGAGTAGGGGTCTTCGTGCTCGAGCTACGTCACGTCAGCAAATCCTACCGCGAAGCGCAGACCCGGCGGGTGGTGCTCGAGGACGTGAATCTGGCGGTGGAACGCGGCCAGTTCGTCGCCGTTACCGGGCGCAGCGGATCGGGTAAGTCGACGCTGCTGAATCTCATCAGCGGCATCGACGTTGCCGACAGTGGCGCCGTGATTCTCGGCGGTGTCGATATCACCGGACTCAGCGAGCGCGAACGAACCCTCAAGCGGCGGCACGCCGTGGGCTTCGTTTTCCAGTTTTTCAATCTGATCCCCACCCTGAGCGTGGCGGAGAACCTGATGCTGCCGCTGGAGCTCATCGGCCGGGACCGGATCGCTGCCCGCGAGCGCGTGGCAAGCATGTTGGAGCGGGTGGATTTGCCTTCCCGGGCCCAGAGCTTTCCCGATAGTCTTTCCGGCGGCGAGCAGCAACGGGTGGCCGTGGCACGGGCGTTGGTGCACGCGCCGGATCTGGTGCTTGCCGACGAGCCCACGGGCAATCTCGACGCGGAAACCGGCCGTAAGGTGCTGACCTTGCTGTGCGAACTGAGCCGCGATGCGGGCAGAACACTCATCGTCGTCACCCACAGCGAAGAAGCGGCGGCGCGCGCCGACCGGGTGCTGCGCCTGGAAGATGGTCGTATTCGCGAGGATGGGCACGCTTCGCCGACGGCACGCGAGACCAGGTCATGACCGGGACTCTGTGGCGCGCCAGCATTCGGTACAATTTTCGCCACCCCTGGCAACTCGCTTTGTCGTTGCTGGGTATCGCCCTGGGTGTTGCGGTGGTGGTCTCCATCGATCTTTCCATCGACAGCGCGCGACGCTCCTTCGTGCTCTCCAACCAGGCGGTGCTCGGCGCCAGCACCCATCGGCTTCGCGGCGGGCCTGCCGGTATCGACGAGAATCTTTACGTGAGTCTGCGAAGACAGTTGCCGGGCGTGCGCGCTGCGCCGGTGGTGGAGGGCTTCGGGGCCGGTGACGATGGCGTTGCCCTGCGGGTGCTGGGAATCGATGTGTTCGCCGAGGCGCCATTCCGTCGGCGCTTGGCGCAAGCGGCGGTTGCGAGCAGCGACGTGCTTGCTTCGCTGATGACGAAACCCGGCGCCGTGTTGCTGTCCCCCGCCACGGCAGCGCGCCTGCATGTGGGTATCGGCGAGAAATTCCGCATCCTCGTCAATGGTCGCCACCATGATCTTCTGCTGCTCGCCATGCTGGAGAGCGGTGATCAACTGGCCGCGGCATCCCTGGCCGATGTCATCATCACCGATATCGCCACCGCCCAGGAGTTGCTGGATCGCGTGGGTCGTCTGAGCCGTGTGGATTTGCGCCTCACCGAGGACGAGCTGGCGGCCATGGAGAGGGTGTTGCCGGACGCCGTCAGAGTGGAGCGTGCGGGCAGCGGTTCGAAGTTCGCCGAACGCATGACCGGCGCCTTCAATCTCAACCTGGTGATGCTGGGGCTGCTGGCTGTGATGGTGGGAATGTTTCTGGTGTACAACACCGTCACTTTCTCCGTGGTGCAGCGCCGCCAGCTCATCGGCACCCTGCGCGCCATCGGTGTGACCCGGGATCAAATCTTCACACTGATTCTGGTGGAGGCTGCCCTGGTGGCCATGGTTGCGGTGGCCGTCGGGCTGGTTCTGGGCGTGTGGCTTGCCGAGCAGCTGGTGGGGCTGGTGAGCCGCACCATCAACGATCTCTATTTCGCCGTTAACGTCCGCGAGCTTACGGTGACGCCGTTGATCCTCGCCAAGGGCGCCGGCGTGGGTCTGGTGGCGGCGCTGGTGGCGGCGGCGGTGCCTGCGTTCGAGGCAACCCGGGCGGTACCCCGGGTGGTCATGGCCCGATCCCTGGTAGAGATCCGCGCACGCCGGCGCCTGCCTCTGGTGAGTGTCGCGGGCACATGCGCATTGCTACTGACTCTGTTGCTGGTGTGGCTGCCCGGGGAGTCGCCGGTTCTCGGCTTCGCCGCCCTGTTCGCGCTGGTGTCGGGCTGCGCATTGCTTGCTCCCGGCGCCACGGTGGTGTTGTTGCGTATCCTGGCACCGCCCTTCGAGTTCTTCGGCGGCTGGTTGAGCCGGCTTGCGCTGCGCGGTGTGGCGGCCAACTTGAGCCGCACCGCCGTGGCGATCGCGGCGCTGATGGTGGCCTTGTCCTCCACCGTGGGTGTCGGCGTGATGGTGGACAGCTTCCGGCGCAGTGTTTCCAACTGGTTGGATTTGACCATGCGCGCCGACATGTACGTGGGCTTGCCGGGGTCGCCGGGTGAACGCGCCATCGCCGCGGGCGTCATAGCGCGTATCGCGGCCCTTCCCGGGGTCGCCGAAGTGAGCGCCGGGCGCGGCGTGCAAGTCGTCGCCGAGCTTGCCAGCGGCGCGCGGCCGGTGGACATGGTGGTGATCCGCATGGCGCCTGAGAGCTACGCGGGTTTTCAATTACTCCGGGGCGAAGCGTCCCTGGCCTGGCCGGCCTTCGACGAAAGGGGGGCAGTGCTGGTGAGCGAGTCGCTGGCAAGGCGCGAGCAGCTCGCGCCCGGCGCCAACGTGGGCTTGCAAAGCGATGCCGGCGTGGTCGCGTTTCCAGTGGCCGCGGTGTTTCGCGACTACGGCTCCGAGCACGGCGCTATCCTGATGGCGCGGAGCACCTACGACCGCTACTGGGACGACAGCGCGGTGTCCACTCTCGGTGTGTACGCGGCCCCGGGCGTCGACCAGATCGGTCTCGCCCAGGCCGTGCGCGATGCCATCGGCGGCGACCAGCAACTGGTGGTGCGCGCCACCGGTGCCATCAAGACGGCTTCCATGGAAGTGTTCGAGCGCACTTTCACGATAACGGCTGTGTTGCGCGGGCTTGCCACCGTCATCGCTTTCGTGGGCATTCTGAGCGCCTTGATGGCGTTGGAGTTGGAGCGGGTGAAAGAGGTGGCGGTGTTGCGGGCGCAAGGACTGACGCCGGCGCAAGTGTGGCAGCTGGTGCAAACACAAACCGGGGTCATGGGGCTGATCGCCGGCTTGTTGGCTATACCGGTGGGGGTGGCCCTCGCGCTGATGCTGATCCTGGTCATCAACGTGCGCTCCTTCGGTTGGAGCATGGATGTGCACGTGGACCTGGGCCTCCTGTTGCAGACGGTGGTCCTGGCGGTGGTGGCGGCGTTGCTCGCCGGTGTCTATCCAGCCTACCGGATGGCAAGGATTTCACCGGCGGGCGCGTTGCGGGAAGACTAGTCGGACCTGCAATCAGGGCCTGCGGTCAGGCCCTCAGTCACGCATTGCCGACGATCTCCACCTTGCGCGCCCGGGCAAAGTCCAGCATGCGTCGAACCGGAACCACGGCGCGTGCGCGGATGGACTCGTCGATGACGATCTCGTTGTCGCCGTTTTCCAATGCCTCTACCAGATTGCCCAAACCGTTCATGGCCATTCACGGGCAGTGGGCACAGCTTTCGCAGGTTGCGCCCTCACCGGCGGTGGGCGCCTCCAGCAACTTCTTGTGGGGCGCCATCTCGTGCATCTTGTGAAAAATTCCACGATCGGTGGCGATGATGAAGGTGTCGTTGGGAAGCTCCTGCACCGCTTTGATGAGTGCGCTGGTGGAACCCACCACATGGGCCAGTGCGATGACCGCCGGCGGCGACTCCGGGTGCACCAGCACCGCCGCGCCGGGCTCGCGCGCCAGCAGCCGTTCCAGAGCGTCGGCCTTGAAGGCTTCGTGCACGATGCACGAGCCCTGCCACATGAGCATGTCGGCGCCGGTCTTACGTTGGATGTAGTCGCCGAGAAAACGATCCGGTGCCCACAGGATCTTTTCCCCGCGATCTTTCAAATGGCCGATGATGTCCAGGGCGATGGTCGAGGTGACCATCCAGTCGGCGCGCGCTTTCACCGCGGCGCTGGTGTTGGCATACACGACCACCGTGCGATCCGGGTACTCGTCGCAGAGATCGGAAAAGGCAGCGGCGGGACAACCCAGATCCAGTGAGCAGGTGGCTTGCATCTCGGGAACCAGGACGCGTTTCTCCGGGTTCAGAATTTTCGCCGTCTCGCCCATGAAGCGCACGCCGCACACCACCACCGTGGAGGCGCTGTGCTCGTGGCTGAATCGCGCCATGTCCAGGGAATCCGCCACGTGACCGCCGGTTTCGTCCGCCAGTATCTGCAGATCCGGGTGGGTGTAGTAGTGGGCCACCAGCACCGCGTCGCGTTCTTTCAACAATCGTTTTGCCCGCGCGCGCAGACTCTCACGCTCGTCGTCATCCAGCTCAGGCGCCATGCGTGCCACCGTGGCGGCATCGGGTACTTGCACTGGAAAGGAAAGTGGCGCGTTCATGGCGAGATCCCTCACTTGATAATTTGCACTTCGTGCGGGTTGTTGACGCGGTACAGGCGGGCCGGCCGGTGGCTGCCGTTTCTGCGTACTTCGGATGTTTGCCGGATCTGATCCATGGCGAGCATGCGCTTGCGGAAATTGCGCTTGTCCAGCTCGCAGTTGAGGATGATCTGGAAAACCTTCTGCAGATCGCTCAGGGTGAAACGTTCCGGCATGAACTGGAAGGCGATGGTGGAGTAATCGAGCTTGGCCGCCAGGCGTTGATGGGCCGTATCGGCCATCTGCCCGTGATCGAAGGCCAGCTCCGGCAGCTCGTCCAACGCGAACCAACCAACGCCCTCGCTGTGCTCGTCGGTGCGAAGGCGCAGGCGCTTGGACGCCACCAGCGCGTAGTAGGCAACGGAAATGACCCGTTCCCGCGGATCACGCTGGGGCGCGCCGAAGGTATACAGCTGCTCCAGATACACGCCTGAGACACCGGTGCCTTCTTCCAGCTTGCGCGTGGCATTGGCCTCGATGTCCTCGTCCTCGCCCACCACGCCGCCGGGCAGCGACCAGTAGCCCTGGTAGGGCGCGTTCCGGCGACGCACCAGCAGCAGCTTCAGCTGCTCGTCACGCAGGGTGAAGACCACGATATTGGTAGTCAGCACCGGGCGTCCCGGTTTCGGTGGGGAAGGGCATTTGCTTGGCCCTGGCTTCGTTCCTGGTTAGTGTGCCAATGACACTAACAAGATAGTGTCGCCGGTACACTAATTCAACGGGTCAGGCGAGTAAAGCCCTGCAGGAGCCGCGCGATTCGACGCTCAATGCAGCGAAGCCCGCCACGCAAGGGTCTGCACGATCTCCGCTTCCCGCTCCGCCAGCTCCAGGAGGCGCGCCATGGTGCTTTCCGCGTCCCCATACTCCAGCGCCATGTCGACGAACTGGTGGCCGTGCTTGGCCTCGGCCTTCCACAGCGATGTGTAAAAAGCCTTGAGACTCTGGTCCTCCAGCGCGTCGGCAATGATGCGGAAGCGTTCCGCGCCGCGGCATTCCACCAGTGAAGAGACCAGCAGACGATCCAGAAAACGCGCTTCGCGCCCGTGACGCATGCAGGCCCCCAGCTGGTTGACGTAGGGGTCCTGGGTATCCTTGATGAGCGGCAGACCCCGGGACGCCATGAGCTCGTAGACCTGCCGAAAATGTTCCAACTCTTCCTGGGCAAGGGCGATCAGCGCGGGCACGATGCGCGTGCGGTCCGGGTGTTTCACCACCAGGCTCATGGCCAATGCCGAGGCCTTGCGTTCACAGTTGGCGTGGTCCTGGAGAAAAGCGTCGAAATCGGACAGCACGGTGTTTACCCAGTCGGGGTGGGTGGCGACCAGCAAGTCGATGGATTTTCGGGCCATTGTTCAGGACAACTGTGCGAGTAGAAAAATCGACGCCGCCGCGCATGCCGTGGCAATTGTCTTGGACATTGTAAATCGTTCCATCTTCATTGCCACGGATATTGCCAGCGCGACGATGAAGCTGAGGTTCGCGATGGGAACGACGATGCTCGCCTGGCCGCGTTCCAGAGCAAGCGTCAGACTGTTGACGATGAAAAATACCAGCACCCCGGAAAGCGCCGAATAGCCGAGCTTCTTGCGGGTGATTCTTATCCGTTTTTCGCGCAGCCACGCGTAACAGAATCCGCCGATGATCCAGCAGGCCGCGGCGATCAACATCATCGTCGGCGGGTGGCCGCCCTGGGACAAGCCGGCTTTGAAGGTGACGCCGTATCCGGCGCGAAGAACCGAGGCTGACACTGCCACCCAGAAAAACAGATTCAGCGCGCGGACTTCCACATGAGTGGGCCGATCGCGATATAGGTAGAGCACCGCGACGACACCGAAACCGATGCCGAGCAGCTTGACGGGGTGCATGGGTTCGCCGAGAAAGATGAACGAGAGAATCACCACGCCCACGGTATTCAGGCGGTAGATGGTCGAGCCCAGGCTCACGTCCAGATGGGTAAGGCTCTCGAGAAGCAGTAGATTGGACAGCGTGACCATCACGCCGGCGGCGATGCCGAAGGCGAGGGTGGGGGTCGCCAGGTCGATCTGCGGGCCCTGCAACGCCAGCGCCAGCAGTTGCAGAATTCCCCACACGATACCGATACCGAGAATGAACATGCCCCGCGAGCGCACTTGGCGCGAATAGCGTTGGAAAACAACATCGTTGACGCCCGCGAACAGCAGGCTGATCAGGGCAAATCCGATGGCGGCGGACATGTGGCGCGTCAGGGTCCATGTGGGTCGGCGTCGAGTGTGGCCCTTATACAGCCTCGATACGGATAGCAGCAAACGGCAGCGGCTTGATTCCCCTTCGTCGGTTGCCGCAGTCTTCTGTCGCGGCATCTGCTGCTGGCGGATTCGAGGTGGGTCATGAAGTTCGTGCAGATCACGGATCTTCACTTAGTGCCGGATGGGCGAGGAGTTGCTGGGTTTCAATCCGCTCGAGCGGCTCAGCGCCTGTATCGCGGATATCAACCGGCATCGGGAGGGCGTGAGCTTTTGCGTCTTCACGGGGGACCTGACGGATCGCGGTGATCGCCAGGCTTACGGCGTGCTGCGCGAGTGTCTGGAGATGCTCGAGCTTCCCTACCATCTCATGCTCGGCAATCATGATCGGCGGGCGGCTTTTTTCGATACCTTTCCGCACGCGCCTCGCGATGAGAACGGCTTTGTGCAGTTTCAACTGGAGACGGAGGCGGGACGGCTCATCTTTCCTCGATACCCTGGACGAGGGGCGTAGCGCGGGGCCTCTACTGTGACCAGCGGCGCGCATGGCTTTCCCGGCGCTTACAGGAAGCGAATCCGGATCCGGTTTACCTGTTCATGCACCATCCGCCGTTCGATATCGGAATCCCGAGCCTGGATAGAATCAAGCTGGACGACACACACGCGTTCGCCACCGTGCTTCGCGAGTCGGCGGACATCCGCCACCTGTTTCTGGGGCACGTGCACCGGCCCGGTGTCCGGGAGCTGGCAAGGCATCCCGTTCTCGGCGCTTCCCGGCACCAATCACCAGATTGCCGCCGATTTCGAAAGCGTGTCTCCGATTCCTTACGAGCACAGCCCGTCCGCCTATGGAATCGTGCACGTGGACTCCGAGCAGACCACCGTTCACACGAAATTGATGATCTGATGACCCGAAAGGCACGCCCCCGGGCACTCGCGTGGGGGAAACGCGACCAGTTCACAGTTTCCGTCAAAGGCATCTATTTTGGACACAATCACTGTTTCATCGTACTCAAGGGCCCCTGATGCCGGTCGATATGTAAAAGATATCTGTAAAAGGTGCCGGGGCCGATATATTCGCGAACAGCTTTTCAAAGGCGTTCAGATCGACACAGAGAAATCATCCATGAAAATAATGACAAATAATATATTGGAAGGAGGTATCGATGATAAGGGATCTCGAATCGAGCATATTATTGCCGTCATAAATGACGTAAAGCCTGACTTCGTGGCTCTTCAAGAAGCAAATAACTTTGATAAAAATGATAACGAATTATTAAAAACGGTCAGTAACGAAACAGATCTTCCCCACTATGCTTTATCGCCGGGCGCGCCACGTCCAGGTCGAAAACGTTATCATGTTGCTAGTTTGTCTCGCTATCCTTTGCGAGAGGAACATACCTTCCCGGAATCTTCATTTCAGAGTGCCGCTCTTTCTGTGGCC
>PVMK01121358.1_pt1 | contig 18319 bp, 20 predicted proteins | sample 1853481 | NCBI WGS metagenome assembly PVMK01 (sample SAMN08533507, study PRJNA380276) | Marine sediment metagenome, whole genome shotgun sequencing project. | reverse complement strand
GTGGATTTATCAGATAATTGATTGCCTAATTTTGAATTCATTCCAACTGTAGATCAAAAAGAAAATTCAAACATTTACAAATTTATGAAATTACATGGCATTTCTTCGTTGGAGGAACTATCCAAAAAGGCAAATGAGGATCTAGAATGGTTTTGGAAAGAAGTAGAGCAATATGTTGGTATAGTTTGGGATAATCCATATCGCAAGGTCTTGGATTTATCTAAGGGATTGCCATTTCCTACATGGTTTATTGAAGGAAAGACCAACATTTACAAATCATCTGTTGAAAAATTCTCCAAAACACATCCAGATAAAATTGCATATACTTTTGTTTCGGAAGATGGAAAAACTTCCCAAATAACATACTTGGAATTAAATAAAAAAGTATGCAAACTTGCGAATTCATTAAAATCTTTAGGTGTTCAAAAGGGAGATGTTGTTGCAATTTATCTTCCAATGATCGAGGAATCAATTTTAGCAATTCTGGCATCTGCAAAAATTGGAGCTGTGCAGACTGTAATATTTTCAGGTTATAGCTCAGAATCTCTACAAATTAGATTGCAAGACTGTAAAGCAAAAATTCTTTTTGTATGTGATGGATTTCAAAGAAAAGGAAAAGAAATTTCTCAAAAAAATATAATTGAAACTGCAACTAAAAACACAGAAATTGAAAAAATTATTGTTGTACCTTACAAGGGGATTGATGTCTATGAAAAATCTGAAAATATTTTATTTTATCCTGATCTTACATCCTCACAATCTGAATCACATGTCACCGAAATAATGGATTCAGAGGACCCATTATTCATTTTATACACTTCTGGAACCACCGGTAACCCTAAAGGGGTAGTACACGTCCATGGTGGATTTTCAGTTTTTGCTGGTCATCAGGCAGCTTTTTTGATTGATACGACTGAAAACGATGTAATTTTATGGCCTGCAGATATTGGGTGGATCACGGGACTAGTTTGGAATGTTTATGGTCTTTTAATTCAAGGTGCAAGTGCGGTAATTTATGATGGTGCATTAGATTTTCCAAATTTTGATAGAATTTGGAATATGTTGCAAAATTACAATGCAACTATCTTTGGAATTTCACCAACTGCTGTTAGATTGTTTAAAAAAAATAATATTCAACCATTAAAACATCACTCTTTAGATAAAATTAAAAACATTCCAACTACTGGCGAGCCTTTGGATGAAGATTCTTGGAGGTGGCTATTTGAAAATGTTGGAAATTGTAAAATACCAATCATGAATTTATCAGGAGGTACTGAAATTGGAGGTGCAATGTTATCTGTTTTTCCGGGAATGACACTAAAACCTTCTACCGTTGGAATTCCGTGCCCTGGAATAATCTAGATGTATATGATGATGATGGAAATTCCGTAAGAGAAAAGGATGGTATCTTGTAATTAAATCCCCGTGGCCTGCAATGACAAGAGGATTATTGAATGACAACAAAAGATATTTGCAAACCTATTGGTCTCGCTTTGAAAACATTTGGTTTCATGGAGATTATGTTTTTGTGGATAATGATGGACTCTGGTATATGAAAGGGAGAGCAGACGATGTCATTAATGTATCTGGTCATAGAATGAGCACAGCTGAAATTGAACACATTGTAATTAGTCATGGAAAGATATCTGATGCAGCTTCAATTTCAATTCCTGATGATATAACAGGTGAGGCGATTATTCTTTTTGTTGTTCCAGAAGAAAAAATTGAACAAGATTAGATGCCGAAATATCTAATTACATCTCTGAAAAAATTGGCAAACTTGCAAAACCAAAATTTGTTTATGTTTTATCTGATCTTCCAAAAACGCGAACAGGAAAAATCATGAGGCGACTCCTAAAGGCAAAATTATTGGGCTTGGAATTAGGTGACTTGTCTTCCCTTGAAAACCCTCAAGTTTTAGATGAAATCTCAAAATTAGGTTGATAAAATCTAACTTTTTGATATTCTATGATTAACACCCACCTGCTTTATTGAAAAATTATAGGTAAATTGTTGAAATTTGTAGTAGATCAGCAGGTAGAGGACATTGAGCTTCCTGAAAATTTAAAACTAAATACATTTTTGCAGGAATTTCATTCTGATTGCCCTCATCCGCAATGTGGCTTTGGTTTTTACGGTTTTGCCTTTGGTCAATCTCCCTTTCCAGTACCTCGACTCATTCAAGAGGCATTAATCCAAAATGCCAATAAAGGTGCATATGCTCCAGTTCCCGGAATTCCCGAATTAAGGGGTGCAATATCAAAGTATAACAAATATTATTTCAGAATGGATGTTGATCCTCAAAGAATCTATGTAGGTCCTGGGACAAAGGTATTAATTTTTAACCTGTTAGAAATTTTACATGGTACAGTCATTTTACCAACCCCTGCATGGCTTGGCTATCTTCCTCAAATTAGATTTTTGAAAAAAAATTATCATATGCTTCCTTCTGGCTCCAATGGAAAAATATCTCCACATGATCTTAGAAAATTAGCTCTAAGGTTACATGATAGACAAAAAATTTTAATTTTAAACAATCCTCACAACCCAACCGGATTAGTTTATGATAGATTGGAGCTTGAAGAAATTGCAGATGTTTGTAGAGAACAAGAGATTACAGTAATCTCTGATGAAATTTATGCCCAAACAACTTATGATTTTTCCAAATTTGTAAGCATGGGGAAAATTTATCCTGAAGGTACTTTTGTTACAAATGGTTTATCAAAATCACATGCAGCAGGAGGTTATAGATTAGGATATGTTATTTTTCCACAACATGCATTAGATGTAAGAAGACAGTTTAAGAAAATATTGGCAACTGAATACACAGCCGTTTCAACCCCAATTCAACATGCCGCAGTCCCAGGGTTTGAAATAAGTTCTGAAATGAACGATATTTTGAAATCACCAGAAGCATCCATCAATTAATAGGTGAATATACTTATCACGCCCTAAATGAAATTGAAGGTGTCAAATCAACAAAGCCTGAGGCAACATTTTACTTACTTGCAGATTTTAACTCCTTTGCAACTGAATTACAGAAATTAAAAATCACAACTTCGCAAAAACTTTCTGAATCTTTGATTGTTCATCCTTATCACACAGCAATAGTAGGTGGTGACAGCCTAGTTTTAGAAAGAACTGATTATCGTGCAAGAATTGCTTTTGTAGATTATGATGGTGAAAAAGTTTATCAAAAATACAGAAATCAAAAACCAAAAACTCATTCAGAAAAATTAGAATTTGTAAGAATAAATGCCCCAAGAGTTGCTTCAGGGATTGATATGCTTACTACATTTTTTGATAATCTAAAAAGAGACGTAAAAACTGAAATTCAAACCCATGAAAATTCTATGAGGATAACTATTTAGAATTTTTGTTATAATCCCAGGAGTCCTAGAGTTACATCTCCAAACAATAATTGGATAATGAATCCCCCTAAAATAAAAATCATGAAAGGTAATCTGGGAGTAACCCATGTATCAGGGGTAGTACAATATTCTGCTGTATCTGAATGATGCAGTGCAATGTTTAGTCTCTTCTTTCCTACTTTTTGTTCTAATGAAAAACTGTATTTTGGATTTTTTGATCTGTATCCTAGGAACATTGCAAAAACTTTCTTTGATTTTGTTTCATCAAAATCATGAAAGATATCCTGATTTCTCAAAATTAACACCGAATTACGTGTAAAATTGATTATCATAGGAGATATTGAAATTAATGCACTATTCACCAATATTGTAAATGGACTTATTGGTGAATCAGATAGGGTTGCCATAGGTGCTAAAGCAGATAGGACGATCAAGCCTAATGCATCAGCTCCTCCAAATAATCCAAATCTCCAAAGTATTAGTACCAATGGTGCTACAATTAATGAAAAGCCTACACTAAAGGCAGCTTCGGCTATATTTGGCTCAAAGAATAAAAGAACTCCCGAGATTACCCCAAATACTATCCACATTAAATCAGATATCTCTCGTTTACGAATATCGATAATGGTTGCAGAAATTAACATAACTAAAGCTAACAGTATTCTAATGTGGAAGATGTCTAGTTCAATCATAATTTATTTCCCCTCAGATTACTTTTCTTTTTAATTATCTAACATATCTGATTTACGTCTCATTTCTTTTAGCTTTCTTTTAAAATCTGTTTTTTCTCTCGATAATTTTGCATATTTTTTCATTCTATTTTCTAATTTAGAAATGTCTGATCTATTATTTTGCCTTATATTTTGAAACGAATTCCATAACTCGATCATATCGTATTTTAGAATTTTTAACTCCTCAATTTTTTCTTGCTGGTTATTAATTATTGATTCAATTGCTTGCTCTATATTTACTGCAGAAAAATTTGTAGGTCTTTGAATAGATACTGTTACAATCCCTTTGGCTTCAAGTGTAGATAACAAATGATATGTTTCAGTTCTTGGAATTGCTTCCTCTTGGGAAATTTCTATTGCCTTTTTAGGTCCTTTTTTGCTCAAAAATACATATATTTTTGATTCATTTTTAGTTAAACCAAAATCACGCAATCTTTCTTGCAAAGCTAGTATGAGTTGATCTTGATTACTTCTACTACTTGCTATTGCTTCCTCTATTTCCACAAATTGTAATATTTTAAATGTAACATAAGGGGTAACGTGTAATTTGATATGACACACAAAGTCCTAGCAAATTTATGACAACTTTTTATAAAATATAGACAAAAAAATACTATTGATTCGTGCAGTAGTGATAGATGATGATAAAGAGACAATTCAACTATTTAGTGATTTGTTGACTAGTAATGGAATCAAAGTGGTGGGAAAAGGGTACAATGGACAAGACGCTGTATTTTTGTTTCAAAAATTAAAACCAGACGTGTTATTTTTAGATATTTTGATGCCTGTATATGATGGAATTTTTGCTTTACAAAAAATACGTGAAATCAATCTAGATGCTAACATTATTGTAATTTATGATAAGTTAAGCATAGGTAAAGAAATTGAATTAAATCGATTAAAACCATCTGCTGTCATTAGAGAGCCGATAGATGTTGATGACATTCTAAGAAAAACACACAAGCTTTGCATGCCTTCAGGAGATTCACTAGACCAGATGAAAAAAACTATTGTGACTTTGGCTATGAAAAATACTTTTTTGGAATTAGGCTTAGAAGAATTTGATAAAATTGTTTTGATGTTGCAAAAAGATCATAACTGTACACTAGAAGACTGCTATGAAAATCCTGAAGCATTAAGGCAGGTTTTAGAAGATTTGTTGGGAGATTCATATAATGATGTGATGAGTTCCTTGAAGGAAAACATCAAAAATATTTCTTCGCACAAATCAACTGAAAATTTTCTTGATGCCCTAAGCAACTAGAATTTTTCAATTAAAGTTCTATCTGTCTTTAATAATTGGTATTTTCTCTTTGATTCCTACTAATCTTTCAGTAATTCCTAATCTTTCAAATATTTCATCAAATCGATTAAAAACACTTTCAACTATGGGGAATCTGTCAGTTATTGGCTCCAATAACCCTCTTTTTCTAAGAAGTATACTGCTTCCAATTATAGCTCCGGGGACTAGAATTAACACCATGTTACTTCCCAATACATTCTCAGAAACTCCTTGAGATGTTTCACCTAGTTTTGTTATTTTGATCTCCTTTGAGACTGTTATTTGATCAAATTCTGCGGCAGTTGCCTGAACTTTAATGCTCTCAACATCATCTGCAATTAAAGTAAGTTTGATTTTTCCATTATTATCAGTGGTTTCAGATATTTCTTGAATTTCTGCACCTTGAATATCCCAATTCACCTCTATGTTGCTTAGCGGAATATCTAATATTTTTGCATCTAATACTAAATCAAATGGTTCTCCTGCGGCAATTGAATTTACAGTGGAGATGATTAGAGAAGGGTTTGTTTCAACTGTGTTGAGACTAAACTTTGATAGTGGGAAGTCACTTGCAAGCACAGAAATCTCTGTCTCTACAACTTGTTTGGGAATAATATCAAAAAATGTATTGTATGTTCCTTTTTTAATGACCACTGTTTGGGGCATTTCAATTGTGTTATCATTTGCAGCCACTCTAAATTCTATATCCTTGTTTGCAAAAATAGGATTATCCTCATTATCTAGTATTTGTAATGATAGAGTATTTTTCATTCCAGATAACAGATGATCTGGATACGCTAGTTCTACTTTAGCAGGCTTTGAAACTCCAGTGTCTAATTCTAAACTAGTTGTATATTCATTTACTTCAAAATCAAGTGTTATTTTTCCTTCTTTAACTGAATGTGAATTTAACATGGCAATGGATTGACCTTCACTAATAGTTTGAACAGATGTTTTAACAAATTCGTTTGGACCCATAACCACATTTGATGTGTCAGGGAAATACCAACTCGCATCATCCATATCTGTTAGATAAACCATCATTGGAAAATCAGTTCCAGGCATTACCTTGGAAATCAAAGGTTCTGCTACCAATCCAAGTTCGGTTGTTTCAGGACCGTATACTATTGGAAATATTGTTTCTTTTTCTTCACCAATAACTGTTACTTCTAATCTATCTGGTTTTATCTGGCCCATCTTTCCAAAAATTAATTTTGCTCCTGAACCTGTCTCCATTCTATCATCAGATATTGCTAATGCATCTCTGTCAGAAGAATTAATTTCTGATTCCACTGTTTGTAGGTTGATTAAAGAAACACCCTTTGTATTTGCAGGATACAATACTCCGATTAATTGTTCAGACCCTGAAGCTAATAACGGAATCATATCCAACTTTGTTAAGGGATCATCAACATCTGGAGTTAGAACTGTCTGAAATTCCACTGAATCTGAAACTAAATAGTCTTCAGCAGAAATACTTACCTTATACGTTTCTTCTAATCCTGCCATTACTGATAATTTTGCGTATCCTACTGAGGAGCCTGGAGGAATCACTATTGAATCAACGGTGTTTATTTGGGCAGTTCTTCTATCGTTGAATATGGACTTGGCATGATCTATTTTCAAAGAGACTGGAATAGTTTCTGCTGCTTTGATTGGTGAGCCATTTTCTCCTTGCAATTGAACAATTGCAAACGTACTAGATGTTGCAAAGTTGCTGATTTTTTCTGGAATTACATATAATTGAATTTTGTAATTTTCTTCATTATCTGAATCATTATCTGTTGTTGCTCCAAAAACCGTAATTTTACTACTACCTGAATCGGTGTTTGGATTTTCAGCATAAATTGTAACATCTCCTGGTTTGTTTATCTGAAATTCGCCAATGGCAAAATAATCCCCTTCATTTATTATGATCTCATTTTGAAAAAGTGTAACTATTTCAGAATTTGAAGCACTAATAGAAATAACTGTATCCTTTTTTGCCAGAGTTGGACTAGAATCTATGTCTGCTAACTCTACTGAAAAATAACCTTTCGTTGGACCATTTATTGTAAAAGTGTCAGGAACTGTTTTTAATAATAACTGCTGTTCTCCTTGTTTAATGTCATATATGGTAATGGCAAATTCTTCTGATGCAAAGCCAGGAGCTGCAATTGCAATGTTTGCGGTTCCAGAATCAATTGCTTGTAATTTTACCGAGGTAATTGATGTGTCTTTATTTGTAGATAATTCTAAAATTTTAACAATGTTTTGATCTGAAGATGTAACTATCAGATTATCAATTGTAGCTTGGAATAGGAATATTTTTTTGAAGACCGTAAACTTGTAAAATGCCTTCTGTCCCTTCAACCAATTTTTCAGCAGTAACTTGTATCCGAAATTTTTAGGTTCTTGACCATACACATTTGGGTAATTATGGATGCTACAATTAACAATAAGAGCAATATGGCTTTCAATACATCAAAAATTACCTCAAAAATCGATATAATACTCTGTATGACTTTTAATGAGACATCTAGATGTGCCTAGAAGAGTGAATTTACATCTATTATTGAAAATTGAACCAACGTAATTCCCATCAAAGTCATTACTACTAGAATTATGGAATAGAGAAATCCACCTGAGAATGCCCCTTTGATGACTCTACCTAAGAACAACCCTGCAGTCCAAGATTGAATGAGTACAATGAGAGGAAATAACCCCAATGTGGATACAGTAACTTGTCCCTCAAGATTAGATATATTTTGACTTTCCTGAGCAATATCTCCAAAAGAATCAATGACTAACAAAGTAGTAAATCCAGTAGTGCCCATTAAAATAAAACCCACAAACAAGTATGGCATTAACAAGTCACGTTTTTCTTTTTGAATCTCTTGCATTCGCTCACTAGTTTCAGTCAAAGAATCAAGTGTTTCTGGATTTCCTCCCCCTGCTGAAATTAATTCAAATAGAATATTGAAACTAATCAAAACGTTAAAAGATTGAACTTCTTTTTGTAGATTTTGAAAAATTGTTTTAAAATCAACGCCCCATTCTATCTTATTTGCAATTCCGTTTGCTTCTGAATTAAACAATCCATATTCTTTTCTTTTACATGCGTGGATGACACTTCTTTCTGGACTCATTCCTGTTTTACGAGCCTCTGAGATAGTTCGAAGTATTTTAGGTGTGGACTCTTCTGCGGCTATATTTTTGGCATAGGATTTTTTGAAATAAATTGTTGGAACAATTGAAGATGCTATTAGCGCACCACCTAACAAATAAGGCTCCATCATAGGATCAGGCAACACATTAAATCCAATTATGATTCCACTAACTATTAGCGCAGGTGCTGCAAACATAATGATTTTTTTCATCCCTATTTCTGGACTCTTTGATACGGAGTTGCTATTGGCAGCAAAAGAAACACAACGGCAATTAGAGGGGTCAAAATCAAAAATATTATTTCGCTATTATTGGTTTCATTTGAAAATGGATCTGAAATAACAGCAGCACCAATAATGTATACGGCCAACAAAACAACTTGGATTGTCATGTAAGCCTCTACAAGTGCACCTAATTTGACAACAGCTTGTTTTTGGGATTCAGCATGTCTATCAAAAACAGTTTTCATTTTACTTTTAAGATAATTCACTACACTTCCACCACTTTCTACAGTTGATACGTAACCATCAAAAAATTCTCCTAACGCCTTTGAACTAGAATGTGTTCTTACCTGTCGCATTACTTCCAAAGGATCAACTCCTAACAAATCAATTCGTTTTAGCATTTTGTGTGTTTCATTTTTTATTGTAGGTATCAACTCCATGGATTTTATTCGCTGTAGCATAAAATATGGTCCAATACCTGCACTGCTAAGTAATGTTACCATGGTGATAAAATAAGGTAACTCTTTGTTGATTTTTCCTCCTTGCTTGCGCTCAAATCCTTTTTCATTGATTTTACTAATTGATAACATTATGATTCCTCACTGTAGTTAATTTTCTTTAAAATTGATTTAGGATCATTGTAATACTTCCTAATCATTTCTGTAACTGCTTTGTGTTCGCGAATATTATTAGATGACATCCATTTCAAAATTTTTGTTCTTCTAAGATGTTCTTTTATCACTTCGGAAAATTCATCACCTGTTTGTTCAGAGATTTTTTTAAGATTCTTACTTGCATCAAATGAATGTTCAAAATAATCTGATTTGGCATCCCACTTTATAACCGAATATGGGGGAACATTACTTGAAATTTCTTCAAGGGAAATTGCACGTCTCATACTTTTACCCGTCATTTTGTCTTTTACTCTCTTTATTACAAGAGCACAATTCATCAAAGATAGATAAGCTGGAGGTATGTTCATTGGTTTTTGTTGTAATCTTTTACTTGCAGATTCCAAGCTATCTGCATGCATTGTAGATAGACCCCCATGTCCTGTGGCCATTGCTTGGAACAAGACATAAGCTTCTGAGCCTCTAATTTCACCGACAATAATGTAATCAGGTCTATGTCTTACCCCTGATTTAATTAATTCGTATAATCCAATTTCACCTTCATCGTTTGGTCCATATCCAGATCTTGAAATTAACGAAAACCAATTGTCGTGAGGAAGATTGATTTCTGCAACATCTTCTACGGAAAATAGTTTATCGTTTTCACTCACTAGACCTGCAATTGCATTAAGTACGGTTGTTTTTCCACTACCTGTGGCACCAATTATCATTATTGACATTTTTGCCTCTATCATCATCCAAAGATATGCTGCAGTTTCAAGGTCAATTGTACCAAATCCTATAAGGTCAACTATTGTGTAGGGATCCTTTTTGAATTTTCGTATTGTAAAACTAGTTCCTTTTGGTGTGATTTCTTTTTGATACAATACTGAAATTCTATGATTACCAGTTAGTGCAAGGTCCGAAATTGGATGTGCTACACTAACATGTTTACCAGCTTTGAAAACAATTCTTGTAACAAACGAATTTAATTTTTGATGTGATTCAAACGAAATATTTGTAGATATGCTATCATAATTTCTATGCCAAACGTATAATGGCAAATTTGGGCCGCTACAACTAATATCTTCAATGTTTGGATCATACATCAAAGAATCTATTTCTCCATAACCCATAATGTCTTTTTTTAGAAAATATTTTACTTTCTCCATACTTGCCACAGGATTGGAAATGAAAAATCCTTCATGTTTTTTTATTACATCGTTCAAATGAGTATCAAATTTATCTTCTTTTGTAGGCTCAAGAGAGTCTAAACTTTGCTCTACAAATGTATAGAGATCTTTGTAGATTTGCTCTTCTTCAAAATTCAGTTTAATCTCATCTACAAAATATTGATAATTTGAGTTTCTTTCATCGAATAAAATTTTGGCATAACTAAAAGGAGCGTTTAGAGGATATTCTTTAATTACTTGAAATTGATTTGAAACTTTATTGATGGTACTTTGATCTAAAAGATCATGATTAAGAATATTACCTAATTCTATTTGTTTCTCGTTTATTGATTTCAATGTTCATTCTCCAAAATAAAAAATAAAGAAAAAGAGAGATACAAAAAAACACTCTCCCTATGGGTTTGCGATGATTGTACTTAGGGGAGCGCCTGCTTCTCCTGCAAATATGTTCAACGTTGTTGAAGCACCTGCATCAAGAGTAGTCAATGTTCCGCTTGGCATTTGGAAGTAGATGATAGCTCTGTCTCCTGGATTAAGTCCAACCGGACCTGAACCTTGTGATAGACATAAAGTTGGTTCACCTGAATCTCCTCCATCAGAATCAATGGACAATGTTGTTGCTGGATTTGCACATGTTACTGCGTCAACAGATGCAGAATCATTCATTAGAGTGTCTACACCGTCAGTTCCTTCATGAACAAATTGACTTTGGAAGTTTCCTACAGTAACTCTAGTTTGATCTTGATCAAAGTACCAGTTTCCAAAGGGTATTGTTGTGCCTTTGATAGTAATGGTGTCTACAGATAAGATCTTGTCACCGTTATTTCTAACACCTGCTGCTCCCCACGCATCACCTGCGGCATCAGTAGCATTTACCCAGAGCAGAATTCCTTGTACTTCTATACTTTCTTGTTGGGCTACTGTTTGGAACATACTTGTTCCATACAAAACTACACCTGATCCAAGAACTACGGAAGCTACCAAGATAATTACAGTTGTAAGTACTGTACTGATACCTTTTCTCTTTTTGAAAACGTGGTTTTTCATTATTAATAAAAAAACACCATAGGAGGTTATAGCATCTGATGTGTAATATTTTTGAACAGACAATCCAAAAACATGGCTAAAATTATTTTGTATTTTTATTGTTTTAAAGCATATTTATTAATAATTTTCCAAGATTATTAAAATAAATGGAAAATTTTACAATGATTTTGCAGATTTGATACGATAAATTCTTACAAATTTATCTACTAAATCTCTCATATTCACTCCCCAACATGAATCAGAAAAATATTTTGAAATATTTGATGATAAACCAATCCCGATTACATCCACACCCATTTTTTCTACATCTTTAATTGCAAGGAATGTTTTTTGATCAAAATTCCATACTCCTGTTGGAAAATCATCTGTAAAAACAAAAAGATGTTTTAAATCAGCTGGGGTATTTGAAAGCATTCTTCCTGCTAATAAAATTGCATCAGGTGTATAAGAAAGACCACCACTATGCAAACCGCCTAATCTTGCTTTGGCATCTTGATTGTATTTTCCTTTATGATCTTTTAAAATAGAAAATTTTTGATCATAGCTATACAAACCCCAAGACCCTGCTGGCCCTGTTAATTCCTCAGATGCCTCTGCAAGACAAAGCATGAAATCTTTGACTTGCTCGAATCGTAATCTCAAACTTGCACTATTATCAATTAGTATTCCCCATGTTTCCTCAATTCTTTGCTCTTCTGTTTTATTAAATACTTCTGCAACATTTTGAGAATTACTGGCAACTGCTTGAATTGCCATCTCCATATCTATTTCACCATAATAATTGGCTTGAGGATCTTCATCATTATTATATACAGTTCTAATTTGTTCTCTAATCTTTTTTAAGATTTTTTTATTTTTTTCTTTGAGCTTAAAATATTCATAAATATCTTCACCTGGAACAATTATTTCATCAAAATTTAATCCAACAACATCCTTACGAATTTTATGTAAAATGTTCTCAATCCTTTCTTTTTCTTCAGTGTATAGAAAATTCAATTTTTTAATCGTAGTTTCAAATTTTCCAGAAGGAAAATATTCAATTTTATTTTTTTCCAAAACCAATAATTGTTTGAAATCATGTTGTTCATAATACCAAGGAGGGTCTTCATGTAATGCGTATTGATTTTTATATAATTCAGAGGCCCACCCAAGTATGCTATTTTCATATTTTTTATCCAAATAAGAGTAGGTTTCATCACCTGTTCCTTGCCTAATGGAATTGATTGTTTTAGAGCCTATTGTGAGCGCAAATTTGGACTCCATTTTATTTATTTGATTATGCTGAGCACAGCTATTTTTTATTCTAGAAAGATTATCCCAAACATCTGGATTGGTGGATAAAAGGTATCGTTCAACAGCTGTATCTTCAATGAAATCAATAACTCTCCAAAATACTCGTGGAGTTTTATTTTTGGTCCATTTGTCATATAGTGAATAGTTTGAAACTGCAATATGAGCTGCTAAATGATAAACTGTTGCTAAAAAAAAACTCCATACGGTAATTAGTTCTTGTGGTGAATCTTTGAAAAAATAACCCGAATATGTAATTCCGTTATTGGTTTTTTTTGGGATTGGTATTTTTACTTCTATTTTTGGTTCAAATTGAATTGAAGGAAAGAAAAATTTTTCAGATAACAGTAATCTGACATCTTTGAAATCTCTTTGTGCAGTGTCATAAAAAATTTTATAAATTATATCAAGAAATGTTTGTTGCAATTACCATCATTAAGTTTTGTCTTCATTATTTTGTTCTTCTTTTATCTCTGATTCACCATCCGTTTTAATTTCAACTTTCTCTGATTCTTTTACTTCTTGTCCTGTTCCTTCTAATTCGTTAGTGTTATCAGATGATTGAGTTTCTACAGGTTTCTCATTAGGGGTTTCTGATTTTTCGGTTAGTTGTTCATCTTTAACATTATTTTGAGATATCGTATGAGCTGGTGAAGGGATTTTCATATTTTTTGAAATTATATACATTAAAGGAAATAATTCTTGATAAATTAAAGATACTACCTCTGGGGTTTTTTCTTCTTCTTGTTTTAGAAATTCCTCAATTTCTGACTGCTCTCCACTTAGAATTGTATTTCCACTTATGTTAATGACGGCATTTTTTGGATTTGAGGTCAAATCAAGAGAATATTTCAGAACTGTTTTCTCATCATTACTGAATTCTTCTTCAAGATCAACATTAATATCATATTTTTTAAATTTAATTTCTTCATTTGATGTCTTATTGAACATTAAATTAGACACTTCTATCTCGTGAATCATGACTAATATCGAAGTTATTGATAATTAACAACCTGTCTGTAGTACAACAATACATCTCTTTGGTTTAACCCATTTAGAATAACTTAATTTCATGATTTCAAGTAGTTCTGAGGGTAATGTTAAGAATACACAAACTTCTAGAATTAATAGCGATGCATTTAGTTTAAAAATTAATTTTTCAAAAAATAAAAAAGTAGATTCCACGAAATTACATCAATATGATATTAAAAAATACATAAACCCTGACAATTTTAATTTTCCCCAAGACATGCAGGAGTTGATTCCAACTGACACTCCTCCTTATTATGACAAGGGCGAAAATTATGTTGAACGAATTGTTAGAGCTTTAGGTTATTTCAAACAATGTGCATGTATTGGACCTAGTGGTACAGGTAAAACACACATTATTTATTTGGTGGCAGAATTAACTCAACTTCCACTATGGGAAATTAACTGTGGTTTACAAACATCTGCATATGATTTGTTTGGACGATACATAGGATTAGGAAAAGAAAATTGGATTGATGGAATTATTACTTCTTGGTGTAGATATGGTGGAATTCTTTATCTTGATGAGGCAAACATGATGAAACAAGATGTTGCAACAAAATTAAATCCTATTTTGGATGCAAGGGGGCACATGGTTCTAAATGAAAAAGATAATGAGCTTATCGATCGACACAAAGATGCCTATATGATTATCAGCATGAACCCTTTTTCAGCTGAATTTACTGGTACTAAACCATTGAATGCAGCTTTTAGACGAAGAATGAGTGTTTGGCTTAATTTTGATTACATGAGTGTAGATGATCATGTTGATGAAAAAGAAATTAATCTACTTGTAGAAAGATCTGGAATTTTCAGAGAAACTGCAGCAAATATTGTACATGTGGCAGCTAAATTACGTCAGGAATACAAATCAGGAGATTTGCCTTACGGTCCATCTGTAGGGGATTTGGCAAATTGGGCACGGATAATTGCTGATGGGGCATCGCCAATAGATGCAGGTAATGAAACTCTAGTTGCAATGACTAGTGATGATTTTGAAGTTCAAGAAGAAGTGAGAAAAATCATAAACTCTGTTGATTGGGGAGTAATTCAAACTAGTGATGATCCTAAGGTCTTGATTATTACAGCAATTGAGAAATCATTGTTGGAGATTGGAAAACCTGATTTAAATAAAGTGAAACAAAAGTTGATGGAAGATTACAATCGAACTCTAGCTGATTGTTATGATGAACCAGAATTTCTAAATAGAATTCTAAAAGACATCTACGGAAAAGCACATATTACTATTGTAGAGTCTATTAAGAAAAATCTTAAGAGCATGTCTACATCCAAACCTGTACAAGAATTCCTTGAACAGATTGCGAGGTAAATGCTTGCAATTATTCTATCAAAGATTCAATATACAGGATTATCTTCTTTTTACTTTATTGGGAATTACTGCGCTTGTTTTACTGGCTAATTTTATTGGACAAGATGTAGCTGAAAATATCACAAATTGGATTTCAATTATTCTTTCTAGCACTGTGATGTTTTTTTCATTTTTTATGGTTTCAAAGTATGGCATAAAAGGTAATCATGGAAAGGCATGGATTTTATTCATGTTATTTTCAGCATATTGGTTTTGTGCAGAAACTGTTGATGTACTATACGATGTTGTGTTAGGTGTGGATGCCTGGGAATACGCCGATGATTTCTTCTATATTACTGGGTATCAGTTATTTTTTGCATCTCTTGTTTTTTATTTGAAACCATTTTCAAAACAAATTTCAAAAAAAATGGTGATAAGCATATCTATAATTTCCGTTTCTCTTTTAATTCCATCTATGATGATGATCATTGATTCTGGATCAGTTGATAAAAATTTTCTAATACTCTTATCCTACACAATTTTAGATTCAATTATTTTAATCCCTGCCTTGATTGGAGTCATTTTATTTTTTAAAGGCGGGGTGAATTTTATGATATCTCTTTTATGTTTAGGCATAATTACCCAGATTATAGGCGATAACAGTGTTCTCTTTTTGTCTCTTCAAAATATCTACTATCCTGGCCACTTGGCAGAGGTATTGTTCTTATGGACATATGCAATGTTTGCATTTGGTCTCTCAAATCAAATAGGCTTGTTTAATGAGGAATCTGATGATAATTCGTGCCCAGCTTGTGGTAAGACCTGTTCTGGTCATAATTGATGTGCCTAATTGCGCAATGTAAGTTTATGAAAATACACCTCGATGGATAATATTGAATTTTTTGTTTTTTTTATATGGCTAAGCATACCAAACGAAGAGCGTTAGCTACCGTAGTGTCAACTGGAATTTTACTTTCTGCAGTAGCTGTTATGGGAAGTATGATGACTGCTTGGTCTAACAGTATATTTGCAAACGAACAAAATGAACTCAACGAAGTTTATTCAGAGGGAGTAAACAAACTAAATGAATTTTTAATAATTGAACATGTTTGGTTTGGAAACGAAACTAATGCTCCAAACAAATTCATTAATTTGACATTAAGTAATGTTGGAAATGTTGGATTAAATGTAACTAAAATAACATTGAATAATTCTATCGATAAAACGGATATGTTAATTACAGATGGGGGAATTGTGCAGAATGATAATATTTCTAAATCTATCAGATATAATTGGACTGCTACAGATCCTATTCAAGTTTCAATCACCACTGAAAAAGGTACTCTCTATCAAACTTATGTTATGGGACCATGAAACAAAGAAGAGCTTTAACTACCGTTGTCGGAGGAGTGTTTTTTCTAATTGTCATCATTACAGCTGCTAGTTATCTAACTTATAGCATGAATTTGTTTGAGAGTTTCTCAGAAATGTTTTTGCAGCTGATCAAAAAAAAGAAAACAGAAAAAAAGAATCCTTTGACATATCAAAATTGACAATAGAGAACAATAAAATTACTTTAGATATACATAATTGTGGAGATATTCCAATATCTTTAATCAGATTATGGGTAGAAAATGTAACTGGAATTGATGAGGTTTATAGATTTGATCTAAATAGTACTGTAACTACCGGAAATACTGCTAAGGATATTCTTCAAGATTTACCTTTTACTGCTTTGCAAACACAAAACTACAAAATGAAATTAGTTACAGATAGAGGAACACAAAAGAATTTTCCGTAAATGCTTCAACTGATCCATTACATTTACAATTATTTGCACTCCCTGAGGAGAGTCCAACTAGGCTTTGTATCCACAATATTGTTGTCGGTAACCAACAATTCTACCCAAAACACGATTTACACAAATATTCAACCCATACTAAACGATATTTCACTTGGAGCATTGGCCGAACCTGAGGGAGTTCAACGCCTGGACCCCACCCTGTGTTGGAAAAAGGGAAACAATAATCGAATGGACATACAGAGTATCTGGAAATGACGGCGACAAAGTTAGGTTTCGAAGCAAGTATTCTAAATGGAGTTCCAGGAAATACCGTGACAAAGATGTCGAGGTTCAAAAAATTGAAACTGCAGACCAAAGTACCACCTCACTGTCAAGCAGTATACTGACCTCAGGCATGTGCCACAAAATGTTTTGGTGTTTCACAAAGAAACCCTTGATGCCATAGGAGAACGGCAAATGTGGTCATCATGCAGAAGATAATTTGGAGGAAATAATTGATTTTAGCTCAACAATGCAGTATTTTATACAAATACTGATGGTAATGTAACACTCAATATTCCTGATGGAAAATGGAATGCTACTCTTAGGTACATTAGCAGCCCAATGCCTGAAAGTTTGATGCATACTGGGTCTGATAGTGAAACAATGTCATATCACTTTGAAAGTGACCTTGATTCACCTTTGGATACTACAACAAACACAATCATGACCTTAGGTACTGCTCCAAATAGGCCTCAATGGAATTCCACTGGCCATCAAGGAGCAGGAGCATATGAATTTTCAGGAAATCAGTTTGCATCAATATTGACAAATGACAACAATGATCTAGATGATAGCCCTGCTACAACTTCTGGTTGGTTTTACGCGTATAGTTCTGGCCCAGCAAGTACACAGATGATATATTTTGGAGATTCCAATAATGCTCAAGACTCATACCAAATATTTCTAAACCAAAATGGTCATTTAGTATTTCAGATAGATACAGGTTCCACCATTACAACTTGTATTAGTAATAATAACTACAAAAATGATGCATGGCATCACTTTGTTGCAATAATGCCAAGTGATAATGATTGTAATTTGTATGTCAATGGTTTTTTTAAGCATCCGGCTTCCTCTTTTACTAAAGTTTCAATAGTCTTTGGCAACAACCTGTTTAATGACAAATCGTGTTAAAAGATGACGAAAATTGTCAAAATCATAGCATAAAATTTAAAAAACTTGGTTTGAAGGGAAGGGGCATATAATGAATTTTATTGAAACTACTTACAGCCACTTGTC
>PVMK01125445.1_pt1 | contig 18341 bp, 14 predicted proteins | sample 1853481 | NCBI WGS metagenome assembly PVMK01 (sample SAMN08533507, study PRJNA380276) | Marine sediment metagenome, whole genome shotgun sequencing project. | reverse complement strand
GCCGGTCGCCCGGGTACAAATGCCCCACCGTGTACCCTATGGCTTCCATGCCATTTGGGCTCGCGGTGAAGATCTCTTTCGTTAACAGTATATGACTGACCAATAATCTGAACAGCGCTATAAGTTGATTCTTTGCCTGACCTAAGTCACCGTAGTGCCAGTAATCGGGAGAATCAACATGGCCAGAAGACCTCGCCGAAATCACTCACCACAATTCAAGGCCAAGACCACTCGTCAGAAACAGGGAGTTCAGACCATGAGCATAAACGTCAATGGCATTGCCCACATACAGATGACAGTCAATAACAAATAAGGAGAAAGTCATGCTCAGTAAATTTTCAACAGCAGTGACAGCGGGCAGGCTAAACTTTGCGGGTTATGCCAGGGTCACACTAATAAGCGTTGCCCTGTTGTCATTCATCGGCTGCGATACCCCGGATGTCACACCCGCGCCCCCCAAGAAAGTGAAAGCGATAAAACTGGGAGACGTATCGGCCCTGGTAGAGCGCAGCTTTCCCGGTCGGGCCCGCGCCGCGCAGGAGGTCAACCTGTCTTTCCGTGTTTCCGGCCCCCTGGTGGAGTTGCCGGTCAATGTCGGCGATGCCGTCACGCGTGGTGATCTTATCGCACGCATAGATCCTACGGATTTTGAATCTCGTATGCAGACCATGCGCGGCAAGCTACAGCAGGCTATCTCCGCACGGGACCTGGCCGCCGCCGAATTCAAGCGAGCAGCGGATATCAGAACAAAGAACGCCGACCTGATCAGCGCCAGCGAATACGACAAACGCGTGGGTGATAGAAACACCACTCAAGCCCAGGTGCAGGAGCTGGAATCGGTACTCAAGTTGGCGGAAGATGACCTCGCCCATACATTCCTTACCGCACCCTTTGATGGCGTCATCGCTGCAACTTATGTGGAAAACTTTGAGAACGTACTCGCCAAACGCTCCATCGCGCGCCTGTTGGATACCGACCGGATAGAGGTGGTAGTGAACGTCCCTGAGCGCCTGATCAGCTACGCTCCCTACCTGCTCTCAGCCACGGTGAGCTTTGACGCGCTTGCCGATATCGCGCTGGAGGCACAGGTAAAGGAAGTCGGTAGCGAGGCCTCGGCGGTGACCAGAACCTACCCTGTCACACTGATAATGGACCAACCCGAGGGCGTCGAAATCAAGCCGGGCATGGCGGCCAGGGCCAGACTGGTCAGCCAGTTGCCCGAGCAGGCCAGGGAAGTGGGGATGAGTATCCCGGCCACCGCACTGTTCAGTGGCGACAACGCCGATGATTCCTATGTATTCATAGTCGATGAAAGCAGCATGACACTGGAGAAACGGCAGGTGGAGTTGAGCCTGCTGTCGTCCACCGGCGTTCTGGTGAAGTCAGGTTTGCAGGCGGGTGACTGGCTGGTCATCGCCGGCGTTCACTCCGTCGAAGAAGGCCAGGAGGTACGCATACTCGATGCCGTGGCGGAGGGAGCTCGCCAATGAGCCTGCCCGCGCAGGCCATTGAACGAAGCACGCTGACCAGGTTCCTGGTTTTCTTGATCCTTGTGGGCGGGATATTCAGCTATTTGCAACTGGGCCGGCTCGAAGATCCTGATTTCACCATCAAGACCGCTGTAATAGCTACCCAGTACCCGGGTGCGAGTGCGGAAGAAGTCGAACTGGAGGTCACAGACCGCATCGAGTTGGCGTTGCAGGAAATGCCTGAGCTGGACAATATGTACTCACTCTCCAGAGCGGGCCTGTCCATCATCAAGGTCGACATCAAGGAGGTCTACTGGGCGGACCGACTGCCACAGGTCTGGGATATCATGCGCAGCAAGATTCGGGATATCGAGTCCAGCCTGCCGCTGCGCTCCCTGCCACCGGAGATAATGGATGACTTCAGCTTCGTGTATGGCTTCGTCCTGGCGGTGACCGGTGACGGTTACAGCTATGCGGAACTCGAGGATTACGTCGAGTACCTGAAGAAGGACCTCAGCCTAGTGGATGGCGTCGCCCGGGTAGAATTGTGGGGTGTTCAACCCAAGGTGATCTACCTGGACATATCGGAAGCGCAGGTCGCCGCTCTGGGCCTGACCATGGAAGATGTGCTATTGACGCTGAACAAGCAGAACGTGGTGGTACCCGCCGGGCATGTGCAGATCCCGGACCGGCGTCTGCGGTTGGAAGTCACTGGCGAATTCGATTCACCGGAAGATATTGGGAAACTACTAATTCGTCGCTCACTGGGGGATATTGTCCGCAATTTCGCCCGGGAAGAGACCGAGGGAGAGGTTCCGCTGGAGAGCACCGCCGAACTGGTAAGAATTGAAGATATCGCCACGGTACGCACGGGTTACCTGGAGCCATCCATCACCCGCATGCGCTTCAACGGGCAGGAGGCGTTGGCTGTTTCCCTGGCCAATGTGACCGGGGGTAATGTCGTCATGACGGGGCGCGCCATAGACAAGCGCCTGGATGATCTGGTGGCGGAGCTACCGGCGGGAATCAACGTGACCCGCTTCGCCTGGCAATCCGATGAGGTGAAGGCCTCGATTGATGCCTTCATCGTCAACCTCGCCGAGGCGGTGCTGATCGTGCTGCTCGTCATTGCGATAGCGATGGGTTGGCATATGGCCGTGGTCATCGGCAGCGCGCTGATTCTCACCATTCTGGCGACTTTCATCGCCATGGCGCTTATGGGTATTGAGCTGCACCGGGTATCGCTGGGGGCCCTGGTCGTCGCCCTGGGGATGATGGTGGACAATTCCATTGTCGTAGCCGATGGCATGGTGGTACGCCTCGGCAAAGGCATGGACGCCAAACAGGCGGCCATCGAGAGCGCTTCTGTGCCCGCCTGGCCGTTGCTGGGCGCCACTTTCGTCGCGGTAATGGCCTTTTACCCGGTCTACGCATCGTCAACCGGCGCCGGGGAATATGCCCAGTCCCTATTCCTGGTCGTGGGGCTATCGCTGCTGATCAGTTGGGTGATATCCGTTACCGTCACCCCAATGCAGTGCATCAGGATGATCAAACCGCCTGTCGCGGGCGGCCAGGAGCAGGACCCCTACGCAGGCAAGTGGTTTTCTGCATTTAAATCGGTACTGGTGTGGTGTTTACATAACCGCGCACTGACACTACTGGGCCTGATCGCGGTATTTGCGGTCGCCCTGGCGAATATCGGGCGGGTGCCACAGCAGTTCTTCCCGGACTCCACACGCTTTCAGTTTGTCATCGATTACTGGGCGCCCGAGGGTACCCCGATCGAAGCTGTGAGCGAAGATTTAAAGGTGATCGAAAATAAACTCCTGAAGGATGATCGTATAAAGAATTTTGGCACCTTCATGGGGGCCGGCGGCCCACGCTTTTATCTGCCGGTTGACCCGGAATTTCCCTACGCATCCTACGCCCAGATTGTCATCAACACACCTTCCTTCGCCGAGGTTGACCCGCTGGTGGCGGATTTGGAACCCTGGCTTAACGACAATGTCCCCCAGGCACTGACCCGGGTTCGCAAGTACACGGTGGGCCCCGGTGATACCTGGCAATTTGAGGCCAGGATTACCGGGCCGGCTGAAGCTGATCTCACCACACTGCGTAATATCGGCGAAGAAGGGATGGCTATCCTGCGCCAATCTCCCTATGCCAAACAGATACGTACAGACATGCGGCACCGCGTGCAAAAAGTCGTGCTGGATTTCAAACAGGAGGAATCTCGCTGGACCGGCATATCCCGGGACAATGTCGCACAGTCCACCTTGCGCGCCTACGACGGCCTGCCAGTAGGCCTGTTCCACGACGGGGATGACATACTGCCTATTATCGCCCGTGATGCACCCGAAGATCGCGCTCGCACCGCCGCTGGTCTGGATGTCATAACCGTGCTGCCGACCCTTGGCGTACATTCCGTACCGCTATCGCAGATAGTGGGCGAGATCACACTGCAATGGGAAGACCCGATCATCGCCCGCTGGAACCGGCGACGCCAGATAGCTATACAGGCCGCACCATCGGGCACCACTTACCCGGCCTTGCGCAGCGATGTCATCGACGACTTTGAAGCTATGCAACTGCCCACCGGCTACACCATGGAATGGGACGGTGAATTCAAGAGCACACGCGATGCGCAGGTTTCACTGATTCCCGGCATGGTGCCCACACTGGCTGTCATCCTCATTATTATCGTGGCGTTGTTCAATTCCCTGCGCCCGCCCCTGATCATGTTCCTGACCATCCCCTTTTCATTCATCGGCATTATCGCCATTATGGCGACGACCCAGACAGCGTTCGGTTTCATGGCGCTGCTGGGGGCGATGAGCCTGGTGGGCATGATGATCAAGAATGCGATCGTGCTGCTGGATGAGGTCAACCTGAATATTGACCGGGGCATGAGCCCTTATGATGCGACCGTGATGGCGGCGGTTTCACGCCTGCGTCCCGTTGTTCTCGCCGCCCTGACCACGATCCTGGGTGTCATGCCGTTACTGCAGGATGCATTCTGGACTTCCATGGCAATGACCATCATGGCGGGTTTAACAGTGGGTACGATATTAACCATGGTCGTCATACCCCTGTTCTACGTCATTATTTATAGGGTGCCCAACCCGGAGCAGTAGATGCTGGCCACGCTACACGAATTCCTATTGCAACAACCGGTTCTGGTGTTTTTCCTGGTGCTCAGCCTGGGCTATCTCATCGGTAGTATTCGTGTTTTTGGCATCAGCCTGGGTGGTGTGGGTGGCGTACTCATTGCAGGGCTGTTCTTTGGTCACTACGGAATGACCATGTATGCGGGTATGCAGAGCATGGGTTTCGCCCTGTTTATTTTCTGTGTCGGCTATCAGGCCGGCCCGCAATTTTTTGATGTGCTGCTGACCAGCGGCCTGAAATATCTGTCACTGGCCCTGGTGGTGGCCGCTACCGGGTTCGCGCTGGCCGTCAGTCTGGCGGGGGCGCTGAACCTCGCACCCGGTATGGCGGCGGGATTACTTGGTGGCGCGCTGACCACCACACCCACCCTGGCCGCGGCGCAGGATGCGGTGCGCTCCGGGCTGGTTACCGCGCCGGACGGATTCACCAATGAACAGATATTGACCAACATCGGCGCCGGCTACGCGCTGACCTACCTGTTTGGTCTGATCGGCCTGATCCTGATAATTCGATTGCTGCCCAGAGTCCTGGGTATCGACTTGCCTGCCGAGGCGGCCAAGTTGAGCAGCGGCGGCGATCCTGAAGCGGGCCCCGACCTTTCCACTGTGACTCGCAGAACCTACCGCATCAATAATCTCGAGCACATCCATCAAACCGTCGTTGAGATGGAACGGGAAGCATTGGGTCGCATCATTTTTGCCGGTATTCGCCGCAATGGCGAAAAAATAGACATTAATGATGAAACCCGACTGGAGTTGGACGATGAAGTCCTGGTCATAGGCGATGTTCATCATCTGCTGGAAAGCGCGCATTTATTGGCGGAAGAAATATCCGATAAGAGTGGTCTCAGTGTGCCGATGACAACGGTCAAGGTGGTGGTGGCAAAGCCCGCCGTCATTGGACGGCCAATATCCGAAATCGAAGTCAATGAGCACCTCGGCGTGTTACCCCTGGAGGTGCGACGCCAGCGTACAGAGTTGCCCATGAACCTGGAAATGGAGCTGCACCGGGGAGACGTGATCACTTTCTACGGACCCGAATTCGCCATTGACTCTGTGGTGCGCCATGTCGGCTATGCCGAAAGAGCTGTCGATGATACCGATCTATTTACCTTCGCCCTGGGCATCGCAGCGGGCATTGGCATGGGTACGGTGGCGATCAATGTGGGTGCGGTGACGATCGGACTCGGTATGGCGGGCGGCTTATTGATAACCGGGCTGGTCATTGGCTTTTTGCGTTCTATCTGGCCTGTCTTCGGCCGGGTTCCGTCGGCGGCGCGCTGGGTGCTGATGGAACTGGGGCTGCTTATTTTCATGGCGGGTGTGGGACTCAATGCGGGTGGCGGCATTGTGGAAATTATCCAGAGCGCCGGACTGAAACTGCTGGGGGCGGGCATCGTGGTCACCCTGGTACCCACTCTGGTCGGCTATTTCTTCAGTCGCAAGATTCTCAAGCTAAATCCCGCCGAAGCCCTGGGTGGCGTCACCGGTTCCATGACCTCGGGTGCAGCCCTGAGTGTGGTGACGGACGTGGCAAAAAGTAATGCCCCCGCTTTGGGGTATACCGGCGCTTACGCCTTCGCCAATGTGATTCTAACGCTGGCCGGCACCCTGATTATGCTGCTGTAATAGGGGCTGACTGTTGCAAGAGAGATACTAATAAGAACGGTTGTGCGCTGGCATCGGCAGGGTTTTCGACTCTATTGGCGCTGGAAAAGCCGTGCTCCCAAACAGGGAGTGTATGGGATCAGGTTGACACACAGGGATACCGTCGGCATCCCCCCAAAAAACCCCGTTCCTAAAAGCGGAGGGTAGCCTCCACGCCGAACATCCGCGGCGAGCCGATATGCGAGATCGTGTAGCCGAAGTCTGACAGGTCGAAGGACTTGGTGGAGTACTGTTCGTCCGCCAGGTTCTTGCCCCACAGGGATACCGAGTAGCGATCGTCCGCGGAGTAGAAGGAGATGCGGGCATTGCTTACCCAGTACGCATCCTGCTCGGTCAGGCCGGTATTGAGCACATCGAAGTACTGATCGTCCACATAGACAGTATCGGCATGCAGTTGTACATAGCCAGCGCCGCCAACGGGAATATCGTAGTCCATGGCGAGGTTGAAATTCACCTTCGGCGCCTGTACCAGATCATTGCCTGCCACATCGACACCCTTCACCATGCCGTCATCCACCTCAGTGTCCAGCAAGCCCAGGCCGCTGCGCACTGTCCATTGGTCAGTGATCAATGCGGTCAGTTCAAGCTCCAGGCCATAAATGGTGGAGCTGTCGATGTTGATCAGGCGCTGGGCCGCGCTCGCCGGATCGATATCCAGGAACTGCTGGTCGCTGTAATCGTAGTAGAAGGCGGCACCGTTCAGGCGCATGCGGCGGTCGAACCACTCCGACTTGAAGCCCACTTCATAGGCGTCAACCGTTTCTGCTTTCACCGGCTCCATTTCTGCCGGGTCGTTGAATGCCTGGCCGTTGAAGGCGCCATTGCGATAGCCGCGACTATAGCTCACATACAGCAGGTTGCCAGCCTCGGTGGTGTAGTCCAGGCCTGCACGGCCAGTCCACTCATCGTCAGAGATGTTATCGGCAGGCAGCGACTCCTGGGTAATGGTGGGCGTAAACAGAATGCCGTCACTGCCGTAGTAAGCTGCCATGAAGTCATTCATGTCGGTTTCATCATCGTTGTAGCGCAGGCCTAACCGCGCTGTCACGGCGTCAGTGAGGGCGTAGGAGCCGTCAAAGTAGGCGGCGAGGCTGGTGCGCTCCTGATTATAATCGTTGCGCAACTGACAGCCCGTCCCGGCGAATACAGCCAGGCTGGACGGTACCGAAGGGTCCACCTGACTAACGGCATTGAGCGTCGCGTCTACGGTCTGTCCTGCAGCTGAGGCAAACTCACCCAGGCCCAGGGAGAACAGTACGGGGTCGGCGCAGTCATTGACATCCAGCACGCCATCCACGTTCGTGTCGACATCTGTATACAGGGGAATATTAACCGGTGCGTCTATATCCTCATTGGAATAGAAAGCGCCGGCTATGAAGTTGAACGGACCGTCGAAGTCGCTAGAGATACGCAGATCCTGGCTGTACTGGGTAACGTCGGAGTCATAGTCGATGGCCAGTATGGTGTTCGGCGTGCCGTCAGCTTCAGGTGAGAAAAACTTGCCGTCGTCCCAGGAGCTGATGGAGGTCAGGGTCAGGGTGTCGCTGAAACCCCAGTTGACCGTCAGGGAAGCCGCGGTGTTGTTGACCTCACGGTTCTCGGTGCGATCCTCCTCTATGTCGAAATCGCCAACACCTGGAGAGGGAAAGTAGGATTCCTGGGGCACACCGGCCGGTGGCGTCACGCCCAGCAGTGCGGGCAGGCCGACGGTGGCATTATTGAACAGCTCATAGGCACCGCCACCGGCGCCGAGAGGCCCCGGATCCGGTGTGAAACCGTAGTTAACCGGTTCGGATTCACTGCGGGAGGCACGCAGGATCATTTCCAGGTCGTCGGTGGGCTGGAACAGCAGGGTCAAACGAGCTCCCCACTCATCGATGGCGTTGGTATCATCGCCTCCGGGCAGCTTGTTTTCTTTCCAGCCATCCATGTCGGCCCAGGTTCCGGCAATGCGTGCGGCCAGTACATCGTCTACCAGCGTGGTCTCGTATGCGCCCTGGAGTTCCTTCCTGTCGTTTTCACCATAGCCTGCTGTGATGTAACCCTCGGTACCAAAGCCCGGTTTGACGGTAATGAAATTAACCGCGCCGCCGGTGCTGTTCTTGCCGTAAAGCGTACCCTGGGGGCCGCGCAGTACCTCCAACCGCTCCAGGTCGTACATTTGCACACTCTGTAGCGCCGGGTGACCCTTGTAGACTTCGTCCACATAGATGGCAACCGGGCTACTCTGGTTCAGGCTGAAGTCATCCATGGAGATGCCGCGAATAGCGATGACCGGCATACTGTCGCCCAATGGGGTGGAAATCTGCATATTGGGAACCTGGGCGGCAATCTGTGTCGTATCGCGCAGGCCAAGCTGGCCCAATTCGTTGCCGCTAATGGCACTGACCGAGACCGGTACATCCTGCAGGCTCTCAGTGCGCTTCTGCGCGGTAACCACAACTTCTTCTATCTGTTGGGCGTGGACATTGACTGCGCTGAGCACAATGGCCTGTGCCAGCAGCGTTTTTTTGAACAATTCTCTATGTTTCATCAGATTACTTCTCTCCTTCCACTCTTTCGAATGGATACCAAAAATAGATGTTGCGAAGGCTACCCGTGTCACGAGGGTTTTGATTGATACTTTGCGACAAGTGGTTGATACTTTGCGCCATATCGATTCTCCAGGCTGACGGTATGAACCATGGCAAACACCACTAAACCACCTCGATTGGCGGTGGGCTGGCTGCTGGACTGGCTCTCGCAAAACGGCCTGTCTCGCAAACGACTGGTCGCTGAGACCAGGCTGGAATTCCCCGCCCAAAATAGTGCGGCAAACCTGCCGGTGGCCGATTACCTGGCGCTTTTCAATTACGCCGCCACTACCCTGGGCAACGATTGTATTGGCATCAGTGTAGGCAGCAGCATCGACCTGAGCGATTTCGGCTTTGCCGGCCAGTTGGCACATCACTGCGCCACCCTGAGGGACAGTTGGCAGGCCGCGGAAAAGTATGTGGGCACTGTGTCGCCGTTGATGTCTGTCAAGCTTGTCGAGGCTGGGATAAGCAGTCGCATTGGCTATGATGTCATCTCTGTTCCCAGCAAGCTTTGCCGACAGGACGTGGAAATGTCAGTGGTAACATTTGTGCGCTTCATTCGCGCCTATGCAGGGGAAACCTGGCTGCCGGATAGTGTCGGATTCAAGCACAGTGCGCCGCAGGACCTCAGTGCATACCACTCGCTTTTTGGACAGGACGTGCGTTTCGACCAACCCGCCAACACCCTGGTTTTTCCCAGTGCCGTGCTGGATACCAGAGTGTCTCATTCTGATCCGGCCTTGCTGGCGATCCTCAGAGAGCATGCGGATTCCCTGCTGGCAGATTTGGACCGCAAAGATAACCTGGTGGCAATGCTCAGATTCAGTATTGTTCGTACTATCGGTACCGATCTTTGCAATGCGGGTGTCGTCGCCAGGAGCCTGTTTATGTCGCCGAGAACGATGAACAGGCACCTGAAGAGATTGGATACCTCATTCCGCAGGCTGAAGCAAAGCATCATCGAGGAAATTGCCAAGGACGCATTGCTCAACTCGCCGACGAGCGTCATTGAGATCGCCTTAAAATTGGGCTATGCCGAAAGCGCCGCGTTTGACCGCGCGTTCAAGAAAAACACCGGCCTCACTCCGATGGAATACCGGCGCACTATTGCAGTGCGAAGGTGATGGCAGCCACTTCTTGTTATGCAGCGACCGCTTAATGAGAAACTCGGCACATCGGTACGTGAACTGGCGTATCATGCCGATTGCCAGCTGGCATCTCGTCAATTAACATCGCTCATTCTATCCGCTGCCGACCCCTGGGCAGAAGCGGGGGAGGGCGTGGCCGTCAGGGCGTGTACCAGATCGGTGACGTGTAGGCCCGCTCTTGAGTCGTCATCTCCGCCTGGTCGGGCATCTCGACCCCGAATCGTTTCGCGTCGTAGGCGGTCCAGCGGGGAGTCGGGATCTCGAGGACGCGGGCGTAGTAAAAGGCCTTCTGCGCCGGATCGAAGTCCGGGTCCTCCCACACCGTGATCAGCTCGGGATCGCCGATCGTATTGGTCCAGGTCGCATTGGCGACGTCAACCGTGTCGCCCACTGGGGGCAACTTGCCGTCGGAACCAGGCTGACGATGGTCGGCATCGGCCCAGGCGACGTCGTAGACCCTTTCGTGAGTCTTTCCACTCGCGTCGAGCCAGCCCTTGATGATTTGAACGCGGTCGAGATTGCCGCTGTAGGGATCCTTGAGAGCTGCGACGAGGAAGGTCGGGGCCTCGCCCTCCGGCGGGCTCTGGAGATCGCCACCCATCGGCACGCCTTTGGTATAGCCGACGGCACCGGGCAATCGGCTGTTGGCGTCTGCCGCCTCGAAGTCCCAACCGCCGAAGAAACGCACCAGCATGCGAGGACCGGTGGTCGCGTAGACCTCCTTCCGCATCATGGCGTCGAACAGGGCCTCGCGGGTGTTCTCGGTCGCCCAGACCCCCGCGTAGCCGGAAGCGACCATGTCCCATCCTTCCCACCTCAAGTCACCATTGAAGCCCATGGGGTGCTCTGCCCGGCTCGGACCGGGCTCTGTTCCTGCGTGCTTGCCGAACCAGTTCTCCTCGGCCGCGGTCGCGAGAGCTGTGTGCGCGTCGGTCGAGCCGATCATGCCGAATTTGTACGGGTTCGTGCCGAGCTCCTGCTCGAGCGCGAGACCGTTCTTGAGCGCCTCGCGGGCGTATTCGTACTGCAGCATGTCGTCGGTTTTGAGCACGGTGAGATTGAGGTTGGCCTTGTCCCAGTTCTCGTAGTCGGCGAACTCGTCGTTCGGTGACAGGAAGGGGTGTGCCTCGCCGTCACCTTTGATCTGCGTGACTTCGTAGAGCGGCTCCCAGCGGATGCGGTTCTTCACGTAGTCACCGGTGAGCGGTTGGCCCGTCGCCGGGTTGACCTCGACCGGGAACATGATGCCGTTCGAAATGTTGCCGTTGTGGGCCAGCGTCAGCACACGCCCACCGGTCTTGTCCTCGAAGCGCTGCATCCAGGCCCAGAGATCCTCGGGATTGAAGCTCTCGGTCGCGGTGTAGGGCAGCATCTGCCGGGCCAGGTCGGCGCCGTCGCGGTAGAGCACGTTGCGGTGCAGATTGTTGCCGTCCTCAGTGGAGGTCCACTCGTAACCGATCATCGCAGTGAACCGTCCGGGCTCGTTGTACCGTTCGGCGATCTCCAGGTAGCGCTCCCAGATCGTCCTGGTGAATTCCTCGCTCAGGAGGACCTCCGGGAGCCCGCCCTGCGTAAACGCATTGATGACGTCGAGGGTCGCCTCCAGAGCCACGTCGCCGCCCTGGACGATCCGGTTGTGCCAGTCCCGGATTGTCGGATCAGCGAGCAGGCTCCGGTTGCCGGCCACGATCTCGTTCATTGCACCGACCCCGTCCGAGTGGTCGGCGATAACCAGGAAATCGAGTGGCCGGGAGAGTTGCAGACGCTCACCGTGGGTTGCTGTGACCTCCTCGCCGCGGGCGAAGCGGTAAGCCTCCTCGGGTCCGAGGGTCACGCCGAAAGCGCGCGCGTCGAGCGAGAGGTTGGTGTGCAGGTGGGTGTCGCCCCAGTACACCCGGGTCGGGAAGTGGCGCCCAGCGTAGGGCGAGTAGCCGGGCGCTTTGAAAATATTCTCGGCGTCTTCGGCGGTCAGCGTCATCTCGCCGACCTGGTGAGTCTCGGATTCGGCGAGAGCCGGGACTCCGAACGCGACCATCAAAGCACTCGTGCAAAGCGCGGATATGAAACTGCTGGACATCTCTCTCATGCGAAGGCTCCTGTCAGGTTGTCTCTAGAAGAGGACCAAGTGGCTATTTCCCGGCGGGTACGTATGGATCGGGGGTTCCGATCGGAATCGGCGATTCCTCCCGGAGAGTCATCTGGTGGGCCACGACCCGCTTCATGATCGCCGGCATGACCCAGAAGCCGTCCTCCCCTCCGTAGTGGATGAGGTCGTACTGTTCCTTGGGATCTCGCAGCAGGTGGTAGAGCCTCGGCATCCCCGGAGTGACGATGGGCGATCCCATCGTCGCCTGCTCCATGAAGTGGAGCTTCCAGTTTCCCCACTTGTAGGCCATCAGTCGATCACCGTTATAGACCGGGAAGCCGTCTCGGGCCGAGTGCTCTGCTGCGCCGGTCAGGAAGTCATATTGGTCCATTCCGTCGATCAGGCGGTCGGAGGGCACTGAAGCACCGGCGGCCCGGGCTAGAGTGGGCAGGAGATCCGTGATGTGCATGATCTCGTTGTGGACCTGCCCAGCTGCGATCCGGGCCGGCCAGCGAATGATGAAAGGAGTGCGCAGGGAACCCTCGAGCGCCGTGAAATAGGTGCCACGCCAGGGCCCGGCGGTCCCGTTGTGAGGAAAGATCTCCTCGGGGCCGTTCTCACTCATCCAGATGACGATCGTGTTCTCGCGGATTCCGAGCTCGTCGATCGCGTCGAGGACCGCACCAGCCCGGGCATCGATCTCGGTCAGCACGTCGGCGAAGTTGCCATTTCCCGTGGCTCCTTCGAAGTCTGGATGCGGCAAGGTCGGGAGGTGCACCTGGGTGTAGGGCACGTAGGCGAAGAACGGTTTCTCGGCTTCCGCATTCCGACCCATGAAGTCGATCACCCGAGAGGTGAGCTCCCCGTCGATCTCGCGACGCGCGGGAACGTCGTACGCCCTGACACGGCGCGGCGTCTGGCTTCGCTTGCTCTCCAGGATGAAGGGTGGTTCGACCTCGTCCGGCTGGTACTGGAAGCCGGACGCATACAGCGACTCGTCGGTGGTATTGGAAATCCCGTACCACTCGTCGAAGCCCTGGTCGGTCGGGAAGCGGCCCTCGGTGTCGCCGAGATGCCACTTGCCGTACATTCCCGTCGCATAGCCCTGCTCGGAGAGAATCTCAGGGAGAGTCACCTCCCAGCTGGTCATGCCATAGAGCATGCCCCAGACCACTTTCGTCGTTCCGGAACGGATGGCGTGTCGGCCGGTCATCAGAGCCGAGCGACTCGGGGTGCACTGGGTCTCGACGTTGAAGTTGAGGAAGCGCATCCCCTCGGCGGCAAGCTGATCGAGACGAGGGGTCTCTGCGCCCCGGAGCACGCCGCCGCCGTACACCCCGATCTCGCCCCAACCGAGATTGTCCATGACCATCAGCACGATATTGGGCTTGTCGGCCGCAAATACCCATGCCGGTATTGTCAGGAACAATATTGCGATGCATCGAACGAGACGATTACGCATAGTGATTACCATGGTGTTCAAAAAGAAACTCTCCCAAGAATCAGGGAGAGCTTAATCGAATTGTCGTATCATGCCAATCCCGGGGCGCTGACAGATAGTGCGCGGGGGTCGTTAGGCAAATTCGACGATGAGATCACGCTTGGCCATTTCAGCAAAAAACGCTTCAGGATCCAGGCAGCCTTCAGGGGCAAATGCGCCTTTCTCGGCTATTTGATCTGTGCCCAGCATTATTGCGGCAACCGATGGGGGGGTGCCGGTCCACGGGCTCATACGACCACAGATGCTGTAGGTAAAAGCCTGTGGCTGGCCGTTTTGTTTGCCACTGACGGTAACAATAAAGCCACTGAAGGGGGGCGGTAATTCGCTTTCGTCAGCGTCTGCGTGGGCGAGTAACTGGATGGCCATCGCTCGCGGTGAGACCATCTGACCCTGTACTTCGATCGGTTCAGGCGAGGTCATGCCGAGGCGAGCCATGGCGATCAATTCTTCGTCTGCACCGGGTACGCCCCCTTTGCAAATCACGTCGCCAGCGACATCGATATAGCGTGGCAGGGTCACCGGCTCCGGGTGGCCGACAAAGTAGTTAAGGGTTTCGCCGACAACAGGAAAGGTAAACATTTCCTGGCCAGAGGTACCGGGAACATTCTTCCACTCGCCGTTCAGGTACTGCGGTACGTCGCCATCAATCATATGCAGGCCATGATCCATCGCGGCGGATTCACCCAGGTCTTCAACATCGGTAACGGTGACGACCCAGTTGACGGCGATATTGTCGACACTGTCGAGGCGGTCGGCACCGTGCTTGGCAGCCAGATTGGTAATACCGGGGCTGACACCCAGGCCAATAATGGCGGTGATGCCGGCGTCACGCGCCTGATCGCTGAGGTCAAGCAGATCCGCAGTGGCATCGTAATCGTCGCAGATATCCACGTAGTGTTTACCGGCTTCGATAGCTGCGGTAAGAATCGGTTTGCCAAATCGATAGAATGGCCCCACAAAATTGAGGACGACATCGACATCTGACATCAGTTCCAGCAGGCGGGGGCGGTCGGTGACGTCAACCTGCGCGGTAGATAATTTGTCGCTGTTGACTTCAGTTTTAAAAGCGTCGGCGGCAGCGATGTTGATATCGCCAATGATGACTTGATCGATTTGCTCTTGCTGAATCAAATCCCGGACAGTGGTTTTACCTTCCTGGCCGCAGCCACCTAATGCAAGAATTTTCATAAAGTTACTCCAAGTGTTTTTTAAAGTTATCTCGATTTGACGAGATACGTTGAAACAGAGGCAGCTTGCGCTGCCGCTGTCTATTTCTTAGAAGCGAAAAGCGACTTCTGCGCCGAGATGTTTGCGTTTACCTGCCAATCTCTTTCAGGGTCAGATCCAGAGCCTTCTCTATGGCATCGGCCGCCATGTTGATTTGGTCGACCGTTGTCGTCAGGCAGGGGGTCAAGGCCAGGACATCGCCGCCCAGTCCGCGAATGATCGTACCGTTGGCGTAGGCGTGGCGCACAACGATTTGCTCGACTTCCTGTTCTTCAGGGAAAAACTCGCGTGTTTCCTTGTTGGCCGTCAGCTGGATGCCGGCTATAGCACCAAGTCCTCTGACCTCACCCGACCAGGGGGTGCGAGGCCATCGCATGCAGGCGCTCCCACATCGTGGGTGCCAGTACCTCGTTCACATGTTGTAGCAATCCCTCCTGTTGGATAATTTCGATATTTTTGACCACCGCGGCGGCCCCCACCGGGTGACAGCTGTTGGTATAACCGTGGTAGAACTCACCGGAGTCAGCGGCGAGGACTTCCCCGATGCGACGATGCAGGCCCACGGCGGACACCGGAAAGTAGACAGAAGAGATGCCTTTACCCATCACGGTGATATCGGGTACCACATCGTAATAGGTCTGGGCGAACCATTCGCCGAGACGACCAAAGCCGGTTACGACCTCGTCCATGATCAGCAGCACATCGTGTTTCCGGCAGATCGCCTCGACGGCTTTCCAGTAGTTCGAGGGAGGTGCAATGACGCCACCGGTAACTTGTATTGGCTCAGCAATGAACGCCCCGACGTTGTCCGCGCCCAGCCGCAGGATCTCGTCTTCCACCGCCTGCGCCGCCTTTAATCCCAGGGCCTCGTCATCCACGCCCACACCGTTCACCCAGCCCCAGGGTGCCATGACATGGGATATCGGGCCCTGGGGAAGATCATAGCGCTCGTGCATGGGGGGCAGGCCGGTCAGGCTGCCGGCGATCACGTTGGCCCCGTGGTAGGCCAGTTCACGGCTGATAATATGCTTCTTGGTGGGCTTGCCCATGGTATTCCAGTACCAGCGCACCATTTTGACCGCCGTATCATTGGCTTCGCTGCCGGAACAGGCAAACAGGTAATGTGTTATGTAATCCGGGGTGATTTCATCCAGTTTCTCTATCAACCTGGAGCTGTAGGGGTTGCTACACTCCCAGAATGAGGGATGAAACGACAGGGTTTTAGTCGCCTCGCAGATGGCATCGGCCATGTCTGCGCGGCCATAGCCGATATTGACACAGGCCAGCCCCGCCATCATATCGACATAACGCTTGCCCGCGCTGTCAATCTGGTACACACCTTCCGCTTTGACAATATAGTTTCTGAAGCCGGTTTTGTGCATGCGCTGGTTATAGCTGAACGGGTGTATGTGGCTGGCAATATCGGCCAGTGCTGCCGAATCCTGGGGTAATGTCATGTCTGTGCTCCTGTCGGATGGCTACCAAAAATAGATGTTACAAAGGCTACCCGTGTCGCGAGGGTTTTGATTGATACTTTGCGACAAGTGATTGATACTTTGCGCCATATCGATTCTCCAGGCTGACGGTATGAACCATGGCAATCACCACTAAACCACCTCGATTGGCGGTGGGCTGGCTGCTGGACTGGCTCTCGCAAAACGGCCTGCCTCGCAAACGACTGGTCGCTGAGACCAGGCTGGAATTCCCCGCCCCAAATAGTGCGGCAAGCTGCCGGTGGCCCATTGAATGCGGCCACCTTGGGACTGACGTTGGCTGAATCAAAATGCTTGCTGGCTAATGTCCAGAAAGAACTCGTAGAATCTCAGGTCCAATGTTGCGTACAGGAAAAGCGGGTCTGTACCCGATGCGGGACACGGCGGACAGTCAAAGATTATCACAACGTCTGTTTCAAGAGTCTGTTTGGCGGAGTGAATATGCGTGTTCCGCGTCTCAATGGATGTTCCTGTGAGGGTCAGGGCGCCCTGGCCAAAACTGTCAAGATTGACGGGCTGGTTAACTGGGGCTCCCCTGAATGACCCCAAGATATGAATCACTCTCCGATTTGACCGTCAAAAACTGGGTGAAATGCGAGTGTTCCCCAAAGCGGAGTTCATCATCTCAACATCTTTTTCCGAAAACTGCGCTTCGGAAGTAATATCCGATAGGGCGGGGCGCTTGAACTCAATATTCAGGCTCTTTACCACCGGCACATGCTTTTCTTCAGATCGTTTGGTGAGTACGACCAGCCCACCCAGAATTTCTGCTGAGGCCCATTGGAACGCGGCATGAACCGTGTTGATGTGATTGCCGGTATTTTTCGTAAGCGGTACAAAACACTGGTAAAGCCCCTCTGAGACGCTGACAACGCTCAGGTCCATGAATTCGTATACTGGCAGCGTAGATTTTGCCCACTGTTTAATTTCTTGTTCGATAGTTCCCATAACGGTTCACCTCATTACTGGTCAATTAAATTCAGCGTCTCTTTCACGGTCTGAGCAGAACGGGCCTCATCGGGCGTGAGGGTAGTGAGATTGATCAACCCCAGTCCACCGGCATTACTGACAGCGGCGGCCAGACGTGGCGTGGCAACCGCGCTCATGCCGGCGCAGATAATGGGAAATCGAATTCCCAACAACTCGGTAATCCGTGTATTCACTGGAATCCAATCCCCTGTATAAAGGAGAGCACCGCAATGTCTGGGACATCAGAAAAAATCAGGCAGCCATTTTAACAGGGATATCAGATTTTCCCCCATTGGTTCCTTCGCTCAATTCCGGGTACCACTCCTCAAATTGGTCTCGCAATTCTCCGTTGAGGACCGCCGTCCTCGTTTGCAATAAGCAGTGAGCTCCCTGATGTGACCATTGCATTTGCTGTTTCTTCACCATACGTTTGGCAACAACCTCATTCACGGTCGATTCCACAAATGCCGTGGTGATCGTTTCACCGCAACGATACTTCTCACCATAGTTGGGAATCAGGTGTGAGTTGTTGTCAATGTACGTAATCATATCACTCAAGTTCTGGATTAGTTTGCGGCGTTTATCATAGCGAAGATCCGGGTCGTCGCAGAGCCAGTAACAGTCATCCAATCGCTCGAGGCCTTGCTCAGCGTTACCATGCCAAATATACCATTTTGCACTGTCAAGTTTTTTAAGTAATTCAGCACCGGTATCGGGGTCCGTATGGCACATTCCCTTTGCGAATTGATTCAAAACTGTCAGCCTCATGGTCACATGAAACCAGTCGAGAATATGCTCTGATTCAGGATGCATCAAGAATTGTAAATCCCGAACATTGTCCGCACCGTCGGATAGAAAAGTGATTTGTTGATTCTCCTGCATGCCCTGATCCCTCAACAATTTCATGAGTCGTCTTTGGGGCTTATCATCCAATACCTGGACAAAACCCAGTCGTTTGGGCGCCTCGGTTTTCGAGAAGGACTTAGCGACAATCACCTCAAAATTCATTTTCCTATTCTTGCAGTCCCGGACGTATC
>PVMK01126824.1_pt1 | contig 18342 bp, 17 predicted proteins | sample 1853481 | NCBI WGS metagenome assembly PVMK01 (sample SAMN08533507, study PRJNA380276) | Marine sediment metagenome, whole genome shotgun sequencing project. | reverse complement strand
CCCGCTCCTAGAGAGCGAGCAAGAGACCGCGGTGATATGGGTGATGATTATCGAGACTTGGTATTGGGGCCCACCCGACAACCTAAATTCGTCCTCACGAGGGCGCCGCTCGCGGTCGTCCGTTAGACGCCGCGCGATCGTCTCCGATTCGATTGAAAACGGACTTTTCTGGGGTTCCCTAGTCCGGTTTGTCCGGGCCCCGTGGCGGCTCTCCGGCAGTCAAGGTCTCCAGCTGATGCTGCAGCGCGTCCATCTGCGCCTTCAGCTTCTGCAAGGCCTCGGAATTCGCATTGCCGGTCTTGGGCGGCGCGCCGTCCTCATTCGCCTCTGCTTGCGGGTCGACGGGAAAGGGCGAGAATGCCTTCATCGCATTTTCGAACAGCGCCACGTTCTGCTGGCTGACCTCTTCCACGTTGGAAAAGGGGAACATGCCGCCGAAGGTTTCCTGCATTGCCTGGCGCATGCGGTCCTGGTTAGTGGAGAAGGCGCTCATCATGTGATCCAGATAGCGCGGGACGATCCACTGCATATTGTCGCCGTAGAGGCTGATAAGCTGCCTTAGGAAGGTGATGGGCAGCAGGTTCTCGCCCTTGGCTTCCTCTTCGACGATGATCTGGGTCAGAACGGTGCGGGTGATGTCCTCGCTGGATTTGGCGTCATAGACGGCGAAATCCACCCCCTCCTTCACCATCTGGCAGAGATGCTCCAGGGTCACGTAACTGCTGGTCGCCGTGTTGTAGAGTCGCCGGTTAGCGTACTTCTTGATCGTAATCGGGTCCGACTGCTGGGCCTTTTTTGCCTCGGCCACCGTGCGCCCTCATTCAATGTTGCAGCATTGCGTAACTACCCTAGCACCGCCGGGACAGCTTTGTGGACGGTTTTCTTTTGCAGTGCGTGGTGATCGTGTTGCACCGCGACACCAAACCGCGGATACGGCCCGACAGAGGCGCTCGGCGGCATTCGGGATGGCTGGCTCAAGCCGACGCGCATCGTTATACTCACGACCGATGTCGGACGAGGTGAATTTGGACGAACTGGCGCGCCGCTATCTCGAGCTCTGGCAAGATCAAATGAGCGCGCTGGCCGCCGACCCGGTGTTTGCGGAGGCGCTCAGCCGCCTGTTCAACGCCATGGGCCTGACCGGCGCCCTTGGCGATGTTGGGGGCGATGTTGGGGGCGGGGGTGATGCCGGGGACGATGCCGGGCGCGATGCCGGGCGCGATGCCGGTGGACCTTCCAGCGCCGCAGCGGCGGCCTTGGGCGCCTGGCCCGCCATGCTGGCCGGAATGGCCGCGGCGACGGAGGGAACCGCAGAGGATGAAGCCACCGCTGAAACCGCCGGCGGGGCCGGAAACACGAGCGGCGAGCCCACGGCTCGGTCCGCGGCCACTGCCGCTGCATCTCGGCCTGGCGGTGCTCGCCTGGCAAAGCTCGAAAGCCGCATTGCCGCTCTTGAAGGACGGGTCGCTGCCCTGGAAGGCGGACCTCGCCGAGGCCGCCGGCGTACTCCGACAAGACCTGGCCGGGAGCGCACCTGAAGCCTTCGAGCATGCCGTGGCGCGCGAGATCGACCGGCGCTACCACACCCTGCTCAGCGGTCTTCAGGCTTACCGTGCCCATCCTTACCGGCGAAATCTGATCGAGCCCCCGACCGTTTGGCAGGAAGGCACTAGTCGCCTGCTCGACTACGCACCGGACGGCGGGGCGCCTAAAAGCGCGGCGAAAGGCGAGGAGACGAGCACGCCCGTGCTGGTCGTACCGTCCCTGATCAACCGCGCCTACATCCTAGACCTGAATGAGCGGACGAGCCTGCTGCGTTGGCTGGCCAGACGCGGGTTCAGGCCGTTTCTCATGGACTGGGACCGACCGGGGGCCGAAGAACGCGGCTTCTCCTTAAGCGACTACGTGGCCGGTCGGCTGGAGCGGGCCCTCGATCACGTCCTCGTCCAAACTGGCCGAAAACCTCATCTGATCGGATATTGCATGGGTGGGCTCCTGGCCCTGGCCTTGGCCGTTCGGCGCGGCGAAGACCTGGGCGCGCTCGCGCTCCTGGCAACACCCTGGGACTTTCACGCCGAAGGGGCGGCCCAGGCGCGTTTGGTCGGTGACAACCTGGTCACGCTGGCGCCGCTGATGGCGCTCCAGGGCGAGCTCCCCGTCGATGTCATCCAAGGCCTGTTTGCCAGCCTCGACCCGCTCCAGGTGATCAGGAAATTCATCGCCTTCTCAGCACTCGCGCCGGACGATCCCGGCACCCTCCAATTCGTTGCCGTCGAGGATTGGTTGAACGACGGCGTGCCGCTGGCGGCTGAGGTGGCGCACGAATGCCTTGGCGACTGGTACGGAAAGAATGTCACGGCCAAGGGAGACTGGCGGATCGGCGGCGAGAGCATCCTGCCGGAACGGGTCACGCTGCCCAGTCTATGTATCCTGCCGGGTCAAGATCGCATCGTTCCGCCGGCTTCGGCGGCGGCCCTGGCCCAATGCCTGCCCGCCGCCAAGGTTTTCCGGCCGGCCGTCGGCCATGTCGGCATGATCGTGAGCGCCGTGGCGGAGCGGCGGGTTTGGCAGCCTCTGGCCGACTGGCTGGCGGATCCCGGGACCTGATTTTCTGCTGTCCAGGGGTCAGGATGCCGCGCGCGCCGGCCCTTCGACCTCAGCGCGACCAACCCTTGCACCGGGGTTGTGCAAGTGCTTAATAAGGACCAGTTGTGTTGCAATGCAGCAAGCCATTCGATCGTCCCCGCCGGGGCAGATCTCCGGTGTTTGCGCTGCAGCAGGTTCACCAAAAGCGGAGATGAGGGATATGACTGATGTGGTAATCGCGAGCGCGACGCGTACGCCCGTAGGCGCGTTCGGCGGGGGGTTGTCGTCAGTGCCGGCGAGCTATCTGGGCTCGGTGGCGATCAAGGAGGCCCTGAAGCGTGCGGAAGTCGACCCCGCCGAGGTCGATGAGGTTATCCTCGGTCAGATTCTGACCGCCGGAACCGGCCAGAATCCGGCCCGCCAGGCGGCCATGGACGCCGGCATCCCGCACGACAAGACGGCCTACCAGATCAATCAGCTGTGTGGCTCGGGCCTGCGTACGGTCGCCTTGGGATCGCAGGCGATCCAGCTCGGCGACTCTGTCATCGTGGTGGCCGGTGGCCAGGAATCCATGAGCCAGTCGCCGCATGTGGCGCATCTGCGCAACGGCACCAAGATGGGCGACGTCAAGTTTGTCGACACCATGATCAAGGACGGGCTGTGGTGCGCCTTCAACGGCTATCACATGGGCAATACGGCCGAGAACGTGGCGCGCAAGTGGCAGCTCACGCGCGACGAGCAGGACGCCTTTGCGGCCGGCTCCCAGCAGAAGGCCGAAGCCGCCCAGGCCGCGGGCAAGTTCGGCGACGAGATCACGCCCGTCACTATCAAGACCCGCAAGGGCGAGGTCACGGTCGACACTGACGAGCATCCCAAGCCGGGCGTGACGGTTGAAAGCCTCGGCAAGCTGCGCCCCGCCTTCGACAAGGAGGGCACGGTGACCGCCGGCAACGCCAGCGGCATCAATGACGGGGCCGCCGCGGTGGTGCTGATGAGCGCCGAACTGGCGGAAAAGCGCGGCGTCGCGCCGCTCGCCCGCATCGTCTCTTGGGCGACCGCCGGCGTCGATCCGGCGGTCATGGGCACCGGGCCGATTCCGGCCAGCACGCTGGCTCTGGAGCGGGCCGGATGGACCGCCGACGATCTCGATCTGGTCGAAGCCAACGAGGCCTTCGCGGCCCAGGCCCTGGCCGTGAACAAGGAGATGGGCTGGGACCCGGCGAAGGTAAACGTGAACGGCGGCGCCATCGCCCTTGGCCACCCCATCGGCGCCTCGGGCGCTCGCGTATTGACGACCCTGCTCTACGAGATGCAAAAGCAGGACGCCAAGAAGGGCCTCGCTACCTTGTGTATCGGCGGCGGCATGGGCATCGCCATGTGCGTGGCGCGCGACTGACCCCGCAGATTCTGCGCGGATCTGAACAGCACCAAGAGGAGGAATAAGGCATGGCACGCGTAGCTGTGGTGACCGGGGGCACCCGGGGCATCGGCGAGGCGATTTCCAAGGCGTTGAAAGACGCCGGCTATCAAGTCGCCGCCACCTACGGCGGCAATGACGAAGCGGCGGCCAAGTTCAAGGACGCGACTGGAATTGCGGTTTACAAATGGGACGTTGGCGATTTCGACGCCTGCCAGAAGGGTATCGCCCAGGTCGAGGCCGACCTGGGGCCGGTCGAGGTGCTGGTCAATAACGCCGGTATCACCCGCGACGGCATGTTCCACAAGATGAGCGCAGAGAATTGGGGCGCGGTGATCACGACCAACCTCAATTCGCTGTTCAACATGTCACGCGGCGTCATCGAAGGCATGCGCGCTCGCAGCTATGGTCGGATCGTCTCGATTTCTTCGGTGAACGGCCAGAAGGGCCAGATGGGCCAGACCAACTATTCGGCGGCCAAGGCGGGCTTGATCGGCTTCACCAAGGCCTTGGCCCAGGAAAACGCTTTCAAGGGGATCACGGTAAATGCCGTCGCCCCCGGTTACATCGCCACCGAGATGGTTCGCGCCGTGCCGGAAGAGGTGTTGAACTCCAAGATCATCCCGCAGATCCCGGTCGGACGGCTGGGCGAGGCCGAGGAGGTCGCCCGCGCGGTGGTCTTCCTGGCGGCCGAGAACAACGGCTTTATCACCGGCTCGACCCTCACCATCAACGGCGGCCAATACATGGCCTGATGGCCCGGGCTGATTCGTGGGCTGGATGTGGGCCGCGGCGGCGGCCCACGACCGCCACCCACAACCGTCACCCCTGCCTGTGCCGGCCGCGCTGGAAAGGCGTGGCGTGCGTCGAACGCGGAGGCCCGCGCTCGACGGCCCAGGCTACGGCATTTCCGTTCGTCAAACCGTACCCTCTCGCGTGCTAGACCGGGCTTCGCTCGGGTGGAATCGACTGGTTCCGCGCAATCTGAAATTGGTCTAAACTCGACGTCCATGTACACTGATGTCGTCGATTTGAGGGATTTCTACGAGACGCGCCTCGGCCAGGTCGCGCGTCACATGATCCGGCGCGGCATTCGCACCATGTGGCCCGATCTCAGCGGCTTCAGCCTGCTCGGCCTGGGCTACGCAACGCCCTATCTGCGCCATTTTCGGGACGAGGCGGAGCGGGTGGTCGCGTTCATGCCGGCCAGCCAAGGGGTGCTTCACTGGCCGCCCGAGGGGCCTTGGGCAGTCGCGCTCAGCGACGAAACGGAACTGCCGTTGCCCGACTATTCGGTCGACCGGATGCTGCTGGTGCATGGCCTGGAGAGCAGCGAGGGACTGGCGGCGCTGCTGGGCGAGATCTGGCGGGTCCTGACCGGCGACGGACGGGTCCTGGTGGCGGTGCCCAACCGGCGCGGGATCTGGGCCCGGGTGGACCGCACGCCCTTCGGATCCGGCTATCCCTACAGCAAGCCGCAGCTCTCGAAGCTCTTGCGCGCCAACATGTTCACGCCGACCCGCAGCGCCGGCGCGCTGTTCGTGCCGCCGACCCAGTCACGGGCGCTGCTGCGCTCGGCGGCGGCTTGGGAGCGTATCGGCACCCGTTGGTTCCCGCGCTTCGCCGGGGTCGAGCTCGTCGAGGCCGGCAAGCAGCTCTATTCGCCCAGCATGACGGCGCAGAAGGTCACGCGCCGCCGGCGACCTGTCGTCGTCCCCTTACCTCAGGTGGTGCGGCGCCTGCCGCGGCAACCGACCAGCTAGGCTTTCCGTAACAGAAACAGGCCGCTCTGGCCGAGCAGGTTGGCCAGGCGAAGCGACTGCTGCGGCGAAGCGCGTCCGCCCGCATCCAGCGACAATGATCGCTCTACGGTGACGCCCATCTCCTCGCAGAGCGCCGAGAAGTCGCGGAGGGTGCAGAAGTGGATGTTGGGTGTCTCGTACCAGGACGCAGGCAGGGCGTCGGTCACCGGCATGCGGCCGCGGCACAGCAGGTGGAGCCGCGACTGCCAGTGGCCGAAGTTGGGGAACGACACGACGGCGCGCCTGCCTATCCGCACCAGTTGCTCCAAGACATGGCGCGGATCATGGGTCGCCTGCAGGGTCTGGCTGAGGATGGCGTAATCGAAGGCCCCGGCCGGATAGTCGGCAAGGTCCGTATCGGCGTCGCCTTGGATGACGCTGAGGCCCTGGCTGACGCAGGCGTTGACCCCTTCCTGGCTGAGCTCGATGCCGCGGCCGGTGACCTGTTTGACGTAGACCAGGTGCTCGAGCAGCGCTCCGTCGCCGCAGCCGATATCGAGCACCCGGGCGCCGGGTTCGATCATATCGGCAATCAACTGCAGATCGGCGCGGATCTTGCTGGCCTGCCGCCGGACCCGCAAGTCGTGCGGATTCATGGCGTCGCCAGCCCCAGTTGCTCGCCGCAGCCGAAAAGGAAACCCCTTAGGGTGTCCCAGAACTCCGGTTCCTCCAGCAGAAAGGCGTCGTGGCCCTTGTCGGATTCGATCTCGACGAAGCTCACGTCGGCGGCGGTGGCGTTGAGCGCGCGCACCAGATCCCGGCTCTCCGAGGTCGGGAACAGCCAATCGCCCGTGAAGGAGATCACGCAGTAGCGCACCGGCGTGTCCTGAAAGGCATTGGCCAGGGTGCCGCCGTAATCCGCCGCCAGATCGAAATAGTCCATCGCCCGGGTGATGTAGAGGTAGGAGTTGGCATCGAAGCGGTCGACGAAGCTGGAGCCCTGATAGCGCAGGTAGCTCTCGACCTGGAAGTCCGCTTCGAAGCCATAGGTCACGTCGCTGCGGTCCTGCAGGCGGCGGCCGAATTTGCGGCTGAGCGCCGCCTCTGAGAGATAGGTGATGTGGGCCGCCATGCGGGCGACCGCCAGGCCGCGGCTCGGGACCTTGCCGTGCCGGTAATAATCGCCGTCGCACCAGTTCGGGTCGGCGACGATGGCCTGCCTACCGACCTCGTGGAAGGCGATGTTCTGGGCCGTGTGGCGGGCCGACGTCGCGATCGGGACGGCGGCGAAGATGCGCTCCGGATAGCTCGCCGCCAGTTGCAGCACCTGCATGCCGCCCATGGACCCGCCGAGCGAGCAAAACAGCCGCTCGATCCCCAGATGATCGAGCAGGAGAATCTGGGCGCGCACCATGTCGGCGACGGTGATCACCGGAAAGCCGAGCCCCCAGGGCTCGCCGGTCGCCGGGTTGATCTCGCGCGGTCCGACGCTGCCCATGCAGCCGCCCGGCACGTTGGCGCAGATGACGAAGTAACGCTCGGTGTCGAGCGGCTTTCCCGGTCCGACCATCATGTCCCACCAGCCGGGCTTGCCGGTAATCGGATGGGCTCCGGCGAGGTACTGGTCGCCGGTTAGGGCGTGGCAGGCGAGGATTGCGTTGCTGCGTTCGCTGTTGAGCGTCCCATAGGTCTGGTAGGCCATCGTGAAGGGCCCCAGCTCGACGCCGCAGTCGAGCTTGAGCGGCTGCTCGCGGCCGAGCTCGACCCGCTCGCCCGGCAAGGTTTGGACTTTGGCCGCCCAACTCTCTGCAAGGTCTTGTTTATTCATCAGTCTTTCCGCCGCGCCCCTTTCCCGGGGAGCGGATAGCTAGGGGTTCAGGCAGGCGCCTGTCAACGCTTTCCTCTCGTCCAGGTTTTCTTTGCTTTTGACGAAGTCACGGACTAATTCTAGGCGCTCGCGAGCCTTACACCATAGACACCATGACTGCCGACACTCCTTCGCTGGACGATCTGCGCCGCGAAATAGACGAGATCGACATCGCGGTTCACGATCTCCTGATGCGCCGTGTGGCGTTGGCCGACCAGATCGGCCACGTCAAAGGCGAGGGCGGACCCTTTATCCGGCCCGGACGCGAGGCGCGGATCCTCCGCCGCCTGGTGGCGCGCCATAATGGCCCCCTGCCCAAAACCGTTCTGGTGAGTATATGGCGCGAGATCATCTCGGCCATGACCGCGCTCGAAGGGCCTTACGCCGTCGCGGTCTATGCGGAGAAGATGGGCCACGACGGACTGCCAGCGCTCGCCCGTGCGCAATACGGCGCCGAGCGTCCAATCAGCGCCCATCAGACCGTCCTCGGCGTGCTGCGCGCCGTTAGCGACGGTCACGCCACGGTCGGTGTGCTGCCGCTGCCGCAAGGCGAGGAAGCCGATCCCTGGTGGCGCAACCTGGTCCGCAACGGCCCGGACGTGCCCAAGATCATCGCCCGCCTGCCCTTTGCCGCCCTCAACCACCGGTTCGAGGGGCTGGATGCGCTCGCCATCGCCCTGGCACCGCCGGAATCCAGCGACCTGGACCATAGCTTCCTGGTCGCCGAGAACACCGCCCAGCTTTCGCGCGGCGCCTTGCGGGAGGCGCTCACTCGGGCCGACTTCCAAGTGGTCGACATGCAGAACTGGTCGGCCAGGGGCAAAGTCCCTTGGGTGCTGGTCGAAGTGAACGGTTTCCTTGAGGCGAACGACCCCCGCGTGGTGCGTCTCGCCGAGGAGGAGAACTCGCCGATCGGCCAGGTCTGGGTGATCGGGAGCTATGCCGTTCCGCTCTCCGTGGAGGAGCTGGCCCGCGACGCCGGGCCGGAGCCGTCTGGATGACGCTGACATCCCGGCCGGGGATTCTCGACGTGGCTCCTTACGTGGGCGGCGAGGCGGAGGCCGCTGGCTTTGCCGAGCCGATTCGCCTGGCGTCGAACGAAAATCCGCTCGGCGCCAGCCCGCGGGCGCAGGAAGCTTACCGGGCGCTCTCGGCAGACCTGCACCGCTATCCCGACAGCGGCGCTCAAGCATTGCGCAGGGCCATCGCAGAGCGCCACGGCCTGGACCCGGCGCGCATCGTTTGCGGCAACGGATCGGACGAGCTGATCTCCTTGCTCATTCGCGCCTACGCCGGGCCCGGCGACGAAGTGCTTTATAGCGCCCACGGTTTCCTCATGTATGCCATCGCCGCCAAAACCGCCGGCGCCACGCCCGTCGCGGTGCCGGAGCGCGACCTGACCGCCGACCTGGAGGGCCTGATCGAGCGGGCCGGGCTGCGCACCCGGGTCGTCTGCCTCGCCAACCCCAACAACCCGACCGGCAGCTGCCTGAGCGGTTCGGAGCTCGAGCGCCTGGTCGAGGGCCTGCCCGACCATGCGCTGCTGCTGCTCGATGCCGCCTATGCGGAATACGTGATGCGCAACGATTACGAGGACGGCGCCAAGCTGGTGGAGGCCAACGAACGCGTGGTGATGACGCGCACCTTCTCCAAGATCCACGGCCTGGCGGGCCTGCGGCTCGGCTGGGCCTACGCCTCGGCCGAGGTGGCGGACGTGCTCAACCGTATGCGCGGGCCGTTCAACGTGACGGCGCCGGCCTTGGCGGCCGGCGTGGCGGCCATCGAAGACCGCGACCACGCGGCGCGATCGCGCGACCACAATGCCCAGTGGCTGGCATGGTTTCGGCAGGAAACGGCCGCCTTGGGCCTCGATCCGCGGCCGAGCGCCGGCAACTTCATGCTGCTGCGCTTTCCCGGACAGAACGGCAACGACGCGGTCGCGGCGCTCGCCTGGTTGAAGGAGCGCGGCATCCTGGTCAGGGGCATGACGGCCTATGGCCTGCCGGACTGCCTGCGCGTCACCATCGGGACCGAGGCGGAGATCCGCGCGGTGGTCGCAGCCCTCGCGGAGTTCGTCTCATGAGCAGCGGCGGCGAGACAGGGGAGCCTTTGTTCGAGCGCTTGGCGCTCATTGGCATGGGCCTGATCGGCTCGTCCCTGGCGCGGGCCGTGGCGCGACACGGCCTGGCCCGCTCGATCGTCGGCTGCGCCCGCTCCCAGGCGACCCGGGCGAAGGCCCTGGAGTTGGGACTGGCGGAGGCCATGTTCGAGGATCCCGGCGAAGCGGCCAAGGGCGCGGATTTGGTCATGCTGTGCACGCCGCTGGGCGCCTATGCTGAGGTGGCCGAGGCGATGGGCCCGCATCTGGCGCCGGGGACGATCGTGAGCGACGTCGGTTCGGTCAAGCAGGCTACGATTCGCGACGTGGGACCGCAGTTGCCGGACGGCGTCCATCTCGTGCCCGGCCATCCGGTTGCGGGCACCGAGCACTCGGGGCCCGAGGCCGGCTTCGCCGAACTGTTCGACGATCGCTGGTGCATCCTGACACCACCGCCCGGGACCGATGCCGATGCGATCGAGAAGGTCAGCGCGCTCTGGCGCGCCTGCGGCTCGACCATCGAGATCATGGAGCCGGCGCATCACGACAAGGTGCTGGCGATCACCTCGCATCTGCCGCACCTGATCGCCTACACGATCGTCGGCACGGCCACCGGCCTAGAGGAAAGCGAGCGCGCCGAAGTGGTGAAGTTCTCCGCCAGCGGCTTTCGCGACTTCACCCGCATCGCCTCCTCCGACCCCATCATGTGGCGCGACATTTTCCTCAACAACCGCGACGCCGTGTTGGAAATGCTGCAGCGCTTCAACGAGGACATCACGGCGCTGCAGCGCGCCATCCGCTGGGGCGAGGGCGAGGTGCTGGAGACCCTGTTCCGCCGCACCCGTGAGATCCGGTCAGGTGTCATCGAGGCCCATCAGGCGGGCACCTTCGACACTAGAGAACGGGAGAAATTCGGGCCAGAGGAAGCGGTCCCAGAGAAAGCACTCCCGCGCGAAGAATGACGGGCACGGCCAGCACCGGCCGGCCCTTGTCGTCACGCTCCCCAGCGAAGGCAAGAACCGCCAGCTTGGTGGTGGAGGCCTGCTCGGCGGTCATGACCCCCTGTTCCGCCAGCCGGTCGAGCAGCTCCGGCAATCCGGCGATTCGCGCGGCGAGCTGCCCCTGGGGCCGAAGCTGGTCGTCCAAGGTGAGGCGCCCGCTTGCGGTCACGCCGAGGGGCGGCCATTCGACCTCGACCCGCTCCAGATCCAACGCGCCGCCGCCATCGCGCCAGGCGGCGAGCGCCAGGCGCGGTTCGGTTTGCGGGAAAACGCCGTCTAGCCGGCCGACCACGACAATCCTCTCCGCCGTGGGGTCCAGGGGCGCGACGAGTTGGGCCGGAAGTTGCAGCTGGCTGGTTTCGACGGCAAAAGCGTGCCCGAGAACAAATCCCGTTTCCGGGCTGTAGTCCGGGGTGAGCGATAACCGCAGCCACCCGCTCGCGAAGCGGCCAAGGGGTTCGACCAGGACCTCGAGTCCCAGCAGGGTTGCATCGGCGCTTTCGAGCCGTCCGTCGCCGCGCAACCGCAGCAATCCGTCCGCTTCTTGGCTGTCGAGGGTCGCCGTATCCAACCTTCCCGCATTCAGCCGCTCGACAACGTGGCGGCCCGCAAAGGAGACCGCAATGGTGTAGGGATCCCAGAGGGCGGCCCGAGCGCTTAGCGCCGGGCCTCGCCAGCGCGCGCCGCCCGGCGAGCGGATCGCCGGCCCATCGAACCGCGCCACATGGGCGAGCGGAAAGCCGTCGATCGCCGGGCCGCCATAGGTGATTTCGTAGCCGCGCAAACGCTGCTGGTCGCGCCACTGGGCGATGCCGCGCTCGAGCTGCCCGGCCCACCAGACCCAGTAGCCGCCCGCCACCACCGCGATCAAGGCGGCCACCGTCAGCAGGGCGAGGACGAGGGAGCGGTGGCGCATGGCGCGACGATCTTGGCAGGTCGACGGCGGTTTGTCGCGGACGCCGGGTTATCATGGATGCCGGGCCGATCTTGCAGCCGGGCCAACGTAGGCTAGTGGATAGAATCCAACATATGATACCCATACGATCCCGTATCCCGGCTTCTCGGGGCGTCGAAGGATCAGTAGCGCCAAACCCATGCCATCACGCAGGAAAAATCCCGAAGCCCGCCGCAGTGCATCGCCCGACCGGCCATCACCTCCGCGCCTTCGACTGAGGCCCGGCGAGGAGATCTGGGTCTTCGCCTACGGATCGCTCATGTGGAACCCGGGCTTTCCACACCTGGAGGTGCGCCGCGGGCGGCTCTACGGCTACCACCGGCGCTTCTGCATCTATTCCCATGTCTATCGCGGCACGCCCGAGCGTCCCGGCCTGGTGCTGGGCCTGGACCTGGGCGGCTCCTGCGAAGGACTCGCCTTCCGCGTCCCGGCGGGCGAGGCAAGCGAGGTCATGGACTATCTCTACGCGCGGGAGCTGGTTACCGAGGTTTACATCCCGCGCTGGGTCCGGGTCGTGACGCCCGACGGCGAAGTCCGCGCGGCCAGCTTCATCGTCGACCGGGCGCATCATCAATATACCGGCGAACTGGAACTGGACGCGACCGCCGAGCTGATCCGGCAGGGCGTCGGCGTGAGCGGCCCCGGCATCGAATACCTGCGCAACACGGTGCACCATATGGAGGCCCTCGGCCTCTCGACCGGTAAGCTCAAGCGGGTCCTGGAGATGGTCGACCGCCAGCGCGGCAGGCCCGAAGGCGGTTGAGTTTAACGACAAACGCGCCTTCACACAGGGCCGGCGGATTGGCGTATGATGGCGTCCGGTCACAGTCGGGACCAGGTGGGGTCCAAGGATGGAGCGATGCAGGGCTGGGTGACATGAGGGTCTTGGTCATGGGCGCTGGAGTCGTCGGCGTGACCACGGCCTATCAGTTGCTCAAGGACGGCCACGAGGTCGTCGTTCTCGAGCAGCGCGAGGCGGCGGGGCTCGAGACGAGCTGGGGCAACGCCGGCATGGTCGCACCGGGTCACGCCTTTGCCTGGTCGTCGCCCGCGGCGCCGCTGATCCTGTTGAAGTCTCTCCTGTCGAAGAACCAGGCGCTGCGCTTCCGCCCGCGCGCCGATCCCCAGCAATGGTCCTGGTCGCTCTTGTTCCTGCGGCAATGCACCCACGAGCGTGCGCGCATCAACACCCTGCGCAAACACCGGCTCTGCCTCTATTCGCAAGCGGTGATGCACGAGACGCTGGCGGACTGCGACATCGACTACGACCGCATCGACCGTGGCATCATCTTCTTCTATCGCAGCGCGGAGTCGCTGGAACGCGGGGTTAGCCACATGCGGATCCTCGCCGAGGATGGCCAGGCGATCGAGGTCCTCGACCGCGACGCCCTGGTCAAGCTCGAGCCGTCTTTGGCCGCGGCGCGGGACCGTATCGCCGGCGGCATATTTTGCCCGAACGACGAAACCGGCGACTGCTGCAAGTTCACCCAGGGCCTCGCGAGCCTCGCGGCGCAAAAGGGCGTCGAATTTCATTACGCGACCGAGATTCTCGGAATCGAGGTCGAGGCGGACCGGGTCGCCCGCATCACCACCTCCAAGGGAGATTTCAGCGCCGATGCCTATGTCCTGGCGCTCGGCAACCACTGCCCCATCCTCGCGCGAGCGATCGGCGTCGGCCTACCGATCTATCCGGTGAAGGGCTATTCCATGACGATTCCCGTGGGCAACCACCCGCCTACCATCGGCGCGGTGGATGAGGAAAATCTAATCGCGATCTCCCGCTTCGGGGATCGGATGCGCCTCACCGCGACCGCCGAGATCTCGGGTTACGGCACCGGCCACAAGCCGAGCGACTTCGACTTCATGCTGTCGGTCGCCAAGGAGCTCTATCCCGAAGGCGGCGACTACGACAGCGCCGAGCCCTGGGCCGGGCTGCGCCCGATGACCCCGGAGGGCACGCCGCTGTTCGGGCGCAAGACCTACGCGAACCTCTACTTCAACTGCGGCCAGGGCCATATGGGCTGGACCATGGCCCACGGATCGGCGCGGATCACGGCGGACCTGATCGCCGGGAAAGAAGCGGCCATTCCGCTCGACGGCATGACCCTGAACTGACGCGTGCTGCGCCAGGAGGCGAGAAAGCCATGACCCAGGTACAAGCAAGCGAACACAGCGACCCCTATCTCGACCTCGGCGTCCTGCCGTCCCGGCTCGACGAAGGAATCGCCGAGCGCGCGGCGATTGGCCTGAGCGTCCTCGCCAGCGATCAGACCATGGAGCACGAGTTCCGTCGGATCGTTCGGCAGGACGGCGTGGCGCTCTACGAGAGCCGAATCTTCAACGACAATGCCATTACCCCGGAGACCTTGCGGGCGATGCGCGAGCGTATCGCGCCCGCCGTCGATCTGATCCTGCCGGGCATGCCGCTCGACGTGGTCGCCTTCGGCTGCACCTCGGCGGCCATGGAGCTCGGCGAGGAGGTGGTGTTCGAGGAGATCCGCAAGGTGCGCCCGGCAGCCAAATGCCCAACGCCGATCACCGCCGCGCTCGCCGCCCTCGAGGTCCTCGAGGCCGGGCGCGTCGCGGTGCTGACTCCCTATCGCCCGGACATCAACCGCACGGTTCGAAGGTTCATTTGCGCACGGGGCTTCGAGGTGCCGGTCATGGCCACCTTCGACCGGCCGGACGACCGGGAGGCGGCGCGGATCTCGGTCGAGTCCATCCAGCAGGCGGCAAAGACCCTGGCCGCCGAAGACAGCGTCGATGGCGTCTTCGTTTCTTGCACCAGCCTGCGTCTCACGGACGTCGCCCGCGAGATCGAGGCGGAGGTCGGCAAGCCGGTCACCTCGAGCGACCACGCCCTCGCCTGGCACTGTTTGCGGCTGGCCGGCGTGGACGAGGCCATGCCCCAGTTCGGCCGGCTTTACGAGCTGCCGCTGCCCGCCTGACCCGGCCACCCGAGATCGGCAAACCTGGGACTGACCGCCTGATACCAACCGGCGCGGATAGACATCCATGAAATGGGTGTCTATCCGCGCAGGTTGGTATGAGTCTTCTTGTTGCCGTCACGCCCCGGCCGTATCATTTATCGTGAAACTTCGCCCTGGCGATAACGGGCACGGCGGCGGAGACGCCGTCGCGTCGAGGGGCGCCCGGCGTCGCGAAGAGGCGCTCAGAAAACGCAAAAGCAGAGGAGGCATGGATTCATGGGTGGCGCAGTCAAGGCATCGCGAGAAAAGCTGGAGCCGGGTTCGGACTTTCGTCCGTTCCCGTTGGAGGAGTACGAAACGCGCTGGCAGCGCGTCCACGACGCCATGACGCGCCAGGGTTACGAGACCGCCGTGGTCTGGGGCAAGACCTCGGGGGTCTACGAGCGCTCCGGCGATATGATGTATCTGACCAACTTCTACTCCACCCATTCGGGCCAGGAGCCGGACACCGAGCTGTGGAACGGCCGCGCCTACAGCGCCGCTATCTTGCAGCCGGGCGAGGTGCCGGAGCTGGTGACCGACGAGGCCGAGGCCCGTTTCGACATCATCGCCACCGAACGCTTCCACGGCCTCTACGACCCGATCAAGGGCGTGGCGGACGCGCTCAAGGCGCGCGGCATCGAGGGCAAGGTGGCCCTGGTCGGCTCGGACTTCCTGCCGATGAAATACTGGTTGCAGCTCGAGCAGCAGACTCCCGGGATCGACTGGGTGCCCGAGGACGACCTGGTCCGCGAGGTGCGCCTGATCAAGAGCCCGCGCGAGCTGGACCTGTTCCGCGAGGCGGGCGAGCTGGTCACCCGCGCCCACACCGCCCTGATGGAAGCGCTGATCGCCGGCAAGGCAGAGAGCGAGGCGGCGGCGGCCGGCGGCGCCATCCTGCTGGCGGGCGGCGGCGCCTGGCACCGCATCGCCATCTCCCACGGCGACATGAGCGAGTATCTCGAGAGCGATCCCCTGACCGGCTTCAGCACCAAAGCGGCGGCGCCGGGCGAAATCGTCCACGGCTTCATCTACGGGCCGATCCTGAAGGGCTACTGGCTCGATCCCGGACGCACCGCCGTGTGCGGCGGCACGCCGAACAGCGATCAGAAGAAACTGACCGAATGCCTGGTCGACGTGATGCACCAGCTGATGGCCGAGATCCGCCCGGGCGTGAAGGTGAAGGACGTCGGCCTGCTGGGCGACAAGCTGTCGATGGAAAGCGGCTATTTCAACGAGGTGCTCAAGACCAACTGGCCCTACTACGGCCACAGCAATGGCTGCATGTGGGAACGTCCCTATATCGAGCCGCGCCTGTGCACCGACGACGAACTGTTCCAGGAGAACATGGTGGCGAGCGTCGAGGGCTTTTTCACCCACGAGGGCGTAGGCACCGCCGTGTTCGAGACCAATTACATCATCACCGCCGATGGCGTGGAGGAGATCACCAAGATCCCTCACCTCTTCTGGTAGGTCTCGGGGAAGGGGGGAACAGGCGATGGCCGATGACGAGCTTTGCGCTCTGCCGGCGGTCGAGCTGGCGCAGAGGATAGCCGACCGTCGTCTCTCTCCGGTCGAGGTCATGGAGTCTGCGCTTGCCCGCATCGAGACGGTGCAGCCCGCCTTGAACGCCTTCTGCTTCGTCTACGCCGAAGAGGCGCTCGCCGCCGCCCGAGCGGCCGAGCAGGCGGTGACGGCCGGGAAGGCGCTTGGGCCGCTTCACGGGGTGCCCATCGCCATCAAGGACTTCACCCCGACCAAGGGCAAGACCACGACCCGCGGCTCCTATGCCTTCGAGCATTGGGTGCCCGACCGCGACGCCCTGATCGTCCAGCGCCTGCGCGCGGCCGGCGCCATCATGGTCGGCAAGACCACGACGCCGGAGTTCGCCCATTCCAGCTTCACCGAAAGCCCGCTGTGGGGGATCACCCGCAATCCCTGGGACACGGGCCGCACGCCGGGCGGTTCCTCGGGCGGCTCGGCGGCGGCGGTGGCCGCCGGCTGCGTGCCGCTCGCCGAAGGCACGGACATGGGCGGTTCGGTGCGGATTCCAGCGGCCTTTTGCGGTCTGGTCGGCCTCAAGCCGAGCCTCGGGCGAATTCCCATGGATATCCTGCCGAGCGTCTTCGATTCGATCTCTCACTTCGGGCCGCTCGCCCGCACGGTGGCCGATGCCGCCCTCTTCCTCGGCGTCGCCCAGGGCCCGGACGACTGCGACATCCAAAGCCTCAAACCGGCGCTGGAGGTCCCGGTCCCACCGCCGGGCAAGCTGGAGGGCCGCAGGCTCGCGCTCAGCGTCGATCTCGGGTTCTATGCCGTCGATCCCGAGGTGGCGGCCAATACCCGCGCCGCCGCCGAGGCCCTCAGGAGTGCTGGCGCGCTGGTCGAGGAGGTCGAACTCGCCTGGACTCGCGAGCAAGGCGATGCCTGGGCGGCCTATTGGGGGGTCTATCTCGCCGCCGCCTTCGAGCACGTGCTGCCCGACTATCGCGAGCGCATGGATCCCCACGTGGTCGCCTTGATCGAGGCGGGCCAGGCCATGGGCGCGGTCCCCTTCAAGCAGCTGGAAACCGTGCGCACGGAACAGTGGCTGGAATTAGCCCGGGTCTTCGAGCGGTTCGATGCCCTCCTCTGCCCCACCATGGCCCAACCGGCCCCGCCGGTTGAGATGTCGGACGCCGACTTTCAGAACGAAGACGCAGAAGGGCGCTTTCACGGCCTCGACATGACCGCCCTGTTCAACAACGTCTCGCAGTGCCCGGCGCTTTCCGTGCCCTCGGGCTTCACCCAGAAAGGCCTGCCGACCGGCCTGCAGATCGTGGGCCGCCGCTTCGACGACCTCACCGTGCTCGACATCGGCGCGGGCCTGGAGGCGGTGCGGCCCTGGGGCGAGCGACGGCCGGCGCTCTAGGGCCCGGAACCCTGTCCCCGCCACCCAAAGAGCTCTTCCTCCAACAGACGAAGCCTGCTCCAGGCGCGCGCGACAGTCGCGGCCTCGGAAGGGGCCAAACCATTTCTATAGGCATCACCCTTTGGTATAAGTCCGGGGCTGCGTCCTCGCCAAGAGGTCCAGGTCGAGGCGCATCTGGGTGAACAGGCCGGCATTCCGGCAGAAGACGTCGGGCGCGTCGTTCTTCCGGCCCCAGGCCAGCCACCTTTGGCATTTATCGACGTTGGCGCATCGGGCGCAGGCCTTTTCCGCATGGACGAGCTTGCGCCAGTGGTGCTCGCAGGCCGTCTCGCGATCGATGTCGAAATGGCTCAGCATTTGCCCCATGAGCCGGCGATTCCGGCGGTTGCCCTTGAAGCCGGTGAAGAGATCCGTCCGCCCGATCCCGGCTCTTGCAAGCAGATCGGTGAGTTCCTTGTTCGAGAATCCCGCCAGATCCCGGTTCAAGCGGCGCAGCACTCGCTTGCCGCGCAGATTTGCTCCGAGGTTTTGCAAGCCGTGCTTCACATTGGCGGTTGTCGACAGACGCATGGCGGCCCCTTTCTTGCCCGACCTCGTGTCCGGTCGGACTCGTCCAGATGAGAACCGTAGTTGTTAGCACGGTCGCACCCGGTTCGATCTTGATCTATGTCATGACGACTCTGTCGGCCAGGTCCGAACCGAAAGCCGGACTTGCCTCAAAAACGCTAGGCGACCCGGGGGCGCTCGAGATCGGTGACTCGGCCGGCTCACACCATTTCGAAGTACCGGCGCCGCT
>PVMK01122598.1_pt1 | contig 18344 bp, 17 predicted proteins | sample 1853481 | NCBI WGS metagenome assembly PVMK01 (sample SAMN08533507, study PRJNA380276) | Marine sediment metagenome, whole genome shotgun sequencing project. | reverse complement strand
CCCTCGTCAATGGGCGGCATGATCTCACGGTATTGCTCTCCGATTGATTCAGATGTGGTGTAGATGGAACTATCGAGATCTGGCATCACCCGAAAGAGCATAACGGCCGCAACCAGGCTTGCGGAGATAAGGATGACAGAAAGGATGTGGGCCCGTCGCTTGCGCATCAACAGGTATACCGTCCCCTGTCCTATCCAGGCAGCTGTAAGAAGGGCGCCAAATAGATACCAGGTGAAGAAAAAGAAGTTGTTCCAATCCAAGGTAAGCAATGCACCAGAAAGGCTGGCAATGGCGAACATCAGCAGGCCGGTTCCCCAGAACAAGTTGTATAGCTTTCGACGCGCAAAGTATCGCTGAAGCACATAGGCGGCGAAGACAAACATTATGATGGCAGCAAGAAAGGACAGGATTTGATTGAGAGTCATGGCGTAACCTCGGCTTGCAAATTGTGCTTCATGTTTGAACTACAGTTTAACGATGCGAAAGTCAACAAACTATACGGGTATAACACCAAAGAGGATCGCCGCCGCCGCCAGTATGATAACAACGGTAAAAACGGCCAGACCGATTAATAGAAGGGGGATAATCTTGTCGTAAAAAGTCGAATCTTCTGGCATTCGTTTTGAACCCTTGGCGTTTTTTCGCTTGGATTTTCCTGATCCTGTCTCCAATTTCCCGTCCTCCAGTTCTCAGTTGGATTCAGACCAAGTGTTTTCCGAAAATCAGATGAGACCGGTTACGTCGCCGCCGGATGATAGCTCGGCCCAATACTACCAGATAGGCATCAATAGCAAGTGGACTTATGGGCAAGAATATACCAGGAATTGTATAGATTTGCTACGCTTTGTGACTAGATTTTCAACTGTTTGCTCTGATTAAATCTGACTCTATTAATTCACTGTCCGGTTCAGTGAAGTTCTTTCTTAGAATCCATCAACGTCTGCTACCGGGCTTTTTGATCAGACCCGGATTAGAGAAGGTGCGATCAGATCTAGTCGCGACGCAAACGCGGAATATGGCGGCAGAGATTGTTAGGCTTCACTTCCTATAAAAGCCGAAGCCAGACATTGAGAGCGCCATGACGCGAGAGCCAAGTATCATATGAAACTGTTCGGCCAATGGAATTCGAAAACCAATCAGAGACTGGAGCCGACAGCAATGCTGTAGCGCAAACTCTGATTCACGCTACCTTAATTCCGAAAGCTAACCAGGAGTGTTTTCTTGGTCTGGCTTTGAACGACCCTGCTCAACCAGTTCGCTCATGTTCTCCGCAATTCGGAATATAACGATGATGAATTCGGAGTAGACACGGGCAAGGAGTATCATCATGAACAGGATGAAGGGTGACGTGCATAGAAAGGCCAGTCCCGCCCCGACACCGTCGCTAAACATCAAAGCGATCCCGGCGATCACCATTCCGAAAAATGCCAGGACGGCGAACACCAGGGCCAGACCGTAAATGAACTTGATAAGTTTCGTAGTTACAAAATTACTAAACGAAAAATCGAGGAGCGCGAAGTCCTGCCAGTTGAAGTTTTCCACTTGTTACCTCCTAATAAACGCTAAACAGCTACTTGTATCCGCCAGGTTAAGTCCTGGACTTGTGATTTCGATTGCCAAGAGACAACCGCTAACGTATAGAAAACATGCTCATCGGTGGGTGGATTGAGCCGAGAGAAACAACACACCGGCTAAAATTATATACATACTCTGTACACGATAGCAAATAGAGGTGTAAAGATCATCTGTGGTAGATGAGGCTTATAGCCCAGGCAGTCCAGTCATGGTTCCAGTTACAGAGTATCGCGCGAAGCTAACTATACCTATCTGAACGACGGCAAAGATTAATCCGACTAAAAGAGGGAGCACGACTTGCCGCCATTGAACTGCCCGTGCATCACGTTTAGTAATAATGAGCAGGAGTATGCTGCCGATTGCTGTCAGAATGATCAAAACTCCGAGCGCGCTTGCCAAGCCAAGAACATAGAGGAGGACTGGTTGTTCCGTTAGGACCAGGGCGACGGTTATCAATGCCAGGGTAACGAGCCCCGCTAGCTCGCGATAACTACCTACCGACGGGCGGACAGTTTGATCTCGCCATAGGGTCTGAGCTAAAGCTGGGAAAATGATCACCCCCATTGCCAAACCGGCACCCATTCCGGTTAGCAACCGGAGCCAATTCTGAGGTTCATACAGATGCGGCGCATTTGGGAAGAAGTGGCTGTAGGAATTGATGCCGTCGACGCCCATTATCAGTATGAAGCCTATTAAGACGGCAAGGACGCGAGGAGGAGGGAGGTTAATCCACCGCCTTCTGCCGGCGAGTGCGAGAACCGCGAACGTCAGCGTAACGCCCAAATACATCCCAGTACAACGAGCGCAAAGGGGCAACTGTCTGCCTGCGATCGTGAACGATCGCTCTGTGATGCGATGGCAGACTGCGTAACCGACATAATCGGCGGCCCCAAGCACGGTGTTGTTTTCTACCCTGCTGGCATCGGTTACAGTATAGAATCCAATTAGGGCAAGAGCGAGTATGGCGATCAATAACAGCAATCCGCGCTGGGAGAATGGTCTTGTCCATGTGCGCGCGATCAGGCCATTCAATATTACACAATCTCCTAAGAGGTTAGGCAAAAGTTTGGTTGCCTCTACAAGCAACGGTATGGTTTAATTATAGGCAGTTCGATCCTGCAAGCAATTTGCTAGGGATAAGGAAGAGTTCGGTATGCCAGAGCGACCGTCAAGTTATCACCGTCCAAAAAGCGTTGAAGAGGCGCTAATATTGTTGAGCAAACCTGATAGCGTGGCTTTGGCTGGCGGAACTGCTCTCCTGGCCAAGGGAACGACCAAGGCCGTTGTCGATATACAGGATTGTGGCCTGGACCAAATAACGTTGTTTCCGGAAATGTTGAGCCTTGGGGCTATGGTCAGGCTGACTGATCTCGGCGATTTTCTGTCAAAGAGTGGCGATGGTGATAGTAGTGGGGAAAAGAGTAGCCTTAACTCATTGCTGGTCAAAGCTATTCGCCTTTCTGGTCCAAACACGTACCGGAACGCCGCTACTCTTGGTGGAATAGTGGCCTCTCGCCTGCCCGATAGCGAGTTATTGGCGGCCTTACTCGTGCTCGACACGGAGCTGATGGTATACACACCCGAACAGATTTCGATAAATATAGTTGACTATCTTGCGTCTGAGCACCGGCCCAATGGCTTAATATCGGAGCTGAAAATACCTAGGCAAACGGGCACCGGCAGGAGTGAACGCGTCGCTCGAACGCCGGCAGATTATCCGATCGTTTCCGTTACCTATTTTAGAACTGATGACGGGGTTTCGAGGCTAGCGGCAACCGGAATCGATCGCTCTCCGATTCGACTGGAGGACGCGGAAGAAGCCCTTAATTCTGGCGCAAATATCGGCGTCGTCGCCCAGGCTGCGAAAGATCGTGCGCGTCATCCTGGCGATTTTCGGGGCACTAGCCATTATCGCGCTCAAATGGCATATGTCTTAACGCGTCGAGTGTTATCGTCGAGTGAAGAATAGAAGGCTCGACTCTTCAAGGTAAATCATCACAAGGGGAGCGGTTTCCGTATCAATTCACAAGCCCGATACTCTTCCGCTGGATGATCAGGTCTCACCGCTTTTTGATCGCCATTGCTGGAGCTGATTCTCTCCTGCTGATCGATGGCATCTGATTCCTGGCGATAACAGGGGGTGATTCAAGTTCTCCTGCTAGCGACTCTATGAAGGTCGTTGTATCCCTTGACCAGAAAATGTTGGGATGCTAACATGTGGCGATCAAGCTGGCTGGGTGGCCGCGACCTGGTATTCCAGATCGAGGAAAGTCCGCACTCCAGAGAGCACGGTGCCGGCTAACAGCCGGGCGGGGTAACCCGACGGAAAGTGCAACAGAGAGGTGTATTGCCGGTCGGAGCTTAGGCTCACGATCGGTGAGGGTGAAACGGTGGTGTAAGAGACCACCAGCGGTGGTAGAGATATCACCGGCTCGGCAAACCCCACCGGGAGCAAGATCAAGCAGAGTGGATGGTGGTGCCAGCGTAACGTGTTTGGACGAAAGTCCAGGCACAATACTCTGGGATTGCCTTCGGAGCTGCTCGCTCCGACTGACACCCGGGTAGATCGCTTGAGTAACCCAGCAATGGGCTACCCAGATAGATGGTCACCGTCCATTAATATGGACACAGAATGCGGCTTATAGGCCAGCTTGATTAACAATAATGACTATCTGGATCGGACCGCATTGAAAATCTATGGTTAATAAATGACAATTCGAGTTCTATTTGTATGTTTAGGTAATATCTGCCGTTCACCGATGGCTGAAGCTGTTTTCCAACAACTCGTCGACGAAGCTGGCTTGGCAAAAGAGATAGAGGTCGATTCCGCTGGTACAGGCTCATGGCATGTCGGCGAAGCAGCACACCCGGGAACGCGACGGGTTTTAGCCAAGAATGGCATTTCCTATAGTGGTAGAGCGCGTAAGATAGACAGACGGGATCTTAGTGACGAATCAACGTATATCATCGTAATGGATGAAAACAACGCCCGAGACGTCAAATCCGTAACACAAAATCATGACCGAATATATCGTTTGCTAGAGTTTAGCAGCCAGGCGGTCGATAAGGATGTTCCCGATCCTTACTACGAAGATAATTTCGATCTGGTTTATAATCTAGTTGTAGATGGCTGCAGAGGTTTGTTGAAGGCGATAAGAGGTTGGGAGCAAATTTAATAGACTGGAATTATGCTAAAAGAACCGATTAAGATAGCAGGCGCAGGTCCATCTGGCTTGGCTGCGGCTATTAACCTGGCAAAGGCAGGTATTGACGTTGAAGTCTATGAAAAACGCAGTGACACCGGTAAACGGTTTCACGGCGATCTTCAGGGTCTCGAGAATTGGTCGAGCAAGCTGAATGTGCTCGATTTCCTGAGCGATATGAATCTGCAGGTCAACTTTGACTGTGCTCCGTTTCTCAATCTGGTCACAACCAATGGGAAGAAAACCAGGTATTCCAGCTATGATGAACCCTTGTGTTACCTGGTAAAACGCGGAGATATACCAGGCAGCCTCGATCAGGGATTGAAGAAGCAGGCGCTGGAATCAGGTGTGAAAATTCATTTTGGTGAGACGTTATCGCTAGAAGAAGCTGACATTGTTGCCACTGGTCCCATATCAAAAGAGATATTCGCAGTGGATAAGGGTATAGTATTCTCGACGAGCCATGAGGATTTGAACGTCTTCCTGTTGAATGACGAAGCAGCTTACAAAGGTTATTCCTATCTCTTAATAACCGGTGGGTATGGTTGCATGTGCACCGTACTATTCGATCGGTTTAAGAATGTGGATGAGTGTTTCAAGGTAAGCAAACGCATGTTAACCGAGATGTTTCCGGTGGACATTGACAATCCCATCCCTGTTGCGGGCGTTGGGTGTTTTTCGACCAGGAATGTCTTTCAACAAGATGATCGAATATATATCGGCGAAGCGGCTGGAATTCAGGATTTGATGTGGGGATTCGGAATAAAGACGGCGCTAGAGTCGGGACATTTGGCTGCTGAGAGTATCAAACAGGGCAATGACTATGGAGAGATGGCTAGAAGCCATTTTGAAGAGAGATTGAAGGCTACTTTAGTCAATCGATTTTTGTGGGAAGTAATCCGATTGAACAATTACGCGATAGTTTTAGATGAACGTATACGCAGTAAAACAAAGAGAACGTTCGACTTATCCTATCTTTACGGATTCGGCTCCCTGCACAAAGCGGTTTATCCAGTAGCCCGATGGTTTATTAAGAGAAGATACCCAGATCTCAGGCTATAAAGATCTCTTGAGGATATCTTCAAGAATTCGGAGAATTTATGTTAAGGGATGCCCGTTACAATTTTCGGTGCGTCCAATAAAAACTGACATAATCTGATCGTCGGTTTGCGAAGGAGTTTTTAATGGAGAGAGAAGTAATCGTCGTGGGGGCAGGTCCAAGCGGCTCAGTAGCTGCCACAGCCCTTGTTCAGAAAGGTCACGACGTATTGCTAGTTGATCGCCAGGCTTTCCCCAGGGACAAGACTTGCGGGGATGGAGTACCTGCCAGCGCCATTGAAGTGCTCTACTCACTGGGTATGAAAGAGAAGATCTTAGATGCAAATTACTACGAGATAAAGAAAATACTATTGAGTTCGCCGCGCGGTTACGTGCTTGAATCCCCAATAAAACCAGGGCCAAACGGTACAGAGTCTTATGTCGTGCCACGACTCCACTTTGATGCCCTTATTCAGCAGCATGCTTTAGATTCTGGCGCGGAGTTCATGAAGGCACAAGTAAGCGGTCCGATAATCGAAGATGGAAAGGTGACCGGCGTTCAGATAAGGAAGGACGGAACGAAGCAAGATATCAAGGCAAAGATTGTGCTCGGAGCTGATGGAGTTACCTCCGCTATATCCAGAGCTCTTAGGCCAGATAAGGCTAAGGATGCACATCGCGCCGTTGCCATGAGGGCATATATTGAAGACCTCGAGGAGTATCCGAACGTTGTCGAATTTCACCTCTATAATGAAATCCTGCCCGGCTATGCCTGGATTTTTGCTTTAGGCGAGGAACGGGCCAACATCGGTTTAGGTATGCGGTTGGACAAATATAAGCAGTTCAACAAGAGTCTCGAGGAACTGATGGAGGTCTTTCTGGATCTGCCCATTATTAAGAAGAGACTTAAGCGTGGGGGTGTTCTAAAGGATTCGGCAGTGTGGCCGCTGAATTTTGGTTCACAAGAAATGCAGCGCGCATACGAAGGTGCGCTCTTGATCGGTGACGCAGCTGGTCTAATAAATCCACTGACCGGCGGCGGCATCTCCAATGGAGTCGAGTCCGCGGTTATCGCCACTGATGTCGTTCACAGAGCCCTGGAAGATGGCGACATCTCGTTGCCAGTGCTGAGAGAATATGAGCGATTGCTCAGCGACCGTTTGAGAACTGGCATGAAGCGCTCCTATCTTATACAGAGAAGTCTGTTTCTGTTTCCTTCGTGGGTAGACCTGCTGATACGGTGGGGAGGCTCAAACAGTGCATTAGCCCGGACGTTCATTGAAAAGATGTAGGCTGCTCATTTTCAACATTTCAACATTCAAATTTAGATGGGATCAAAAAAACCCGCTCAATTGCGAGCGAGTTTTTTTATTCTAGAAATTATTTGAGATGATATCTAGGAAACGGTTCGCAAGGCGTTTACGGCTTTAGCCTGCGGGCCTTTCCCAAGATCCACTTCCTGGTATTCGACGTGATCGCCCTCATAAAGATTCCTATAGCCCTCTCCCTCGATGGCGGAGTAATGCACGAACACTTCACTCTCACCTTGTTCGGGCAAGATAAAACCATAGCCCTTAATGCGGCTGAACCATTTTACGACGCCACGTTTCCTATCCATTTGCAAACCTCCGTTGTGATCACTTCATGAGAGCCAGCTAAAATCTAGCATGGCCTCGGTGCAGTGTCTATAGGTACGGGAGCGTTTTTTCGGATTTTTCACGGCCCCTGGTGTCGATTTTTCGTGTAGAGGTTATGTTTCTAAATAATCTCGACAAGATGAACCCAACAATCAGGGAGATTGGGCTCTGATATCGACTATGTCTCTGATCTCTGCGCTGCACACATCCGTCTGGAATCTCACTGGGAGCGACCGCAGTCCGGAATCCTCTGGCTCCTGGTCACAGGTTAGATTTTCGAGTGCCTTCGAGAAGTACTTGCTCAAATCCAATGGATACGAAACCAACAGTTTCCGCTAGCTGCGTTGAAGAGGCATTCTCCTTGGTGACGAGATACAGAGGTTTGCGTCCTGAGTCGAGGGCGTACTGCACACAGGCTGCTACGACACTTTGCCCATATCCTTGCCTTCTATGAGAAGTTTTCGTATGAACATAGATCTCGGCGAATTTCTCGGATTGCCAATTGAGGCCAGCAGCGGCGACAACCTCGCCGCTACTGCTAGGTCGTCCACCAACGGGATTTCTTATGACGAACCGGGGAAGTCCGTCATAACTCTTTGTCTGCGTGACAAAGACGTTGATGATGGGCTGGAATCGACCACGATCCAGGGCAAATAACTTTAGTGACTGCTCTTTTTCGACATCAAAGAGAGCCGAGAATAGGGGCAAGTAGGCTCGGGCTGCATTGACGATTACGGCTGCTCCTTCCGGAATGGACTGGAACAGCATATCAGTCGCATCCGTCAGATCGAATCCCGATGTGTTGCCGCTCTCGGGTAGACGTAGAGTTACAAAAGGCCGGAAGAGATCCATCCCGGTACGAGACAGACAGACGTAGCCGGAAGCCCTCGAAGCCTCGGGTGGGTAGCTAATTATCTGGGTTTTATCGTCAGGGTGATGGAACGCATAATATACGGCGGATGCGTCGCCCGGATTCGAGTCATCCAGAAGATGGCGAATGGCTCTGCGATTTTCAGTCAGATTCATCATGCTGGGATCTTAATGCATCGAGGGCGACAATGGTTTCAACGTCGACGGCGATTTTTACACTCTCCTGTTCAGGCCGGTAGCTCTCCATCATCTCGCCGCCACTTTCTAATACATTGCCATCAACCGCCAGAATCGCGGCCGTCTGGACCTTTCTCAAAGTTCCGATGACAAAGAGAGCCGCACACTCCATTTCAACCGCGACGACATTTGCTTTTGACATCATTTCGTAGGATGGGCTAGCCACGGGCTCGACGCCGGCATAGAAATTGTCTCTAGTAAGAACGATGCCAGACGTGTGTTCATGACCTATCTTGATAGCTGCATTTCGCAAGGCCAAGGTCAAAACGACGTCGGCAACGGCCGGGTATCCCTCAGGAACCGTTTCCCGAATGTAGCCTGTATTGGCCACTGCGGATGTAGCAATGACAAGATGACCTGGTTTTGTACCCGGCTGGAGTGAACCACATGTACCCACTCGGATTATCCGGCGACCTCCCGCGCGGATAATCTCCTCAAAGGCGATAGCCGCGCCGGGAGCTCCAATTCCATGGGAGCAGACAGCAACTGGCATGCCATGGTAATGCCCAATATAGCTATCGTATTCGCGATTCTGGCTGAGGACTCGATAGTCGTCGAACCGCCTGGCGATTCCACTTGCGCGATCAGGATCGCCACAGACCAGAACCGCTGGCGGTAGGCCATTCGCTGGAAGATTGGTTAACGGTAAAACAGATGGCATGTCCATATCAGAACTCAGGTTGAACAGGTTTGTTGTTAAGTATTTCTTCGATACTTTCCATGATTTCATTATCGAGCAGCTGCGTAACCTCTAACGCTTTCATGTTATCTTCAACTTGAGCGACACGTGAAGCACCGGTTATAACCGTGCTTACGTTCGGGTTTTTCAGGCACCAGGCTATTGCCAGGCGGGCCATATCTGTACCCAGTTGCCCGGCGATCTCCGAAAGCTGTTGAATGGCTGCAATTTGTAACTTCACCTTGTCGTCCGTGAAGCGTCGCTTCAACCATCCATATCCTTCCAGATTTGCTCGCGAATCTTCGGGAATTCCGTCGTTATACTTTCCTGTCAACAGACCGGAAGCAAGTGGTGACCAGATAGTTGCTCCATAGCCCAATTCGCTGTAAAGACGGGCATACTCTACCTCAACTCGATCCCTATGGAACAAATTATATTGAGGTTGTTCCATTGTAGGGGGTGTAAGGTTAAATTGTCGTGACACGCTGTAGGCTTCCATTACCTGTTGGGCCGACCATTCGGACGTACCCCAATACAGGACCTTCCCTTGCTGAATCAAATCATGCATGGCCCGAACCGTCTCCTCAATCGGCGTTTCGCGGTCTGGCCTGTGGCAAAAATAGAGATCGAGATAATCGACCTGGAGTCGATCGAGCGCCTGGTGGCAGGCTTCGATTACGTGCTTGCGGTTCAGTCCCCGCTGTGTTGGCGCAGGATCCCGCCTTGATCCCCAATAAACTTTGCTTGATACCAGGTAACTGTCCCGGGGCCAAGCGACATTTTGAAGAACCTTTCCCATGACAAGTTCAGATTGACCGGCAGCGTACACCTCAGCATTATCAAAGAAGTTAACTCCCGAATCATAAGCAGCAACCATACAGGCTTCAGCTAACTCTTCGTCCATTTGGTTTCCGAAGGAGACCCAAGAACCTAATGACAGGGCGCTAACCTTTAATCCCGATTGACCGAGTCGTCTATACTCCATGTTTAGTTCTCCTATTACCCAGGTGGCTGTAGTTGGTAAATTGGCATTGTGTGGGCATCGAAATAGTGTACCCGAAATGGAGCGAACTGAGCAAAGCTAATCTTCTTCAGACGAGTGGAACTTCAAATTTAACATTCTTTTCGGTTGCCTAAATCTGGGGGAAGAGGCTTCTGTCGATGGTTAATGCTGGTTGCCGCCAATATGGGTGTCTGATAAAGTACGCGCTCGCCTGTTTGAAGGAAAATTCCGGCCAATTACATGACCTTACGAAGCGAAGAAAAAGGAAAGACTCTTGAACCGTAGGCTCGAGGTATACCGTCGATTGCTCGTATACCTGAAGCCCTACTGGAAGCAGGTAGCAGTGGGCTATACGTCAATGCTACTTGCGGTCTTGCTGAATCTGATAATTCCCCAGATTCTCAGGGTAGCGGTGGACGTTGGTCTCGCCGAAGAGCAACTCATTGCTCTTGTGGCGGCCGGCGCCTTGATTCTGGTCATAGGATTCGTCCGGGGATTTGCAGGATTTGGCCAACGATATAATGGGGAGTGGCTTACACATCGAGTGGCCTACGATTTGCGTAACCGATATTACGACAGGGTGCAGCGGCTCTCCTTTTCCTTTCACAATCGCTCCCAAACCGGTGATCTCATGAGTCGGGCAACGAGCGATATCTCAGAAACTGAGCGATTTACCGGAATAGGATTGATGGATCTGATCGCCACGGTGATGCTTCTGATCGGGGTGACGGTGGCCATGTTTTTACTAAACGCTAGGTTAGCTGCCATCGCCTTAATACCATTGCCTGTACTTCTCGCGGCTACGATACGATTTGGCGGAAACATCAGACCGAAATTCAAACGCATCCAGGAGCAATTGGCCGTACTTTCAACCACGATGCAGGAAAGTCTGACCGGAATTCGAGTGGTAAAAGCATTCGCAAGAGAGCCGCACGAAATCGAGAAGTTCGATCGCGATAACCGTAACTGGTTCAAACGCCGCTATACCGTAATAAAAATGTGGGCGAACAATTGGCCGTTTTTTAACTTTACTTTATCGGTTAGCATATTCTTGCTTCTCTGGTTCGGTGGGCCGATGGTCATGGACGGGATGGTAACATCCGGCACTTTGTTTGCCATGATCACTTACGTCCTCATGTTAAACGGACCAGTGCAACGCATGGGATTCCTGGTAAATCTGGCTGCCACGGCTGGTGCGAGTGCAGGGCGAGTATTCGAGATTATTGACACGCCCAACGAGGTAATAGAGAAACCAGACGCCAAAACTATAAGCGATGGTCGTGGAGAGATTGTGTTCGAAAATGTTGGATTCGCCTATCAGATCGGCCGGCCGATTCTCTCTGGCGTCTCCTTTCGGGTTCTACCGGGCCAGACCTTCGCCTTAATGGGCCCCACAGGCGCGGGAAAATCAACAATAACGAACCTGGTGCCACGATTCTATGACGCCACTGAAGGGAAAATTCTGGTGGATGGGCTTGACATTCGCGACTGGCGTGTCGCCGAATTGCGGCGAAACGTGGGCATCGTCATGCAAGATTCTTTTTTGTTCAGTTCCACAATCGCCGAGAATATTGCCTATGGAAAGTTTGATTCATCCAGGGCAGAAATCGTCGAGGCAGCAACGGCAGCCCGAGCGCACGAATTTATCTCAGACTTTCCTGATAGTTATGACACAGTAGTTGGTGAAAGAGGCGTCACCTTGAGCGGTGGCCAAAAACAGCGCATCGCTATTGCGCGGGCACTCCTGACTGATCCCCGGATCCTGATCCTGGATGACTCTACCAGCAGCGTCGACACAGAGACCGAACACCTGATCCAGCAAGCTTTGGCCGTATTAATGGAGGGCCGGACAACATTCGTCATTGCTCAGCGACTGCTCACTCTAAAAAATGCTGACAGAATCCTGGTTATCGATCACGGTCAGATCGTTCAGCGGGGGACCCATGATGAGCTGCTGGACGCCGACGGCCTGTACCGCGAAATATATGACCTTCAACTCAGAGATCAGGAGGAATTCTCGGCACTGCAGTTGTCACAATAGACACCGATGATTAATTCGAGCGATACATTTGGGCGATATCTTAATCCGAGGATGATGGATTTATCGCGAATTCCGCTTCGTTGGCGAATTAGATAATGGCAAAAAACAGCGAAAGCCAACAAAACGAATCTGAACAGAGCCGGCGTCACGGTCTAAATCCCTACGTCGACTTCGAACAGCAGGAGCGTCTGGCTCGGGAAGAACGAATCAAAGATTTGTTGCCGGATGAGGACGAGGATACTCTCGGCAAGGCGTATGACTCGGACCTAGCTCGTCGCCTCTTTGAATTCAACAGGCCTTACTTGGGAAGACTTGTAACAGCCATTATATTGATGACTGTATCGTCGCTCCTGAGTGTTTCTGGTCCCTTGATCATAGCTAAGGCCATAGATGATGGAATCCGAGCGGAGGACATAGACCAACTGCGGCTGTGGTCGATACTTTTCCTAGTCGTAGCGCTTGGAGAGTGGCTTACGAATCGAGGTCGAATATCGATCATGGCCTATGTTGGCACCTCAATCGTGAGAGACATCAGAGCCGAGCTTTTCAGACACCTACATAGTCTTTCCCTAAATTTTTACAATAATTACAGCGTTGGACGTCTGATGAGCCGATTAATTAGCGACGTCGGCGTCTTGCAGGATTTCATTACCTGGTCGATTACGGGCCTCTTTCGTTCGGGATTTATTCTGATTGGTATTATCTTGGCGATGATCAGCCTGAACTGGCGGTTGGCACTTATCACCTTTTCCGTATTGCCTCTGATGGCCATACTCACTAACTATTGGCGCGTTCGAGTTCGACCGGCATACCGTGCTTCGCGGCAGCGATTGTCCCTTATCAATGGCTATCTGAATGAGTCAATATCCGGTATCAGGGTGACGAAAAGCTTCACTCGAGAGGATGTTAATTTCAGGCATTTTGATGACATTAACCTCTCGTTTTTTGATGCCAATATAGAAGCAACCCGATTATCTGCATTATTCTTTCCTGGCGTTGATTTCATTGGTTCAATTGCCACCGCACTAGTTGTGGCAATTGGTGGTTGGTTAGTACTGGAAGATTCGATTACAGCAGGGACGCTGGTAGCTTTTGTGCTATTCGTCGAACGATTCTTCGATCCGATTCGTGAACTTGCTCAACGATATAATACTTTCCAGTCGACCATGGCCTCGAGTGAGCGAATATTCAATCTACTTGACACAGAGCCCGATCTGACCGACACACCAGAAGCTAAGGCAATGCCGTCTATCATAGGTAGTGTGACTTTCAGTCATGTTGATTTCAGCTACAAGGATGGACAACCAGTTCTCCATGATATTTCCCTGTCCGTGGAGCCGGGCGAACGAATTGCGCTTGTTGGCGAAACTGGAGCGGGCAAGAGTACAATCATCCGCTTGCTAGCCCGATTCTTCGACGTCACAAAAGGCGCCATCTCGATCGATGGAGTTGATCTGCGCCAGGTTACGAAAGCAAGCCTTCGATCTCAACTTGGGATTGTCCTTCAAGACACGTTCCTTTTCGGTGGGTCAATTGCCGATAACATTCGCTACGGTCGACTAGATGCGACTGACGATGAGGTAATAGAAGCGGCTAAAGCGGTCGGTGCAGACGCATTTATCACGAGGCTGCAAAATGGATATGACACTGAAGTAGGGGAAGGTGGTGTCAACCTCAGCGTGGGACAGCGACAGATAATATCATTCGCAAGAGCGCTGCTCGCCGACCCGCGAATATTGATCCTTGACGAAGCCACCAGCAGCGTTGATACGACCACTGAGAAACAAATCCAGATGGCGATTGATAGTTTAATGAAAGGCCGGACCAGTTTTATTATCGCCCACCGGCTAAGTACCGTTGTGAATTCAGATATAATCGTTGTACTCGACAAAGGGCGCGTTGTCGAAAGCGGAAATCATGAAGAACTGCTCTCAAAGAAAGGCCGATATTTTGACTTATACACAATGCAATGGGCTCAGACAGAACCGCTCATTAGCGCCAATTAGAGGAATCGACACAATCTACCCATCGCATGCCGTCTACAGGCGATTGACCGTAGAATAGAACACAAAGAGTAATCGCATTTCAACGCAAGAATGGATTGCTACTAGATCTCAGATTAGGTTGTCCAAATGAAAAGTAAAATCACTCATGTTATTAAACGAAGCGGCGCGGTTGTGCCCTTCAACAAGGAACGCATCGCTAACGCCATCTATAGGGCAGCCGTAACGGTTGGAGGTCGTGATCGCCAGCAGGCGGAAAGCTTAGCTGACCAGGTAGTCGATCTCTTGGAAAAAGATGAAACAGCGGGATTTACGCCCCACATCGAGGAGATCCAGGATGCCGTTGAGAAAGTGTTAATTGAAAATGGGCATGCAAAGGTATCGAAAGAATATATATTGTACCGGAACGAGCGGAACAGTCGCCGGCAGGAGGCGATTCAGAAGACATCGCACCCTTCGAGCAACATTCCATGGGCAAAGGTATGGCACGTATTAGATTGGGCAGTCCGGCATGACTTGCATACGGTGGAAGCTCTAAACAGGCGAGTCGAAAGAGGCGAATTTCCGCATATTGTTCACGAATCTGAGTCTGCCTATGAGGATGACGTACTAGTTGCCGCGGAGCAGATCGCAGGCCGGCGACATGAATTGAAAACCGTAATTATTTGTGGCCCGTCTTCATCCGGGAAGACTACAACCACTGTCAAACTCGAGCAGCTCCTCGGGCGTGAGGGACTTAAGTTCGTAACCCTTAATGTTGATAATTACTTCTTTGACTTGGAGGTACATCCTAAAGACGAGTTTGGAGACTTTGACTTTGAGACGCCCCAATCCCTTGACCTCGAGCTAATCAACGAGCACATGCGGCACCTGATTAGAGGTCAGGAGGTAATGATTCCTTATTACGACTTTAAGAGTAGTCGTCGCCATCCTGAACGTACGCCGATGCGTCTCGAAGATGATGAAATTCTTCTCATCGATAGCCTACATGGTCTTTACCCAGAGATGAGTGAAGGGATAGCCGACGAAATAAAGTTTAAACTATATTTGGAGCCACTCCTGCAGATGAAATCGTCTACAGGGTATATTCGCTGGACTGACCTACGGCTGATACGCCGCATGCTACGCGATGCCCGGCATAGAGCCTACAAACCCCGCCAGACTCTCGAACATTGGCACTATGTCCGATCCAGTGAACTGCGAAATATCATCCCATATATCGGCACAACCGACTTCGTCATAAATAGCGCTATGCCCTATGAGTTGTGCTTGTACCGTCCAAAGTTGTTGGATTCATTCAGAAGGTGGGTAGATGATTACCGGGAGAATCCATTAAGAAGCGATGCATTCGAACGTGCTGCCCGGGTTAGCCAGTTACTGAGTGAAGTTGAGCCAGTTGAGGATGATTCGGCCGTCCCCAGGGAATCGGTCCTTCGAGAGTTCATAGGAGGAAGTAGCCTCAGCTATTAACGCTCGAAATTAGACCAGGCCTTAAACTGCGACCGCAATCTCTCAACGAAATGGCGCTGGCTGCACTTTAGTCGCCGAATGAAATACCCAGATCGCGGGCCGTTAACACAGTGTCACCATCCAACGGGACATTCTTCAGTCGTCTGGTGGCTTCATCCAGATGGACATGTCTGACCGTGGGTGGATCCAGGGCAACCATAATTTCTGTCTTCCCTTTTTCTAGAGCCCGCACCGCGGCTGAACCGAATCGCAGCGATATGAGCCGGTCAAACGCTGTCGGTGAACCACCTCGAAGCAAATGACCCAGGACAACTGATCTTGCCTCTTGACCGGTCAGCTCGTTTAATTCAGTAGCGACATAACGACCGATTCCCCCAAGCTTCTCCGCGGCGCCAAAAGATCCTTTCCTTGACACTCGAGCTCCTCCCTTCGGATGAGCACCCTCAGCGACGACGACGATCGAATACTTATGGCCTGCCCGAGTTCTTGCCTCAACCTTTTTGGCGACCTTTGCGATGTCATAAGGTATCTCTGGGATAAGAATTGCGTCTGCTGTTCCTGAAATCCCGGCGTGAAGGGCAATCCACCCGGCGTATCGTCCCATCACCTCGACAACCATAATCCGTCGATGGGCCTCGGCCGTAGTATGCAGGCGATCTAGGCATTCGGTGGCAAAAGAAACCGCTGTGTTAAAACCGAATGTCCGGACGGTTCCACTCAGGTCATTGTCGATCGTCTTTGGTACGCCGACAATTCGAAGGCCTTTTTGGCACAAACCGAGGGCAATGGCCATCGAACCATCTCCGCCGATTGCGATAAGAGCATCGATCTCATGTTTTCGAACGGCATCGATCAATTCCTGGGAGCGATCTACTGTCTCGATGTCTCCCCCGGCAGTTTGTGTTGGATAATTGAATGGATCACCGCGGTTTGTAGACCCCAGTATTGTTCCTCCAAGATGGGTGATACCTCGAACTGTCTCTTTACCGAGTTTTATTACTCCGCCTTGCGGATAGAGATGAGGTTCTATGAGCCCGTTATAGCCATCGCGTATTCCCAGGCATTCCCAGCCGCGACTACGGGCTGCTATAACGATAGCCCGAATAACTGCATTTAAGCCAGGCGCGTCACCGCCACCGGTCGTTATAGCAATTCGCTTTATCGACATTTCATGCTTCTCCAGATTCTGGACCACAATCAGTGGCCGAACAGGGACCTCCAACTGGTCGGATTCTAGTATACTATCGATTATCAAACCAAGGCCTATTAGCCGGTGACAGCAAGCCATTTGAATGAATCAAACTGATAATATATAGCAGAATGAAGACGAACCAGGAACCTGAAGAGATAGGATATCCATCTGACGCCGGCTGGCGTCGATGGTGGTATCGCCTACTCAGATTCGGATTCCATTTGTTATACAACGAGATGGCCTGGTCGTATGACTCGGTAAGCTGGCTAGTATCTCTGGGACGGTGGCGAGAGTGGCAATATGCGGCGCTACCATTTATCGGCGGTCCGAGGGTGCTCGAGCTCGCCCACGGGCCGGGTCATATGTTAATCGCGTTGAACCGCCAGGGATATAAGGTATTTGGTGTAGACCGTTCGAAGAGCATGGGGCGGCTTGCTCGCCGAAAAGTGCACAAGTCGGGAGCTGCGGCCTTCCTTACTCGCGGAGAGGCCCGAGCGCTGCCCTATGCTGAAGAAAGTTTTGACTCAATACTCAGCACTTTTCCAACCGACTTCATCGTCTACGAAGCAACCATCATTTCGATCAATTCGATCCTCAAACCTGGCGGACGCCTGGTGATAGTGCCCGAAGCACGACTTAAACGTGGCGGCCCGATTCGCCGATTCTTAGAGTGGCTCTACGCAATTACCGGACAACGTATTGAGCCGGCTGATGAAAGCTGGCTGGCTCAGGTCTGGCTTAAGGCCGAAAAACGACTGTTATCGGCCGGTTATGTGATAGATATCAGGCAGGTTGATCTCGATCACAGTGAAGTAACGGTCATCATAGCGACTAAGCCTTCAGACCATGATCGCCCAGCCGCCAACATTATTCTTAAGTAGATACCAATCGTTTCAGATTGGGCTCGTTCCGCCAAAGCCACAAACTGTGGGTAAGCCACACACTGTGGGTAAGCCACGCTCCGCGGCAGCCGGTTTTCGCGCTGTAGCCGGCGTTGGATGAATAAGGCTCCCCTGGTACAATCTCGGCATGAGCGAAGAAGAATTAACTAACGAAATAGATCAAACCAATCCTATCATTGAAGAAGAACGCGCCCCCCTGTCTGAAATAATTTTGATGTTCGTCGTCGCGGGAACGATTCTCGTGCTCGATCTGGTCACCAAGTTGCTTATCGAGAGAAATCTGCTGGTTAACGAGAGTATCATACCGATCGAGTCGATAGCATCTTTCTTTAAGATCACCCATGTCAGAAACACCGGAGCGGCGTTTGGCCTATTTCCCGGTGGCAGTCAAGTGATTATAGTTGTGGCCATAATCGTCTCGGTAGCAATCATCATCTATAACCTGAGGCTGCCAGCCCACCACACCTTGTTTCGCGTCGCTCTCGGACTTCAGC
>PVMK01126268.1_pt1 | contig 18346 bp, 17 predicted proteins | sample 1853481 | NCBI WGS metagenome assembly PVMK01 (sample SAMN08533507, study PRJNA380276) | Marine sediment metagenome, whole genome shotgun sequencing project. | reverse complement strand
TCTCCCAGAGCCCGGCGTCGGGGGAGATGATCCAGGCTAGCTCCGGCTCGACCGCTGTCTTGTGGGCCGTGCTGGCGAGCCTGGCGGTCCTGACCGTGATCGCCCTCGGACCCTGCCGCATGTCGGGCAGGGTCTTCATGGACCTCGTCTTCAAGGGGATGGGAGGCATGATTCCCGTGGTCTCTCTCCTCTTACTCGCCTTTGCCCTGGGCGGCGTCGTGCGGGAGCTCGGTACAGGGGCGTATGTGGCAGACATCCTCGGCGGTGCCGGCAGTACCAAGGTGGCCGTGGCGGGATCGTTCGTCTTGGCCTCCTTCATGGCGTTCGCCACCGGCACATCCTGGGGCACCTTCGCTCTGATGGTGCCCATCGCCGTGCCGTTGGCGGCGGCTCAGGGTGGCTCGCTGCCTCTCTATCTCGCCGCAGTCCTGGGCGGTGGTGTTTTTGGTGACCATTGCTCGCCGATCTCGGATACCACCATCATCTCTTCGATGGCATCGGCGTCGGATCACATGGACCACGTGCGGACCCAGATTCCCTACGCCCTCCTGGGTGGCGTGGCCGCCCTCCTTTTCTATCTGGTTGTGGCCTGACCGCGGCGCCCCTGCTTCCCAAACTGATCCGAAAGATCTTGGTGGCAGGCCCTGAAGGACCTGCCTACACAACGATGAGGCCGCTGAAAGTCGTAGGCGGGTCCTTTAGGGCCCGCCACCCAACTCAGGAGAGCGACTTCCCGAGCTGCTCGAGGATCTCGGCCTCGATGGGCGCCAGGGTGCTCGTGCCGTCGCCCTCGGCGTGCGGGTCGAAGGCGGACCCGGTGATTGCGAAGATCACGCCGTCTCCCGACTCGGGGTGCACCCAGACCCCGGCCAGGAGTCCGTAGGCCTCGCCGAAATGTCCTACCCAGCTCCGGTCATCGCCGGCAAAGAGCCGGTCCCCCTCGGTCTCACTCGTGATGACCCTGAGCCCGGGTGCGTAGGCATTGAGCGTGCCGTCGTAGTCCTCGAGGTTTTCCTCGTCCGGATCGTAATGCCAGACGGGACGCCGCAGCTCGGCCATGCTCTCGGGAGCGAGCATCCGGACGTCGCCGACACTGCCATCGCCGAGAAAGAGCTTGGCCAACGTTTCGAGCCCCCTCAGTGACATCCGCGCTCCGCCTTGCGGGCTGAACTGAGCTCCGTTGGTTCCGGGGAGGTACTCCGCATCATCGGGCAGGGCCGTGGGAATGCCCTCGCTCAGGTCGTCGACTTGGGCCACCCAATCACCCTCAGGGTGCCAGATCTCCTCCCGGTCACGCTTGCGGTAGAGCGTCGCCAGACTCTCCTGCTCGGGCTCGGAAAGCGCGGCTACGTTGAACCCTCCCGGCAGTCCCAGAGGCGCGAAGAAACGCTGGCGCATCAGCTCGTCGAAACGAACGCCCGTCACTTTCTCGAGGACAGTGCCCAAGACTCCGTAGTTCAGGTTGGCGTATTCGAAATAGGCGCCCGGTCCCCGGTCCGTAGCCTCTTCGGCGATCTGGAAACGCTCGTCGAAGTCCGGATCGGCAGGATCGAACGCTTCCCGAAGAGCGCGCGGGTATCGAATGATGTAGGACTCGCCCGCATCGCGAATCGAGGAGATGTGGGCAAGAAGGTGCCGGAGAGTGATGGCGCGATCGGGTAATTCGGGTTGCGAAGCTCCCAACCCAGGTACTCCGAGACGTCGCGATCCAGCTCCAGCTCTCCCTCCTCCACGAGCTGCATGACGACGATGGCGGAGAGCGTTTTCGAGATCGACGCGACTCGCATGAGGCTTTCGGGTGTCAGGGCTCGATCATCTCTCCCTGCCGGATCGATGGAGGCCCGTCCGAAGGTTGCCTCGAAGCTCACCTCGCCGCCACGCAAAACTGCCACGGCAAGCCCGGCGAGGGCCCGGGTCGGATCCCCGCCGCCATCCGTCAGATCAGAAAGCTCGCTGTGCACTTCGTCTTCTATCCGCATGACAGATCTGCTCGAATCCGCGGGCTCGCTCCTGCCGCAAGCGAAGATCAAGAATGCCGCCACCGGTGCAATCACCCACATCGAAATGTGTCTCATGGAGGGCACTATGGCATGTTCCAGTGTGCCCCGCCAATTGTGGTGGAGTGCAATGGGGCTCGAGGCGAGGGATGCACCTGATTCCCAGAGTAGACTGGCCGGCGAGGGGAGGTCCATGAACCCAACTCGAGTGTCAAAACTGCTGTTCGTGTCGCTGCTGGTGCTTGCCGGCTGCGAGCGTGGGCTGAAAATCCACGATCGCCCCATCCCGTTCTCGGCTGATCGCGTGAGCGCCACCCTGCAATACATCGCAGACCACTATGGCGAGAACCCCGAGAACATCTCGATCGTTCCCCGCATCATCGTCCTCCATTGGACGGCCATCGATGGATTCGAAGATAGCTTCGCCGCCTTTGATCCGGAGGAGCTGAGCGGGTCCCGACCCGATCTCGCCGCTGCCGGAGAGGTGAATGTCTCGATCCAATTCCTCGTCGATCGAGACGGCACGGTCTACCGGCTCATGCCCGAAACCTGGATGGCCAGGCATTGCATCGGTCTCAACTACTCGGCCATTGGGGTCGAGAACGTGGGCGGCGGCAAAAGCATCGACAACATGACCGATGAGCAGATCGCGGCCAACATCCAACTGGTGCGCTATCTCGCCGAGAAGTACCCCACCATCCAATACCTGATCGGCCACATGGAATACCGGGATTTCGAAGGCCACCCGCTGTGGCTGGAGCTGGACGAGGGTTACCGGACGGAGAAGGTCGATCCGGGCGACCGCTTTATGACCGCCGTCCGAGATGCCGTCGCCGATTTGGGGCTTGAGGGTCCGCCTTGACGAGAAGAGAGGTCTGATAGCATCACACGATCCCGTGTGACGGCATGCGATGCTCGTAATCAGCCACAGGAGAACTTTTGCTCAGCAATCCCACAGCCATCTTCATCTTCCTCGCCGGTCTCCTGGGCACCATCTTCTGGCTCAGCGGTCTGCCGCGGCTCCAACCGCTGTTCCGGGTGACGCCGGCGGTCATCTACGTCTATTTTTTCCCGGCGCTGAGCACCAGCCTCGGAATCACCCCGGCCAGCTCCCAGGCCTACGACTGGATGATCCGCTATCTGCTTCCGGTGAGTCTCCTGCTGTTGATGGTGACAGTCGACCTCCGTGCCGTCATGCGCCTCGGCAGCAAGGCGTTGATCATGATGCTGGCGGGGTCGGCGGGGATCATTATTGGCGGACCCGTGGCGTTGGCTCTGCTGGGGCGATTCCTGCCGGCGGACACCTGGATGGGTCTGGCGGCGCTGTCGGGCAGTTGGATCGGCGGCGCGCCCAACATGGTGGCCATCAAGGAGAGCGTGGGTACGCCGGACTCCCTGATGGGTCCCATCATCGTCGTCGATACCGTGGTCGCCTACGGTTGGATGGGAGTGCTCCTGTTCTTGAGCACCTGGCAGGGGAAGATCGATGCCTGGTTGCGTGCCGATACCGAGGCCATTGATGCCCTGGACGGCCGTTTGGCAACGATGGATGACGAGCGGCGACCGATGGAGGTCCGGGATCTGGCCGTCATCCTGGGGCTGGGGTTCGGCGCCGCGGCCGTGTGCATCTGGGTAGGAGACAAATTGCCCCTGTTGGGTGATCCCACCATCATCAGCCACACGACCTGGACAGTGGTCCTGGTGACGTCGTTGGGGCTGGCGCTGTCATTCACACCGGTCCGACGTCTCGAGCAGGTGGGGGCCTCACGTGCCGGTTACCTGGCGCTCTACCTGATGTTGACCGCTATCGGCGCCCAGGCTGACCTCAAGAAGGTCGTCGAAGCGCCTCTCTACCTGTTGGTGGGTGTGATCTGGCTCGGGATTCACATCGCCGTGCTCTTTATGGTGGCGCGCCTCGTGCGCGCGCCGCTGTTCTTTATCGCCACCGGGAGCATGGCGAATGTGGGCGGGGTGGTCTCGGCGCCGATAGTGGCGTCGGTCTACCGGCGTTCCCTGGCTCCGGTGGGCGTCCTCATGGGGGTCTCGGGTTATCTGATCGGGATCTATGGAGCCCTGCTATGCGCGTGGCTGTTGTCTCTGGTCGCCCGCGCATTGGGCTTTCTTTCTTGACGGAGGCATGCGGAAACCGAAGATTGACAGCTATATCGGTCTGTCAAATCGTGGGCGCCGGTTCCTCTTCAGAAACCTGAGAGCTGTCCGAATCGGTGGGGTAGGGGCGGTCGATTCCGGGCACTGTGAATCCGTCGGCTTCGGCCAGCCTGTGGTCGAAGGTCAGAGTGTCGTCGCAACCGGCGCGGCGGTCCTGCTCGCCGATGAGATAGTCGGAGAAATCGGCCGGCCCGCGGCGAAACGCCGCGAGGGCTCTGCGAACGAGGTCGCGGTCCTGGACGTGAAAGATTCTGGTGTCGAGGACCAGTCCCAAAACCTCGGCCACGTCGGACCTGGAAAATCCGTAGACGCCACCGCGCAACACCCAGACGAGCTCGACGAGGACGAGAGTCGAGATGTGGAGTTTGCCGCCCTGACGTTCCGTGGTTTCGATGAGCTCCCGTGCAGTTTCACTTTGGGCCGGCTCGTCCCGGGTGATGAAGCGCACCAGGATGTTGGTGTCGAGGCCTCGCATCATCGTCCCTCCCGAATCCGCTCGTCATCTTCGCTGACCGACTGGGCAATAGCCCTGTCCATGTCCTCGACCGAGCACACGCCAAGATCTCGTCGATCAAGAAAACCGGAAAGCCGGCTGACAGATCCTTGGAGCGGCACGACAGTTACGGTTCCGTCGGCGGCGATCCGGAAGTCCACCTGGTCTCCGGCGTCGACTCCGAGCCGGGTTCTGACCTCTTTGGGAAGGGTGATTTGGCCCTTGCTGGTGATGGTGGCTCGCGGCATGATCTTGCTCCTTACTACAAGTAAGGATAGCACACGAGAACGATGACTGTAAGGACCTATTTGAGACCACCCGTTGGTCGACCACGTCACCTCGGCCCGTGAGGGATCGCCTATTTCGGCTTTCCCCTATTGATTGGTCTCGGAAGGCGTCCCGCGTCCCGGAGCGTCCGGCGCAGGAGGAACTCGATCTGCGCGTTGACGCTGCGCAGATCGTCTCCCGCCCAACGCCTCAGAGCGTCCAGGACCTTGGGGTCGAGACGCAGCAGAAAGGCTTCACGTTTCGTCACATCACGTGTAAAGGCTGCCGGTGTTCACGACCGGCTGAGTGTGACGGTCACTGCACAGCACCACCAGGAGATTGGAGACCATGGCCGCACGCCGCTCATCGTCAAGCTCGATGATGTGTTTTTGCGCCAGATGATCGAGTGCCATCTCGACCATCCCCACCGCGCCCTCGACGATCTTGGTGCGTGCCGCCACCACTGCCTGCGCCTGCTGCCGCTGCAGCATGGCGGCGGCGATCTCAGGCGAGTAGGCGAGGTGACTGATCCGTGCCTCGATGACCTCGACACCGGCCTTGTCGAGCCGCTCCTGGATGTCGTCCTTGAGCTGATCGCTGATCTCGGAGGTGCTGCCGCGCAGCGAGATCTCGTGGTCCTCACTGTCGTAGGGGTGTCGACTCGCCATGATTCGTAACGCCGCTTCGCTCTGGACGGCGAGGAAGTGCTCGTAGTCGTCGACCTCGAACAAGGCCTCGGCGGTGTTCACCACCCGCCACACGACCACTGCCGAGATATCGATAGGATTGCCGTCGCGGTCGTTGACCTTGGACGGACGCCCCGACGTGCGGCTGGCCGCCTGAACCACGGTGCCTCCAGGGGCTTTTTGTTCCGGAGTCTCCACCGAACCTGTTTCGAAGTTTCGAATCCGCAGCGAGATCTTTTTCTTGGAGAAGAAAGGGTTGACCCAGAAGAAGCCGGACTTCAGGGCGGAGCCCTTGTACTTGCCAAAGAGGAGAAGCACCCGTGCCTGATTTGGCGCGATGGCGATAAATCCGAAAAGGCCGAGAATTCCGAGAAGAAAAGTCGCGATCCCGGCGGCGAACAGGAAGATCAAAATCCGACTTCCTCCTTGGTTGAGGCCGATGACGCCGAAAATGAACATCAACGGGCCGCCGGTCAGCATTGCGAGGATAATGAGCAACGGCGGCCAACCGCTCAGGGGACGATAGGTCTTTTCAGTAATCATGTGATACCTCCTGATACCAATACGATATCACAATGAAATCTATTCCGTTGGACCTTCAATGGAGCTCCGTCGGTCGTTCGGGGTGGTTTGGAGATTGACGATGAGGACATGCTCTGATGTCCCTCCACGTTGTGGAATGCACGAAATCACCCACCGCGCGCACGATCAACTAACATCGTCGGAAGAGGTACCCGGAGTATCTCCTCGTGGAGGGCCGCCATGAACTGCCGACGGATCGTTGCCTTTGTCCCGCTCTTGATTTTCTGCACCATCGTTGTCTCCGCAGGGGAGCACGACGGACAGGAGGTCAGTGAACAGGTGCGGCTCTACAGGTCGCAGAACGAGGTGGAGATCGTGCGCGAACTGGCCGCGCTGGTGGCCCTACCCAACGCTGCGGCGAACATCGAGGACATGGAGCTGAACGCCCGCCGTCTGACCGGGCTGCTCGAGTCCCGCCGTTTCGACGTCAGGCTCCTCAGAGCCGATGGCGGGCCGCCGGTCGTATTCGGACAGCGCCTGAGCGACATTGCTGATCTCACGGTGGTCTTCTACGCCCATTACGACGGGCAGCCGGTCGTGCCCGAGCTGTGGTCGAGCGATCCGTTTGATGTCGTGGTCCGTACGGGGCGGCTCGAGGCCGGCGCCGAGCCTCTGCCGCTCGACGATCTGCAGGCGCCCATCGACCCCGAGTGGCGTCTCTACGGCCGGTCGACCTCGGACGACAAGGTGTCGATCGTGGCACTGCTGGCCGCACTGGACGCCCTCGATGCGGCCGGAATCGCACCCAGCATCAACATCAAGCTCCTGCTCGACGGCGAGGAGGAGCGGGGCTCACCCCACATCGCCGAGACCCTGCGCTCCAACATCGACCTCTTTGCCGCCGATCTCTGGGTGTTCTGCGACGGCCCGATGCATCAGACGCGGCTGCCTCAGGTCGTGTACGGCGTGCGCGGCGTGACATCGGTGCACATGACCGCATACGGTGCGGCCGTCGGCCTGCACTCGGGACACTATGGCAACTGGGCGCCCGATCCCGGCATGCAGCTGGCTCGTCTCATCACCTCGATGCGCGACGGGGACGGCAATCTCCTGGTCGGTGGAATCGACGAGCTGGTTCGTCCGCTGGGCAAGACCGCCGCAGCGGCCATCGAGGACGCACCGCCGGTCGACGATCAACTCAGACACGACCTCGCCCTCGGTTGGACAGAGGGCCAACCGACAACGCTCGCGGAACGGATCACCCGACCGGCGATCAATATGCTGGGGTTCTCGGTTGGGCAGGTCGGAGCAAAAGCCAAAAACGCCATCTCACCGCAGGCCAGGGCTGTGGTGAGCTTCCGTCTTGTGCCGGACGTCACGCCCGAGGCGGTGCGCTCCGCCGTCGAAACACACATCCGCGGCCAGGGTTTCTACATTGTCTCCAGCGAGCCCGACGAGGCGGTGCGGCGACAACACGCCAGGGTTGTGTGGCTCGAGTGGAAGAAGGGTTATCCAGCCCTGGCGACCGATATGGATCTTCCGATATCGAAGGCCATCGCACGGATCGTCGACGAAGCCGTCGACGGGCCCATTGTGCTCACCCCGAGCCTGGGAGGCAGCCTTCCTCTCTACATCTTTTCCGAGATCTTGGGCGCCCCACCGATCGTGGTCGTGCCGATCGCCAACCACGACAACAACCAGCACGCACCCAACGAGAACCTCAGGATCAAGAACCTCTGGCTGGGCATCGAGATCTATGCGGCGCTGATGGCGCGGTTGTAAAGATTCTGGCCGGAGATCAAAAACTCGAAAAGCTGAGCGTCTAACGCGCTGGCGAGAGTTGTCGGGGGTCGGTCCTCTCGTCCGCTCTTCGGTGCCGGTCGATCCAGTAGGCCCAGATCACGAGGAGCCACTGCGCCTGTCCGACCCAGGCCAGAGCGGTCACTGAGGGTGGAGGCGTGCCGAATACATTGGCGAAATAAATCACGAGCAGAAACCCGACCAGTGCCCAGAGGGCGATCGATCCGACTCGATCGGCGGCGCGGGTCGTGCGGAGATAGAGTCCGACGCCCAAGGCGAAGATCGCGAGCTCGACGACGAGGGTCGCCGGCAGCGAGTTCCACAGCCCGAGACCGATGCGGGCGGCGCCACCCGGGACCAGCGGAAGATCCGGCCGGTGCGTCAAGGCATCCAGCACCCAGTGGCTGATCACCGCCAGACCACAGACCCACGCCCCTTTCGGATATCGCTTCAAGAGAAAATAGACGCCGGCAAAGAGCGCGGCCCACCCCAGCACGGCGATCAGGCTGTGGGTGATCGGATAGTCGGTGAAGCGGAGAGGCGTGACCCTCGTGATGCCGGGCACGATCTCCACGGTTTCGAGACCGGCAAGCAGCATCGTGGGCCACAATAGATCGGTGAACTGGGCGGCGAGAAAGAGAGTGCCGAGAGACGTCTTTGGAGCAGCCGCCTTGGCTCCGAACCCGACTCCGAAATGACCCAAGAACATCAGCAGCCCATCCCTTCACCGAAACCACGTTCACGGAAGTAATCGTTGATCATGCAACCGCAGTCGACGAGCCCTGATTCCGGCAGTCGAGAAGCGTTTTTGCCCATCGATCTTCGCCGGCCTCGCTACGAAACCCGGTGAGAAGAGCGGGCAAGAAGCGGTCAATCGTCAACACCGACGAGTGCACGATACTCGTACTGAGCGGCCGCGCTGGCCAGAGGCTCGTAGCGATCGCGGAGGGTGCGCCGGAGCTCCCGCTGGCGATGGTCGAGGTCGGACCCGAGGTCACTCATGGCGGCGAGGGTGGCGGCGTCGGCGGTGCTATCGAGCCTGCGGGTGAACACGGCGAGGTGGGCGCGCTGGATCTGCCGGTCGTTGAGCTCGCCGAGCACATCCTGGAGACTCTTGAGCTCCGCGATGCGCGGGTCGACGCGCTCGGCCGGGTAGAGACTGCGGAAGAACTCGAGGAGATAGCGCAGCTTCTTGGCCGTGATGCGCAGCCGGTGGAGGGCCTCGGACGGGGAATCCTCACCGAGGTCCCGACCACGGCGCAGGACGCGCCGGTAGGCCCTGGCGATGCGCCCGTCAGCGAGGGTCTTCACCGGAGTTTCCGCGTCCCGCGGCGGTTCGGCGGTGGCGGTCTGTTTGGAGAGAAAGGCCTCCCAACTCTCAAACAGGCGCCGGCAGCGGGGTGAGGTGAGACCGAGCACGACCTCGGCATGGGCGCGGTCTCGTGCGGCCCGAACCTCGGACACGAACGGAGAGAAGGCAGCGGCCTCGCTGCCGGTCAGGGCGTCTCGCCGGGCGCTCAGGTCGAGGAGCCACACGTCGAGGTCGCGACACTCTCCGGTGAGCTCGCCGAGCCACTTGAATTCCGCGGCGAAGGGGGCAACCGCCTCCGCCGGCAGGACTCCCTCGAGCTGGCTGAGGGCCGATCGGGTGCGGCGGGTGGCGACCCGCAGATCGTGGAGAGGCTCGGGGCCGCGGTTGGTGACGGCACCGCCGACCGAACGGCGAAGAGCGATGAGAAGCTTCGACAGGATGACGCGGATTGCTTCTCCTGCGGGTTGGTCGGGATCGAGGTGCAATTGCAGCTACTTTTTCGTCTTTGCCTCGCTGATGCCGGGGACGTCGGTCAACTTGGGTCGTGCCATGTCCTGTGTCCTCCGTGGTGAATGCTAGCACGCGGTGAAAAGCGGGTAGGATCGAATCGTGGGAGAAAGAACCGGCGATCTTCTGATCCGCGCCATGGGGTTGAGTGGGCGCGCCCGGGCGGTGGTGGCGGTGACCACCGAGACGGTCGAGGAGCTGCGGCGGTTACACGACCCCTCGCCCGAGGTGGCGGCGGCTCTGGGACGGCTCGCCACCGGCGCGTTGTTGCTCGCCTCGAGCCTCGAGAAGGTGACCGGCCGGGAGCCGATCGTGACCATCGAGGTCGATGGCGGCGGCCCGGCCGGATGTCTCGTGGCGACGGCATCGCCGGCGGGGTGGGCTCGGGCGATGGTCGCCAACCCGTTGGCCACCGCCGAGGGCCGCGACGACGGGAAGCTCAATGTCGCCGGCGTTGTCGGCAGCGACGGGCAGCTGGTGGTAACCCGCGATCCTGGCATCGGCGAGCCGTATCGGGGCGTCGTCGATCTGGTTTCCGGAGAGCTCGCCAAGGACCTCGCCTTCTATCTCACCGAATCCGAGCAGTCTCCGGCGGCTCTCATTTTGGGTGTTCGGACGCTGCGCACGGGCAGGATAGGGAGCGCGGGCGGGTTGCTCGTACAGCTCTTTCCGGGTGTCAGCGATGAGGAGGCTGAGGAACTGACCGATCGGATTCGTGAGCTCGGTGCGGTGTCGGAACGGCTGGCGGAGGATCTGGGACCGCGCGAGTGGCTGGCGAGGCTCTTCCCGGAGGGCGCCTCGATTCTCGAGGAGACCTCGGTGCGGTTCTTCTGTGGGTGCTCGATGGACCGGGTCGAGGCCGCCCTCAAGCTGCTCGGCGTCGACGAGATTCGCGAGGTCGCCGGAGAAGGAACGGGGGATGGCGCGGTGGTGGTGTGCGGCTTCTGCCGAAAGACCTACGCCGTGTCCACCAAAAGACTGAGCGAGCTGATCAACGAAGTCGAGGTCGAGAGCTCGGAGTTGGGAAACAAAAAGTGAACTCTACCGATGGTTCCGGCATGGGGGGCGGGGGAGCAGAGGAGCAGGGGAGCTGGGAGGCTGGGGAGATCAGGGGTGGGCGGAGCTAATACCTAATACCTTCTATGCCGCGTCGGCCTTTTTGTCCGCCTTCTTCTCGGTCTTGGGTAAGCTCTTCTTGGCGTCGTCGGCGTCCTTGGCCGCCGGGGTCGGTTTGTCGCTCTCGGCGGGACGGGAGCCGTTGCCCTTGCCGTAGTCGTTGACGTACCAGCCGCTGCCCTTGGACTTCAGGGCCGGAGCGCCGAGAAGCCGACGAGCGACATTACCGCACTCCGGCAGGTCCCGCTGTGAAGGGCCGAAGCGTGCTCGAGCCGCTCGTAATGCAATCCGCACTGCTGACATTCGTACTCGTACAGGGGCATGGAAGTCCTCCGGGCTGATCGCCGGATCGACCGGCGGCTTCGTATTTTGCGATCTGAGCGCAGTTTTGTCAAGTCGTGATGACGGCGTGGCCCGAACATCTTTAGTGGATCGAGCGACGCAGGCGCAGTTGCGCTACATTGAGGCCGGTTGACGTCGGCTCATCGAAAGTTAATTGAGCAGAGGTGCCGGGGTCTGCGTTTTTGGACCGCCGGACCGAGGAGGTTTTGTGAAAAATATGATGGCCGTGGTGGTCGTGGTGGCCGTGTCTATCGTGTTGGCGAGTTGTTCTTCATCGACGTCGTCAGATCCTGATCTCGATGCGTGGACGAGGGAGGTCAGGGTGATCACCCCCGGCCAGGTCGGAGAACGGCAGTACGAGGAGATTTCGGGGCTCGAGGAACAGGAACGCATCGGAATGGCGGGTGAGGAGCAGGCGATTTCGTCGGCCAAACAGCGGCTGCGAAGGCGGGCGGCAAAGCTCGATGCCGATGCCGTCGTGATCGTCGCTTGCGGACGCAACGTGAGGGCGATCAACGACAATCCCATGCCGGCCACGGAGCCGATGGTGGTCTGCCACGGCGTCGCCATCCGCTGGAAGAACAACTGAATCCCCACACGCCGGCCATGGGCGCAGACGCCGAGACTCTCCGATCTGGAGAGACAGGGGTCTTTGGGCGGTTCTCGTCGGTGGTGAAAGTCGGCGAATGAGTATGCTGGAAGAAATGCTTGATTCTCTGCGTTCGGTTGTATGATGACGCCAGTTGTGACCAAAATGGATAACTCCTTGCCGCCGATGACATTGCACGTGGTGACAACCGACGGCTCGCCGTTCGACCACGCGCTCGAGGGTGAGAACTTCGTTGTCGGACGATCCTCGAAGGCCGACCTGACGATTCCGGATCGTTCGATGTCGCGCATGCACGCCCGCTTCTATCAGGATCAGGGCAAGTGGTTTGTGGAGGACCTCGGTTCGCGAAACGGAACCCTGCTGGGGGGGCGGCCGGTGGATCACCCGTTGCGGTTGGACCATGGTGCGGTGATCCAGGTGGGTAGTACGTCGATCACGCTTCGCGAGGCGACCCGCCCGGCTTCGAGTTCGATCAAGACCCCGCTCAGTCACGACAGCCACACGATCTTCAAGTCGGCGGCCGAGCTGCTGCAGGAGCCGGCGGAAATCCGAACCGATTCGGCGACGCCGATGGGGGAGGGTTTGCGCCGGTATGCCGACCGGCTTCGCCTCCTGACCGAGGTCAACCAGGCCCTCGACCGGACGATGTCACTCGACGAGCTTCTCGAGCTGATCCTCGACCGGGCCTTCGAGCACCTCGGACCCGAGGAAGCCGCGATTTACTTGCGAACCGAGGACGGAGGATACGAGCGCGCGGCCGGTCGCTCGGTCGGCGGCACCAACCCCGAGATCCTGTTCTCGACCAACCTCATGGAGCAGGTGGTCGAGGGGCGGCAGGCGGCATTGGTCCTCGACGCCCAAACCGACGAGCGTTTCCAGGAAGCGATGAGCTTGCTCGACGCCGGTGTGCGCTCGCTGGTGGCTGCGCCCCTCCTCGACCCCGATGGAGCGCTCGGCCTGATCGTTCTCGGGTCGCGATTGACCGTGCGCCAGTTCGAGGAAGAAGACATGGAGCTGCTGGCGTCCTTGGCGTCGGTGGCGGCGATGCGGATCCGCAATGTCCACCTTGCCGAGGAGGCTGAGGGGCGCCGGCGTCTCGAACAGGAGGTGGCACTGGCGCGCGAGATCCAGGTCAGCCTCCTGCCCGACTCCCTGCCCGAGGTCGAGGGTTGGGACATCGTCGCCGGCAACATTCCGTCGCGCGGCGTCTCCGGCGACTTCTTCAAGGTTGAGATGCGGCACGACGAAAGCGAGATTGTTCTCATGCTCTCCGATGTTTCGGGCAAGGGCATCGGCGCGTCACTGCTCACCGCTTCGTTGGAGGCCCTCGCGGCCGGCCCGATCCACGACGGCGTGCCACCCGAAGAGATATTCCATTCGGTTTCCCACCTCCTCTTTGAACGAACCCCACCCGAGAAGTTCGCGACCTCCTTTCTCGCCACGGTCAATCCGAACACCGGAGACGTCCACTTTTGCAATGCCGGCCACAACCCGGCGCTCCTCCTGCGCGCCGATGGCGAGTTCGAGTGGCTCGAATCCACCGGCATGCCGCTCGGCATTCTCGAGGAGGGGGAGTTCACCGCCGGTGAGACGACCCTGGGTGTCGGCGATACCCTCATTCTCTACACCGACGGGATCACCGAACCGGAAAACCCCGAGGAAGAGGAGTACGGGCAGGACCGCCTGGCCGAGGTCTGCGTCAAGCGCCGGTCGGAGCCGATCGACGAGCTGATGGCGACGATCGAGGAGGATCTCTACCAGTTCGTCCGCGGCGTCCCGTTTCTCGACGACCGGACGCTGGTGCTGATCCGGCGACTCGAAGGTAACTGACCGACGAAGATCCTTCCGCCGGATCCCGAGAAATACGTTTCAAAAATGAAATGCGTCTGCGTCTCACGTGCGTTATAGTACTTGCGGTCCATTTATTGTGACGGACAGGCGGAGAACGAGCGGTTGAGCACCGGGCTGCGCGGGGCGCCATGAATGGCACTCGCTGCGCCCGGCGATGGGCCAGACAGCCGCACGGATGACCCGCCATCGGGGGGCCCTGAGATGATTGGCACGACGCTTTTGTACTTCCGGATCACCGACAAGCTTGGCGCTGGTGGGATGGGCGAGGTGTGGCGCGCTGAAGACACCAAGCTCGGCCGCGAGGTGGCGCTCAAGATGCTGCCGGAGGAGTTTGCGCGGGATCCCGACAGGATGGCGCGCTTCGAGCGCGAGGCCAAGGTGCTGGCGAGCTTGAATCATCCGAATATCGCCACGCTCTACGGGTTGGAGTCGGCGATTCCATCGGGCCCGGAGACGGAGACGGAGACGGGCACGGGCCCGACCTCAAAACTCAAAACTCAAAACTCAAAACTGCCCGCGGACGCGGGTTTGAGCCCCAAGCCCCAAGCCCCAAGCCCCACCACCTTCCTTGCGATGGAGCTGGTGGACGGCGAGGATCTGTCGGAGAGGATCAAACGCGGGCCGGTTCCGGTGGAGGAGGCGGTCGCGATCGCGCTCCAGATCGCCGAGGCGCTGGAGGCGGCGCACGAGCAGGCCATCGTTCACCGCGATCTGAAACCGGCCAACATCAAGCTCAGGTCCGACGGCACAGTCAAGGTGCTCGACTTCGGGCTCGCGAAGGCATGGGACACCGAAACAGGTAACTCGAGCCTCTCCATGTCGCCCACTTTGACCGCACACGCGACGGCGGCGGGCTTGATCATTGGCACCGCAGCCTATATGTCGCCCGAGCAGGCGGCGGGAGTATCAGCGGACCGGCGGGCCGATAACTGGGCCTTTGGCGTGGTGCTGTGGGAGATGCTGACCGGCCACAAGCTCTTCGAGGGCGAGACGGTCTCGCACGTACTGGCGTCGGTGCTCAAGGACGAGGTCGATCTGGACGCTCTGCCCGAGGAGACCCCGGCCCGTCTCCGCGAGCTGATCGAACGCTGCCTGAAGAAAAAGCCGAAGCAGCGCCTACAGGCCATCGGCGACGCACGGATCCTGCTCGAGGAGTACCGGTCCGATCCCGAGACATTCGACCGGCCGACGTTCGCTGCGACTCCGGAAGCTGTCCCGCAGCCGGTGTGGAGGAGGGCGCTTCCGTGGGCGGCAGCGCTGGCGGCCACCGTCGCGGCACTGTCTCTCGGACTGTTGTTGATTGGCCGCGAAGTGCCCGAACGACGGGTCATTCGATTCGAGACTCCGCCACCCGAAGACGGCCGATTCCACCTGGCGCCGGACAATCCGGGTCCGGTGGCGGTGTCGCCGGACGGGCGGATGATCGCGTACTCCGGCAGAACGGCGGACGGCGTCATCCAACTTTGGGTCAGGGCGTTGGACGAGGCGGAGGCGCGGCCGTTGCAGGGGACCGGGAATGCACAGTACCCGTTTTGGTCACCGGACTCGCGGCGCATCGGTTTCTTCGCCGACAACAAGCTGAGAGTAGTCGAGGCGGTCGGCGGTCCGCCCCTCGCCCTCTGCGACGCGGCCGACGGTAAGGGTGCGACCTGGAGCCGGGACGGCGTGATCGTTTTCTCACCGACCTATAACTCGCCGCTGCACAGGGTCGCGGAGGCCGGCGGGAAATCGACCCCCGTCACCGAGTTCGACGCCGATCGGAAGGACAACTCGCACCGCCACCCGAGGTTCCTGCCGGATGGTCAACACTTCCTCTACGTGGCCCGTTCCGCGTCGGGATCTTCCGAAGGGCACGCCGTCATGATCGGTTCGCTTGACGGGTCAGAAGATCGGGTTCTCTTCAGAGCTCCGACCGGGGTCGAGTACGCGTCGGAGCACATCCTCTTCGTCCGCGATCGAACATTGATGGCGCAACCGTTCGATGCCGGGGAACTCGAATTTTCAGGTGATGCCTTTCCAATCGCCGAGGTCGTGACCTTACTCGCCCCCGGTACGGTAGTCGGCGTCTTCTCGGCTTCACAGAACGGTGTGCTGGCGTACCAAGCCGGGGAAGGTCAGGAGGGCAGTTTCCGGTTGGTGTGGCGCGATCGGGAGGGCAACGAGCTCGGCACGGTCGGTGAACCCGGCAGCTACGACGAGGTGCACGTCATACCCGGCGGCGAGCTGGCGGCGGTGTCCCTGGAGGAAAACTCGGCCGGTACCGGTGATATCTGGGTCATCGACCTGCGCCGCAACCTGTTCACGAGATTTACCTTCGATCCTGGTTACGAATCGGGATTGACTCCGACCCCTGATGGGAAGGCTCTATTCTACTCTGCTCAGAAAAGAGGGGTTTACGCCCTGATGAGAAAGGAGATCGGCGGTTCGGGTGAGGGCGAGATCCTCCTCGAATCGACCACCGAGATGTACCCTAGCTCGATGTCGCCGGACGGCGAGCACCTGACCTTCTTCAAAGGCGGCGACGACTCGAGCTGGGACATCTGGATACTGCCGTTGTCCGGCGAGGCCGAGGCCTATCCGTTCATCGAAACCGAGTTCGGCGAGGCCTTTGCGATGTTTTCTCCGGATGGGCGCTGGCTTGCCTATATGTCCAACGAGTCCGGCCGCCCCGAGATTTACGTCACGGCGTTTCCCGATTCGGGGAGAAAGTGGCAGATCTCCACCAGCGGCGGGCAGGCAGCGCGCTGGAACGAGAGCGGATCCGAGATCCTCTACCACGCCACGGACGGGACGCTCACCGCGGTCCGGGTCGAGCCGCGCGACGGCGGGCTGCTCATCGGGGAGGCCACACCGCTCTTCAACACCAGGCTACAGCCCTCCGGGTCGCACTTTTGGGCGCTGTCACCGGACGGTGAGAGCGTGCTCGTGATGGAGACGATTTCGGATCACGACGCCCCTAATCTGTCCGTTGTCGTCAATTGGCCCGAGGCTGGGAGCGGACGGTGATCGGCACGACCCTCGCCCACTACCGCGTAACCGCCGCGCTCGGTTCGGGCGGGCTGGGACGGTCCGCCAGCGAAGACCTCGTCGGCCGGGGCTGTGGGCAGGGGGGTTTGCGGCAGGAGCCGCCGTCGTCGCCGCGGTCGCGGTGCTGAGGAGCGGGCTCTCGCATGATCCCACTCCGCAGTACAATTTATCGATGATAACGTGGCATGTCGGCAGCTTCTTCGACGGATAGAAAAGGGGAACGAAAATGGACGAAAAAGAGATAGAGACAATTACGATCGAGGCGGTTGAGGGGCGGACGAATACAGCCCCGGTCTGCAGGCGCTGCAACGACGTCCCCCTCGAGGTCTTCACGATGCGGGGCGAAACGATCACCCACTGGAAATGCCCGAGCTGCGGCACCGTCCACATGGAGAGGAGACAGGAACCGCCGCTGGTGAGTGACGATTGACGGCGGAGTCAAACCGATGATCGGCACCACCCTCGCGCACTACCGCATCACCGCCAAGCTCGGCGCCGGCGGGATGGGGGAGGTTTGGCGCGCGATCGATGAAAAGCTCGGCCGCGAGGTGGCGCTCAAGGTGCTGCCGGAGGAATTTGCAGAGGACCCGGAGCGGATGGCGAGGTTCGAGCGTGAGGCGAAGGTGCTTGACAGGTTCACGGAGATCGAGCGGCTCGCCGGCCTGAGAGGCGCTCGATGACCGATCCTCCGAGCGGTGTCCATCAACGGGCGAGGCCGCTCAAGGTAATCCGGATTGACGATCTGACGGGGGCGGCGGGCGCCGTGGGTGGCGTCAAGAGGCGGGAGCTCGATCCCGGCGACCGGGTCATCGTCTCGACCAGGAACTCGGTCTACTCTCTGACCGCGCGCGCCGACGGCGCCTTCGACGTCGGCGGCGGCTGGTTCGAGCGTGAGGGCACGGGAATTTCGACGGTGGAGGTCCTCGGTTGCACCGCGGGCGGGCATGCGCTCTTCACCGACCACATTGCGGTGCCCGGGCTCTTCATGGAATTTGCGGACGGTTTGCGAACGACCCGTATCCGCACCGTACGGCGGATCACTGATGACAAAGGATCCCACTGAGGCTACGACCCAGCCTCACCACCGCATCCCCGTGGCTGCCGTCTCGCGCCGGAACAGGGGTCGTGAGGAATAGACAGGTCTCTGGGTTGGGTTTTCTGTTCAGAGAACCCATATTGGTAGGAACGACACATCGATCGCTTCCGTTGTGGAGGGAGAGACGTCATGCACATGCGTTTTGTGCGCTTCAAGGTCAAGGAAGACAAGCTGTGGGAGTACTCGCGCTACTATGAGGACCGCGTCATCCGGGCCTTGCAGGAAACAGCGGGGTGTTTGTTCGCAAGCCTGCTGCAACCCTCGGGCGACGACAACGAATGCGTGTCGATGACCATGTGGCGAAGCCATGAGCTCGCCGAGGCCTACGAGAAGAGCGGCCTCTACGATCAAATCCTTGATGAGAGCGACGAGTATCTGGCCGAGGCTTCGGAGTGGCATGTCCGTCTCGCAGGAGACCCTGGGGGCACGGTGCCCCCGCTCCAGGATCCCGAGATCGAGGCCTACCCGGTGGAGTTGGCGGGGTTCAGCGACCGTGCCGACCAATTCTCCTCGCGCGGGATCTACCTGCGGATTGTGGCGGCGCGGGTCGT
>PVMK01116912.1_pt1 | contig 18349 bp, 12 predicted proteins | sample 1853481 | NCBI WGS metagenome assembly PVMK01 (sample SAMN08533507, study PRJNA380276) | Marine sediment metagenome, whole genome shotgun sequencing project. | reverse complement strand
AAGCTCCAGAAATTCCTACACCCTCAACATATGGGACCTTCGAAATAAACCGTGAGACTTTATTGGCTTTTGCATGAATATCTTTTGCCATTTTATTGCCAGAAAGCCTTCGTATTACGTGGGATTTGTTATTCTCACAAAGATAAAAACCATCTATATAAAAAATTACCTTATCCTTTACTAAGCTATCTAACTCCCTCTTAACCTGTTCTTTTGATTCTATTTCAGAAAAGTCAAAAATTTCTTCTTCGGTAAGAGGATACCGAAAAAGTGAAAAATATAAAAGAGGTTTTAAAAGTGTCAATTTAATTTTTTTACAAAATAAGAATAAATTTCATTTAATATATAACAGTTAATTTAATTTTAACCCTATTTGAAATTAAGTTTAATGTGCCTCTAACCAATTATTTCCCAGCCCTAAATCAACATCTAAAGTAACAGAAAGTGTAAAAGCATTTTCCATTTCATACTTTATTATAGATTTTAGTTCTTCTAATTCAGGTTTGTAAACATCAAATACTAATTCATCGTGTACTTGTAGCAGCATTTTAGTTTTGAAATTGCCTTTTTCAATCTTTTTGTGAATATTTATCATTGCAATTTTTATAATATCTGCAGCGGACCCTTGTATGGGAGCATTTATCGCATTTCGTTCGGCAGCACCTCTCACGATAGCATTTCCTGCATTGATGGAGTTAAGATATCTACGACGACCTAAAACAGTTTGCACATAACCATGATCACGGGCAAAATTAATTTGTTCTGAAATATAAATTCTAAGCTTGGGGTAGGTATTAAAATAGGTTTCAATTAATTCTTTAGCTTCAGTTCGTGATAAGTCTGTTTGATTACTTAATCCAAATGCGGATACTCCATAAATAATTCCAAAGTTTACTGTTTTGGCATTACTGCGTTGTTCTTTAGTAACTTCTTTTAAAGGAACATCAAAAACTTTTGAAGCCGTTGAAGCGTGAATATCTTCTCCATTTTTAAAAGCTTGTATCATATTCTCCTCTTTACTTAATGCTGCGATAATACGTAATTCAATCTGTGAATAATCTGCAGATAATAAAGTGTAATCTTTATCACGAGGAATAAAAGCTTTCCGGACTTGACGCCCTCTTTCTGTACGGATAGGGATGTTTTGTAAATTAGGATTGTTACTACTTAATCTTCCGGTAGCGGCAACTGCCTGTAGATATTCAGTATGAACACGTCCAGTACTAGGTTCTATTTGCTCTGGTAATGCATCCACATAAGTGCTTTTTAATTTGGCAAGTCCCCGATAATCTAACACATCTCGAACAATCTCATGTTCTTTTGCCAGATAGGAAAGTACATCTTCCGCTGTAGAATATTGACCTGTTTTCGTTTTCTTTGGTTTGTCCACCAACTTCATTTTTTCGAAAAGTATGACTCCTAATTGTTTAGGGGAAGCAATATTGAATTCCTCTCCTGCTTCTTTGTAAATTTTAGACACTATTTTATTAATGTCCTTATCTAGTTCTGTAGAAAGGCTTTTCAAAAAATCAGCATCTAAATTAATACCTTCTAATTCCATATCTGCAAGAACACGCAGTAGGGGTATTTCAATTTCATCGAATAGCTTTCGGGTATTTGCTTCACCCAATTCTTTAGCAAAATGTTCTTTTAACTGAAGTGTAATGTCAGCATCTTCTACAGCATATTCAGTCTGTTTGTCTAGTGGAACTTCTCGCATAGAAAGCTGATTCTTTCCTTTTTTGCCAATCAAATCTGTAATTGAAATAGGAGTATAATTCAAATATGCTTCAGAAAGTACATCCATGTTATGGCGCATATCTGGATTGATAAGGTAATGAGCCAACATGGTATCGAATAGTTTTCCTTTTACAGAAATATCATATTTAGCAAGAACTTTAATGTCATATTTTAGATTCTGGCCAATTTTCTCGATTTCTGTAGATTCAAAAAACGGCCGCAATAACTCAATTAATTTTTGAGCTCCTTTTCTGTCTTCTGGGAAGGGTACGTAAAACCCTTTTCCTATTTCCCAAGAAAATGAAATTCCTACAAGCTCTGCAGTTATTGAGTTAAGTCCTGTGGTCTCGGTATCAAAACATACACTTGTCTGTTTCAATAAATTCTGAATAAATAACTTAGTTCCTATTCCTGGTTTTACACTTTGATAAAAATGATCGGTGTTTGAAATGGTATTTCGAGAACTGGCTATATTACTTTCTTCTGTTGGCTGTCCATCCCCCCCAAAAAGTGAAAATTGACCGGTACCCGCAACACCCCCCTTAGTCCCCTCTCGAGAAGGGAGTTTCTCGCCATTTTCTTTTTTAATAGACGATTTGTTATTTGAGTAATCAATAGAATCTTTAGAAAAAGTTTTTATCAAATTTTCAGTAAGGCGTTTAAATTCTAATTCTTGAAAAATTTCTTTAACGCTTTCAATGTTAGGATGGTTGAGTTCATAATCTTCTTCGTGGAATTCAACGGGGACATCTAGTATGATAGTAGCTAATTGTTTGGAAAGTAACCCAAGCTCTTTGTTATCCTCTACCTTTTCCTTCATTTTTCCTTTTAGCTCATGTGTATTAGCTAACAATCCCTCCATACTTCCATAAGCTGCAATAAACTTTTTAGCTGTTTTATCACCTACTCCTGGAAGTCCTGGGATATTGTCGCTGGCATCTCCCATCATCCCCAGATAATCTATTACTTGTTCCGGATGTTCTACCTCAAATCGTTTTTGAATTTCGGGAATTCCCCAAGTTTCGTAACCACCACCAAACATAGGTCTGTACATAAAAATATTATCTGATACCAGTTGTGCAAAATCTTTATCAGGGGTCACCATAAAAACCTGGTAGTTTTGTTTTTCCGCTTGTTTGGAAAGGGTCCCTATAATATCATCTGCCTCAAATCCTTCCTTTACTACGACAGGAATATGCATGGCTTTTAGAATACTTTCTATATAAGGAATAGCAATTTTTATAGCATCAGGAGTTACATCACGATTGGCTTTATAATCTGGAAAAGCTTCTTTACGTGCAACACTTCCTCCTTTATCAAAACAAACAGCAAGATGGTCTGGTCGTTCCCGTTTTATAACATCTAATAAAGAATTAGTAAAACCTAATATGGCAGAAGTATCCATACCTTTAGAATTAATTCTTGGATTTTTTATCAAGGCATAATATCCTCTAAATATAAGTGCGTAGGCATCTAAAAGAAATAATCTTTTTTTAACAGACATTTGTTTTAATTAAAGTTTATAAAACTACTAAACTTATCTTTCGAATTGAAATGCAATTTGTAATTTTCGGAAGTAATTAATAACAATCAATGAAAACATTTTCAATAGCCATTCATGGAGGTGCGGGAACGCTGGTAAAAGGATGATGACTCCCGAGAAAGAAGTAGCTTATAAAAGAGTGCTACAAGATTCAATAAACACTGGATATGCAGTATTGGAAATGGGGAACCGCTGTTGAAGCAGTAGAGCAGGCGGTAAAAACTCTAGAAGATTCACCGTTGTTTAATGCTGGGAAAGGTCTGTGTTTACCGCTGATGAAACTCATGAAATGGATGCATCTATTATGGATGGTAAAAATTTACAGGCAGGAGCTGTTACATTAGTCGAAGGAATTAAAAACCCAATATCGCTGGCTCGGGATATTATGGAGAAAAGCGAACATGTGTTTCTGGCTGGTGAAGGTGCTATGAAATTTGCTAAAAAGTTAAATTATAAATTAGAGGAAGCTGACTATTTTTATGATGAATTGAGATACCAGCAATGGATTTCAATAAAAGATACAGATGCCTTTCAGTTAGATCATACAATTAAAAAAGATTCAAAATTTGGAACAGTGGGAGCGGTTGCTTGTGATAAGAATGGAAATATTGCTGCAGCAACTTCAACAGGTGGAATGACCAATAAAAAATGGGGACGAGTAGGAGATAGCCCTATGATTGGAGCAGGAAATTATGCAAATAATAAAACCTGCGCTGTTTCTTGTACAGGAAGTGGGGAATATTTTATTAGGGGTGTGGTGGCCTACGATGTTTCTTGCTTAATGGAATTTAAAGGGCTTTCAGTAGAAGCTGCAGCATCCGAAGTTATCAATAAAAGGATACTGGAAATAGGAGGTGATGGAGGATTAATTGCAGTAGACTCTAATGGAAATATAACGATGCCTTTTAATACGGAAGGAATGTATCGTGCTTGTAAATCTTCAAATGGAAAAGAAAAAGTGTCTATTTATAGTTGATTAAACAAAATCTGCATCAACAGGTAATACCTTTACTTTTCTGGTGTTGATATTAAAACGATCACCATTAGAAAGTATATGTACAACTAAATTACTCATACTCATTGGAGTTCCTTCTTCCAGTATTTCTTCGTTGTTATGAGAAAGATTATTAGCGTCGAAGATAATAATCATACCAGAGCCAATCACTTCAAACTCTACACACTTTTTAATAACAAGTCCGGTATCTTCGGCCAATCCAATTCCTAAAATATCAGGATATTTAGCCATTGCTTCGGCTTGTCTTCCAAAACGACCTCTTTGAATGAAATGGGTATCAATAATCAGGCGGGGAGCCAATCCCAAACCTTTTCGCATCGTAACGGTTCCTTTAAAAAAAGCTTCTGTACTACTTCCACCTGCAATCATTTCAGAAGTCATAGCCATGGCACCAGCACTTGTTCCTGCAATCACAAAACCCTCTTCATCACGATAACGATCCATCATAATCTTGTGTAGAGTGGTATCACCAATTTTATCAATTATTTTTGATTGATTTCCACCTGAAAACATGATACAATTAGCACTTTTGATCAAAGCGATGGATTCCGATTTTTCTGAATCGCCTCTGCTTCTAATATCCAGAATATGTACATCACTACAACCTAGTTTATTAAACGCTTTTATATAATTTTCACCAACTTCAATAGGGATATTAGATGCAGTAGGAATAATAATTATTTTAGCTCCAAAACCTCCGCTTTCTTTTACTACTCTTGAAAGAATACCTTCATCAATATATTCTAATGTATATCTTTCTTTGGCTTCGTGTCCTTTGTCTTCATTTCCGCCAATAGGAATTAGTGTTCCTTTTATATTCATAGAATTTATTTTTCCAGCTGTAAAATTAAACTAAATTTTTTTAGAAAAAATGTATATATTTATAATCTTTCTCCAAAACTTAAAAATAAAGCAAATGAAAATAATTAGCATAAATGCCATGCGTGGCCCAAATTACTGGTCGATTCGTCGCCACAAATTAATTGTTATGGTATTAGATCTTGAGGAAATGGAAGAACTACCTTCTAATAAAATTAATGGATTTAGAGAACGACTTGAAGAAATGTTTCCAACTATGTATGAGCATCGTTGTTCTGTAGGTACTGCAGGCGGATTTTTTCAACGCGTAGAAGAAGGAACCTGGATGGGTCATGTTATCGAGCATATAGCCTTAGAAATTCAGTCATTAGCAGATATGGATACTGGTTTTGGAAGAACTCGTGGCTATGGTGAAAAAGGAGTTTATAATGTTGTATTCTCATATATTGAAGAAAATGTTGGAAGATATGCGGCAAAAGCATCTGTAGAAATTTGTGAAGCGATTATAGCTGGCGAAGAATATAACCTAGAAGATGATATACAACGAATGCGAGAAATTCGTGAAAGTGATCGTTTGGGACCAAGTACTGCTTCTATTGTTGCTGAAGCAGCTAGTCGAGGTATACCGTGGTTGCGACTTAATAAATATTCATTATGTCAACTAGGGTATGGTGCCAACCAAAAACGTATTCTTGCTACTGTAACTAGCGAAACTAGTAGCATTGGAGTAGAGTTAGCTTGTGATAAGGAAGATACAAAATACCTATTGGAACAAGCTGAAGTAGAAGTACCTCGTGGAGAAATTATTAGAAGAGAAAGTAGTCTTGAAGAAGCTTGTAATTATGTAGGGTATCCATTGGTTATAAAGCCCATTGATGGAAATCACGGAAGAGGAATTACCGTAGACATACAAAATTATAAAGATGCTGTTGTGGCTTTTCATTTTGCCCAAGAAGTATCGCGTGGTATCATTGTAGAAAAATTTATTACAGGAGTGGATTATAGGCTATTAGTAATAAATAATCAATTAGTTGCTGCTGCTGTTCGGACCCCTGCACACGTAATTGGCGATGGAAAATCTACGATCCAGGAATTAATAGATGAAGTTAATAATGATCCACGCCGTGGTTATGGTCATGAAAAAGTATTAACTCAGATAACCACCAATGATCTAACAAAAAGCATTATCCAATCTGCTGGGTACACATTGGATTCAGTAATTGATAAAGATGAAAAACTTATCTTAAAAGACACTGCTAATTTAAGTACAGGAGGTACTGCAGAAGATGTCACAGATATTGTGCATCCAGCTAATGTATTTATGGCGGAGCGTATTTCAAAAATAATAGATTTGGATATCTGTGGTATTGATGTGATGACTACTGATATTACACAACCATTATCTGAAACTGGAGGAGCAGTATTAGAAGTAAATGCTGGTCCAGGTTTTAGAATGCACTTAGCTCCAACCACCGGATTACCACGAAATGTAGCAGCCCCGGTTATTGACAAATTATTTCCTAAAGGAGGTACTGGGCGAATTCCAATTATTGCTATTACAGGAACTAATGGAAAAACTACTACTACTCGCTTGCTAGCTCATATTGCAAAAATGTTTGGTCATCGAGTGGGTTATACAACCAGTGATGGAGTTTATATCCAAAATAGATTATTAATGATGGGTGATTGTACAGGACCAGCAAGTGCAGAGTTTGTATTAAAAGACCCTACTGTGAATTTTGCCGTTTTTGAATGTGCAAGAGGTGGATTATTACGTGCAGGACTTGGCTTCAAAAAATGTGATGTAGCAATAGTTACTAATGTTGATTCTGACCATCTTGGATTAAAAGGGATTCATACCATAGAACAATTAGCAAAAGTAAAAGGAGTAATTCCTGAAACTGTTTTACCGGATGGATATGCAATTTTAAATGCAGATGACGAATTGGTTTACGATATGCGTCGAAGTGTAGATTGTAATGTTGCATTATTTTCTATGGATGAAAACAACCCCCACATTAAAGCTCTACAGCGTAAAGGAGGAATAACGGCTATATATGAAAATGGATATGTAACTATATGTAGAGGGGAGTGGAAGATGCGTATTATGAAGGCTAAAGATATACCCTTGACGTATGGGGGGAAAGCTAAATTTATGATTCAAAACATATTACCGGCTGTTATTGCGGCAAATGTTCAAGGAATAAGTATTGAAGATATGAAAGTTGCTTTGGAATCATTCATTCCTTCTCCATCCCAAACACCAGGGCGTTTAAACTTATTTGAGTTTAACAACTTTAAAATCCTTTTGGATTATGCTCATAATGCAGCGGGAATGAGAGCTCTTCAGAAATTTACAGATGAACTGGAAGCCACTGTTAAAGTGGGAATAATAGCTGGAATTGGTGATAGACGAGTAGAAGATAACAATGAAATGGGAAGTATTGCTGCTGAAATGTTTGATGAGATCATTATTAGGCAAGACAAACACTTAAGAGGAAAAACCGAAGCTGAGTTGATTAAAATGCTTGATGACGGTATTAAAATGAAAGATCCAAATAAGAAAACCACTATTATTCCTTGTGAAAAAGAAGCGATAACATATGCTGTTAAAAATGCTGTAAAAGGATCACTTATTATTATGTGTAGCGATGTAATTCCTGATGCATTAGAGCTTGTTAAGAAATTTAAAGATCAAGAGACAAAAGGAGAGTTATTGTTTTCTGATTAAGAACACTAATCCTCATATCTTCAAATGATAATTAAATAGAAAACCCATCACAGATGTGATGGGTTTTCGCCCCAAATTTGATTAATAACGAACGTTATCAACCTACTTATGTATTGCGAAGTTACAAAAATTGTTTATTGAAAAAGAATTTTAACAAAATATCTCACATAATGATATTTATAAAGCTGACTGTAAAGTGTTTGTTTTCTGTTTTTTAACCCCAAAATAAAGAATGTAACTATAACAAAAAATTAACAGAAGTAAGGCAAATTTGAACCCAATTTCGTCTGTTAAAAATCCATAAAAAGGAGGAATTATAGCTCCACCAACAATTGCCGTACATAATAAACCAGAAGCTTGAGGTTTAAGATCGCCCAATCCATCAAGGGTTAATGTGAAAATAGTTGGAAACATTATCGAGTTAAAAAGCCCTACAGCTAAAATTGACACCATGGCTATTAGACCCTGAGTATTAATTGAAGTGATCAACATTACTATTGCTAAACTTGCAAAAACAACTAATACTTTAGTGGGAGCTATTATTCGAGTTAAATAAGCACCTATAAATCTACCTATCATGGCACCACTCCAATAAAACACTACAAAAGCACCTACTATTGCTTTACCATCTAATAATGATAAATCAGTATTTAATAAAAGCTGAACTATATTTGACATAGTTTTATTTTCGGAAATCACAGAAACTAAATTCATATCCAGAAAATAATTTACTAAATAACTTCCTATTGCAACTTCCGCTCCTACATATACAAATATTCCTAAAGCTCCCATCATCACCATTTTATTTTTAAAGAGTTTTCCATAACCGCTACGAGGACTTTCGTGCAATAGTTTTGGCAACTTAGTAAATAAAAAGAATAGCACTAATAAGCCTATAAAACTTGCAATAAGTAAAAAAGGGAATTGTACAGTAGCAGCTTCAGAAATATAATAAACCTCTCGGCTTGATTCACTCATTGCAGATATTTCTTCTGAAGTTTTAATTGTATCACTTAACAAAAAAGAAGCACCAATCAAAGGAGCTATTGCTGTTCCTAAAGAATTAAAAGCTTGTGATAAATTTAATCTGCTGGAAGCTTCTTCTTCACTGCCAAGTAAAGCAACGTATGGATTGGCAGCAACTTGAAGAATGGTTATTCCACCTGCCAAAGTAAAATAACCAAATAAAAAGATGCCGAAAATTCTATAAGAGGAGGCAGGGTAAAATAGTAAGCATCCTACAGCCATTGCCGATAATCCCAAAATAATTCCTTTTTTATAGCCTATCTTAGAAAGAATGAATCCTGAGGGAATTGAAAGTAAAAAGAATGCCCCGAAAAATGCAAATTGTACTAAACCCGCCTGAAAATAGGACAATTCAAAAACATCCCGTAACCGAGGAATAAGACTGTCCACTAAGACAGTAATAAACCCCCAAAGAAAAAAAAGTGTTGTGATTACAATAAATGCAGAGCGATAAGATTTTTTTTGATTCATTTAAAATGATTAGGACTTATTGTAAAAATCAGATTTATAATTTTCATTTTTCCCATTCTTATAAATGGAAGCACTAAAATGTTCGTGAATGGAATAATATCCTGATTCACCTTTCTTATTAAGTGCAATATAACCCACTTGAAATTTTTTATAATTTGGGTTTGAAGTAACGATTCTTAGGATAGCCTCTTCACAAGCTTCTTGAGGTGTTCTTCCATGTCGCATCAATTCTACTATCAGAAAACTGCCTACGGTTTTTAAGACTTCTTCTCCCAAACCAGTTGCTGTAGCTCCTCCAATTTCATTATCTATAAAAAGCCCGGAACCTATTATAGGGGAATCACCCACACGCCCGGCCATTTTAAAAGCTAATCCACTGGTGGTACAACCTCCCGAAATATCTCCGTTTTTATCGATTGCCAACATACCAATTGTATCGTGATTTTCAATGTTGATTACAGGCTTGTATTCAGATTTTATTTTCCAATTCTCCCAGGCTTTTTTAGATGCTTCAGTTAATAAATTCTCTCTTTTAAATCCTATTGAAACCGCAAATTGTTCTGCCCCTTTTCCAGCCATAATTACATGAGGCGTATCTTCCATCACTTTTCGTGCAACCGAAATAGCATGTACTATATTTTGCATATAAACCACCGCTCCGTAATTGCCTTCTTTATTCATAATACAAGCATCTAAGGTTACATTCCCATCACGGTCTGGCAATCCTCCCAATCCAACTGATTGTCCTTTGGCATTGGCTTCTTCAATCATACAACCTTGTTCAATAGCATCTATTGCAGATTTTCCTTTGTCTAAAACCTGACCAGCTTTATTGCTGGCATTAGGCACATCCCATGTTGCAATTACTAGGGGGAAATTTGTTGGTGAATTTAGGGATTCAGTAATTTTTTCAGATACTATGTTTTTGGTGGAGTTCTTTGCTATAACTGAAGCACCTACAGCCACTCCAATTCCGGTAAGGGATGCGTTTTGTAAAAATTTTCTTCGTTTCATATAATTTATGAGTTTATTTTATTTCAATTTCATCAATAAATATCCAAGATTTTCCGTTGTGTGGAGCACCTAAATGCCACGAGGGTAAGTCACCTAAATTCTTAGCGATGATTTTAATATATCGTGAACTGTATCCATTCATATGAAAAGTAATTGTTTTAATTTCAGGGGTATCAGACCGTACCTCAGCTTCAATAGTTTGAGGTGGTAAATTTTTATAAAATGTTCTTCCAGGTGCAACCCAACATTCAACCTTTGTAGGGAAAAATATCCAACTTCCTTGATTTTGTAAAAAGTTAACAGTGACGGTTTCAAAAGGGCGAATTTTCCCCCAAATCGATAATCGCAATCACATCGGTATCTTGATATCCTTGCCAAGCTCCTGTTCTAAAATCTAACGACCCTCTTAGCCCATCAATCAATGCATTGTCACCTCCAGCATTGTACTGATTTGCATATTGAGTTTCTAATTTGATACTGATATTCGGGTCTATTTTGTAAAATTGAGTAGATAATATGCTGCTTTTTATTCCACTTTTTTCTGAATAGATTTTAAGATAAGATTCTTTATTTACTATGAAAGGTGTCTTGTATTCTTCGTATTCTGAATTGTTTAAACTATAAAAAATAGTTGTTTTTTCTGAAACTACATTTAAGCTAACAACGGTTTCGTATTTAAAAGCAATCTCTCCTTCAGCAATAAATGGGGCAGGTGTAATTAATTTATCTTTAATTTCAGTTTTGGGAATATTCTTGTCATCAGTACCCCAATCTGAAGGAGAATCAGTCATATTAAAAACGAGAGTTCCCCCTTTCATAATTTCTTTATGAGTTATAAAAGTACGTTTAAAAATTTCCCCATTAAGACTTGCTGATGCAATGTATTTATTTTCTTTTGTAAGGTTATTTGTTAGTATTGAAAAATGCTTATTGTTTTCTAAATTTATCGTTGCTTTTTGAAATAATGGTGTTCCAATTATGTACTCGTTGTTTCCAGGTGTTACCGGATAAAATCCTAAGGAGCTAAAAACATACCATGCACTCATTTGCCCGCAATCTTCATTTCCCGAAATCCCATCAGGTCTGTTTTGATATAATTCGGTGAGAATTTGATAAACTTTTTCTTGTGTTTTGTGTGGTTTGTTCACGAAATTATATAAATATGCCATATGATGACTAGGCTCGTTGCCATGAGCGTATTGTCCAATTAGGCCTGTTATATCTGCTTGGTTTCTACCTGCGATTTCATTTTTAGCTAAGAATAAATTGTCCAGTTGTTGTTCCAGCAATTCTTTGCCGCCTATTAATTTTATAAACCCACTAATATCTTGAGGAACGTAAAAACTATATTGCCAGGCATTAGCTTCGGTATAATTAAAATTCACTTCATAAGGATCAAAAGGTCCAAACCAAGTATTTCTGAAACGTCCTCTCATAAAATTGGTTTCAGGATCAAAAACGTTTTTGTAATTCTGAGCTCTTTTTATAAAATAATTGTAATCCTCTGGTTTATTCATTGCTAAAGCCATATTTGCTATGGCCCAATCATCGTAGGCGTATTCAAGTGTTTTAGAAACCGATTCACTTTCTTCTTCTACGGGAATGAATCCATATTTTTTATACGATTTTAGACCTAATTTATCTTGTACTGCACTATGTTTCATCGCTTGAAAGGCTTTTTCAGCATCATAGCCTCGAATATTTTTAATATAAGCATCAGCAATCACAGGAATAGCATGATAACCAATCATACAATCTGTATAATTAGCCGATAAATCCCAAATTGGTATGATACCTCCTTCCTCATATTTTGCTAAAAATGTATTGATAAAATCGTTAGTGCGATTTTGTTCAATAATTGTGTAAAGGGGATGCGCAGCCCGATAGGTGTCCCAAAGAGAGAAAACAGTATAGTAATCAAATTTAGTTGTTTGATGAATTTTAAAATCCATCCCACGATAGCGACCATCTACATCTTGATATAAATTGGGAGCTAACATGGTATGATATAAAGCTGTGTAAAAAATAGTTTTATAAGTTTCCCTAGGGCTTTCAACAATAATTTTCTCTAACTGTTTTTCCCAAAAAGCTTCAGCTTCATTTTTTATTTGTTCAAAGGTTTTATTTCCTAGCTCAGTTTCTAAGTTTTTTTTAGCACCTTGTTCATCTACTGCAGATATTCCTATTGAAACATATACAGGTTCGTTGTCTGGATTACTGAATTCTATTATTGCTTTTGAAAAGCTTTCATTATAATCAATTTGACCTATCATTTTTGAAAACCGAATATAAAAATACAAACGCTGGTCTTTAGCCCATGCTTCAGAAAAACGATATCCTTTTATATCATATTTGCTAACTTGATTTATTTTGAAACTTAGTAATTTATCTCGATGCTCTAAATCCAATACTAATAATTGATTTTCAGAAGATGGGTACGAGTATTTATGCATTCCGGCTCTTGAAGTTGAGGTTAATTCTACTAATATATTAGTTGAATCTAATAGTACTTTATAATATCCGGGAGATGCTACTTCATTATTATGAGAAAAATGAGATCGATATCCTTTTTTACCATCGGCTCCATTATTGAAAACAACTTTATTAGTTGGCATTAATAAAAAATCTCCATAATCGCTTATGCCGGTTCCGCTGAGGTGTGTATGAGAAAAACCGTAAATATATTCGTCGCTATAATGATACCCACTACAACCATCCCAGCCTTCTAAGCGAGTATCTGGACTTAGCTGCATCATTCCAAAAGGCATCGTTACACCAGGATAAGTATGGCCATGTCCTCCAGTACCAATAAATGGATTCACATAATTTATAAGTGCTTTGTTCTTTTGAGCAATATCTTCTTGATTTTTTTGAGAACAGCTTAATAATGTATAGTAAACTAATAATACGGTGAAGATTCTAAACATAAGTTTTTAAAAACAGAAAAAAGATATTAAATCGAAGTTAAAATAATGTTTAATTTATTTATATGTTTATAAAGATAGTATATTTAAATCCTAAACAGAATAAAACAGATGCGTTGGATCATATTTATATTAATATATATCTTAATAGATATTTATGCATATCAAGTAGTAAGAACTCTTACAAAAAATTCATGGATTCTTGTTTTTTACTTTTTGATTTCAATATCTGTTTTAGCAGCATTATATTATATTTTAAATTCTAGTGGGTCATCTAATTTTATGGAGTCACCAAGAAATTATTTATTTGGAATATTTCTAGCAATCTATATACCAAAATTGCTATTAGTAGTTTTTATGTTTGGTGAAGACGTCACACGTTTTTTTACAGGATTATTTATTAAATTTTCTGCAAGCGAGAACTATTTTTATATACCGTCTAGGCGTAAATTTATAAGTACAATGGCTTTAGGAATTGCCGCTATTCCTTTTACTTCTTTGCTTTATGGAATGGTTAAAGGCAGGTATAATTATAAAGTTTTAAAATATGTATTAGAATTTGATGATCTCCCAGAGGCTTTTGACGGATATACTATAACACAAATTAGCGATATTCATAGTGGTAGCTTCGATAATGAGGAGAAGGTGAAATATGCGGTAGATTTAGTAAATGAACAACAAGGAGATGTGATTCTTTTTACTGGGGATTTGGTGAATAATGTTGTTGAAGAAATGGATGATTGGAAACATATTTTTTCAACTTTAAAAGCTAAGGATGGGGTGTTTTCAATATTAGGAAATCATGATTACGGTGATTATGCAAGATGGAAAAATGAAGCTGCTAAAAATAAAAATCTTTCAGATTTAATAGATTTACAGGCTGATATGGGATGGAAATTATTACTTAATGAACATCACTTTTTGGAAAGAAATCAAGATAGAATTGCATTAATTGGAGTAGAAAATTGGGGAGAAAATGGTTTCAAAAAAGCGGGAGATTTAAATAAAGCTTCTGAAGGTGTATCTCAGAAAGATTTTAAGATATTAATGAGTCATGATCCTTCTCATTGGAAATCTTTAGTAAAAAAAGATTCACACAATTATCAACTCACTTTAAGTGGACATACTCACGGCATGCAATTTGGAATAGAGATTCCAGGTTTGATTAAATGGAGTCCGATAAAATACCGATATGAAAATTGGGCAGGTATTTATGAAGAGTTCGGAAGATATATAAATGTAAACAGAGGTTTTGGATATATAGGATATCCTGGTAGAGTAGGAATATGGCCAGAAATAACCGTAATAAAACTTAAAAAAAGGACGATTACTGTATAATGACTTGGAAATGTTATATTTGTAATACAATTGTTTACCAAACATTTATTAACTATGTCAAAATTTGGAGAATTAATTGAAACTCAAGTTCCTGTCCTTTTGGATTTTTATGCAGATTGGGACGAAGCTTGTAAAGGAATGCATCCTGTTTTGCGAGATGTCGCAGCAGCATTAGGTGATAAAGCAAGAGTGATAAAAATTGATATTGAAAAAAATAAAAAATTATCTGAAGCTCTTCGTGTTAAAGGATTGCCGACATTAATGATCTACAAAGAAGGTGAAATGAAATGGCGTCAAAGTGGAGAACAAGATGCTAATACACTTATTGGATTAGTAAAAGAATATGTATAATTAATACCTAATACTTTTACATTCAAATCCTCCCATTTTTATATTTTCTAAAACTTTAGGAAGTACATATCTTAGTTTATTTTCAGCTTTTAAACTATCGTGAAAAACCACAATACTTCCATTTTGTAGGTTTTTTAATACATTATTCAGACAGTTTTCTTTTGTAATTTGATTATCGAAATCTGCACTTAGCACATCCCACATGATAATTTTATATCCTTTTTTTTGAAGTATTTTAGATTGTTTTGACGTTAATTTTCCAAAAGGTGGGCGAAAAAGGGGTTTTTGATTTACAATTTTTGATTTACTTTCCTGTCCCAAAGTTTCTAGATTGTTCAGAATCTCATCAAATATTTCACAATTAACAATATAATCATCAGTTTTTGTTTTCCAACCATTCAAATGATTATAAGTGTGATTCCCAATGGTGTGTCCTTCAGATATAATTCTATCGACTATCTCAGGGAACTTATTAATATTATCTCCAATACAGAAGAAAGTTGCTTTAGCATGATGATTTTTCAATTGGTCTAAAACCCACGGAGTGACTTGTGGAACAGGGCCATCATCAAAAGTTAAATAAACGCTATTCTTGTTTTTTGGAAATGTCCAAACTCGTTTTGGAAATAACCGCTGTACAAATTGAGGCATTTTTACCAAATAGGCTTTCAAAGTCTTTAATTTAATGAATCCTCATTTGTGGTTGGAATTGAATCTAATGGTAAATCAATTGTATTTCCATTTATTAGGTCGGTTTCTGTATCCATTAAATCATCATCTGAATAAAAATAACTGAAAAGCTTTAAATACCCATTAAATTTATCCGCTTCACTCATAGTATATTCTTCACTTTCAAAGATGACCAAAATATCAAGTAGGCTACGATAACGGCCTAAGTCACTATATATTTCATCCCCTAAAGCTTCTTGTTGCCTAAATTTTAAGCCACTGTAATATAAAAGATGTTCTTGATAATGCTTTATAACAGATTGATATACTTCTCTAGCTTTTTCGATTTTGTCTAATTCATAATAACCCAACACAAAAGGTTCAAGCAGAGAATAAAATTCAAATTTATCAACAGGCATTTTTTCCATAGCTAGATCCAAAATATTTTCAGCTTTTTCATATTTACCTTCTTCAATAAGGACGTTTGCCAATCGAGCTAGATTACTACGGTAGGTTATACCGTTTCTGCGGGTCTCTACATCGTGATATATTTTGGGACTTCCACTGTTACCCCAATCCCATTTCATAATAATAGAATACATTTTTTCACTATCGATTCTTCCCATATCAAATGGGTTCCCTTCTTCAAGAGGTGTATGGATAGGAACTAATTTGTATACCACACCCTCTAATTGAAGGTATTCTTTCATCCATATATAATCATCATCTCCAAAAGCTCCACCACTAAAATAAATAGGTCGTTCCCAATTGTTATTTGCTATTACATCTAGCATCATCATCCTATTTTTATAAATAATATTTCCTTTTAAGACAATGTCTATATAGGGAACAATTCTATCTGCATCTTTTTGTTCAACGATTCCATTCCGTAATACCGCTTCCTTATCAACAGGAATTCTAATTACTTTTGAAGGAAAGGTATTTGCAAATTTCCTGCTTTCTAATTCAACCATAGTATTTGGACTATCGTCTGCAACCCAATCCATCCATCTTTTAATATTTATAGTATCCTTTCTGGTTTTTTGAAAGAAAAGAAAATCTCTAGAGCCATATTTGTATTTATCATGGCTTAGTTGTGAGGGTATAGGTTCACTAGTAAAAGCTTTCTTTTTCATATCGTCTATGTACCAATCTGTTTGGAAAAGGCTAGTGTTCACCACCCTCACATCCTGACGATAGCCTTCTATACCCTGGGCATACCATAAGGCAAAGGTGTCGTTATCACCAATGGTAAAAAGAACTGCGTTTTCATCACAGGAATCTAAGTACATTTTTGCCATTGACTGTGCCGTATATCTACCAGATCGATTATGATCATCCCAGTTTTGAGATAGGAGTAGTACAGGTACAGCGAGTGCGGTTATTGTTAATACAATTGGTATGGCAATTTTTGGTTTAAGATAGTCCTTTGCTACTTCATATAAGGCATAAACCCCAAAACCAATCCACATTGCAAATACATAAAAAGACCCCACCAAGGCATAATCTCTTTCTCTGGGTTCAAATGGTCTTTCGTTGAGGTAAACTTTTAAAGCTAATCCTGTAAACAGAAAGAAAATTAATAATACCCAAAAACTTTTGTTGTCATACTTAAAATGAAAAACCAATCCTAAAATTCCCAAAAGTAATGGCAGCATAAAATACTTGTTTCGTGCTCTGTTATTTAGAGCATCACTTGGTAAGTTATCTTGAGAACCTAAACGTATTTCGTCTAAAAATTTAATGCCACTTATCCAATTCCCGTGTAAATTGGTTAATTCCCCCTGTTTATCATCTTGCCTTCCACTAAAATTCCACATAAAGTAACGCCAATACATATACCCAAATTGGTACTCGAACATATAAGAAATGTTTTGCCAAAAGGTAGGTTTTTTCAATATCCAGAAAAGGGCCAAAATCTTTTAAAAAACTATCAAATTCCTCACTGCCTATTTTTCCTTGATTAAAAAGTATTTTAAAATTAGTTACTTCTTCAACTAATCGAGATTCACCAAGATATTCTCTTTTAACTGTAAAGTCAAGCCCATTGGTAAATTCCATATAATTTGCGTTATGCTCAATACTCCACATTCTTGGAAAAAACCCTTTTTGTGAGTCATCTGTGTTTTGAGATGCATTTACATAATCGTTTACAATAATATATTTACCAGATTTTTCATCTTTTTCAAACTTAGGTTTATCGTCCTTGTATGGATTTCTAGGGTCTAGACCCACATAGGTTTCTGTAAATAATGGACCGTAAAATAAATGTGTTTCTGGGTATTGCTCCCTATTATAATAAGCCAAAAGTTCACGCGCATTATTTGGATTATTTTCATTGATCATGGTTCCGGCATTAGCTCTTATTGGAAGCATAATCCAACTAGAAAATCCGATAAAAATGAACAATATGCAAAGTAGAAGCGTATTTAGTTTGACAAAGTTTTTACTTCGGGTATAGCGCAAGAGATAGTAAAATAGTGCAATAAATAATAATCCGGCAATGATAGTCCCTGAATTAAAAGGAAGACCTATACTATTCACAAAAAACAGTTCCGAAGCACTAAAAAATCTTAGCGTCATAGGAAGTAGTAATTTAAAAATAAACAACAATATAGCAACCATAACTACATTAGCTATAATAAAATTTTTAACAGTTACTTTTTTGTAGTTCTTGAAAAAAAATTTTATTATAGCTAATGTAGTTA
>PVMK01158430.1_pt1 | contig 18352 bp, 16 predicted proteins | sample 1853481 | NCBI WGS metagenome assembly PVMK01 (sample SAMN08533507, study PRJNA380276) | Marine sediment metagenome, whole genome shotgun sequencing project. | reverse complement strand
CGAAGTCCAGATTAAAAGCATGTGCCAAAAATTACTCGCCAATATGGTCATTGAAGATTTCCGATACGAACTCATCGATTCATAATAGTTTAGTCACTTCCCGCCTTTTTTTGGATTGGTCCATAAACGTCCGGATATTTGAAATTAACATTTCTCTTCTTCCAAAGAATGAGGTAGCGATCTCTTGAATATCGGCATCATTGTCTTCCCTGGCTCCAATTGTGATCGCGACTGCGCCCATGTGGTTTCAGAAGTTATGGGACAGAAAGCTCATCTCATTTGGCATCAAGACACGTCCGTCAAAGGCATGGATGCCCTTATTCTGCCTGGTGGGTTTTCCTATGGCGATTATTTGAGGACCGGTTCTATTGCTCGCTTCTCACCGATCATGGAGACCGTTATCGAGTTTGCGAATCGGGGAGGGCTCGTCTTAGGTATCTGCAATGGATTTCAAATTCTCTTGGAAGCAGGCCTCTTACCAGGCGCAATGTTGCGTAACAAAGATTTGTCGTTTATTTGCGAAGAGATCTATGTCCGAGTTGAAAATGCCGATACACCATTTACCAATCAATGCCAACCAGGCCAAGTCCTCAAACTTCCTATCGCCCATGCCGATGGCAATTATTACACTGATCCGGTCACGTTATCCGCCCTTCAAGCCAATGCGCAAATCGTCTTTCGCTATTGTGACAAAGAGGGAAATGCCATGAGTATGGCCAATCCAAACGGTTCTCTCGACAATATCGCGGGCATCCGAAATTCTCAGGGGAATGTTTTGGGCCTTATGCCTCACCCTGAACGCTGTGCAGAGATGATATTGAGTAATCAGGAGGGCCGTCTTATCTTTGAATCGATGCTGGCTTCCCTTATTGGGAATACCCCAGTTTCTGTGCAATTAGATTAAGCAAAAAAGCCTGTGAAATTTTCAATGTAGACATGGAAGTATTTCCCGGCATTACCATGAGTCCAGAGGTTTGTGAAGGAAAACCGTGTATGTCGGGAACCGCTATCGATGTGGCAACGATAGTAGGGACTTTGGGTACGGGGAAATCATTTGAAGATGTAGAAGAAATCTTTCAAATAGACCGTGAACAAATTTTTTCGGCCCTTCGTTATGCTTCGTATGTGACAGACCATTTGCCTTTGCGGATACCGGCACAAGATTCGGGCAGTCCTGATACTGCAGAGTAAGTTACATGTATGGTACATTTTAAAAGATATCACTGAAGAAAAATGGAGTTATACAGAATTTATTGTTTGAGAAGTACTCTACCGATCAATTGCCAAATCGGTAGCGTGTGGCTTTCCCCCTCGTTATTGAGGCCTGGCCGTTGCTAGTAGCCAAAGAAAAAAATGGTAGGGTGGCCATTGGCCACCATAGGAAAGACTAGGGGGCGCCCAAGGGCCTCAGGAGGCTCGGGTGGTTACCTACGTTCCTCAATTGTTGGCATGTTGTATCTGGTGGGCGATGCCCACCCTACAAAACACATATGTCTAGGAACCATAAAATCGGTTTGATCCGAAAAAGGTAAGAAAGAATGGAAGTCTTCCCTGGCATCACCATGGATCCTGGTATTCGATTTGGCAAACCATGCTTGACAGGTACTCGAATGGACGTAGCAACCATCGTCAGTACACTTAGCGCAGGGGAAACCATTGAGGCCGTCCAGGAGGCCTATGCTCTTAGTCGCGAGCAGGTTCTCACAGCCCTTCGTTATACTGCACATGTGACCGCACATCTTCCTCCAGCGGTGGAACACGTTTCTTGAAAATACTGCTGGACGAAAATTTCCCGCTACCTCTTTATCATAAGTTACAGGCGTTGGGTATTGATGTCGAGCACATTATTGTTTTAGGGCAGCGTGGGCTCGATGACTCCAGCATTCGCAAGAGATTGACGTTAGAAAAACTTCTTTTCCTTTCCCACGACACAGAATTTCTTGATTCAGCAGCAAACTTTCAATCAACGGTTCTCATTTCTCGTGTTCGACAAAGTCGTTTTATCAATGAGCGAGTGAAGATTTGGACAGATGCGATCCAAAATTTTTTAGCCAAACCGATACGAGGGAACTTGTTTGAACTTCTTGATACCGGTGAAATCATCCCAACGGAAATTCATTGATATCCTTGAAATAATCTGGATAGCTTATTTTAGTTTTTTGAAAAGAATTACATGATTACCCATGAAATCATAAAACAACATGGCCTGTCTGAGGATGAGTACCAGCAGATTGTTAAACACTTGGGGCGTGAACCTAACCTGACTGAATTGGGTGTGTTTTCGGTAATGTGGAGCGAGCATTGCAGCTATAAAAGCTCTCGTGTGCATTTAAAGCGATTTCCAACGGAAGGCCCGGGAGTGGTCCAGGGGCCTGGAGAAAATGCGGGAGCTGTGGACATCGGCGATGGGTTGGCCGCCGTATTCAAGATGGAATCGCACAATCACCCGTCTTTTATCGAACCATTTCAAGGCGCGGCTACCGGAGTGGGTGGCATTCTTCGCGATATTTTCACAATGGGTGCCCGACCAATTGCTCTGTTAAATTCACTCAGATTTGGAGAATTGGACATGCCCCAAAATCGACACCTCTTGAAAGGCGTTGTTTCGGGTATTTCCTGGTACGGCAATTGTATTGGGGTTCCAACCGTTGGCGGCGAGATTACTTTTAACGATATATATTCCAAAAATCCTCTGGTGAATGTTTTTTGTTTAGGCATTGTGAAAAAGGATCGTCTCTTGCGGGGGTTAGCCAAAGGCACAGGTAATCACGTGTTATATATTGGAGCCAAAACCGGCAGAGATGGCATTCATGGCGCAACAATGGCCTCGGATAGTTTCGATGATGCGTCTGAGAAAAAACGACCCAATGTTCAAGTAGGGGATCCGTTTTTGGAAAAACTCTTACTTGAAGCCTGTCTTGAATTTTTAGAGCAAGATCTTTTAATCGGAATTCAAGACATGGGTGCGGCTGGGTTGACCAGTTCGTCTTGTGAAATGGCTTCTCGTTCCGGGACGGGCATCGAACTGGATGTAGCCAAAGTTCCACGACGCGAACCCAATATGACGCCCTATGACATCCTTCTATCTGAATCCCAAGAGCGGATGCTGTTGGTAGCCAAACCAGGCAAAGAAGAAGCGGTCCTAGCCGTTTGTCGAAAATGGGGTATTGATGCTGCTGTGGTTGGAAAGGTTACAGACGATGGCTTGCTTCGAATTCGAGAAGGGGATCAGGTCGTCGCGGAAATCCCCGCTGATGCCATTGCGGAGGGTGCCCCTCGTTATGAACGACCATCCGCGCCTCCCCAGTATCAAGAAATCTTGCAGGCGTTAAATCTCGATGCCTTGCCTGATGTGAAAGATCCAGCGGAAGCCTTATTGCAGTTACTAGGTTCTCCAACCATAGCCAGCAAGCGTTGGGTGTTTCGGCAATATGATCATATGGTTGGGATCAATACCGTGGTGTGTCCAGGGTCGGATGCGGCCGTCGTTCGCATTAAAGGAACAAAAACATCATTGGCCATGACGACTGATGGCAATAGCCGCTACTGTTTACTTCATCCCTATATGGGTGGTGGATTGGCCGTGGCGGAAGCGGCGAGAAATTTAATTTGTTCTGGCGCCAAACCACTTGGCGTTACAGATTGTCTTAATTTTGGAAATCCCGAGCGGCCAGATGTTATGTGGCAATTCGTCATGGCAGTAGAGGGGATTGCCGATGCCTGTCGTGAATTTGAAATTCCTGTGGTGAGCGGCAACGTCAGTTTGTATAACGAAACGAATGGTCTCTCCATTTATCCCACCCCCATTATTGGCATGGTCGGGTTAATTGAGCGAGAAGAAGATATTACGACTCAATGGTTCAAGGAATCGGGCGATGCCATTCTGCTGCTTGGTGAAACGCGGGAAGAAATCGGTGGAACGGAATATCTCAAAGTCATGCATTCTCGAGAGCAAGGAATGCCTCCGTGGTTAGATTTGGAACAGGCACGATCTCTACACCAATGTGTGTTGACGCTCATTCGAAAGGGGTGGGTGAAATCGGCTCATGATTGCTCCGAAGGGGGACTGCTGGTTACACTAGCTGAGTGTTGCCTCACGCATCCCTCCAACCCATTTGGGGCACAGATTACACTCACCCAAGAGCGTATACGTCTTGATGCGCTGCTTTTTGGGGAAAGTTCTTCACGAGTGGTAGTATCAGTCAAACAAGAACATCTTGATCAGGTCAGGCAATGTATCCAAGATATGGGTGCGAAAGTACCGATGAACCTAATAGGACACGTCACCGTACTGAACTCATGGATGTGACGGTTCAAGGACCAAAGAGCCAATCAGTATGTCACATATCTTTGCCGTTAACGGATTTGGCCGATCGATGGCACAACAGCCTAGCCCAACAACTTGGAATTGAGCCGTCTTCATAGAGTCTAGCCTCACAGAGTGACGCATCAATCTGTTAATGTTTTATCATAAAGCCCTATGAAATCCTTACCGATGGCTTCCTCATCTCCAGATGGTTTCCACGAAGAATGTGCGGTGTTTGGCATTTCCGGGCATAAAGAAGCCTCAAACTTGACCTATTTAGGGCTCTATGCCTTGCAGCATCGCGGGCAGGAAGGGTCAGGAATTGTTTCATCGGATGGGGACCGTTTTTATCAACAAAAAGGCCTGGGACTTGTTGCGGATATATATTCCAAAGGAAAATTAAAAGAGTTGCCTGGTTCCAAAGCTATTGGGCACAACCGGTATTCCACAGCAGGAAGCAGCGATATGCATAATGTTCAACCCTTGTCTGTGAATTTTGCGTTTGGAAATTTGGCACTCGCCCATAACGGCAATCTCATCAATGCCGGAGTGTTGCGTGGAGAGTTGGAGGCTTATGGAGCCATTTTCCAATCAGATTCCGACAGTGAAGTTATCATTCATTTGATCGCCCATTCCAAAGGCGACACGATCATCAATCGAGTGATTGATGCCTTGCGCCTCGTGCGTGGGGCCTTTTCTTTGGTGCTGATGACAGATCAGCATCTCATTGCCGCCCGTGATCCGTTTGGTTTTCGTCCCTTATGCCTGGGCCGTTACAAAGAAAGTTGGGTGGTCGCGTCTGAAACCTGTGCATTTGATCTCATTGACGCCAAATTCGTGCGCGAAGTGGAACCTGGAGAAATCGTGTACATTCAAGGCACCGAACTCACCTCCTATCATCCATTTCTGGAACATGATCGTGCGCAATGTATTTTTGAATATGTTTATTTTGCGAGACCCGATTCAAAAATCTTTGGCTCGAAGGCCGTCTATCCCATACGAAAAGCCTTTGGGCGACAATTGGCTAAGGAATGTCCCGCCGAAGCTGATCTTGTCATTCCCGTTCCTGACTCCGGGGTCCCGGCTGCCCTGGGCTATGCCGAAGGGATGGGCTTGCCGTTTGAAATGGGGCTCACGCGAAATCATTATATTGGCCGAACCTTTATCGAACCGCAACAAGCTATTCGCCATTTTGGCGTGAAACTCAAATTTAATCCTGTGCCTGAAGTTCTGGAAGGCAAACGAATTGTGGTGGTTGATGATTCAATTGTTCGAGGAACGACCAGCCGAAAAATTGTCAAAATGCTTCGCCAAGCCGGGGCGAAGGAAATACACATGCGAATCAGTTCTCCGCCAGTCATCTCGCCCTGTTTTTACGGAATTGACACGCCGAATAAAAAGGAGCTGATTGGATCTAAATTTTCCATTGAGCAAATTCGACGGTATGTCACGGCGGATAGCTTGGGATATTTAAGCCTTGAAGGGATGTTAGCCACCGCTCCGGATGCTTCTCAGCATTATTGCAATGCCTGCTTTACTGATAACTATCCGATTAGCTTAACGAAAGCTGAACAAATGCAGCTTGGGCTTTTTGAGCCTGCTCGGGTTTCTTCTTCGTAAATCCTGCCCTAAGGGTCCTGACGGACCCTAACGTTGTTGCTGCCATCAAAAATCCTGTGATACCATCTCTTTGAAAGAGTCGTTGCATTTTGCAGTATCTTACCAATAGGAGATGTTTTTCCCCTATTGAGTGCTTGGAGGAGGAAAAATTATGACACGAAGAACAAAATCTGGACTGTTGTTGGCAAGTGTGCTTCTTGGCTTTTGGGGGATTGTTCAGGCAGGAAGTTTTTTTAAAGTTGGTGAGCCGGCACCAAATTTCACGTTAACCGCTCTGGATGGACAAACTGTCTCTATTAAACAATTCAAGGGGAAAGTAGTTGTGCTTGGGCTCTTCCATATCTGCAAGCCATGCTTGGAACAAGGTACAAATTTGCAAAAGGTCTATGAGGCCACTCAAGGCAAACCGGTTGCAGTCGTTGGAGTAAACTCTTCAGGGGATTCGCAATCCGACGTGAGTGAATTTTTGCAAACGTTTCCGGTCAAAGTGACGTATCCATATTTATTAGATCCCGAACAAACCACAGATAAGCTGTATGGCGGTGGGAAATTTATACCCAACGTCTATGTAATCGACCAACAAGGTCTTATCCGTTGGCAACGAGTGGGAAATTTTTTCACTGATGGTACATTAGCGGGACATGAAATGATTCTACAGGAAGTAGACAAGCTCTTAACCTCTTCGATCCCGTCCTCGATGTAGTTCTTTTTTATTGAAACACAATGATTGGAATGTCATGGATGAATTAGAAGAAGGTAAACAAAAATTTCTCGAGTTGGTTACTGCTGTGGATAGTACTGTGGAAGTGGTGATTCCAACCATCCCTTCCCGAAGCCTTTTTCTTATTTCCCTCACAAAAGGTCCCAACCGAAAATTTATTACCGTTCATGAAGACGACATCTTAGATCTTCCCGAAGTATCTTCCGTTCAGGAGAAGACCAAAGCTGTTTTGCAAGAAACGATAGGGGCCTTATGAAGGCCCTACTTCCTAATATCTGGGAGTGGTCTTGGTTCTCAGAGGAAAAACAGCTTAATTTCAATGGGCATTTCCTGACGGTAGGAGAGCATCGAATAATAGTCGACCCTCCTTCAATGAGTGCCAATGATATTAGGTTTGCTCGTCAAGGAGGTCCAGTCGATTATATTATTCTGACGAATCGTGATCATGAACGAGAAGCCGGCCGGTTGCGAGAAGAATTTCATTGTACCGTGATGGCTCCGGAATTGGATGCCCAAGAAATGTCTATCATGATCGATAAGACATTTAAAGATGGAGAATTACTTCCAGGTGGTATTTGGGTCGTTCAATTAGCTCATCAAAAGTCTCCTGGCGAAAGCGCGTTGTTTTTGGAAACGGGGAAAGGCATTCTCATCGTAGGAGATGCCATTATTGCCTCTCCCGAAGGGTCATTACGCCTCCTCTCTCCTGAAAAATATACGGATATCGGTCAAGCTCGTGAAGGCTTGCGTCGATTATTAAAGTATGACTTTGACAGTCTCCTTGTTGGCGATGGGGCTTCTATTGTGACCGCAGCCAAGCCCATACTTGAACAAACACTTGCTGAGGCATGAAGATAGCCATGAAGTCTTCGGTTCTTGTTTTTCCTTATAACAGCAAGCACCATTGGGAGTGATTGGCCATGGCCTGGTCTCAATCTACCGATCTGAATTTATTAGGGAATCAACATTTCTCCAAGGGGTTCTATACCGAGGCCTTTCAATGCTACGCCCAGGCCCTTGAAGTCGATCGCAAAAACGGAGACCAACGAGCATTGGCCACGACATTAGGCAATCTAGGAAATATATGCGCGGTCAGTGGGCGGCGTGACCAAGCGCGCGCGTACTATACCGAAGTCCTTGAACTTCAAAAAATCCTTGGTGAAGATCGAAGCATTAGCACTACGTTGGCCAATTTGGGGAATTTGTCGGCGGATGCTGGCGAATGGGAACGCGCCCGCGCCTATTACTTAGAAGCACTGGATCTCATGAATCTGTTATCGGATTTTGCCGGGAAAGCGGTAGTACTTTCTGATTTAGGCCTTGTCGCACGAGAAACGGGACAAGAAGACGAAGCCTTGGACTACTATCAAGAATCCTTAATCTTAATGCGGCGCGTTGGCAATGAAGCCGGGCAGGCAGATGTCTTTCGCATGATGGCGCGGTTATATTTGAGCCAGCGCCGGTTTGAAGAGGCTCAATCCTGTACATTAACCAGTTTGGATGTGGCACGACGGCTGAAGGATGAATTACGGATGGGTGGAGCGTGGTATGTACTGGCCAGTTGCCATGAAGCGCGAGGGGAGTGGAAGAAAGCTGTCCAATACCTACAAAAAGTGGTACAAGTGGATGAAAAATATCAGCTTCCTAAATTAGCTGAAAATACCCAACGTCTGCAGACCTTATCTGCCCGCATAGCGGCATCGCCTGAATCCTCCCATGAGTGAGACCAATTCCATTTCTCCCCATTGGCATACGGCGCGGTCTTCACTTCTCACGGAAATTTCCGGGTGGTTCGAATCAGACGAAACCGAACCACTGACCTTATCCTTGCCTGATGAGGATTGGCTGCTGGAAATCATCCCCGATGGCCGGTTGGTTTGTGTCGCCGGGTACGATTTGGACGACATGAAAAGCATGCTCTCCGATGGGACTCCCGAAGACTTAGGAAGCGATGAATTAGCCAAGCAGGTGAAATTTTTCCTTCAACAAACCACGGCAAAATATCGTCGAAAATTGGTGGCTGAAGGATTTACTGAACGAATTGAAATGAATGATGATTTTGTGGCTGCTCATTTTGAGCAGGCCATCGATTTGGAAGCTCTTTCCGACGTGTGCCAGAGAATTCACACCTGCCAATCCTGGTTCCGTCCATGACCCAGATTCAAGTCTGGTGAGGATTTGTAACCCTTCTCACTTCTCATGCCGACCAAAGTATCCATCCAGTCCTTCAAGCAGTTTCGGGATGCGGTCTATAGCTTTCGTTTATCCAGGATTATTTTCACCGCCTTGGATCTGGATCTCTTCAATATAATGGGACATCGGACTTTGACGATTCCTCAGCTTTCCAAGCAATTACACGCAAGTCAACGAGGACTAGAAATCCTTTGCCGGAGTTTGGCTAGCACCGGCCTTTTAATAAAATCCAAGGCAGGATACCGAACCAGCACGTTCGCAAATACGTATCTTCAAAAGAGCAGCAGAGAATTTCGAGGAGACTATTTGGCGCTCATGCAAAGGCAATGGAAAGAATGGTCACGTCTAACCGAGGTGGTCACATCCGGCATGCCCGTTGATGGTCAAGAACCCGAAACGCCTGAATATCGCCGATCTTTTACATGGGCCATGCACCATCGTTCTCAAGAACCCGCGCAACAAGTTGCAAAACAAGTTTCTATGAAAACAGCCCGTTCATTCCTTGATCTTGGCGGCGGACCGGGCACATATGCCCTTGCTTTTTTAAAAAACAATCCGCAATTACAGGCAACCGTGCTAGATCGCTCAGCTGCCCTAGAGGTCGCACAGACATTGGCGAAACAAGACTCAGTAGAATCCAGGCTCTCTTTACAATCGGGGAATTTCATCAATGACAAGATCGCGGGAACATACGATATCGTATGGTATTCCAATGTCCTCCATATTTATTCCCCATCCGAAAACCTCAAGGTATTTAGAAAAATCAAACGAGCGCTCAAGCCCGGGGGGCGTCTTCTCATTCAGGATACGTTCTTAGAAGATCCTCAAGGGCTACGGCCGTTAGAAACCAATCTGTTTGCTGTCACGATGCTGCTCTATACCGATACGGGCAATACCTACTCCTTACAAGACGTACGTACCTGGCTTCACAAAGCTGGGCTGAGTCGAACACGTCTCATTCGCCTTAAAAAAGGAACCGGTGACTGGGAAGGCCAATTGCTAGAAGCACGACGGCCGGTGTCTTCTTAAATTCCCGATTGTTTTTTGCATAATCTAATCAGAGAACAACAATCATTCTCTCGACAAATAATTGCAAGAGATGTCATACTGGTGATGCGACGTTATGATTGTTCTGGGGTTTGTGCGGTTACTTCGGAGGACCTGGAAGGAGGGGAAATCTGCGATTCTGCCCTTGGTAAATTGACGAAGAACGTGGTGCCTCGTCCTTTCACGCTTTGAACTTCAATTTGGCCCTGATGTTCTTGAATGATTTGGTGGGCAATGGCCAATCCAAGCCCGGTTCCTTCATGTTCCTGGCTTAAATGTTTCGTGGTGAAAAATGGATCAAAGATATGTTCGATATCTTCAGGAGCGATACCTGATCCCTCATCTTGAATTTCAACTTGTACCCAGTCAGATTTTCCGTGAGATTTGAGATGACGAGTGCGAACGGTTAAAACTCCGCCATCCGGCAGCATGGCTTCAACGGCATTAAACAAGAAATTGAGGATCACCTGTTTCAGTTGTTGTCGATCAGCAAAGATTTTTGGCAAATCCCCCGCAAGATCAGATTCAATCACAATCAGGTCATGAGATGGACGAACCCGTAACGTAAACAAACAGGATTCCACAATATCGTTTAGATCTTCCTCCCGCAAAAACGGATCAATGGGTTTGGCATAATCTAAGATCTCTCGAGTCAATCGTTCGATTCGAAAAACATCTTCCTTCACGACTTTACTGAAGCGGACTAAAAATTGTTCATCGTCTTTTCGTTCCGGCGCTAAATCCACAAAAGCCTTGATGGACGTTAAAGGATTTCTGATCTCGTGAGCTAATCCTGCCGCCATTGTTTCGAGTGACCGAAGCCGGTCGGTTCGACGTACCAACGATTGGGATCGCTTTAGCTCTTCATAGAGCAAGGCGTTATCTAAAGCTACCGAGGCTTCTTGAGACAACGTACCTAACAACTCCAATTCTTGCGAGGTATACCCCCCACCACTGTTCACTGTTGGACCAAACACACAAAACCCTAAAAGCCGCTTCTTATTGACCAATGGCAAGCAGACTTCGGTCCCGATCGTGGCAAGGGTTGTTATGACAGACTGCGATTCTAAATCTGTCAGAGAATCTCTGAGTTCATCCACAACGAAACAATTCGTCCCTTGTCTCCAGCGATCTTCCAATGAAGAATCATGCCCTAGTTGCAGGCTAGGAAAATTGGTCAACGGTTTCCCAAAACTTGAGACTGGTTCGTAATCCTTTCCTCCTGTTTTTCGTAAATATAATCCTCCCCATTGCAGGCCTAATGTTGGACAGATAGATTGAACGATCGTGGACGTCAAATCTTTCAATTCCAAAATAGAGACCAGTGATTTCGAAAAATTTAACACAGTCTTATATTGATCATAGCGTTCTTTAAATAATGCTTTCGTGATAAATGTCGTTGCCTGAGTTTTCAAAGAAGACGCGCCAAAGATCAGCAGGAGTAAAACGAAAAGTTCGACGAGAGAATACCCCACATTGATGGATCCAAAATACCATTGTTGGCCAAGCAAGAGAATGGGATACGCCGGGAGGGCCACCAAAGCCATTAACAGGCTTGTGGTAATGCCGCGTTCGAGAGCCGTTCCTAAATCCAAAAACCTATATCGAAGAAGGGTATAAGCCACCACAGACGTATAGACGGTAATAAGGATCGCCCCATTTGGAGGAACATTAATGCCGTACCAAAGCGGAAAAGTGGTGAAACCACCGACATGGGCAATACCCGAACCAAGGGTTAGAAGAAAAAACCTTGATCGTTCAGTTCCATTCCTTGTACGAGCTCCCTGAAATAGCAACCATGTTCCATAAATGGCAAACATGCAGAACCCTAGAAGATAGAGGTGGAAAAATGGTCCCGGTTGGGGCCAATACGGGAATCCCCCCGCTGGGTGAACGTCTGAAACAAAGTACGGCGTAAAATTGACAAAGAAAAAGAAAAGGCTTAGCCCCCACCCAAGTCGTAATAACCATTGGTGGACCTCTACCCGTTCGAGTAGGGTCAGGACATGAAATAAGTAGGTAACCGGAAGGAATATGGCACCGACCATTAATAGCCGAACAAAGAAAAGAGCTTCCTCTTGAGATGAAGAAAGGTGCCATGCACAATATCCATAGCCCCAGATGGAAGCTGCTAAACAATAGAGGGCATAGGCTTTATGCTTGAGATTTGAAGGATTTTTGCCGAAAACAAGAATCCCCGAGACCGTTGCGGCGAGACCAGTCAGAAGACCACTAAATGCGTAGAAGTCCACGTATTACAATTGGGAGGTGATAGGGGCTTGCAGTTTTTCCTTTACTAAAATCTATTGGACAATAAATCACGCGAGAAGTAAAGAACCTCGATACGTCAAGAAGGGTTCGTATACCCGGAGTAGGGAAAGGGGACTACCGTAGAGACCATTATGCCGCCTGTTCTACAGGCCAACGTACATGATCTGATTCTGGTGATGGCAGAACCTTTAGCACAGCCTCTTGGGACATGGTTGTGGTCACATAAGGTTTTTCTAAGACAATGAGATAGGCTTGATTCTCAAAGGTCGGATAGACTCCGGATGAGAGACATCCTAAAGAATGTAGAATAGCATTCCATTCTGTCCCGTCAAAAAATCGAAACTGCCCTTCTTTTTCGGCTTGCCGAATCTTTCCATAGTTATTTAATAATCGACGAGCATCTTCTCGTTGCTCAAGATGTCCGGCATGCTCAACGAGATTTTGGTAAATGCCGGAAAAGTCTCCATTGGGTTTTAAATTTGAGAGGACCATCCGACCACCTGGAGCGAGGACTCGATACAATTCCTGCAAGGCCACCTGTGGGTTGTCGACATAACCCAGAACTAAGTTTGACACAATCCGATCAAACTGATTGTCGGCAAAGGGGAGGGTATGTTGTAAATCGACTTGAGCCCAAGACAGCTGGAGATTCTTGAAAAATGTGGGCCTGCGATTTTCTATCTCTTTCAACGTATGGATCATTTGAGCTTTGGCCTTTCCCAGAGCTTCAGGAACGATGTCGACTCCGACATACCGGATGTGTTCCCCTCCCAGAGGTTGATATCCATTCCCAGCAGCTTGCAATCCATGTAAAAAAAACAAGCCGGCGCTCCCATTTCCGCACCCGGCATCTAAAACTTGTTGACCAGAGGTCATAGGACCTAAGGCGTGAAACACATGATCCAATAATTTGACATAGTCGGGGCATGTAGCAATCGACCGAAAATGCCCGAGATAATCTTGCCAAAATTTTACACTCACTTCTGTCACAGACCGTTGTTGCTGACCGGCCTTTTCTTCTCGCTTTTGACGACCGAGGATAAGACGATTGGGGTCCTTGATGACACTATGTAGAGGAGCCATGTCCAATTGAGCATGGCACTGCTGAATCAAGTATCGGTAAGTTGTTTTGGCAGCTTTTGGATTTTCTTGGAGTCGATGCAAAGCTTCGGACACTATGTGGTATTGTACTAAGCCTGAACCGAGAGTATGAGAAACCGTTTGAATGTCTTGACGATCGACCCAGGCATCTTTTTCTGCAGAAACGAGTATAACCGGTGTGGTTAAGGATTCGACATCACGTAGTGTACTTTCTAGAGTGGCAAAACGATTCTCTAATGCATCCTGTAAAAAGACGTTGCTTACGTTAAAACCAAGAACATTTGCTGATTCGGGAAAGCGTCCATCTCGATAGCCAGTAAATAAATCTTCCTGGTGTACAATAGCCAAAGATTGTTGAACGTCCACAATACCCATAAGCGAGATCAACAGTGAAACAGAAGGGGATTCTGCCTCAGCCTTCATCGCAATACGTGAGGCCAAACTCGCTGCGACTCCGACAATTGGTTGAGTAGGCCATTGCGTATCCACATACCGAGTCACGGCTTGAAAGTCTTCTTTCATGGATGTCAGAGAGATATGATAGTGGTCTCCATCGCTTTCCCCGACATGATTGGTATGGTCATAGCGAATGACGTGAAACCCATTGCTGGCAAAATAATAGGCTAAGGTTAAGTAATCTCGTTTGGTTTCCCCATACCCAGGGGCAATGACCACGATTGGCAATGTAGAGAGATCGATTTCTATTGGAAAATCATGATAGGCCTTAATCGTATGTCCGTAAGCATTAGGTATAGATAGCCGAGTACTCTGTATGTTTTCACTCTCTGGACTTGCTTCTGTTTTAAGGCCTCCTTTTTTCGAGGCGCTAGAGGATTGGGATGTAGAAAGTCCAGTAGCCAGCGATTCCATTTCGTATGATTCAAACGCTTCTCCTGCGACGAGCTGACTTAACACGAAGGTCCCAGGTTCCGTATGGCAAGAATCCTTCCTGGAAATCAAAGAAAATTTTTCAGTTCTTTGTGATCTGTTCTGTTTAATAATGATATGGGTTGTTCCTTCCCACACAGAAGAACCCGGTTGGGTATAGACCTTTTGAATAATCCCATTGGTGAGTTGATAGAAAGAAGCTTGTTGTTTACCAAGACACTGAAACTGGAGTTCTTGCCCTGCTTTAACCGGAGGCAATCCCTGAATCCGCAACTCGAGTGAGCCGGTTGGTAAGAGTTGTATTTGACCTTCCCAGTTGCCACCTAGACAATTTAAATACAATGGAATTGAACAATGCTGAAGTGAGGTGTTGCTTCGATTCCATAAAAACGACGGTGATTTTTGTATAACGTACCGTTCAGACTGTTGGGATATTGATTTCACAGGATCCATTAATTCCACGTTCATAAATTCATCCTCCATAACACCTAGCTAATTTTACTTAAATTTTAGGCCAAGCGATTTCATGGGCTCAAAGAAACCCCAACAAATTTATGCTTGGCGGATGAAAACTTTTTAAAAATGAATCGAAGAAGGCCGTTTCAAAGGGAGGGGGTTGCCTGAATCATGTTGCTGATTCAACATGCCTTCTGATTCATCTTCTTAATTCATAGGACTAAAGCAACCTGAATGCCAGATTGTATTTTTACCCAATGTCTATGAACAGGAGGGAAATTCCTTTGGAATTACTGGGAATTTTTTGCCGAAAGGCCTTTAAGCCTCTTGCCAAAATAATTGAAAAACAGTGATGTGCTGTCGATCAACTGACAGGCCTGGCGTTATTGCGTAGAGATCCCTGACACAGGGTGGCCTCTTTTGCATTGACTCCTCATCATTGGCTACCTAGAATTCACACACCACAATCAACATGATGAGGAGGTTCGTATGAAAAACGGCACCCCCCGCACTATCCGCAATGTCGTCCTGGCCTCCTATCCTGGAGCCGGAAAAACCAGCCTCAATGAAGCCCTTGCTTTTACGACCGGAATTATCCCCAGTATGGGCAGTGTTCTTCAGGGAAATACCATTGGCGATTTTGAACCGGAAGAAGTACATCGGCATCATTCCCTAAGCTCCGCTCTTCTTCAATTTGAATGGCAGGGGATACGGATCAATGTCTTGGATACGCCAGGTATGGTGGACTATGGGGTAGAAGTCCAATCATCGTTGAGAGCCGCAGATGGCGTGATCCTGGTTATAGGTGCCGGGACCGGGCTTCGATCAGAAATAGAACGGGTGTGGGAATATATTCAAGACAATGATTTGCCATGTCTTCTCTATATCAATGAATTGGATAAGGCAGGGACCGATTTCAACGCCATCTTGGGGGAATGTGAAAAGACGTTAGAACTCAAGGGCGTGCCGCTCACCATCCCGGCCTCTCAAGATGGACAATTGATGGGAATTATCGATCTGCTGTCTCGCCAACTTGTGACTTCCAACACAGAGTCATCAAAGACACAGCGAGCCGACATTCCTGCAGACCACGAAGCTTCCTCCACAGAACATCGTCGTCGCCTCACGGAGCTTGTAGCCGAAACCAATGATCAATTAGTCGAAAAATATCTAACCGACGGTGAGTTGTCTGACGAAGATTTGATCGATGGCTTAACGATGGGAACGTTAGAGCGAAAAATCGTGCCGGTTCTCTGTGGGTCGGCAACCGGCCATGTCGGCATGGCGAGCCTGCTGGAAGCCATTGTACGATTTCTTCCCTCGCCGGAAGATCGTGCCAATCTTCACCCCTTGATGGGAACTCAGCCGCAAACGCACGAAGAATGCCAACAACAGCCGGATGTTGAAGCGCCGTTTTCGGGGTTGGCGTTTAAAACCACGATCGATCCATTCATGGGGCGCCTGACCTATGTCCGGATCATGTCAGGAACGCTGCAAGCTGATTCCGCCTTTTTCAATGCCTCCCGGCAGACCAAAGAAAAAGGGGGGCACCTATTTTTTTCCATCGGCAAAAAACATCAACAAATTGATCAAGTCTGCGCGGGAGATATCGTGGCCATCGCCAAACTCAAAGACACCCAAACGGGCGACACCATTTGTGATGACAAACATCCAATTGTCTACCCGGGTATCAAAATCATGAAACCCGTCATGTCCTATGCTTTGGAAGTCAAAAGTAAAAATGAAATCGACAAAGTCAGCTTGGGATTGCATAAATTGGTGGAAGAAGATCCGTCCTTGGAATTTTTGCGGAATGATGAAACCAAAGAAATGATCCTGAGCGGGGTAGGGCAGGTTCACATCGATGCCACATTAGAAAAATTGCGGCGGAAGTATGGAGTGGACGTCAATTTACATATGCCCAAAGTCCCGTACAAAGAAACCATCCATGGGGTAGCGCAAGCGCAAGGGAAATATAAAAAACAAACCGGGGGTCATGGGCAATTTGGAGATTGTTGGTTGAAACTTGAGCCATCGCCTCGCGGACAGGGATTCGAATTTCACAATGAAATTGTGGGAGGCGCTATTCCCCGAAACTTTATCCCGGCCGTCGAAAAAGGCGTGGTGGAAGCCATACAGCATGGCATCATTGCCGGCTTTCCAGTCGTCGACATTCAAGTCACCGTGTATGATGGCTCGCACCATCCGGTCGATTCATCGGAAATGGCCTTCAAAGTGGCCGCATCCATGGGATTCAAAAAGGCCATGGAATCCGCACAGGCCGGATTACTCGAACCGGTCATGGCGGTGGAAGTGACGGTTCCGGATGATCTAGTAGGAACAGTCATCGGAGATCTCAACTCGCGCCGTGGACGTATTCAAGGCATGGATGTGAAAGGCCACAATGAAATTGTCAAAGTCCATGTGCCCTTAGCAGAAATGCTCACCTATGCACCGACACTTACATCGCTCACGGCAGGAAAAGGCAGCTATCGGATGGAATTCTTCGGCTACGAAGACGTGCCCAAGGAAATGATTAGTCGCATCGTCGAAGAACACAAAAAAGAGGCCGTGGCCTCACATTCCTAAAAATTTAAACTAGCTATTCCCCGTAACTTCCCACAGGGTTGCCGCTTAGGTCTCTCCCTTTGCAAAAGGGGATTAGGGGGATTTTCAAATCCTTTGTCCATCAGAATACCCCGTAATCTTGCTGCGGGGATCCTTTATTGGCCTCTCACCCACAACACGGAGCACGGGGATGAAAGCGTTGTTACTTCTTGGGACATTACTTGGTTTCATGGTCTTCACGGGATTGGCCTTGGCCAATCTACTCGAAGTCAAGAAAGCTGTGGAAGGGGCCCATTGCCGAAAATTGGCCACGGACTATGCGAACGGTCCAAACTCCTTCACGGTGCAATCAATTGCGCAACTGCAGATCTGCCTGGCTCAAACCTTAAAAAATACCGCCTCGCCCGCAATACCTAGAAATTTTGATATTCAATCTCCAAGCCCTTCGACAAATGGTGTCGACACAACACTTCCGACACCACCAACCCCTCCAACACCTCCAAAATCCATTAAGATTCAGTGAAGGCGGTGTTTGCCAGGCGATTCATAAAAGTAGCGTCACCTTTATAAATTGTCCAACTCCATGTGTCTTTAGCGGAAATGCTCAACTAGCAGAAGAATCTAGATTTTTTCTGCGAATATCGATGGCAAGATAAGCAGGGTTACGATCAGACTTTTTATTCGAGTCTGACTGCATGCCGTCATCGGCGGTGTATCTCGCGGGTTAAAGTCCCGCGAAAGGAGTTGTTCGTACACCTTTCTAGCACCGGGAAGCCGCGTTGGAGTAATCTGGGGTGGAAGTTTCCCATGGAACACCTCCTGACGGATATATGCCCTTTTCGAGGTGTCCATTTCAACTAGACCACTACACTACAATACCTGCTAAAGACCTGCGGGTATGACGACGAGGGAAGATGCCTTTCAGCTTTTTTAGGGTGGACTTCTAATAAACAAGTGTAAAATCTGATTAAAATGATCATTGATTGACATATACGTATTTAGCACGTATAGTACGTATCATGCAAAAGAAATTAACCATTACGGTTTCCGAAGAAGTCTATAACGGGTTACATGCCAAGATCGGCCAGGGTCGAATTAGCCGATTTCTCGACAATTTAGCACGGCCTCATGTCGTTGACGACGAACTTAATGCCAGTTATCAGGCTATGGCTCAAGACACT
>PVMK01128291.1_pt1 | contig 18352 bp, 19 predicted proteins | sample 1853481 | NCBI WGS metagenome assembly PVMK01 (sample SAMN08533507, study PRJNA380276) | Marine sediment metagenome, whole genome shotgun sequencing project. | reverse complement strand
CAACCATTTCTTCTGTAATTAAAATAGGAGCTTTCTTGCCCGGAACAGCAGCAGTTGAAATCACCGCGTCATTTTCTGCAACCACTTTTGCCATCAACTCACGCTGTTTCTTATAGAACTCTTCGTCCATAGCCTTGGCGTAGCCACCTTTATCTTCAGCCTCTCCCGTATCGAGTTCAAGCTCAACAAACTTGGCGCCCAAACTCTGAACTTGCTCTTTAACAGCAGGTCGTATGTCGTATGCAGAGACAATAGCCCCAAGACGATTACAAGTGGCGATTGCCTGAAGCCCCGCAACACCCGCCCCAATTACTAAGACTCGTGCCGGAGTAATGGTACCAGCCGCAGTCATCATCATAGGGAACAATCTGGGGAGTGAATCAGCAGCAATTAAAGCTGCTTTATAGCCTGCTATATTAGCCTGTGAAGAAAGAACATCCATAGCCTGTGCTCGTGTAATCCTGGGAACAAGTTCAAGTGCAAAAGCTTTTACTTTACTAGAAGCAAGGGATTTTACAGCATCAGCGTTTGATAAAGCATCTATCAAACCAATAACAATCTTCCCTTTTTTAAGAGCTTTAAGGTCTTCTGAATCAGACTCCGGGTTGGTGCCCACTGCCCTAATTTGTAAAATGACATCAGCTTTGGAAAATACTTCACTACGGTCTAAGATCACCGCTCCCTGATCCTCATAGAGTTTATCAGGGAAACCTGCTTCAAGCCCCGCGCCAGATTCTACATGAACCACCAATCCAGCTTTTTGAAGAGAAGGGACAGTCCCTGGAACTATTGCGACTCGCCTCTCACCAGGAAATGTTTCTTTTGGGATTCCAACTATCATGGCTCTACTCTTATTCCCTTAATTTGTCTTTAACAAAAACATATGCTTAACAACAATTTAGAGAGCAAATTTATACCTGTAAATATAAAAAAACACAAGACTTGATCAAGAATAGAGGAATTTTTTATTTGCGATCAGTCTTGCTGAATTTAATAAGCTTAAAATTGTAAAACGGTCTATCTTAGTATTGATATAGAGCGAATTATTTAAGGGCTTGATAAATCTGAAGTTTTCAACTCTCAGTATAAAATAGAAGAATAATTATCTCAATTGATAATCTGGATGATAAATTGAATAAACACGTACATATTCGAATTTTCCGCTTGTGCTAATATCATAGAACGCCGACATAAGTAATCTAAACGAGCTACCTGCCTTATGTCTTACTCCGACCCACTCAACATCTTTTTTACATAAAAAATCAATCGGAGCTTCTACCGCAATTTGTGTATCTGAAATTAGAAACGAGCGGTGGTGTTTGATTTCTTCATGCATTATTTCATGCACATGTTTCCAGAAAGAGACAGTCACTTCTTTACCCACATTTTTTGTTGCATTGGGAATATATTCAAATATTGCGTCCGGCTCATAATACTTATCATAAAAATCACCAAATGCGTTGCTATCGCCAGCACAAGCTGCATTAAAATCACTGATATATTTATTGTATTTTTCTTCCGTCATAATCGTTTAAATCTCCGAGTTTAACATTTGAGTCTATACCGATAACAGTTCAAATTATAACTTTTAAAAGAGTCTACTCATCTAGATTACTCTTACTACTCTTATTCTTTCCGCCTCCGGGTGAATACAGTCCAAGAGTGAGTATGCTTATCAAATTATCAACTAAATTAGATACCCGGGGAGGTTCTTCGTCTTTAATATCTACAAATTCTGGATCTTTTATGACACTTTGTATTATTTCCTTTGCATCCTCATAATACTCCTCAGGCACCATTACAGTCTTAGCATTAAAGTAATTTATATAGGCACCTGAATACAAAGAGCCAAAATTATCATTCTGGACATAAAACGGCACCTCATCCGCCTCGAGAATGCTCTTTATAAATACAAGTTCCGACTCATCAGAAGGTATGTATAGTTTTTTCATCTCTCAATTTACCCAACTCTAAATATTATTAATCTAATATGATAGAGCAGTACTAATTATTGACATTATATTGTATATTATAATTAGGTGGTGTGTTATTTAGCAAGGATGGTCATGACCTGCCCCCCTTAAATAAAATATTTTACAATTTTAGCTATATTGGGCATCTAAAAAATGATATAATAGTAGCTAGATAATAATCCTAAGTGAGGGAGAAAAGCCATGCAGACAATCGAATCCATCATCAGTGAACATTACTGCTTTAAAGGACTAGATCAAAATTATCTGGACATGATTGTTGAAAAGGCTTCTAACGTAAGTTTCGATACCGGCGAGCTTATTTTTGGGGAAAATGAAAAGGCTGAGAGATTTTATATAATCCAAGAAGGTATAGTAGCGCTTGAAACTACTCTTGCCCCCGATAGAGATCCAATTACGATCCAAATGCTTGGGGAAGGTGATATATTAGGCTGGGGTTGGTTATTCCCTCCGTATAAAGCGCACTTTGACGCTAAAGCTGTAGCTCCCACTGAGGCTGTCTCATTAGACGGAACTTTCATCCTCAAAAAATGTGAAGAGGATCATGACCTGGGTTATGAACTACTAAAGAGATTTGCTTTCGTTATGCAGCAAAGACTCCAAGCAGTACGTCTTCAGAATCCCAATATGTACGTGGTGAAATCAAAGTCTGATTAACAGAAACTAGAGATAATAAGCTAGTTTGGAAATAATAAATTAGGGTTAACTTTCTTTTGAATCTTCAATACTGGACAGCATCTCCAGTTTTCGCCATTTTTTAACCGCATTTTTCATAGTATTAAATCCCAACCTAGCACAATTAGGTCGGGTAGCTACGAGTTTTTTGCCCAAAGTTTCACGAACTATATCAGCAGGAATAACCTCAAGTTCATCAATCGTCCTGCCCTTCATTTTTTCAAGTACTATGGATGCTCCTGCCTGGCTCAACATACATCCTTCTCCTGAAAAACCAATATCATTAACTACACCCTCTGAATCGACACTCAAATAAACCCTTATAATGTCACCGCAACCAGGATTGCCGCCTTCATAAACCACATCGGCATCTTCTTTAGTCCCATAGTTCCTGGGATTCTCATAATGATCTAATACCAATTCCATTATCTTTTCTTGATTCATCTTAAATAGTACCGGTGATTCATAGAGGATAGAATTTTAAAACTGTACCTATTGCAAGCCGCTCGCTTCTTTTACTCCGCTTTTGATCCTGTTGTACACCGCGCTGAGCCCGAACATGCGTCTTGTTCCGAGCTTCTGATCAAGACCTAGACTGTGTACAAGGTTTTGAGGTGCCGATTGCACCTCCTCAGGAGTAGTGCCGTTAAATGAGTCAACTAGAATACCTACGAATCCCCTCACAGTAGGTGATTCTTCGGGTACATCTGCATGTATCTGAACTAACCCGTCATTTAAATCAATCCATACAAATACAGGGGTCTCACATTCCGGAACTCGGTTAAATCCGGCATCCCGAGCTTCTATATATTTCTCAGGCAGCGGAGCAAGATTCTCCGAATAATCGAGAAGCATCGCAAGAGTCTCCTGATAATCAGCGTCTTGAAAAGCTTCTATTATTTCTTCTATCTTAGTCATAAATATAGTTTAATTTAAAAAGGGATGCAGTACTAGAAGCACAGCATCCACTTATTCAGTGTCCTTTATTTTAGAAAATCTTTTTCGATAGGCGCTCTTACCAGGTTGCCCCACTCTGTCCATGACCCGTCGTAGTTCTTTACATCGTTAAATCCAAGTAAATAAGTCAAAACGAACCATGTATGTGAGGATCTTTCCCCTATTCTGCAGTAAGCAATTATATCGTCACCCTCTTTGAGCCCCTTACCTTCCATGTAAATGGACCTTAGCTCATCAGCCGACTTAAATGTGCCGTCTTCATTCGCTGCAGTAGCCCAGGGGACATTATCGGCACCAGGAATGTGACCGCCTCTAAGCGCACCTTCCTGAGGATATGCCTCCATATGTAGAAGCTCTCCAGAGTATTCTTTAGGTGAGCGTACATCAATAAGCGGATTGCCGGAATCCATATGAGTTACCACATCGTCTCTAAATGCTCTTATTGCTTCATTAGTGTCAGATACTTTGTAATCTGTTTTAGGAAAATCAGGTACATCTTTTGTTAGAGGGCGTTCTTCCTCTATCCACTTTTGTCTGCCTCCGTTCATTATAAGGCAGTTTTCATGCCCGAAGAGCTTAAATACCCAGAGTGCATAGCATGCCCACCAGTTGCTCTTATCCCCGTAAAAAACCACCGTAGAATCGTTAGATATACCCTTATCCGAAAGAAGCTGTTCAAACTTTTCTTTATCAATATAATCCCTGATTAATTGATCTTGCAGGTCTGTCTGCCAATCTATTTTTATGGCGCTCTCAATATGACCAACTTCATATAATAAAATATCCTCATCAGATTCAACAATTCTGACGTTATCGTCATTAACATGGTCAGCCACCCACTGGGTGCTCACCAATACTTCCGGATGCACATATTCTGCCATAATATTCCTCCTGATATTAAATTTTATTAATGTTTAGATGTCTAAAAACATAAAAATGCTTCAAAACCCGTCTTAGATATTTTATTTGCTAGTACTGCTTAATGCAAGTTTTTTGAGAATAACATCCACTCTCATAATTAAAACTTATTTATGCACTGCTGCTCCTCCTTTGTCAAACTCGGATTAAGCTGGAATACGGGCAGCGACCAGCGGACAGTGTCCGCTTCCATATGATTTCTAAGATGCTTCAGGGGATAGGATTAATTTGTACAGCAATAGAGGTACGTAGAAATCGTTTGCCAGCGGGTGCGACCCGCCGGGTGCGACCCGTCAAGCACTGCCTGCAAAAAGGGGCTTTATTCATTGCCTATTTTATGATATTCTTTTAGTGGTTGGGAAATTTAGTTTTAAAACCATTGCTTTTAATTTTAAAGAATCTATACATAGGAGGTAAGCATCCATGTTAGAAGAATTAAAAGTACGTGATTTAATCGGAGCAAGGGATAAGGTTTTCTTTGTGGGTGCTAATGACACCGCTAACGTCGCGGCTCTAAAATTGAGGAATTTTAAAGTCAGGACAACCGGTGTAATGAATGATGGGAAAGTAGTGGGAGTTGTTGGACACAGCGATTTTTCCACAAAGGTAGTAGCATTGGGAAAGAAACCTACAGAAGTTAAAGTTTCTGAAATAATGAGCACAACACTTCACACCGTTAACTTGGATACGTCAATCTTAGCCTGTATGGACCTCATGAATGACCATGGCATATCTCATCTATTTATACTTGATGATGACGGACACTACTACGGTATGGTAGCCTGGAGCGATCTGCAGAGAAAATTGGTAAGTGAACTCAAGTATCAACTCAAAATGGCTCAAGAATACGCATTTGGACCTCTATGAGAACAATGAAGACTTACTCAGAATAGAAGAGGATATTCGGAAGAAGTTGCAAAAGAGCAAGCAGCTGAGGAGACTGAAACCAACAAGGTAGAAACTTCTGAGGAACTCGATATTTTAGAATAAAGTGAAGATGATCCGGAAGAAGTCAAGGCTGGAGAATTGGAGAATGAACCCGTTAACGAAGCTCCTGCAGTCAAAAAAGTTAATGGAAAGAAGGGAAAGTTTTGAACAATCAAGCGTTCCAAACGCTCACAAAGGTTACAGCGGTACACCACCCATTGTTATGCTTCTCATTGTTTCCGCATTTATTGTTGTAAGTCTGATTTTTGCCACCGCAGCCATAGTAAACTGATAGTTTCTAAGACCTAATAGTTTTGAATTAATCCTCGTCCTCACTTCCATTATCAACCAGGGAAATCAGGTACTGGCCCGGCAAAGGTGTGGGCGTATTATCTAAAGCCATCACTACTAGCTCTCCACTCTCTTTAATAAGAAATAATGGAAGGGCTTTTTCTCCGTATAAAGACTGAAAAGAATCATAGTTGAACTCATCTGTTAGAGGGGTCTTTTTCAGTGAAGCACCTGAGGCAAATTTTGAGTCAAGATATGAAAATGTTGCTTCAGCTCCGAACAGTAGTCGTCCGCGCAGGTGCTGTGGGATACTCTCCTCGCTCTTGGCGCTAAATTTAGATAACTTGGGCAATTGATAAACCTGGGAGCGCCCGAAATCCTCAATAAAATGAAGAGCCGCAAGAGAATTTACCTCGTCGTTTCGGGTGAGCGCAATTAGCTTTCCAATCCCATCGAGCTCAATATCTTCTGAAATATCCTCTAACAATATATTTTCGTAGTATGCCTGTAACCCTTCCTGACGTGCAGCTGAAACATTGGCCCAGTTTGAATCGACAAGGGATACTTGAAACCCGTTTTCATGGAGAAACTTTGCAATTGATCTTGCCCAGATGTGAGCGCCAACTATTAAAAGGCCTTGAGGATTAGGCTTTGCGAGACCCAAACGCCTTGCTACTTTAAATGCGGTAAGTCCATAAATAGCAACAGTGCCGGTTATAACCAAAAATGTTATATCAATTATACGCTCCGCCTGTTCATACCCTGCCTCGACAAGTCTAAGCGCAAATACTGAAGCTACAGCCGCAGCTACAATACCCCTGGGGGCCATCCAAGAGAGAAACAGTTTCTCCTTCAAATTTAAATCAGTGAAGTAAGTAGAAATAAAAATACTAAGCGGCCTTACAACCAAAATCATCAAGACCAAGAATATAAAGCCCTTAAAATTCAATACGTAACTCAACTCATCTATAGTAAGACGCGAGGCAAGAATGATAAACAGACTTGAAATAAACAAAACCCTCAGGTTTTCCTTGAACTCAACTATATGCTTAAGACTTACCCACTTCTGGTTGGCAAGAGCAATACCCATTAATGTAACGGACAAAAGGCCAGATTCGACCTGAACTATATTTGAGCAGACAAACACAAAAACAACTATCATTAAAGACACAGGATTTTGAAGAAAATCAGGGACCCAATGCCTTTTAAGTATCACAATAACTAATTTTGCTCCCGCAAGCCCCAGCACCGTACCTATAACAAGGGTTTTAAAAATACTAACGACTACTTGGGTGGTAGCTTTTTCTAACCCCACCGAGATGATAACCTCAAATACAAGCACCGCTAAAACCGCACCTATCGGATCAATAATGATCCCTTCCCACTTAAGAATAGACCCCACTCTTCCAGAGGGTCTTACATGCCTGAGCAGCGGAATTATCACCGTAGGGCCGGTAACTACTAATACAGCCCCCAAAAGTATGGAAATCTGCAGTCCAAGCCCAAATATAAGGTAGGAAGCTAATGAAGTTAAAACCCACGAGACCAGAACCCCAACAGTAACCAGGTTTCTTATAACTGCCGTGACCTCTCTAACCTCTGAGAACTTAAGACTTAACCCGCCCTCAAATAATATTATGGCTACGGTGACAGATACGAGAGGAAGAAGCAGATTGCCAAAAAGTTGATTGGGATTAATAAGACCGGTAACAGGACCCGCAATAAAACCGAAAACCAGCAAAAGTAAAATCGCAGGGAGGCTTATACGCCAGGCAAGCCACTGCGCTCCGATACCCAATACTATTATCGCTGCCAAACCCACTAATAAATGCTCTGACATTTAATTACCCCAGCAATCTAAATTATAATGATTTGGTATTTTATAGTCTCACTTAAATTACCAGATGAAAATTATTTTCACAGGCTGAAACCATTTAAAAATATTAATTAGTCAAACCCTACCGCTTTTGTGAAAGAAATTATCTAAGACTCTAAGATATATTCTGGAGAGCAATTAATTCCATATCTAAAATCTGCGGGTAAAGTCTTTTGTTTGTATCAAAACAGAACCGATTGATTAGAAAAAAGGATGGTTATTCATTAGAAATGACTGAAATTGAAACAAAACGCGACGAACTACATCATATTGTAATTTTGGGAGGAGGATTTGGCGGCCTTTATGCAGCTAAGGTACTCTCCCGAGGCAAGGTTAAAGTTACAGTAATCGACAAGCGGAATTTCCACCTATTTCAACCTCTCTTATATCAAGTTGCAGCGGGTTGGCTTTCACCAGGAGATATCGCCTCTCCACTACGTGTAGTTCTAAATGCCTACAAGGATACCTATGTGCTTAAGGCCGAAGTAACCGATATTATTCCCCAGGAAAAAAAGGTAATTTTGAGGGATGGTGATATAATCTATGACACTCTCATAGTTGCTACTGGATCTTATCATCATTACTTTGGGCATGACAACTGGGCGGATATAGCGCCGGGATTAAAAACAGTTGAGGATGCTCTTAAAATGCGAAGAAAGATCCTGTTGTCTTTTGAAGCCGCAGAAAGAGAAACAGACCCCAAGAAACAACAAGAATGGATGACCTTTTTAATTATAGGAGCTGGTCCTACAGGAGTAGAGCTTGCAGGTACAATTGGAGAGCTCACGCGTACCACGTTAAAAGATGACTTCAGAAATATAAACACCGAAGATGCTAAGATTATTTTAGTCGAAGGGTTGAATCATGTTCTTCCCACCTACCCTCCTGATCTATCAGAAAAAGCCGAGAAATATCTTAATAACTTAGGGGTTACCATAAGGCTAGATACAATGGTTACAAATATCGAAGACAATAAGGCAATTATTAGCAGAAACGGCGACAGCGAAGTAATACAGTCCAGAACAATCTTATGGACCGCTGGTGTTAAGGCCTCCGCTCTGGGTAAGGCCTTAGCAATACATACAGGGGCAAAACTCGATGAAAGTGGGAGAGTTATAGTTAATTCTGATCTTAGCGTTCCTGGATATCCTAATATATTTGCAATTGGCGATCTGGCCCACCTCGCATATCAAGGGGAAGAATCCCTGCCTGGAGTAGCGCCGGTTGCAATGCAGGAAGGTCGTTATGTAGCTAAACTTATATTAAACAGAGTCCAGGGAAAAGATACAGGACCGTTTCAATATAAGGGAAAAGGCAATTTGGCGGTTATAGGCACTAGCTCTGCAGTAGCCGATATGGGATCACTGAAATTCTCGGGTTTTGTCGCATGGATAATATGGGCATTTGTACACATCAGATATCTAATTGAATTTGATAGCAAAGTGGTAGTACTTTTCAGGTGGTCTTGGAGCTACTTCACCAGAAAAAGAGGGGTAAGACTAATCACCGGAGAAGATCCTTTTCCACTCATAGATACTAAAAAAAATGAATAATAAGTGTAGTTAAATCTAAAATAGGCTTTGTTAATTTGCACGATTTAGGTTGACTTTATCAGCTCTAATCGGTAGTTTATACAGAGAGGTACACAATTATGATTGGTGGATTAGGCGTTTGGGAATTAGTAATTATTTTAGGAATACTTCTTTTGATCTTCGGGCCTAGCAGACTTGGAGATCTTGGATCTTCTTTAGGAAAAGGTATAAAAGGGTTTAGAAAGTCCATGAAGGATGATGAAGTTGATGTAACTCCTGAAAAAGACAATTCCAAACGAATTCAGGACACTGACCTCGACAAAGCTGACTCAAACGTTGAAGATAAAGAGAAAGTTCAGTAACCACTTAAAAATCCTACTTAGGACGTTGTTACTGATCATATTTAATATAGTGCCCTCTTATAATAAAAAGACTCGACTCAAGTTATATACCTACTGAAGATAGATTTGAACTAGACAACTCGGAAAGAACAAAAGCAGCAATAAAACTAGAACCAATCACCCATGTATTTATTTTCAAAGGGACATTTCCCAAGCCTAATATGCTCTTCAAATTCATGGCGGAATTTCTTTACTATCGATTCTATAGGCATAGCACAACCGTCAGCAAGCGCACAGATAGTAGTCCCTCTCATTTGAGAGCAAGCATCGAGCAAAGTATCAATATACTCCATCTTTCCTTTGCCTTGCTCAATCATAGTCAACATTTTTTCAAGCCACCAGGTCCCCTCCCTGCATTGAACACATTGACCACAGGACTCATCCCTGTAGAAATGAGCCAGATTTTGCGCAACTCTTACCATACAGGACGTATCATCCATTACAGTTACCCCTGCAGTCCCCAGCATCGATCCCGCTTCGGCTAGCGAATCAAAGTCAAGTGAGATATCAAGCTCATCAGCAGTGAGAAGAGGGGCGGATGAGCCTCCGGGAGATATAGCTTTTACTTGTCTTCCGTTAGGAATTCCCCCTCCATATTCGTTAATCAAGTCGCGGGCGCTTATCCCTAAGGGGATCTCATAAAGCCCCGGTTTATTAATATCCCCGCAAAGTCCGTAGATCTTGGTTCCGGTGTTCTTAGGAATCCCTATGTTTGAGAACCATTCATGCCCATTATTAATAATATGGGGAACGCATGCAAGGGTTTCTACGTTATTAATAATAGTAGGACACCCGAACAGACCAATCTGGGCAGGAAAAGGAGGTTTTGGTCTGGGCTCGCCGTTCTTCCCCTCTATCGACTCCAAAAGTCCTGTCTCTTCACCGCATATATAGGCACCCGCACCCCTAAACAAAACAACGTCCAGATCAAACCCCGAATTAAGAATATTTTGACCGAGATAACCTTTTTCGTATGTTTCATTTATTGCTGCTTCTATAATTCGGGCACCATAGGGCATCTCTCCCCTAATATATATATATGCTTTATGTGAGTTTATTGTGTAACAAGCTATTATAATTCCCTCAAGCATTTGATGAGGGTCCTGTTCAAGTATTTCTCTGTCTTTAAAACTCCCAGGTTCACTTTCATCCGCGTTACAGCATAGATAGATTGGTTTTTTTGAATCTCTTTGTATAAAACCCCACTTAACGCCGGTTGGAAACCCTGCTCCTCCGCGGCCCCTAAGACCGGCCCTCTTAATTTCGTCTATTATCTCATCCGGATCCATTTTAAGCGCTTTAGTAAGTGCAGTGTAACCACCTCTGGATATGTAAGACTCTATAGTATGAGAATCTGGTATACCAACATAATTGCGGATTATTCTCAGTTCGGGCATTTGATTCCTCTGGTTGAATTTATTAATTTAGTCCTAAACATAAATTACAAGTGTCTTATTTTATATGAGTTTACCAAACATTGGCAAGTTCTGTGTAAAAAATAATCAAGATAAATGTAATACAAATATATTAATGTCGGGAACCAAAGTCTCATCTCTTTTTGGTTACTGAAGATTTTGTGGATGTGGAAATAAGACCCCTGAGATTGATAAATCGATAAGCTCTACATTCTCTACTTTCTCTAATGAAAGTCCTACTAAAATTCCTTAACAACATGCTTGGCAAATGCCATAGAGCATGTAAATGCCGGGGAGATAGCATTTAATATATGGAGAGAATCTCCATCTTTTAGAACAATGAAATCCATTACTAACTTTTTACTTTTCCAGTCTACAAGCTGGGGGCGTATCCCCACTTTTGGTGTATCTTGAATATCGTCCATCTTGACTTCCGGCAATAGCTTTTTGGCCTCACTAAGAAGATATTTTCTTAGGTACTTTTTAGTTTCACTCACCGCAGCAGCTCTGAACCCATCATTTGTAAAGAAGAGTAGAATATCTCTTCCCAAAATAGATAAGGATTCAATTGAAAGATCGTTAAGAAAGCCATATTCCTCCCGTCCGAAAGCGGGAATCGCGGTAGGCCCGATGTAGACATATCCATCAATCCCCCTTGTGAAATGAACTCCCAGAAACGGGTTTCTCAGATCGGGTACGGGATAAATATTCCCCCTTACCAGATATGACCGCTTCTTGACAAGCCTTTTGTATGTACCTTTAAAAGGCAGTACTTTATATTGAGAGCCTACCCCGAAAGAGTGGGCTATCTTATCTGCAAAACTGCCGGCAGCATTGATAAACTTATTAAATCTTATAGTCCCTTGATTTGTAATTGCGATGCTGCTATCCCTCAAGCCCAAAAACGATGTTGTGAACATGAATCTCACTTTACGCGTGCTCTCAAGCTCTTCCTTAATCGAAACTAATATTTCCATAGGATTAATCACTGCTGTATTAGGTGAATAAAGAGCTTTTTCTGAAGGTGCTGCATACGGTTCTATCTCTCTGAGCTGCTTCTGGTCAATTATTATTGACTCGGCGCCGCTCTGATCAGCCCTTTTTTTGAGCTCAAATAATACGTCCTGCCTAATTTCATCTGTAACTATAACCTTACCGGTCTCTTTAAGTGTCAACCCCTTTTCCCGGCAGTACTTCTTCATCAGCCGGTTGCCTTCAACACAAAACCTGGCTTTATAAGTACCTGGAGAGTAGTAAATCCCGGCGTGAAGCACACCACTGTTCCTTCCACTCGCATGAGCTCCAAGAGAGTTTTCCTTCTCAATAATTACAATATCTTCGACCCCCTCTTCTATGAGTTCTCTTGCGATAGTAAGGCCGGTTATTCCTGCGCCGATAATCAATGTATGACAGCTAATTTCCACAACATATAACCTATCATCATTATGAAGAATTATTAAATTAGATATTAGAAATTGGAAAGCCACTCTATTAGAGTATCAATAGTGGCACTTGGGTTTTCCATGCAGTCATGCTTTGCATCGGGAATAAAAGTCAGCTGAACATCTGTGTTTCCAGCATTGTTTAAAATCTCTACTAAACTTTCGGGCTCTTCATGACCTACAATATAATCCTGCTCTCCATGAATAAATAGAACGGGAATTTTCACACTTGCTATTATTTCATTTGTTTTAGCGTTATATGCTTCAGGACTCCTCATAAACCACCAGGTCCGGTATGTAAAAAGCTCAACATCCAAAGGATCGAAAGTGGGTCCCCAGGCTCTATAAACAATAAAGACCCTGTCATTTTGAGTTGTCACAGGATCAGGCTTTAACACTTTTTTAGCTATGTCATAAATATGATCATAGGAAGGAATGCTATTCCATTTCTCAAGTCTGTTTTTGTTAGAAAGCGGGAGTGATGAAGAGCAACCTTCTAAGATAAGACCTTTAACATTTGAATGAGGATTGTTTACAGCGTAGTAAACACTTATATTAGCTCCAAGACTCCACCCCAATATAATTATTTTACGAAAACCTTCTTTGACAAGCACATTTACTGCTGCCTCTATATCCATAATGGACTCATCAAAGATAGCTCCACCGAACATCTGCCCAGTGAACGCCATCCTGGTGTTTATTAAAAAAGAGCTGATACCGTGTTCTTCTAATGCGTTAGGCAGTAATCTCGGTGTCCCTCTGGCAAGGAAATGCCCCAGGACTCCGTGAACAAGAAGCACTATAGGGGCATCGTACAAGTCCTCTTCCCTATTAAACTCTCCTGAGACTAAGAGTGCATTTATTAAAAAGCCGTCTTCTGCAGGGAAACTTAACAGTCTTCTTTGTCTGGAAACCATTTTATAATTTATAGTTGTGATCTTAACTCTTAAATCTTCTCTCGAGCCATCTTACGATTATGTCCCCTAACTCTTCTTCTTTTCCTTCGAACTTATGTCCGGTATTAACATAGAACGCCGAAACATCTTTGTTGCCGGCGTCCAGTGCAACCTGGGCAAGGTCATGCGTCTCTTCAGGTTTCACAATTTCATCATACCAACCCTGTATAAGCAGTATCGGGACCTTTATCTCTTTCATCTGTTTATATCCCATGGCGGTGTGGGCTTCAGGACCTGCTAGGTGCCACCAGGTTCTGTACGTATATATCTCTGTATGTTCAGGACGGTATGAGTCGCCCCGAGCTTTATAAATCAAGATTGTGCGGTCATGGCCAGTACCCTGACGGCCGGGCTTAATTATTTCTTTAGCCTCTTCACACACTTCATCATAAGAGGGCTCACTCCCCAAGCTATTCCACCTGCGGCGAATAGAGTCCGGCATGGAATAGGGCGCTGCGAGAGTGATAACACCTTTTAGACTAGGAAATGCTTTGGGGTCTTTCCTTAGGGCTGCATATCTGAGGACAATACTAGTGCCCAGGCTGTATCCGGACAGTATGATGTTCTTATAACCGAGCTTTTCAAGATATTCGACCACCGTATCTATCTGAGGAATAGTATCGTTTAAAATACCGTAGCCGAAAAATAGCCCGAAATTCGCCATACGCGTATTTATTGCAAGCGAGGAATAGCCCCCTTCTGCAAGAATCGGCGGCAAAAAACGTTGGCTTCCATCCAGAAAGTTGCCAAGGAAGCCATGCACATGTACTACAACGGTATCATTACGTTTATTATCCTCATCATGAATCGTACTGTTGTAATAAAGCCCGTCTATCTTGCTCTTTCCAAAGGGGATAGATACTAACTCTTGTTCCATATATTTCATAGCATTTTCCGGATTAATATATCGAGTGTACAAAAATAACCTTTGAGAGATTTTATTCAATCTCTCAAAACGCAAATCTAAAGTTAATCAGTTAGAGTAATTAGTCGGTTTTACTTTCAACCCCGTCATCAAAAAATGAATCAGGATTGCTTATGACTTTATCAGCATAGACTTTTGCGTCCATCCACTTTGAAGACTCCCCTAATTGAACAACCTTCTTCGATACCGCAGCCCGAGCAGTTATTGCCTCTGTTTTTGGGTCCCAGATAATCTGCCAATTATCGCCTCTAAATTCTTTTACCCAACCGAACGGAAATGTTCCGACGTCACCCAATTGCATTACTCCTTTAGATTATTATTGGTATAGATTTTATTGGAAATTCAGAAAAGCTCAATATCCGGACATTAAATTACGTAAAAGAACCTTGCTAATTTGCCCTTCTGAGAGCGACAATTATTCGCCCTCAGAGCCTGATGAACCTGCAGAAGAAAATAGTGAGAAGTAAACCCAGCCGACTCCAAAGAAAAAGAAGAAACGTCTGGATGAAAGGATATTTGATGAACTTAAGGATCTTTTTTAAGTATTAGCGTTTTGAGGGAAAAACTATTCTTAATTTACTCTTTAGTACCATGATGTAAAATAAATTTCTTATAAATTTAATATTCAGGAGAAGCGAAATGAAGAAATTATTATTTGTAATCATAGTAGCCATAATTTTAGTGACCCAATTTCCCGTATTATCAAATGCACAATTAGAGGAAGCTTATGATGCACACGGCGGGCTTGAAACATTCAAACAGTTTGGGACTCTTGAATATGACGAAGGAATGGAGATTGTCGAAATAGTTCAGTTAAATGATCACCAGCTTATTGATCTACAATCTCGCAAGATTCTTATTACAAGCGATACGTATAAGCTTGGATTAGATGGTAAGGAAGCTTGGATCACGCCTAACATGGCAGCTTTGGGATTACCGCCTAGATTTTATTCTTCGACCCCGTTTTATTTCTTCGGCCTACCTTTCCTCTTTGCAGATCCAGGCGCAAAAATAAAATCCCTAGGAACAAAAGAACTAAACGGAACAGAATACAACGTTGTTGAAATTACATATGATCCGGGTGTCGGTGATACACCAGACGACAACTATGTAGCCTACATCGATAAAGACACAAACCAGCTAAAAATACTAAATTATATAGTTACTTACCCTCCACTTATGCAGGGGAAGTCTATTGACGAGCTTGAGCGACACGCCGCAGTTTATGAAGCATGGCAGGAAGTAAACGGACTTACCGTTCCTAAAAAGATCAGCTTCTACGAATGGTCCGATGATAAATTGGGAGATACGGAAGTTGGTTTCATGAGATTTGAAAATGTATCTTTCAAGGAAGAAAGTCCTGACCCGGCAATTTTCCAAAAACCAGAAGGTGCTGAAGTAGACAACTCCCACAAAACACAATAGAAAAATTTCTTTCTTATGTCATAATTAAGACTCCCTAAATTAGGACGTTCAAGGAGGAGTTTAGTTATGGCCAGCAAAGGTTTTAGAACAGAAAGTGATTCAATGGGAGAGATGACTGTCCCTTCGCACGTATATTATGGTGCTCAAACCGCAAGAGCGATAGAGAATTTTCCAATAAGTGGAATTCGGAAACATAGTATTTTGATCCAGGCTATGGGAATGATTAAACAGTCGGCTGCCGAGTCCAATATGGAGCTTGGGCTACTTAGCAAGAAGCTTGGTCGAGCTATTGTAAAAACAGCCCAGGAAGTGATTGACGGAAAGTTAGATGATCATTTTGTACTAGACGTATTTCAAACAGGCTCCGGCACGTCGACAAATATGAATACTAATGAAGTAATAGCTAACCGTGCAAACGAAATCTTAGGATTGAAAAAGGGAGTTAAGTCAGGTGTACACCCAAATGATCATGTTAACATGGGACAGTCAAGTAATGACGTATACCCAACAGCAATCCATGTATCGGCTATATTAGCGATTGATCAGCATCTATTGCCATCACTAAAAAACTTACATAGAGCCCTTGTTTCAAAAGCACGCCAATTCGACAAGATAGTGAAGATAGGCCGTACTCACTTGCAGGATGCAACACCCGTAAGACTAGGGCAGGAATTCGGCGGTTATGCAAGTATGATTGAGCATGGGATTAAAAGAGTACAGTACGCAAAGGGAGAATTATCTGAGCTTGCGATTGGCGGTACTGCAGTTGGAACAGGAATAAATACCCACCCAAGATTCGCAAAACTGGTAACAAGAAGACTGAGTAGGATGACTAAGGCAAAGTTAAGAGAAGCTGATAATCATTTTGAAGCTCAGGGGGCAAAAGACGCAGTGGTAGAGGCAAGCGGTTCCCTTAAAACGCTTTCAGTCAGTCTAATGAAAATAGCAAACGATATCAGATGGCTGGGTAGCGGTCCTAGGTGCGGAATAGGGGAAATTCTGATACCGCCAGTACAGCCAGGATCTTCAATAATGCCTGGGAAAGTCAACCCCGTAATCCCAGAGGCTGTCTGTCAAGTAGCAGCTCAGGTAATGGGCAATGATTTGACCATAACTATTGGAGGGCAGTTTGGGAATTTTGAGTTAAACGTTATGATGCCGGTCAAAGGACATAACCTTCTACAGTCTATTGAGCTTTTAGCAAGAGCGTCCGACGTATTCGCAGACAAATGCATCAAAGGAATTAAAGCAGACAAAAAACGCTGCGAAGAAATGATCGAGAAGAGTCTCGCAATGTGTACGAGCCTTGCCCCTGTAATTGGATATGACAGCGCAGCCAAAATAGCTAAAGAAGCATATGAAAGAGGAAAAACAATAAGAGAAGTTGCACTTGAGAAGAAAGTCCTCCCTGCAGCTAAATTAAACGAACTTCTTGACCCATGGTCAATGACTAAACCCGGAACAAAAAAATAAATTTAAAAAACATAGGGAACGGGCTATTACCACGTTCCCTATATACTTTCAAACGCTCTGCTTACTATAACTTTTCCACCAGTCTCAATAATATCTCTATGTGTGATACTAACCCGATCAAAATCCCAGGATAATATCTTCTGAACCGAATCTCGAGCCTTCTCTCTATCGCGGATCATAAACCAACGTATTAATCTATTAACATCGGGCCTTCCGTAAACTCCATCTAGCCAAGCAAAAATTTTAACTCCAATATTCTCATCATCGGAAAAGTTAAATATCAGGTCACTGAATAGAATAGTCCTACTTTCGGGATGATAAAAGACTACTTCATTTAAGAAAGGTACGCCTTCGAATAATCTAAACTCAATTTCCCCTTCCCCATTCTAAAGGATTGGTGACTCCCAACTCGCCATGAAAATTAATATCCTTTCGCTTCTTCAGAAGACCCGGGGCAGCCCAAACTTCCGCGTCTGGATATACCGATAAATATTCCCCTATATGTATATGATGGAATTTATTGGGTGCAACTAAATATTTTACCACTCCTATGCCGTCCAACTCGTTCGCAAGGTTTTTATTAAGGAGAACTGGAGAATGCAGGAAGAGATCCCCGGAGCTCAAGCGTATTACAGTCATACGCCCACCAAAAGTCAATTCCAAGAAACCTATGAGAAGATTCAACAGTCCAAATATCTTGTTCTAAGAGTCGTATCTGACTTGCCACAAGCATTATTTAACATACTTAGTTTCTCAATATCAAGAAATAATCCCATCTATTTTCAGATAGCACGTAATTTATTCTCGTCCTGTAAATAATTGCTATAATAATGTATCCTAGAGCTTCATTAGTCATAATATAAGTTAAATTCAGGAGGACAGTTAATGCGCCGCTTCTCTATCTTAGCAAGCTTTATTCTAATTCTTACCTTCTTCGCATGCGGAACTTTTAAATCTGGAAAAGATATAGCATTCGATTCACCCATAAAAGAATCCAGAAAAAAACAATCACTTAGTAAAGCAAGACAAGAAGTAGAGAAATCAAGAAGAGAATTGGATAATTGTCTGGCAAATTATTCAGGGGATGAAACCAAATGCCAGAGAGAAAAAGAGAACTATAATTCTGATGTAGAAGAGTATGTTTCTAT
>PVMK01123894.1_pt1 | contig 18355 bp, 21 predicted proteins | sample 1853481 | NCBI WGS metagenome assembly PVMK01 (sample SAMN08533507, study PRJNA380276) | Marine sediment metagenome, whole genome shotgun sequencing project. | reverse complement strand
CACCTTGGTTCTGGGGCGCAGCGTCAAGGGTGACGCGCGCCTTGCGTACAACGGCCTCATCGATCAGAGATCCGTCCTTTGCGATTGTGACAGCTGCGCCCTCGGCTCGGGCGGTCTCAAAGCGATCGAGGATGTCGCGGGCAGATTCGACCTCTCCACGAGATGGTGCAAACGCCTCGTTGATCACCTGGATCTGAGATGGATGGATTGCCGCACGACCCCTGTAGCCCATGCGACGCAGCATCAGCGATGTGGAACCGAGCAGCTCTAGATCTCCGAACGCGGTCTGTACTGGCCCAATCGGCATGTTCAGGCCGTTGGCTGCCGAAGCCACCACGACCGAGAGCCGTATCGGATTCAGCTCGTGGCCGTCAGGGGATGGGTGCATGGAGAGATCTGCAGCGAGATCCGTCTCGCCTATTGCCATGTGAGAGACACGAGCAGAAGACGCAATTTCGGGGATGATCAGAATCGAGGCAGCTGTTTCGAGAAGGGGGGCGATGCGGATCGAGCCAGCCATGATGCCTCGCGCATCTTCAAGTCGGTCGATCATCGCGGAAGCCGTCTCCACGTCCTCCACCGATGATGCCTTGGGGAGGTAGATCCCCACAAGTCCCTCCTGGACGACCGCATCGAGGTCTGATCGAAGAAGAGGAAGCGACGGATTGAGCCGAACCCAGAGCTCGGTCGACGAATGGGAATGTTTGGAGATCCAGGCGGCGGCGGCCTTCCTCGCAGTGTCCTTCGCTGCATCCGGCACACCGTCCTCGAGGTCGACGATCACCGCGTTGGCCCCACGGGTGAGAGCCTTGTCGAGCATGTCCTGGTTGTTGCCGGGGACGTAAAGGAAGCTTCGGGCAGCTGATGGCTCGTGCGAGTACGTGGATCGTGTCATCCTGGGATTCCTTGAGATTCAGTCCTGCGAACGATCCTAGCCCTGATATAGTCAGAACGAAACGCAATTCCAGTGCGCGGACCATACATGTCGGAAACCAAGCAGCCGCTCGAGGGGATACGAGTCCTCGACGCCTCGACGCTCTTCGCCGGCCCGCTGGCGGCAACGATCCTGAGCGACTTCGGTGCCGAAACTTTCAAGATCGAGCATCCAAGAGGCGATCCCGGTTCGACACCACGGCTACAGCAAGGACGGGATCCCCTTGTGGTGGAAGATGCTGAGCCGTAACAAGAGGACCGTAACCCTCAATCTCTCCAAGCCAGAGGGCCAGTCGCTCATGGAGAAGCTCGTCACGAGCGCGGACGTACTCATAGAGAACTTCCGACCAGGGACCTTGGAACGATGGAACCTCGCCCCTGAGCACCTTCTCGATATCAATCCAGGTCTCGTCATCGCCCGCATCACGGGCTTCGGACAATTCGGGCCCTATTCGAATCGGCCAGGTTTTGGCACCTTGGCCGAGTCGATGAGTGGGTTCGCCCAGATCACAGGTGAGCCTGACGGTCCACCAACTCTTCCGCCGTTCGGACTGGCTGACGGCATCACCGCCCAGGCCGCGGCGAACGCGATCTTGATGGCGCTCTATTACCGAGATGCCCGCGGAGGAACAGGACAGGTGCTGGATATTGCAATCATCGAACCGATACTCACCATCCTGGGACCCCAGCCGATCGTGTACGACCAACTCGGGATAATCCAGACTCGAACCGGTAATCGATCCGTGAACAACGCTCCTCGTAACACATATCGAACTGCAGACGAGAAGTGGGTGGCAGTGTCCACAAGCGCCCAAACGATCGCTGAACGTGTCATGTACCTCGTCGGCCATCCTGAGGTCATCGACGAGGATTGGTTCTCGTCAGGTGCAGATCGGGCCAAGCACGCAGATCTTCTCGACGGATACGTCGGTGGTTGGATTGCTCAGCACGATCTTGATGAAGTGATCAAGAGGTTCGAAGAGGCGGAAGCGGCCGTGGCGCCCATCTACGATATCAGCCAGATCATGGACGATCCCGCAATTCAAGGCCCTCGAATCGATCGTGTCGATCGATGACCCCGATCTCGGCAGCGTGAAGATGCAGAATGTGATGTTCCGCATGTCTGAGACGCCCGGGCGAGTTCAGTGGGCCGGGCGCGGCCTTGGAGAGGATAACCAGAGCGTGTATGTCGACGAGCTGGGCCTGAGCAACGAACAGATGGCGACTCTGATCGAGGACGGCGTGCTGTGAGCGCACCCCTCGGTCTCACATGGGAGGCCGTCGAACGTGCGCGCATCATCGACCTTGCACATCCATTGGAGCGCGGCATGCCTGTATCCCCGAACCATCCCGCGTTCCAGCTCGCAATGATGAGACGCCACGGCGACATGGTTCGCAGCGATGGGGGATCCGCCGCGAACGAGATGTTTCTTCTCGGTGGCCACGTTGGAACGCACATCGATGCACTCGGGCACGTATCTCAGGATGGCTTGCTATACGGCGGCATCGATGCCAGTTCGTCGCAATCCAATCACGGGCTTACAAGTCTCGGAGTCGATACTGTTGACCCCATTGTCTGTCGCGGTGTGTTATTGGATGTCGCTCGATATCACAACGTCGATGTCGTTGAACCTGGTTATGAGGTAACCGTCGATGATCTCGAGGGTGCAGCCAGCCGAAGTTGGCGTCGCCGTTGCACCAGGGAGATGCAGTCCTGATCCGTACGGGCTGGGCGAAGCATTGGACTGACGTCGAGATGTTCCGTGGTCAGGTCGCTGGCGCTCCTGGGCCAGGCGTTGAGGCAGCTCGTTGGCTCGTTGATCACGACGTGCGAGTGACAGGTACCGAGACGATCGCCTACGAGGTCATCCGACCGGGTGAGGGCCACGCGACGCTTCCGGTGCACCGAATCCTTCTCGTCGAATCTGGCATCCACATAATCGAGGTCATGGACCTCACGGCGGCGGCTGATGCCGGAGCGCACGAGTTCCTCTTTGTGGCTGCCCCATTGAAGATCGTCGGCGGCACGGGATCTCCGATACGGCCGATTGCCATCGTTGATGCCTGAAACCTTGTCGCGCACACTCAGCGGCTTTCGCCGTTGCGACACGCACCGGCGGACTCGATGGCGCTCTCACTCAGGACGCAAAGGAACGCGTACTCGACACGTTGGGCAATGCGCTCGCCGCAGTCAACGAGGAGCCCGGTGTGATCGCCCGTAGCGTTGTTGAGGAGATGGGTGGCGTTGCGCAGTCCTCGATCATCGGAACCGATCGCTCCGCCCCTGCGGCTAACGCTGCCCTCGTCAACGGAACGCTTGCCCATGCCCTCGACTTCGATGACACGCACCTGCCCTCGGTCCTTCACCCCTCGTCATCTGTGATACCCGCGGCCCTTGCTGTCGCGCAGGCGGTCGGCGCAACTGGTCGGGAGGCGTTGACGGCGATTGCTGTTGGAGATGAAGTCACGGTTCGACTCGGCATGGCTTCCTATGACCCCGAGATCCGAAACTCCATCTTCTTTGAAAACGGGCTCCACGCAACGTCCATCGTGGGCACACTGGGGTCCGCTGTTGCCGCGGCCATGTTGTACGGCCTCGATGAGGATCAGATCCAGGATGCCATCGGGATTGCAGCGAGTATGGGTGCGGGCCTTCTCGAGGCGAATCGAACCGGGGGGTCGGTAAAGAGGGTGCACTGTGGGTGGGCGGCACATAGTGGAGTTACGGCGGCACTGTTCGCTCGCAACGGTTTGACAGGACCTCCGTCCGTACTGGAGGGCCGATTCGGGTTCTTCAGGGCCTACTCCGAGGGGCGGTTCGATGAGTCTGCGATAGTGGATGGGCTCGGCGACGAGTGGGAGCTCCCCAAGATCTTCTACAAACCGTATCCGACGAACCACTTCACGCACGCGGGAATCGATGCTGCTCTCGCGATGAGGGAGATGGGGATCGAGTCAACGGACATCGTCGCCATCGAGCTTGGAGTGCCAGAGCCGGTGCTGCGAACGATCGCTGAACCCGCTGATCAAAAGGCCCGTCCCCTGACTCCGTACCATGCCAAATTCTCTGGGCCCTTCACCGTGGCTGCAGCGTTGGTTGGGGGAGGTGGCTTGGGTGTCTACTCGAACGACTTCACCGAACAAACGCTCAGCGACCCTGAGCGTCTGCGATTGTCTGCCCTTGTGAGGTGTGTCGCGGATGCGGAATCCACAGAGGTATTCCCGCTTCAGTTTCCTGCGGTGCTCACCGTCAGGCTCGACGACGGTTCAGAGTTAGTAGAACGTGTGATGACGAACCGAGGTGGACCAGATCGCCCGCTGTCGCGCGACGAGTTGGCGCTCAAATTCCGTCTCAATGCAAACCAGGCTCTCAGACCCGAACGTGTCGACAGACTCGAGACCGCGATTCTGACGCTCGATTCTGCAGATTCGGTTGATGAAGTCATGGAGCTTGCTGGCGGGAGTCAGGTGAGATGACGTTGCAATGGGCAGTCGTGGCGGGGGCATCCGGTGCCCTGGGTGCAGCGATCTCGGATGTGCTCCGGCAACGTGACCTGCGTGTGCTCGGTATTGCTCGGACATCGGATCCTTCCATGGAGATCGTTGGGGCAGACCTCACGGATCCGGATGCCGTTGGTGCAGTTACTGCACAGATCGATGGACGCGTGAAGGCGATCGTTCATGCGGCGGGTCCTGCGTTATCTGGAGGAGTGGGTGATGTCGATCCATCAGATGTGGTTGCTGCGGTCGACGTGAAGGTTGGGGGGCTCCTGCGGCTGGTCCATGCCTTGGACGACAAGCTCGACGAAGGGGCGCGCATCATCGCGATCACGGGACATCTCGGATACGATCCAATCCCTGCATCAGTATCTGCCGGGGTTGCGAACGCTGGACTGGCCGCCCTCGTGAGACAGCTTGCAGCAGCCTATGGCCCAAGAGGCGTCACGTGCCACGGCATTGCGCCAGGTCCTGTTGAGAGTCCGAGAATCGATCAGCTGATCCAACAGATCGCTTCTGGGAGTGGCGCAACGGCAGATCAGGTTCGAGATCAACTGATTGCAGAAGCCCCTTTCCGTAGGTTCGCTCAGCCCGAGGATGTCGCGTGGGCTGTCGAACTCCTGCTCGACGATTCGGCATCGCTCATGAATGGGAGCACACTCTTCCTCGATGGGGGACGCCGGACTGCCATTCCCTGATCAGAACTGTCGGCATGGGCTAGCTCGGTTCGAGAACTCCCGATTCGGCCAGATCGTTCCACACATGCTGTTCGTGGATCAGTCCGTCTTTCAAGACGAACCGGTCACAGAACCTGATGTCTTGGAAGTCCTCGCCATGCGTGTTCACTCCCGACAATGTCCCGGTCGTGAAGACAACGGTCGTGCCGCCATCTTCGATGGAGTCCCATGTGTCGTATGTCTTGGAGATGGTTCGATACCGGCCGGACATCGCAGCCGCCATTGCGTTGAGATCATCGAACCGTCCCTGCGGGAACACGAGCACCGCGCCGTCAGCGAGGTAGGAGGCAGCGTCGGACATTCGCCGCTCGCCGGCTGCGGTGAGGTATTCGTGGATGGTTTCTCGTGGCGTCAGGTCCATTGGTAATCCTTTCCGTTGCACTCGTTGAACACTGATGCTACATTCCGTTCCGTGATGGCGAAACGCTGTTTCGCTCAACGAAACACAGAGGGAAAGCTCTGAAAGGGAACCCATGAAAAAGACCACGATCTACCTTGGCCTCGTTCTCGCGTTGGCCCTGGTCCTCAGCGCGTGCGCGAGTAGCTCGGAGGACACAACGACAACGGCAGGAGAGCAGGCCGCCACAACCACGGCGCCAGCAGCGCCGACAACCACGGAGGCAGAAGCTCCGACGACTACCGCAGGCGCAACAGAGCCACCAGACCCGGTGAAGATCGGTTCTATCCATCCTCTGACTGGTAGCCTCGCAGGTGCGGGCACTAAGATGGACAATGCAGCGAAGATGGCTGTCGAAGAAATCAATGAGGCCGGCGGCATTGCGTCGCTCGGTGGTGCGCTCCTCGAGTTGATTTCAGCAGACAGCACCGGCGCACCGGACGTCGGCCAATCTGAAGCGGAGCGACTGATCAGCGACGGTGTCTCCGCACTTATCGGAACGTATCAGTCCTCCGTGACAACCAATGTTTCGACGGTTGCAGAACGCGAAGGCGTTCCGCTGGTGATCGATGTTGCTGTGGATGACGCGATCCTCGAGCAAGGATTCACGAACGTCTTCCGTATTCAGCCGAATGCCACAAGCATGGGCGTGAATGGGGCGGACTACATCAGCCAACTGGGCGATGGCGACATCAAGACGGTGTCGTACCTGCACGACGACACCGCATTCGGCACATCGGTTTCAGCCGCATTTACCGAGGCGGCCAAGGGACTCGGCATCGAGGTCGTTGTGGATATCCCCTATCCACCGTTCGAGGTGACTGACCTGACAACCGAGATGGCCCAGGCCGCGGCGGCCGATCCGGACGTGATCATCATCACGGGCTACTACAACGATGGTCTTCTCGCAGCACGAGCAGCGATTGATCTCGATGTTGACGTCAAGGCTGTTATTGGAGTTGCTCAGGGAGCGTTCCATACACCGCAGTTCGTGGAAGATTTCGGCGAGGATGCCGAGTTCTTCTGGAATTCGAACTATCACTTCAACTCGTCTGATCCCAGAGTTGTAGCGGTCCTCGAGAAGTTTGAGGATACGTTTGGAGAGGCGATGGATACGGAGTCTGTGCTTGCGTATCAGGCTGTCTATGTGATCGCAGATGCATTGGAGCGGGCGGGATCGTCCGACCCTGCTGCTGTGCGGGCAGCGCTTGCAGATACGAACATTGCAGAGCACTTCCTTGCCTATCCGGGACCGATCCAGTTCGACGCAGCTGGGGAGAATGTCAACGCACGGCCGACGCTGATGCAGGTTCAGGACGGCCTGGTGCTCCAGGTGGCCCCAGCGGAGATCAACCAGACCGATCCGGTGTACCCCGGCACGTCGTGGGGTGGCAATTAACCTCTGACACAACAGGAAGCAATGTGATGCAAGGACGGTCCAGACCACTGTTATGGGCCGTCCTTGCATTTGCTGTTATTGGGGTTTCCTACCTGCTTACACAGTCCGCTTGGTGGGATACCAATGCAACGGTCTTTGCACAAGCGGTGGTATCGGGGCTACTGATCGGCGGTGTCTACGGATTGGTCGCGATGGGTTTAAGTCTTGTCTTCGGCGTCCTCGACATCATCAATTTCGCGCACGGTGCCCTCATGACCATCGGGATCTACGCGAGCTATCTGTTGTTCCAGAGTTACGGTATCGATCCTTATGTTGCACTGTTGATCACGGTTCCCCTGCTGTTTGTCATCGGAATGGCGATTCAACGTTTCGCAATCAATCCTGTCATGACTGCTCCGGTACACAACCAACTGCTCCTCACGCTCGGCATCGCGATCATGATCGAGAATCTGCTTCTCGTGATGTTCACTGGTACACCGCGCTCGATCGAACTGCCGTACGCCAGAGGATCCTTTGACCTCGGATTCATGACGCTCGACTTCCCTTTGAGAATCTTCGGCGCAGTCGTCAGCATGCCGAAACTCATCGCGTTCGTTATGGCGCTGGCACTTGCATTGTTCCTGTATCTCCTCATTCAGCGCACATGGTTGGGGTCGGCTATCAGAGCGTCAGCGCAGCAGCCGGAGGGTGCGGAACTCGTCGGCATCGACAATCACAGGATCTACGTCATTACCTTCGGCATCGGCGCTGCAGCCGCGGGTGCCGCGGGAGGCCTCGTGATGCCATTTCTGTTTGTCAGCCCGACCGCGGGAAACGTGTTCAACATCATTGCGTTCATCGTCGTGGTGCTCGGTGGAATGGGTTCGATCCCTGGCGCAATTGTCGGTGGGTTGATCATTGGGCTTACACAGGAGATGGGACAGCTCGTCGTATCCGGTTCCTCGAAGCTGCTCGGCGTGTTTGCAGTCTTCATCCTTGTGCTTCTGTTCCGACCGCAGGGCGTGTTCGGTAAACCGAACAGATGAACAAACTGGCGACACTCGTCAGGGCCTCCTCGAGGGATCTGGTCATCCTCGTCGGGGTCTTGGCTGTCCTTGCCCTGATTCCGCTCGGTATGAACCCCTTCGTACTCTCGGTCGCCACTGGTGTCCTGATCCTCGCGATGGCAGGTGTGGGGTGGAATGTGCTGTCCGGATTCGCGGGCCAATTCTCCTTCGGCCACGCTGCATATTTTGGCCTTGGCGCCTATACGGTCGCCATCCTCTTGACGAAGTTCTCGATATCACCGTGGATCGGCCTCATCGTCGGTGGGTTCGTCGGCGCAGTGTTCGGCCTCTTCGTTGGTTGGGTCTCGTTCAGGTTCGGGTTGAAAGGCGCCTACTTTGCTCTTGCGACGTTCGCTGTGGCGGAGATGCTTCGGCTCACATTCAACAGCTTGGACTATTTCGGTGCGGGAATCGGAATCAGGATCCCGCTCGTCGAGGCCGACGACTGGGGGCGAATTCAGTTCAGCAACACCAGAGAAGCCCACTACTGGGTGATTCTCATGCTCCTCGGTTTGGCGCTGCTTGCGGTGATAGCGATCAAATATTCAAGAATCGGTAGCTACATGTTCGCGGTGCGTGAGGACGAGGACGCCGCTGCTGCGCTTGGAATCAGTCCCCTCAGGACGAAGCTGATCGCCATCTCAATCAGCGGATTCATCACCGCTGTGGCTGGTGGGTACTTCACACTCTTCTTCTTGTTCATCGATCCGGACATCGTATTTGGTGCCCTTATGTCGGTTGCGATCCTGTTGCGTCCAATCGTCGGTGGAGTGGGCACGATCTGGGGTCCAGTGGTAGGTGCGGTCATCCTGTCGCTTCTCGGGGAGTTCACGCGTACCCTCGTAAGGGAACCACCAGCCTTCCTTTCGTTCATCGAGGGGGTCAACGGTCTCGACCAGGTGTTGTTCGGGTTCATCCTCATTGTCATGATCATTCGCGCACCAGACGGTGTCATCGGGTGGTTCAAGCGCAAAAGTCACAAGGATCCGAAGTGACGACCATCCTTGACGTGCAGTCCGTGTCGAAGACCTTCGGTGGTCTCAGAGCTGTCCATGAGGTCAGTTTCGATCTCAACCATGGCGAGATACTCGGGATCATTGGGCCAAACGGCGCGGGGAAGACGACACTGTTCAACATGATCGCCGGAGCGATTCCTGCCGACAGCGGGACGGTGACCTTCGATGGACACCGAACAGAGAACATGAAACCTCACGAGATCGCGAACCTTGGACTCGTGAGGACGTTCCAGGTCGTGAAACCGTTCGGAGCGCTCACCCTGCATGAGAACGTCCTCGTGGGAGCGTTCCTGAGGCGGCAGGACCCGGCCGAAGCGGAAGCGCAGGCTATCGAGATGATGGAGATAACGGGGCTGACGCCGTACGCGGATCGATCGGCACAAGATCTTACGTTGGCTATTCGGAAGCGACTCGAACTTGCCAGAGCGCTGGCGACAGATCCGAAGGTTCTTCTCCTCGACGAGGTGCTCGCCGGACTCACGCCCACGGAGGGTGCCCAGATGATAGAAGTCGTACGGTCGATCAGAGATCGTGGTGTTTCGATATTGATTATTGAGCATGTGATGGCAGCGATCATGGCGCTGTCGGACAGGATTGCCGTGATCCACCACGGTGAGCTCCTGGCGATCGGTGAGCCAGCCGTCATCGTCAAGGATCCCAAGGTTGTGGAAGCGTATCTCGGGGAGGAGTTCCAAATTGCTCCAGATTGAGAACCTGCACGCGGGGTACGACGATCTCGAGGTTCTTCACGGGATCGATCTCGAGGTGGGTGAAGGCGAAATCGTCGCGTTGATCGGAGCGAACGGCGCAGGGAAAAACCACGACGTTGCGAGTGGTCTCCGGTGTTATTGCGGTGTCTCAAGGATCCGTCACATTCGAGGATTCCGACATCGGCTCATGGCGATCGTCCCAGATCGTTGCCGAAGGAATTGTCCAGGTACCAGAGGGGAGGAAGCTCTTTGCTGACATGACGGTCATGGAGAATCTGAGGCTCGGCGCGTACAAGCGCGGCCGCTCGGCCATCAGCTCATCCCTCGATGAGGTGTTCGACCTGTTCCCAAAGTTGGAGGAACGTTCAACCCAGTCGGCTGGAACGCTCAGCGGCGGAGAACAACAGATGCTCGCAATCGGGAGAGCACTCATGACGAAGCCTCGTTTTCTGATGCTTGATGAGCCGTCCCTTGGACTGGCGCCGAAGCTGGTAATCGACATCTTTGGAGTGATCAAGAACATCAATCAGCTCGGTGTCACCGTGATGCTCGTCGAACAGAACGCGGTGCATGCTCTGCAGCTATCGGATCGCGGCTACGTGTTGGAGAATGGCAGAGTCGTGCTCCACGGAACCGGAGAGGAGCTGCTTGGTGACGATCGCGTGCGCACGGCCTACCTCGGACTCTGAGCGCCGGGAGGGCTGCACACCATGAATGAGCGTGTCGCTGCAGCTGTGGTGTCTCTGGCGGAGCAGTGCGGATCGCTCGAGTGGGTTCATGTTCCTGAACCCGTACGGGATCGAACCCTCATGGTGGTGTTCGACACGCTGGGGGTGATGCTTGCAGGGTCCGAAACGGAAGAGGCCACCGCACTTGCTGCGCACTACCACGAGATCGGTTCAGCTCCCCTCGTCGGGTTCTCGAGGCGAACGTCCATCGAAGGTTCCTGCTGGGTCAATGGGTTCTCTGTGTGCTCCCTCGAACTGGACGAGGGCAACAAATATGCCCGGGGTCACCCAGGTGCCCACACCATTCCGGCTGCGCTCTCCCTTGGCCCGGGGAAGTCGGGAGCGACCTGGCTCTCTTCTGTGCTTGTTGGGTACGAAGTCGCTGCCAGGTTCGGAAGGGCTACCCGTCTTGCAACAGGTGTCCATCCCCACGGAACGTGGGGCGCAACAGGTGCAGCTGCTGCAGCCGCTCGGCTGACCGATCTTGCCACGGACGAGATTGCCGCTGCGATCGACGCCGCCACAGGGCTCACTCTCGCACCTCACTTCGAGTCAGCGCTCGACGGTCACCCGGTCAGGAATCTGTGGGTAGGTGCCTCGAATGTGTTCGGAGTAACGGCCGCCCGGTTGGCAGCTGCTGGCCTCGGTGAGGTCTATGGGACCGCGTCGGGCACATATGGTGATCTGCTGGGGGCCTTCGACGAGACACAGATCACGGTCCCGTTCGGGGAACGGTTCGAGATCATGCATGGTTATTTCAAGCGTCACGCGTCGTGTGCCTACACGCATCCGGCCGCGGATGCTGTGCTCAAGGCGGTCGAGGCCTCACCGCTGGACGTGAGCGACATTGCATCTGTGAGTATCGAGACGTACAGCGTCGCCTCCGCGTTGGACGGGACCAAGTGGCCCACCCGGCTTGCGGCCATGTTCTCGATTCCGTACGTTGTGGCAGTTGTGATCCGAGACGGAGCGTTCGGGCCCTCGGCGACGGATCAAGGTCGTCGAAACGATCCAGAAATCAGCCGAATCGCCGGCGCGGTCTCGGTTGTTGGGACCGAAGAGTTCGACAGCCGACTCCCCGAACGCAGGGGCGCCAGAGTTGTCATTGTTCTGGGGGACGGCACTGAGATCTCAGCGGAGGTCGATCAGCCTGTTGGAGATGCTGCATACGAGGCCTTTGGTTGGGATGAGCTCCGGCACAAAATGACCGGGCTCATCGGTCCGGACCGAACATCTGCCCTCGAGCAAGCGATCCTCGCGCTTGAGGATGGTTCTGTCGATGAGCTGATCGAATCACTCGGAACGGTGTGACTATGAGACTGCGTGCTATCACTCCGATCGTGCTCCCCGACGATGAACTCGAGAGGCGCAGGGTTCGCTACTCGGCCATCTCTCCACCGAACATCTCGATCCAGCTCGACAACCTCCCCAGCGGTCCATCTCGTCTCGAGACGGAGAACGAGATCCGAATGTCAGAGACGCTCGTGTTCGAGGAGGCCATGAGAACCGACGTGGGACGATTCGATGGGATCTTCCTTGATTGTGTACTCGACCCTGCTCTCGAGCAGCTCCAAAGTGTGTCATCAGTACCTGTGTTCGGCATCTCGTACCTTGTCTCGAACTTTCTTGGATCCCTCGGCTTCGAAATGGCGGCAGTTGCCCGAAACGAGGCCATTGCACACGAATTGGCTGACCGGATAGACGTGTTCGGCTGGTCGGACCAAATGCATGGAGTCATCGTCCTCGACTTGTCCCTGCAGGACATAGGCGACACCGCTCTTTGGAATCGAACGGTTGGAGAGCGGTTGAGCCAGGGCGATCTGGACCAAGTCGATGTCGTGATCAATGGGTGCTCGGCTGTTGAGGTGCGTCCGGCCGGTGGACCGCAGGTGATCGATCCGACAGCCCTTGCCCTCAGACTGGTCGGACTTGGTGCCGACCTGTTCTCCTCGGAGGAAGGATGAGTAGCGCAGTGGTCGATGTACTCGTCGCGGGGGCTGGTGCAGCGGGCCTCGCGGCTGCTCTTGCGGCTTCCCAACGGGGACTTGAAGTGGTTGTGCTCGAGGCCAGCCCCACGTTTCGCTTGAGCTCGAACACTGCAATGAGCACGTCGATGATTCCCGCAGGAGGAAGTCGTTGGCAGCATACGGCCGGCATCGAAGATTCTCCTGAGCGGTTCTACGGCGACATCATGGCAAAGACGGGTGGGTCCGCTGATTCAGTTGTTGCTCATGCATTGACATCCATTGCTCCTGAGCTTGTTGAGTGGATGGCGGATGATCTCGGAGTGCCACTCGAGCTCGTTACCGAGTTCCGCTACCCGGGACACTCCGAAGATCGGTGTCTCGCCGTTCCTGACCGAGCAGGACGCACACTTCACAAGCATCTCATGGAAGCAGTTGCTGGCACCCCGCTGATCACACTCATGAATCCAATGCGCCTCACATCTGTCGATCCGACTATGTCGATGCCGATCGAGTGCTTGGTGCAAGGTCCGGATCGCGATCCTGAGGCAGTTGTCGCCCGCAACGTCGTAATCGCCACCAATGGGTTTGCGGCCAGGAGCGACATGGTCTCGCACTTTCTCCCCGAAATCGGATCAGCGCTCTATCACGGCGGCGATGGGAGTACCGGGGATGCGATTGAGATCGGAGAAGCACTTGGCGCAGACATGGCGTTCATGGATTCCTATCAGGGTCACGGATCGGTGGCGACCCCTCACGGCGTAATCATGACATGGGCCGCGGTCATGCATGGCGCTGTTCTTCTGAACTCCAATGGAGAACGATTCGGTGACGAGACATCGGGATACTCCGAATACGCGGTCCCCGTGCTCAGGCAGCCTGGCGGGATTGCGTGGGTGGTGCTCGACAAGAGGATCGATGAGGAGTGCAGAGCCTTCAGGGACTATCTGGACCTGTTGGATGCGGGAGGCGTGCGCTGGTCAGACGATATCGAGACACTCGCTTCGACCATCGGTGCTCCGGTCGATGTCGTTGCACGATCTCTCGAGGAGATCAAGAGCGTTGGAGAGGGGGAGGCTATCGACGAATTCGGTCGAGTCTTTGATGGTGAACCTCTGGTGGCCCCATATGGGTCGGTCAAGGTTACCGGTGCGCTCTTCCACACCCAGGGTGGTCTCCGTGTGGATGGAAGCGCGCGAGTTCTCGCTGGTGGTGAGCCGATTCCTGGCCTGTACGCAGCAGGTGGCGCTGCTGCAGGTATTTCGGGCCATGGCGCATCCGGTTATCTGGCAGGTAACGGACTGCTGTCTGCCCTCGGCCTCGGATACCTGGCCGGACGTGACATGCAATCAGAAGAATGAGGACGCATATGCAGACACAGGTCTGCCAGAACGAGGAGAAGCGATGTTCGACCTTGTAGTCAAGAACGTGAGCGTTGTACGCCCGAACCATCACGAAGTCGAGGTACTCGACATTGGAATCACCGATGGCAAATTCGCCGCTCTCGAACCAGCCATCGAACAGGAGTCGACCCGTGTGATAGACGGCACAGGTCTCCACGCATTTCCGGGAGTCGTGGATGCGCACATGCATTTCGGCATCTATCACCCGCTCAGTGAGGACATTGTCACGGAGAGCAGAACGGCTGCGTCCGGTGGCGTGACATCAGGCATCAGCTACATGCGTACAGGCAAGTACTACCTCAACAAAGGTGGGCCATACGCCGACTTCATGCCTGAGGTACTCGAGACCAGCGAAGGCAGATCGTTCATCGACTATGGGTATCACGTTGCACCCATGACCAACGAGCACATCAACGAGATACCAGTGCTCATAGAGCAGTTCGGAGTTCCGTCCTACAAGATCTTCATGTTCTACGGAAGCCATGGGCTCCACGGCCGGTCAGATGATCAGAACGCGTTCCTGATGACACCACCAGATGAGCGCTACGACTATGCACACTTCGAGTTCATAATGCGGGGTGCGCGCGCCGCAATGGACCAGTTCCCTGAAGCGGCAGACAACATCTCGGTGTCGCTTCACTGTGAGACCGCAGAGATCATGCGCGCCTACACCAAGATCGTCGAGGAGGAAGGCGAACTCTCGGGTCTCGAGGCGTACAACGCTGCACGTCCCCCGCATTCTGAAGGTCTGGCCATAGCGGTTGCGGCGTATCTCGCGCATGAAACCCAGTTTCCGAATATCAATCTGCTGCACCTGAGCTCTGCCAAGGCAATCGAATCGGCGATGTTGATGGCCGAGGCATTCCCGGAGATCAATTTTCGACGTGAGGTGACGATCAGCCACCTCATGACAGACTATGAGCACGCAAACGGTCTCTATGGCAAGGTGAACCCGCCTCTGCGACCTCAATCCGATGTTGAGGCGTTGTGGGGTGCGATCGAAGCAGGCAATATCGACTGGGTCATCAGTGACCATGCCTGTTGCGCTGATGAATTCAAGATCGATTCGGATGATCGGGACAACGTGTGGCTTGCCAAGTCAGGGTTCGGCGGCACCGAATTCATCCTCCCGGGAATGGTCAGTGAGGCCCAGAAGCGCGGTATCCCTTTTCATAGGGTTGCGGAGCTTGTGTCGTGGAACGCAGCGCAACGTTTTGGTCTCCGATCGAAGGGCACTATTGAGGTCGGATACGACGCGGACCTTGCATTGATCGACACTGAAGAGACGTGGACGATCCGTGCCGAGGATTCTGAATCTGCCCAGGGCTATACACCGCTCGAGGGCCACCAGCTCACGGGGAAGGTGAAACACACCGTGCTGCGTGGGACCCAGATCATGGACAGCGGGTCTCTGATCGGTGAACCCCAGGGGCAGTATCTGTTCCGTCCCACATCATGATCCGCCGATCACGCCCGGTACCCCATTTGCTGAGAGATGTTCCTGCTCGCGGCCACGACGGCACTCGCCGCCGCGTCAGCCCCTGACTGGAACCGTTCCGCGGGTCCGCACAGGCTCATGGCGGCGATCGGGTGGCCGTCGTGATCGAGGATTGGCGCCGCAACTGAGGCCGCTCCCGATTGTCTCTCCCCCGACGACATTGCGAACCCGACTTCACGGATCTTGGCGAGCTCGTCCTTGAGTCGGCTCGTGTCAGTAATCGTTAGATCAGTCAGAGCTTGGAGGCCGACCACGGAGACGTACGTGTCTATCTCCTCAACGGGCAGATATGCAAGCAATGCCTTCGACGAGCTTCCGGCGTGGAGTGGAAACGGACGCCCGAGATCGACGGTCATCTTGACCTCGCGCCCCGGCGTGACCTGATCGATGTAGACGCGCTGCCATCCGGAGCGGATGGATAGTGTTGCCGTCTCCTGGGTTTGATCGGAAAGCTCGCGCAGAGCTGGTCGTGCAAGATCACGTACGTCGACGTTGCGAAGGAATGCCAAACCCACCGCCAGGGAGGCGGGTCCGAGCATGTACCTGCGCGTCGTCGGGTCTATGTCTATGAATCTCTGAACTCGTAGCGAATTGAGTATCCTGTGGACAACCGCCTTGGAGATATCGAGCTGCTGAGCAATCTCTGTGACACCAAGTGTTGGTGTGTTGGCGGTGGAGAATGTCTTCAGGACCTGCGCGGTGCGCTCGACAGCGGTGATCGTTTGCGATCTTGTTTCGGTCGGCACGAACTGCTTCTCCTTCGGCGCTGTCATCCTAACAACGGCGTTCCGCCAAGTGGAACAAACGTAAATTGGTACTCACTTGACTCGATCGAGGCCGTCGAGGATCAAGTTGAGGCCGAACTCGAACTCGTCAGCCTCTTCTGACGAGGAGGTGTCGAAGGGCAGGCTCAGTTCCTGGGACACGAAGCCATAGATGTAGGCGTCGAGCGCGGAGAAGGCATGAGCTGTCATCTCGATTGAGAATCCAGATCGTCTGAGCGTGCCTATGACAGCATCGTGGTGGTGGAGCAGTTTGGTGGATACCGACTCTCCCAAGGACGTACCCAACCATTCAAGAAAGGGAAGGAGCTCGTTACATGAGTCTGTATCACAAAAGAGCAACCACGGAATTACCCTCTGCCCCAGCAACTGATCAGGAGACAAGGATGAAAGCGATAGTTCAAGATGCGTACGGGATGCCTCAGGATGTCCTCACGCTTCAGGAGATCGAGAAACCGACCATTGGAGAAGAGGAAGTACTTGTAAAGGTTCGCGCAGCAGGTGTCCACATAGGTGACTGGCTTGTCGGCAGCGGCCTGCCGTACATGATCCGCATGGGGTATGGACTCACGAAGCCAAAGAACAGGGTGCCCGGCATGGAGTTTTCGGGGCAGATCGAAGCGGTTGGAAAGAACGTGACCCAGTTCCAGCCGGGCGATGATGTGTTCGGCTTCTGCAACGCAGGTGCATTTGCTGAGTATGTGTCCGTCTCCCAGGATGCTGTGGCCCTGAAACCAGCCAGTGCGTCCTTCGAGGAGGCTGCAGCGGTGCCCATCTCTGGGTTCACCGCCATCCAGGCCCTCCGTGATGTCGGCGAGGTGCAGTCGGGTCAGAAGGTCCTCGTCATCGGAGCGTCTGGCGGTGTTGGCACATATGCGGTGCAGATCGCCAAGGCGTTCGGTGCCGAGGTGACAGGCGTGTGCAGCACACGCAACATGGAGATGGTTCGGTCGATTGGAGCAGACCACGTCGTTGACTACACACAGGACGACGTCACAAAGAACGGTCAGCAGTACGACCTGATACTCGACACAGCCGGCAATCTTCCGCTGTCAGACCTCAGGCGCGTGCTCACCCCGAACGGGACTCTTGTGATCGTCGGAGGATCTGGCGGTCCATGGCTCATGGGAACGGGTCGCTCGCTCAAAGCGCTTGCGTTGTCACCGTTCACTGGCCAGAAGCTGACGATGTTCCTGTCGAAGACAACGAAGGAGGACCTCACGTCGCTCGCAGATCTCGTTGACGCTGGGGATGTTGCACCAGCTATCGACAGAACGTATCCGCTGAGCGAGGCGGCGGCGGCACTCAGTCACGTGGGAGAGAGGCATACCAGGGGAAAGACCGTCATCACGATGTAGGGGCAACGTACACGGAGGCCCAGGGCCGGGAAACCCGGTCCGTTGCTGGGTCCTGCAGATGCCCAGCCCTATCCGCTGACCGTGATGGTCGCGATCATCCCTGTCTCACCATCAGAGTGGAGCGAGCAGATGTGGACGTATGTGCCGGTGGCGTGGCCACTCAGATCCACGAGAGTCTCGCTGCCTGGTCCGACGGTGACGGCAACGTCGAGTGCATCAAGGGTGAAGTCATGCACAAAGGAATCCGAGTTCCGGATCAGCAGCGTTCCATCGACAGGCACCGCTGATGACCCCGGGTTGAATTCGAACTTGACCATCTCGAGCGCCGTTGCACCAGCAGACTCACTGCCATCGACACTCTCCTTGGTGAGCAGGAAACCGATGATTGAGACAACTGCGGCGACACCGATAGCTGCCAGAACCGTGGTGCGAAAACGTCCTCCGCTATTGGCGGGCACCTGATTGATCCTGCAGTTGATCCCTACTCATCCAGGGCAGCCGTCACCGCATCCTCTCGTTTGTGATGTGTGGAGAGATCCTCCAGGACATCAGGTTGGAGATCTGATAGATGTGCAATGGCGACGCGTACTGGCGTTCTTGCCCTGAGCGTTGATGTCCTGATGCCGCCTTCAATCCCGGCCCGTTCGCCGAGGATCGAGCCGGGGCCAACTTCGGCGACTTCCTCGCCATCGACGAGCACGGTGAGCACGCCGTCGAGAAGGAGGAAGACCTCGGCGCCAGGCCTCCCCTGCGTGACGAGGTCTTCTCCTGTTGCCAATTTGCGAAACTTCGGCTTCTTGCCATCCTGCATGATCTGAACGGAGAGCTGTCGCTCGAGCGCGGATTCCACCGCGGTGATGATGGCTGGCGAGTCCTCGTCCCCCCA